>Ga0209918_1000002_pt1 | contig 340441 bp, 236 predicted proteins | sample SalPonD_shore_MG_FD_185712 | JGI IMG/M metagenome (GOLD analysis project Ga0209918, IMG submission 185712) | Salt pond soil microbial communities from South San Francisco under conditions of wetland restoration - Salt Pond MetaG... | ecosystem: Environmental > Aquatic > Marine > Intertidal...
AGGCAGGGGTGTATCGTTTGCCGTGTTTGTTTGCCATGATTTGTTCTCCTTTCACGGAGAAACTATCACCCAGATCCCTTTGTTGCAATTAGTACTTCCGGTGGTACAGGTTTTAGGGCCCACTACATGGTGGTTAGTTTCAGGTAATCAATGGTTCATTGGTTTTTATGAGGGGTGGTTATTTTTAACTGTTTACTGTTACCTGATCACTGAACTCTCAGCCCCTATACCCATATACCATATTTCCGTATTTCCCAATCAACCTCTCAACCAATTAACCTCTCAACCAACAACGGTCACGTTTTCCGTTTTTGCTTCTTGGCAGCAGGGAACAGGATGTTATTCAAAATCAACCGGTAACCCGGTGAATTTTTATGCAGACTCAACTGCGTTGGTGGATCACCCACAAAATGCTGAAAATCTTCAGGGTCGTGTCCGCCAAGGAATGTGAAGGTTCCTTTGCCCACACTTCCGTGAATATATTTCACGCGATCCGTGCCTTCAAACTCGCCCATAATTACCACGTCATCTTTGATATATTTCCGGTTAAAACTCGTAGTCTGTCCCATAAAATCCTTCACAATCGCCACGTGATCCTGAGTAAGCATCGTTGGGACAGGATCGTACTTTGCCGAAAATTCGAACAGACTGAAATAGTCGCCTTCTCCGCCACGAATTGCGCCGGAATAACTCGGTGGAATGTCAATATCGGAATATTCATACACAAGTGGATCCATCTCCAGATGGAAATTCTCGAAGGCAAACGTCTTGGAAAAATCCAGTTTCTGCTGCGCCTTCGGATCGGCAGGTGTGCCGTCGTAAACGCTGGCGGCGATGTCCACATTTTGGGACGCAAGCGCAATGTCGTAGGTATCCGTGGCCGAACACATTGCAAACAGGAATCCGCCGTCCACCACGTATTGCCTGATTTTCCGCGCGACCGCTTTTTTCTGGTTCTGTACCGAGGAAAATCCTAGCTCATCAGCCATCGCCTCATACTGCATCTGCTGCTGGATGTACCACGGCGCGGTATGATAGTTCTTGTAAAATTTCCCGTACTGTCCGGTGAAGTCCTCGTGATGCAAATGCAGCCAGTCGTAATCCTGGAGTTTGCCGTCCAGGACTTCTTTATCCCAGAGCGTCTCGTAATCGATCTCGGCGTAAGTGAGCGCCAAAGTAACAGCGTCATCCCAGGGACGCTTATTGGGCGGCGTGTAAATAGCAATTTTAGGCGCTTTCTCCAGTTTGATCATATCCATATTATTCTGATCGATGGTACTGTAAATCTTAGTCACCTGGCCAGGAGAGACTCGTTCGTATTTCACACCGCGAACTCTGCATTCCTTGGCGATATTGTCGTAACCATCTATCAGGAAGGAACCGCCACGATAGTTCAGTAGCCAATCCACGGTGATTTCCTGTTTTAAAACCCAATAGGCGATGCCATACGCCTTCAGGTGATCTGTCTGGGACAGATCCATGGGAATCAGGATTTTCTGCTGGGCAATCCCCAGCGTTGGAAGTACGAAAGCAAAACAGAGTAGAATATATTTACGCATTATGATGTTTCTTGTTGGAGTTGACGAAGAATAGTTCGTGCACGTTGCTCGAGCAGACTGCCGGGGTAGTTCACCAGCACCTGCTCGTACCAGTGCATTGCCTGGTCCCGGTTTTGCTGGTCGTGCTGGTAAAATTCCGCCAGCAGAAATGTCGCCTGATCTGCCGCCGGTGAGTCTTTATAATCGGTCACAATTTTATCGAGCCAGTCCGTGAGATTGGTTGTTTGTCCAAGCACTCGTGCCAGCTGAGCAGCGCGCATCAGTGCATAGGGAGTAATTGGCGCGTTCGGATTATCGTCCAGAATACCGGTCAGTTCTCGTTGCGCCTCGGTGATTTTATGTTGCTTGATGTAAAATTCACCTTTGAAAAATTGCCGGACAGTCGTTGTATCCTTTTTTGTTTGGTCAGCGAGGCCGTCATCAATGAGTGTCTGTACTTCCAGGATATCGTTGAAAATGTCCGATTTCATCGGCAAATCCGACTGAATCTCAGCGAATTTTTTGTACGCTGTTTTCAGATCGCCGGAATATAAAAATGTGCTGGCAAGAAAGAACTTCGCGCGGGCCTGCATCTCTGGAGGCGCATTCTTTAGATCTGCGAGCAATTGTTGCCACTGATTCCGGCCTGCTGCAGTATCTGCTTTTGCAAGATAGCAGAAGCCAATACTCAACGCTGCCTCAATTTGCATCGGATTTTGCGGGTCATCGGTGCATTGTTTAAAATAATTCAACGCCCGGTCGAAATCGTTGCCAAGACGGAAATATATTTCGCCCAGCCGATACGTGGCCATTTGTGCTTCCCGCGACCGTGGATATTGTTGTGCTACAGAATCGTAACTTGTGACTATGGAATCCAGTGTTGGGCCGGCGTTTTCCGGTAGCACCACAAACTGAAAATCCCAGAGAAGATTATGCCGAAACAGGTCGATATCGCTGGGATATTGGTTCTGTGCAACCAGCAGTTTGTAACTGGCTTCAGCGTATCCGTACTCGATAGACTTGCGATTTGATTTTATCTCCGAATCATTCAGAAGCTCGCTATACAACGTTTTGCTGCGCTGGAATTCTCCGTCATCCATAAAATCCTGCGCCACCTGACGACGATATTTGCCAGGCTGTTTTTCCAGCGATTCCAACTTACGATAATATTTTAGCGCCTCATCATAATTCTGGACGCGATATTCGTAATCTGCCAGCACATGCACCATCTGATTGTCGTCAGGATTTTCATCGATGGCGTTTTTCAGCACCGGAATCACCTGCTTCTGCACATCCGGTTCATCTGGAAAACGTGAGATTTGTGAGACGAAAAATCCGACGTTTGCGTGATTGATTTCATAATAGAGTAGATATTCCCGGGTGGCTTTGGCATAATCCATCCGGGCAGCGTAAAATGAACCGAGTTGTAGCGCGTAAAAATCCGGCTGTCCCAGAGCTTTGCGGGCCTGCTCCACCAATTTGCCTGCTTCGTTCAAAAGTCCGTTTTGCAACATTGCGGTGAGGACGGATTGATACGACCGCATATTGCCGCCGAAGACATTGATCACACTTTTCCACTGCCGCAACGCTTTATCCCGCTGGTTTTGATTGTAATACACTGTGCCGAGCGTCACCAGTGATTCGATATCTCTGGGATGACTTTTCAAATGTTTTTGGATTAACGAATCCGCTGCGTCAAACTCGCTCATCTGGATCAGCACATCGCGATACCGGTTATAAATCAGTGAATTTTCCGGATCATCCCGCAGGAGCCGCTTGTAAATCTCTGCCGCGTCTTCCAGTTTGCCCTGCCGCTCCAGAAAACTGGCTTTCTGCATTTCCACCTGCACCTCACTCAATTGCGGCTTCTGCTGACGCCGGAGCAGGGAATTTTGGGCGTTAGTTATTCCACTGACACTGATTGAAAGAATCAGCACAAATGCTGCAACCCAATTGATTTTTAATTGTTTTATGTATCTAATTCTCATTGAACCATTTATTAATCTTTGTATATCGTGGCGTTATTTTCAGTATAACTTTACTCACTAAACCCATAACATTTGATACCATCTAAGTTTCTGAGTTTTTTTCCGACCTCACCCCAAACCCCTCTCCTTGGTAAGGAGAGGGGCTTTTCTGATTTTTCGAGGCTTGACAAAACTTCCTTCCCTCTCCTTACCAAGGAGAGGGACCGAGGGTGAGGTTCATATAATCCAAACAAATTCATTTTCAATACTAATAACGCTCGATTTTTCTGCATTTTAACATTTTATTCGCGTCCATCCGCGTTTATTTGCGGTTGGCTTTCTTGTGCTTTTTCATTCGCCTGCGCTTTACTCAACGTCTCAAAATACTGCCGGATGACTTGCTCGTAACTCCGGCTGTATCCTTCGTGTAGCGCCTGATCCAGATCTTCCTGCAACAGATTTCTGCGCTCACCGTAATTCGCCGGCAAACCGGCCGGGCCACTTCTGGCGACTTCTTCGGCGGTTTCAGACTCACGTTTTTTGGAGTAATCCCGGGTACGCATCGATTTTTGCGCATCCAGCATCCGCGATAAAATCTTCTGCTGGCGCTCCATTGTCTCCCGGTCAAACTTGCTCTGTCTCAGATCACGAGCAACATCTTCCATGTCTTTCGCCACGTTTCCCAAGTCGCCCATCGGCTGCGAGCCGCCGCCCTGTTTCATTTCCTGAAGCATCTGCTGCAAGCCTTTGCGTACGGCCATCTGCTGAGCAGCCAATCGCTGCATCGCCGCTTGCTGTGCCAGTGTCGGTTGTCCCTGCATTCCCAGTTGCTGTGATTGGTTGTTAATTCCTTGTTGTTGCTGAGCCATTTGCTGCATCTGCTGGAGATAATTCTGGAATCCTGTACTGCTACCCTGGGATTGCAAATCGTTCATCGAGCCGAGGATTTTCTGGGCTGTTTCGTTGAGTGCGGCCATCGCATCTGCCTGGGAATTCGCTGCCTGCGGAGCGCGTCGATCGGATAATTGCTGCAATGCTTTTTGCATATTTGATGCCGATTTTCCGATCGGTTTACCGATATCACGACTCACACCAAAAGTTTTCTGCGACAACTTCACCAAATCCGACACTACGTGTTGCAAACCCAGCTGCAGATTTTGCTGCTCATCGGCCAGATCGCCAAGTACTGGACTCTTCCCGCGCAACGGACGCGTTTTCTTCTGGAGTTGCTCCTGTTGCTGTGAGAGTGCCAAAACTTTACGCAGGACGCTCCGAAACTCTGACATCACCTCATTCATTGTCTGCTGCTGCAACTGCTTCTGTGTATTTTGCAACTGCTTCGAGAGTTGCTCCAAATTCGATTTTGATTGCTGCGCCATTTGCTGCCCGGATTGCATCTCGCCTTGTTGAAAATTCTGTTGCGCCTGGCGCATCTGTTGTCCGATGGAGTCCGATTTCGCTTGCTCCATCGCCTGGCGCATCTCCTGCGACGGCATAATCGGGAAGTCTTCCATCAAATCAGCGACTTCACCCATTTTTTTCTCTGTAATATCAAATTCGTCCGCGGCTTTTTGTTGTTGCTGTCCCAGCGATTGGTTATCCGCGCCAGTCGAGTCCGCCTTTTTCGCAATGTCTTCCTGTTGCTTCACCAGATTATCGATGCGCTTGACAATCTCGTCCATCTGCTGCTCAATCTTGACCCGCTTGAACAGTTCCAGCGCGCGCTCGATGCTTTCGGAAAAATCCTTCTCCCGGGATTGCAGGTTTTCCATCGCCTTGCGTACTTCCTTGGGATCGGCTTTGTCCATGGCCTCCTGCAATTTCTTCAGCGCCTGCTCCAGCTCCGGCGTCATCAAATCCTGAAACAGTTGCTGCAACTCTTGATACTTCTGCATCACCTCGTCGCTGAACAGTTTGTGCTTCTGTCCCTGTTGAATCATCTCGTCCAGCTTTTTGCTGATCTCCTGGAGTTTTTTCTTCACCTCTTCGTGCGACTTTACCACAGATTCCGCCTGCTGTTGCTGCTGCCAGGTGACTTCCTCTTTCCGGCGCAATTCGGTGGTCAGCTGATCTACCTGCTCCTTGATCTGCTGGATTTCACGCTGGATATCTTCGGTTTGCTCGATAGCTTTCGATTGCTGCTGCTGGTTGCGCGCAAACATATCTCCCAGCGATGGAAAGCGCGCCATTCGGGTTTGGCTGCGGGCGACCTTCGGGCCGGAAATCGCGTCGTTATCCCACAAAGCCAGTCGATATTTGATCTGGTCTCTTGGTGACAGATTCAACGAATTCAAATCCCAGAGATGTTGGTACTCGAGTGATGTTTGCGAATTGTTGTCCATCGACAGGTTCAACGATTTCCACGTGGAATCCTGATTCATCGACGCTGGTTTGATGATCTGGTATTCGATGGCGAGTTTGGAAAATCCGTAATCGTCCTGCAATCTTACCAGCATCGGGATGACCAGATTATCGCCAAGATCGACCTCGCCGGCAGGCTGGACAATCTCAACGGACGGATATTCGTCCGGCAATGGAGTAATCCGGTAAGTCACCGGATTGGAGTTGGCGATGCCCTGAAAATCCTTCAGCTGAATAACAAATTCATCCGGCTTCATAATCGAAAAATTTGATTGAATAATCGTCTGCTCAACCGACATCGAATCCGGGTTGTCATCGCTTGAAAATTTCAATGCCGCCGTTTTCACCGGTTTATTGGTTTGTGCCGTGAGCGCGACTTTTGTTCCCTTCAGCGCGACAATTTCAGTGGAGGTCACTTCCTGCTGACGTTGTGGCAATCCGGAATAACCGGGCGGCGTCAATTGAATCGCCAGCGACTGAATCTGTGGACGACTCATGACCTGAATATTATATTTCTCTGATTGAATCTCGCCCCAGCGATCCCACCAGTGCGGTGATTTGGCGTGTACCTGGTACGCAAAACTCAGACGGACATTATCAAAAGTATGACTGTACTGTCCCAGTGAATCTGCGGTTAAAACATAGGTTTCATCTTCACGCGGTTGCATAGAAGTCAGGAGCACCTGGTCCGGTTGTTCTCCCTGCACGTTGACCGTAATTGTTACCGGATCGGTGTATAAAATTTGCTGGTTGCCAGGTGTAATCTGGAAAGTAAACGGTTTTGGTATCGGATAATCTGTATTTGGGTGAAACAATCGGGCAGTTCCGTCCAGAACCGAGCCGTGAAACGGTAACCAAATAATTATCCAAAATGCGACGATTCCAAGGAATGACTTCCCGAGGTTTTTCCTGGTCGAGTTGGAGATTGCCGATTTCAGCTCCAGACCATCAACATCTCTGGCCACAGATTTAATATGTGCCTGCGTGAGATCTTCGGAATATCCGTACGATTTACTTTGTCGCACCAGTGAGAGCACATTCGAGACGCTATCGCCGATCTTTGGAAAGACTTTTCCCAATCTTTTTGCCAGCGAAAAATCTGAGTAAGCCGGAATAGCGCCTGCGCCCATTATTCCGACCCAGAGACCGGCGCTGAACACGATAAATGCCACTACACCGCCGATAATCCAGAGGAGTGCCGAGCGAGCTGAACCAGACAGATACCAGAGACTCTCTGCGGTGATCGCGAAGCCCAGCATCACAATGCCAAGAATGATTGCGAAAAGCAGGGCATTCCGGAGATGTTCCGCCGCCAGATAACTGCGATACTTGCGCAGAGCGTTCAGGATTTTTTGAATCGAATTGTCAGTCATTATTTCGTTTGTTGAATCTTAATGTGTTAGTGCATACAGCACGATGTTCGTGCCCATTTCCAGTGCGGCTTCGTGCTTTTTGGGGCCGTCGTGATGAACGTCCAGATCTTCCCAGCCGTCACCGAGATCGGTCTGATAGGTATAGTATATCACCAGACGACCGTTATTGAAAATCCCGAGTCCCTGCGCCGGTAAACCGTCGTGCTTGTGAATTTTTGGCGGCCCGTTCGTGAAGTCGTATTTCATATGGTAAATCGGATGATCGAACGGTAATTCCACGAAATCCTTCTCTGGGAAAATGCGTTTGATCTCCCGCCGAAATGATTCATCCATCCCGTAGTTGTCGTCGGCGTGGAGGAATCCGCCATTAGTCAGATAGGTGCGCAAACTGCGGATGTCCGCATCGCTAAACCGGATATTTCCGTGTCCCGTCATATACAAATAAGGATACAAAAACATCTGCGGATCGGTCGGCTTGACTCGCACTTCCTTGGGGCGGACGGAAATATCCGTATGTTTGGAGATAAAATCGATCAGATTCGGCAGTGAACTCGGATCGCCGTACCAGTCGCCGCCGCCACCATAATGGAGTCGCGCGATCGTAAAATCATAAGGCTTCTGATCGCCTTGTAATCCGGGAACCGTGAATATGATTCCGAGAAATACAAAAGCGATAAGAATTCTATATAAATGTTTCATACGTAATTTTCTCAAATAATTAAAATCCAGCCAGTATAATTCTTATGTACAATATGAGCATAAAAGTTCCGCCTAAAATTTTGGCGAGCTTTCCGCCGAGATTTCCGACGAACGCACCAAATCCTGCCCGTAATGCTTTTTCACTGGATTGTCCCCGCGCAAGTTCCGTAATAACTGCGCCAAGGTACGCGCCGGCCAGCGTTCCAACTAACGTCCCGATGATCGGAAGAATCGCCGATCCGAAGATCGCACCGAAGATGCCACCAAGAATCGCTCCCCACGTCCCAGCCCGCGAAGCTCCAAACCGTTTTGCGGACATCCCGGTGATGAGATATTCCACGCCTTCCAGCGCCACAGCCAGTGCGAACAGCCAGATCACCAGATTCACGCTTATGTACGCAAAATGCGAAAACAGTCCTTCAATCAGAACTGCGATGGCGATAAAAAATGTTGCCGGTACGCCAAGCGGAATCAGTAGCACCGTGACGAACAACAACGCCCAAATCAATATATGCCAGAGGATATCCATGGAAGCGTTAAATTAGACGAAGTCTGTCGAAGTAAAAAGCGGAAAACGAGGGGAAATACATCTACATCCTGGGTAGATCAAAGCTTCCTGGATGGCATCTTTGGAGTGCGCTAACCGTGTTAGCGCATAGCATCAACGCGGTTGATCTATTATTCAACCCCTTTGGGGTTGGAAATTTAATTATATATCCACCCCGAGTTGCACTCGGGGCTATTTATGTTCAATCCCTTCGGGATTGATGTTTTATCTGAATCCCGTCTAAAACAACCTCATCCTCTGTCCTTCTCCTTGGTAAGGAGAAGGAAGTAAAATGTGCTTCCAAATTATACGGAATTTGTTTGAAGCCCCTCTCCTTCAGAAGGAGAGGAGTTTTCCCACCAGGGAACCCTGTGGGAGGAGTGAAGTCGTTTCCCTGACAAATTCCCAAAATTCCTCTCAAAATCCGGATAAATTCTGTTGTATATTAGGAGTGCCAAAGAAACTCTGCTTGTGAGATCAGCCGGATACAAGTAGTTTTCGTGGAAGTAATAAATTCCCGCTGGTTACCGAAATAACATCAAGAGAAATTGTACTTCTGATCATAGAATGATGAAAATTATCAATCCGCTTAAATCCAGACAAAGCAACTGATGCAATATTTTTTCCACTATTTTGTCCTCGCGACCGGATTGATTTACGCAGGCGTAATTTTTTATTTTTACCGCGGATTACAGAAACTCCGGCCTGTACAACTTAAAAATGCTGAAGAACTTCCTGCTATTGGGGTTGTTGTCGCTGCGAGAAACGAGGAAGCGCATATCGAGAAGACCGTACGCTCGCTGGCCAATCAAAATTATCCCAAAGATCGATTTTCGATAGTGGTTGTTGACGATTGTTCAGACGACGACACACTGCAACTCCTGCGAAAACTGGAGCAGGAAATCGACAACCTGAGAGTGATGGCAATCACTGAGCGTGAAGATGGAATTTCTCCCAAAAAGCGGGCGTTGTTGAAAGCAGTTAACAGTCTGGATGCCGATTTTGTCGCGACCACAGACGCTGATTGTGTCCACCATAAAGATTGGCTGCGCACATATGCTTCTGCTATTACGCCCGAGCTTGGTGTGGCAACCGGAATGACCGTCTACCACAAAGATTCCTACCGGTCAAAATTCGAAAAAGCGTGGCAGACGATGCAGGGAATGGAGTACATTTCGGAGCATCTGGTTGGCGCCGGCGCCATCGGCTACAGCTTGGCGTTTTACGCCGACGGCGCAAATATGATGTTCAACCGGGAACTGTATCAGGAGGCCGGACGTGAGGCACTGCAGAGCCACATCATCTCTGGCGACGATTTTTTCCTGATCCAGACAGCGCGAAAACGAAATTACAGGTTGAAATTCCTGATCAATGATACCGCAGTGGTCCGGACAGTTCCTGAAGATACGATTGGGAAAGTGATAAACCAGCGGGCAAGATGGGCGTCCAAAGTGGGGGACGGATCCGCCGGAGTGACGGTGTTCTCGGTCAACACATTCCTGTTTTATTCTGCAATCTTGTTGTACCCGCTCACGCTGTTTGGCGGTACGTTCAATCCATTGTTTTTTGCAGGGATTTTTGCGTTGAAGTTCATCCCCGATACCATTTATATGATCAGCGGATATAAAAAATTGAAAATGTCGCTGCAGCCGTTGTATTATTTGGCGATGCAGATTCTGCACATCCCGTTTGTGTTTGTCGCGGTGCTCAAAGGAATTTTGGTTGGCTTTCACTGGAAGGGAACCAAATACAAAAAATGAAAATTTCCTTTTCTCAGAGATGTTTAGGGCTGTTGCTGTTTTCCATAATCATGTTGGGGAATCTGAACGCCAGTCAAATCTACGTGCGTTTGTCGGATCCGGTGTATCCATATCTGGATCGACTGGCGACACAAGGCGTCATCCGTGGATTCCTCAACGATACCAAACCGCTTCAGCGCGATGAAATTGCAAAGTATTTGGTAAAATTAGAGAGCCAAAGAAACCAACTCTCTGCCACAGATCGGGAATTACTGGACGAGTTCATCGCAGATTATCGCTTCGAACTCTCCGATAAAAAGTATTTTCAGTTACAGGAAAATCGCGAAATATATTTTCTGTTCCATTCCTGGACAACATTGGCCGAAGGCGCCAAACATTTTTATCAGTACCATAAAAATCAGGAAGAATTGCACCTATTTGTCCACGAAACCGACAAGGAATTGGTTTGGGTTGACTGGGACGAAATGGCGCGCTTCGAGACAAAGAACGATCTCACCAGATTCATCTGGCAGGACGGATTTCGCATTTCTTCACAAATCGGACAGCACTTCAGTTTTTACGTCGACGGCTATCGTTTTTTGCAGCAGTCGCGAAATGGATTTAATGAATTGGCGAAAGAGTTCAAAGGTGGATATACCGCGACTCACGAGGAAAAAGGTGTCAATTATCACTCCTTCGATTATTCCCACGCCTACATGCAGTATCACGGTTTAGCAGGGACGTTTCAGATAGGAAAACAGCCGCTGTATTGGGGCAATAGTCCCAATTCAATGATTTTATCAAACAATACCGAATCCTTTGCATATTTGAGCTGGCAGCGAGAGTTCACCCATTCAAAATTCTCCTTTTTTCACGGATCGATTCTGCCGGATTCTCCGGAATATCCGGTGTTTACGGTGTACAGACAATCTGCTCCAAAGTACTATGAGCAGAAATATTTAGTCGGGCAGCGCTTTGAATTGGCGCCACACCAGAGATTGCATCTTGCTCTGACGGAAATGGTGGTATACGGCAGACGGAATCCTGAGTTGGCGTACCTGATTCCGGTGATTTTTCTCTGGCCAACCGAACACAGCCTGCTCGATCGCGATAATATCCTAATGTCGGGAGAGTTTGAGTATTTTCCTTTTCAGAGATTCAAAATTTACGGCACGTTTTTGCTGGATGAACTGGTGTTTTCAAAACTGGGCACGGACTGGTGGGGCAACAAACACGGATTGCAATTTGGAATGCAGTTCGCACCACAGATGGAGAAGTTTCCCACCGATTTTACCGTCGAATTCACTGCTGTGCGTCCGTGGACTTACACGCATAAATATTCCATAGATACTTATACGAATAACGGCGTTGGCCTGGGATTTTATGCTGGACCAAATTCGCAACTCTGGTACGGACGAAATCGCTGGTGGTTTGGTCGCAGAAATCGTCTGGTGATTTCTTATCGTCAATTAAAGCACGGCGTGGAACCATTGAGCCTCGATCAAACTGGATATTATCCTGTCGGCAGCGATCCGAATCAGAATTACCAAATCCGGAATCCCGCATTGAATGATCAGACCCCAGCATTACTGGGTAAAATCATTACCTATCAGGATTTCTCCATCCAATGGGATTATCAATGGTCGGATTTGCTGAGTTTTGAACTCGGGTATACGCTGTCTGCAGTTGATAATTCTGTCGATCATTTTACCTCACTGCAGATTCGCTTCGATTATTGATGGCGTTTTCCCTGAAAGATCACCCGCTGATGCGATATGCATCTTTGGTATTCAAGATTCTGCTCAGCGCCGCGCTCCTGTACTGGATCACCAAGCGCGTCCGGTTTGCATCGCTCTACCAATTTATTGCTGATAACCCTGTAAATGTCCTATTAGTGTTTGTCCTGGCGGCACTGCACCTTGGAAACGAATTTCTACGTTTTTCACTGATCATCAAAGTTGGAAAATTTCCCCATACTGCCAAAGAGATAGTCAAAGCATTTTTTATCGGGTACGCATTCCGGTTTCTGCTTCCCGGCGGACAAGGCGAAGTCGGGAAAATGCTGTTTATCGAGGGACGCAAATCGCACCGCCTGGCAGCATACGTCCTGGAGAAAGTCAGCCAAATCTATGCGTTGCTGTTGCTCTTCGGGCTGGCGATAGCACATCTTTTCCCACGCTTTTGGTGGCTGGGCATTGCAATCACTGTAATTCTTGCGATTGCGGTATTTTTCTGGCACCGGTTAATCAAGAACCGGTTCATCCGTCCATACGCCCCGGAACGCTTTGCCAGCCGCAAATTTTTCCTGCTGCAATCAGCATTGGGGATAATCAACATCCTGCTGATTATACTCGAATACGAAGTCTTTATACGCGATTTTGCCGTTGGATTTACGAATGTCGCTTCGATTGTCGTCGTCGTACTTACAATAATCCTGATTCCAATCACTTTTGCAGGACTCGGTTTGCGTGAAACAACTGCGTCACATTTATTCAATCAATACGGCGTGCCACTGGATATCGGTATTGGAGTGCCGTTGATTATCTTTGTTTTTAATGTGGTGATTCCGGCATTGATTGGCGTGGCGGTTTTTCTCAGCACGAGAAGCAAGATGCACGGGGTTTCGTTTGGGGCGTTTTTGAGAAAGCGGGAAAATACAAGCGCTTAAGTCTTCAGGTATAAGCGTTTAAAGTGCGCCGGAGTTTACTCCTAATCTTACTCTTAATCTTAATCATACTCTTGCTCCGGAAATATGGGAATATGGAAATCCCAATCTTAAATGAGATTGGGAGCAGTTTTTATAACCGACAAATACGTATGAAAGAAAATTTATAAGAAAATTATTCGGTTTTTTAATTCTGACCGATTGGTTGTTTTGACGAGTACTTTTAATTTTCGGATACACTCACCGATGGTATATTTCTGTTGATGAACGTAAACGATTCCAAAGTGATTAATTGAGTTGTGCATCGCCATAACCAGAAAATCATCATCGTGTGTAAAAATCGTCATTCTTTGTTTGATTGCATAGGATAATTGCTGTTCCTCGGTCAATCCCAAATTCCCGGAATCTCGTGCAGTAGTAACTGCAATTCCTCTTCTCTTCAGCCCTTCTGCTATTGCAATCGGTACACTCTCATCTGTATAAATATGAGGAGTCCTACTGTTCACTCTGAGCGGTCTTGGTTATACTGCCGCTCCAACTCGGCAATCCTTGCTTTGCGATTTACGATCTCCTGATCGATGGTCTCTTTGTTTTCGTAATAGTAAGAAAGTGCATCGTGCACCTGGGAAAGCGTCAGCTGGGGATGTGATTCAATAATTTGATCAGGGCTCCAGCCCAGGTATTCATATTCGATGATAATATCCAAGATTCGGACACGAGTGCCTTGAATTACTGCGCTGCCGTTACAGATCTCATTGTCCTTAATAATATATGGATGTTGTACTCTGGTTTCAGACATTGACTAAAGCCTTGTAATTAAATTCATTTACTTACTTATAATAACTAATCATTGTTACCCTGGAAAGGATTTCTTGTAATCGACATTGGCTGACGTTATACAGCAGTTTATTTTACCGTTACTGACGAAGTAAGCAATGAGTGACAACCTTCATATCCCTGCACGTTTCACTAATCGCAGCAACCCAATAACTCACAGGTTTTACATTCTCCTCTTAGCATCTCGGCGGTGAATATTGTTAAACGGAAATACGGAAATACGGAAATATGAAAAAACGGAAATAAGGGTAAAAGGTCTGAAGTTTCAGTGAATATCTATCCGTTGCGACGGACAACGCTTTCAATAGCAGGATTCACAACGAATTGCAAATTAAGGAACAAAAAGGCTGTGGAATAAAGTCCCGAAGGGACGATATATGGTAGCCCGGGGTGTAAGCCCCGGGAGTAGAAATTCCAATCAAATACCAGCCCTGAAAGGGCGAAAATCACTCACGGTTGTTGCTCTATTTCGGAGATCCCTCGACTTCGCTCGGGATGACAGATTTATCGCTTTTTCCCCTATTTCCTTATTCCCCTATACCTTTATACCTCTCTACCCTTCACGCGTCGCAACAAACCAGTTACAACGAACAACTCACAGATTTTTCAGATTTTCAGAGTCTTTTACTTCCCCGCCACCCGATAATACTTCAACGTCCAGACGATCTGCTGGATGGTGACACGGATAATCCCAAAAGTTGGAACTGCAACCAGCATTCCGAACGCACCGCCGATACTGCCGCCGATCAGGATGACAAGAATCACGGTAATGGGATGCATATTCGACGAACGGGAAACCACCAGCGGAGAGACGATCGAATTATCAATAACCTGGACAATCGCAAACATTATCGCGATGTACACCAGCATCATCGGCTCACCCGGACTGTTCACAATCGATATAAACATCGCTGGGATTGCACCGACTACCGGGCCGACATACGGAATTAAATTTGCCAGTCCGGCGATCATCCCGATGAATCCGGCATATTTAACGCCGAGAATCCATAATCCGGCTACTGAGAGTATTCCCACTATGAGCGCGTCGGTTAGTTGTCCGCGGATGTAATTGCTCAATTGTGTCTGAATTTTGTCCATCAGATTCAATCCCGGTTCGAAATAGCGGTTTGGAATCAAGCTGACGATACCTTTACGAATCTTTCGGGAATCTTTCAGGAAGAGAAATGTCAGGATTAAGACAACAAACATCGAGGAAATTGCGCTGGCGAGATTTAACAGAAATGTCACGCTTCCCGAGACAAAATCGCTGATAAAAGCATTCGCTTTACCGCTGACGTCAACGCGCTCAGTCAATTGTTGTACATTTAATTCCGGAAAGCGCTGGTGGAGCCAGGCTTGAACGTTTTCAATCAATTTGGCTGGTTGTTGGGTCTGGATTAACCGGTTGACTGATTCGGCTTGTTCCCGCACGGCCGGAATTAAAAACCTGAAGATAACTGCTATCAGTACGATTAACGCCAAAAGTACGAGTAGCGTCCCGGCTGCCCGTGGAATATTTTGCCGCTCCAGCCAATCGACGGCTGGTGAAATAACCGCACTGAGGATTATGGCGATCAACGTCAAAATGACGATATCTGAAATCTGTGGAATAAACCAGATCAGTAAGGCAAGGATGAGTACTCCAAGCAGCAATTTTCCCATTGATCGCATGAGGCGGGGATCGAGGGTAATGGGCCGGGGAGAATCCTGATTCATCGGTCAATTCTCCTGACTTGGTTGGACTGTACCTGTACCGTGATCGATTTGTTTATCCTGCTCAACTTGTAACTTTTGCTGTAAATCGAGAACCTGTTGCTGTAATTCCTGAGAAACTTTGTTTTGTTCGCGCAACCGGTTTGCCATTACCTCCGCGAGGCCGCGCAGAATTTGGGTTCCGATTACAGGCTGACGGTTTAATAAGTCAAAGAGATCCGGGCGGAAGAAAGCGACGATTTCGGTGATTTCAGAAGCCCGGGCACTGGCAGAACGGGGCGCATCCACTAGTAAGCCCATCTCCCCGAAAAACGCGCCTTCCTCAAGGGTCGCGAGTGTGAGCTCGTTGTCTTCTTTATCCGTCTGGATGATGTTGATACTGCCGCTCAAAATGACGTACATCCCGAGCCCCGGTTGTCCCTGGGTAAAAACGGTTTCTCCTTTGGCGTATGTCCGGTGATGTACCAAATGCTCGATTTCGCGGAGCCGTTTTTTCTCAAGATCCTGAAAAATGGGAACGCCTTTCAGGGCCAGAACAGTTTCTGAGTCTTCTGTTGGTTTCTTAAAGATATTCTCCCACATTGGATAACGCATAAAGAATCCTTTCAGATTCGGCTTGGAAACAGACCAATTTGTGTTTGATGGAATCAAGGATAAATCTACGCGGATGGCTGCGAATGTCAAGCTGGTTCCAAATTCTGTGGCATAAAAAATCACCAATCAAAACCGTTGACCAGAGGAGCAAGCATCTCTATTTTCTTAATTATGCGAATCCGAATACACATCGTTGGCATGGTTGCGTTTCTTCTCTTGTTTACTGGGGTCGCGATTGCACAGGATTATCAGGAAGAGATCCAGTCACAATCACAGAAACTGGAATCTCTGCGTCGGGAAATAGAACAATACCGCAAGCAACTTTCCACAACGAAATCTAAGGAACAATCGCTGCTGGAGCGGTTGAGTCATATCGAGAAAGAGGTAAACTATTCCCAGCGATTAGTTTCGCAAATTGAGCGCACCCAGCGTGAGCGTGAACAACGGATTCAACAGCTCAACGCGCGGCTGGATGAAAATTCCGAGCATCTGAAGGAATTACAGGATCGCCTTGCCAATCGGATGGTACATATGTATAAAAAAGGCACCTACAATGATCTTGAGCTTTTACTTGCCTCCGAATCGCTCAACCAGGCGATGTATCGATATAAATATTTGCGAGTAATTAATGCGGCTGATGAAAAACTGATGCACTCTGTGAAAACAGCTATGCAGTCCATTGAAGAAGACAAGGCGCGGCTGCGGGCGGAAATCCGTAAACAAAATCAGTTGCTCGAGGAGAAGAAGACGGAGAAAAACCGACTCCAGCGGGAACGACGGCAGCGCCAACAATTGCTGGCGAAAGTACAGAATGACCGGGAATCGCTGCAAGAATCTATTGCAGAACGTGAAGCCGCTGCGAAAGAACTCGAGACACTCATTTCCCAGTTGGAAGAACGCAAAGCACGGATGGAACGTGAGGCGAAGTTAGCACAACGTCGGGCATTGCAGGGAATGGATGCCACGACTGATCCGATGAAGTTAAAGGGGAAATTGCCGTGGCCAACTCATGGAAAAGTCGTTGCAAAATTCGGGAAGTATAAGCATCCTAAACTGAAAACAATTACCGAGAATACCGGCATCGATATCTCTGCGAAAAAGGGCGCAGATGTCATGGCGGTTTTGGACGGTTTAGTTACGACCATCACCTGGATTCGCGGTTACGGCACCACGATTATTATTGATCACGGGAGCGGTTTATACACAGTGTATACCCATGTCATCAATACAAAAGTGTCTCAAAATAGCTACGTGAATGCCGGTGATGTGATTGCTGAAGTGGGTGATTCCGGCAGTTTGGATGGCGCCAAATTACATTTTGAAGTCTGGGAAAATCGCCATATCGTGAACCCAGAGCAATGGCTGGCAAAACTCTGATGGATACACTCTTCCCAATTATTGGACAACAAAAAATTCTGCAGATGTTTCATCGCATCGCTGACCGAAAGCGTTTCGCAAACGCGTACTTATTTCACGGCCCTGATGGCACTGGCAAGGAAGCGATGGCGATGGAAGTAGCCGCGCTTATGAACTGTCAGTCCGATACCCAAAAACCGTGCGGCGAATGTATAGGTTGCAAACAGATGCGACATTTACAACATCCGAATTTGCACCTGCTGTTTGCGCTGCCAGGCGGCTCGTCCAGCAATAAGGATGATCCGTTGAAGGGATTAGGTGAATCCGTCATTGAGGAAGTGCAGCAGGCTATTGACAACAAGAGCCGCCATCCGTATCAGAAGTTGCGGATTTCGAAAGCCCAGAATATAAAAATTTCCAGTGTTCGCGCGATGCAAAAGGCTATCCATTTCGGATTAGCGGAAAAAGGCAGGAAAGTTGTTCTCATTTTTGAAGCTGAGCGGATGAACAAAGCGGCCTTTAACTCTATTCTCAAAGTGGTGGAAGAACCACCTTCGGACACGAGTTTCATCTTTTGTACTAGTGCATTACACCATATTCCAGAGACAATTCAGTCCCGCTGCCAGCTGGTACCGTTCCGGCTTTTAAGCCAGTCGGATATCGTAGCCGGACTCAAAAGCCAGGCAGCATTAGAAAATCATACCATTGAAACAATTAGCCGGATGGCGTTTGGAGATTTCGGATTTGCGCTGGAATTGGCGGAAACCGGAGTTGAAGAACGTCAGGAAGAAGTTGTACGGTTTTTGCAAGCGGTCATGGGAGGACGTGCGCTCCCAATTCGGGAGCAGGTAGGTAAACTGGAAGAAATGTACAACGAATCGCCGCTGCAACTAAAGCGTATCTTATCGCTGATACAATTATGGTTTCGCGATGCCCATCTCTGGGATGAAACCGAAGATCAGGAGCAACTGACGTTCACAAGTATGCTCGATAAAATTCAGCGATTTGTCGAATATTTCCCCAATGCAGACTATCCGGTACTTCAGCGACTGCTGGAGAATGCCGTTGATTTCATCGAACGCAACGTCTATATTCGGCTTGCGTTATATAGCCTGCTAGTGCAGTTGCATCAGGCGATACAAGGAAAAATGATTGGTCAATTACATGGAAGCTCTACTTGATAAAAGACAGATAGTATTTGTAGAATTTCAGGGTGCCCGGCGGGGGAAGTTTGTCTACGATCCCGAGGACGAGGATGCTGAAATTCAGCGAGGTGATCAGGTTATCGTGGAAACTCCTGATGGCGGCGAAGATGTTGGATTCGTTACCCATATTTGTGAAACTTGCCAGGAAGAACAGCCGGATGCACTGGAAGTACTGCGGAAACTCGGTCCGGCGGATTATGCTCATCTGATTGATAACCAGGAAAAAGAAGAAGAAGCCTGGAGCGTGTGCGAGGAACGGGTTGAAGTATTAGGTCTTGAGATGAAGCTCACCGATGTGGAGTTTCAGTTCGACCGGAAAAAAGTCACTTTTTACTATACCGCCGACCACCGGGTGGATTTTCGTCAATTAGTGCGGGATTTAGCGGCAGTGTATCGCACCAGAATCGAGATGCGCCAGATCGGTGCCCGGGATGAGGCCAAACGATACGATGGAATGGGCCTGTGCGGAAATCGCATTTGTTGCAGTTCATTTATTGAGGATTTTGATCCGGTCAATACCCAACTCGCCAAGGATCAGGGCTTGCCAATGAATCCCTCCAAACTCACGGGTTTATGCGGCAAACTCAAATGTTGTTTGCGCTATGAACACAATTACTACGAAGAAAATCTGGATCGCTTTCCGAAGGTTGGTGAAACTTTGAAGTTACCAGATGGCGAAATGCGGGTAACTGCCATCGATATTTTCAACGACATCGTGCATCTCTGGGCACCAAACCAGGCAGAGATGCTGGAAAAACCCCTCGCAGAAATTGATCAATATATTGCTTCCAATAAACAGTAAACCAAATTGAGATTAACGAATTCCCTATGAGTAAAGAACGATATTTAGTGACCAGCGCATTACCATATGCGAACGGACCGATACATATTGGACATTTGGCAGGCGCGTATCTCCCGGCTGATATTTATGCCCGCTATTCACGGCTGAAAGGCCGTGATGTTATTTACATCTGTGGCTCAGATGAACACGGCGTTCCGATCACCATTAAAGCCGAAAAAGAAGGCGTCTCTCCCCAGGAGATCGTCGACCGCTATCACACCAGGAATAAACAGGCATTTGAAGAGTTCGGGATGAGTTTCGACAATTACAGCCGGACGTCACTGCCAATTCACCATAAAACCGCGCAGGACTTTTTCAAGACGCTATACGAAAAAGGTGTTTTCAAGAAGAAAACCGAGGAACAACTATACGATGAAGAAAAGCAGATGTTTCTCCCGGATCGCTATGTGATTGGCGAATGTCCAAGATGCGGTTACGAGGAAGCATATGGCGATCAATGCGAACAATGTGGAACCTCGCTTTCGCCGATGGAGCTAATTAATCCAAAAAGTACACTCACCGGTTCAAAACCTGTTGTCAAAGAGACCACGCACTGGTATTTGCCGCTGGGCGATTTTCAGGAACGGATGGAGAAGTGGGTCGAATCCAACAAGGATCACTGGAAAAGTAACGTTTACGCTCAGGTAAAAGGCTGGCTGGATCAGAAACTGTCAGACCGTGCGATGACCAGAGATCTGGAGTGGGGCATTCCCGTTCCTTTGGAAGAAGCCAAAAATAAAGTGCTCTATGTCTGGTTCGATGCGCCAATCGGTTATATCTCTTCCACCAAGGAATGGGCGGAGCAGCAGGGCGAGCCTGATCTCTGGAAGAAGTACTGGAAAGATGACAATACTCATCTGATCCATTTTATTGGCAAAGATAATATCGTGTTTCACTGCTTAATTTTCCCAGCGATGTTAATGGAGCACGGCGAATTTGTCTTGCCGGAGAATGTGCCCGCCAATGAGTTTTTGAATCTCAAGGGACTTAAGTTTTCTACGAGCCGGAATATCGCTGTCTGGCTCGACGATTACCTGGAAGAGTTCCCGCCAGATCCGCTGCGATACGCGCTGGCGAGCACCTTGCCAGAATTCCGCGACACAGACTTCTCATGGGAAGATTTTCAATCAAGGAATAACAATGAGCTCGCGGACATTGTTGGCAATTTTATCAATAGAACGCTCCAGTTTGCTCAGCGATATTTCGACGGAAAGGTGCCGGAACCTGGTGTTGCCGGCGAACTGGAAGACCAGTTGATGGGCGAACTCAACAAAGCTGGTCGCGAAATGAGTGAAGCCTTTGACAATTATCGCTTCCGGGACGGTGTACGCGCATTTTTAATTGGCGCAAAGTCGGCCAATAAATATTTCAACGATAAAGCGCCCTGGAAAACCCGGAAAACCAACAAAGAAGATTGTGCCACCGCGATTTATTATGCCATTCAGACCGTCCGGACGCTGGCGATTATTATGCAGCCAATCATGCCGTTCTCGGCGGAGAAAGTCTGGAAGATGCTTAATCTGGACGGAAATATTTCTGACGAACTCTGGGATGAAGCCACTGAATTTACCCTTAAGCCTGGGCATTTGCTGAACGAGCCGGAAATCCTGTTTACGAAGTATGACGACGATGTCATTCAGGCGCAGGTTGAGAAACTGCAAAGCCGGGTTGAAACGCCTGCAGAAGAAGAATCTGGTTATCAGCCACCGGAGTATAAAGAGCAGATCAGTTTTGATGACTTCCAGCAGATGGATTTGCGCGTGGCGGTGGTCAAGAAGGCGGAACATATCCCTAAAGCTAACAAATTGCTCAAATTACAGATAGATCTTGGCATGGAAGAGCGCCAGATTGTCGCCGGAATCGCCAAGCGCTACGAACCGGAAGAATTGGTCGGGCGCCGGATCATTGTCGTAGCCAATCTTGCACCGGCAAAACTGATGGGAGAAGTCTCCCAGGGAATGCTGCTGGCCGCTGAAGGCGACGAAAAATTCGGTTTGCTTACTGTTCCGGATTCGCTCCCGCCCGGTTCAACCATCCGATAAGAAGTATGTTGATAGATACTCACGGTCATATTCAACTCGATACCTACGACGACAATCGGGATGAAATTGTACAGCGTGCCGTTGATGCCGGCGTTGAGTACATTGTTTGTCCCGGTATTGACCTGGAAACCAGTGAAAAAGCGATCCGGGTGGCAGAACAGTACGACAATGTGTTTGCAGCGGTTGGGATTCATCCCCATGACGCGGAAGACTTGCCGGAAAACTGGCTGGATCAGATCGAGGAACTGGCTTCACATCCTAAAGTCGTCGCGCTTGGCGAAATGGGCCTGGATTATTTCAAAGAATATTCTCCCAGGGAAATCCAGCGTAAAGCGCTTATTGCGCAGCTCGAATTAGCAAATTCTCTGGAAATGCCAGTCATTATTCACAATCGTGACAGCGATGACGATATGGCGGAGATCATGGAAACATACGGTCCGGAAACCGGTGTGATGCACTGCTTTACTTCCGACCTTGAAATGGCAAACCGGATGGTGAATGCCGGATACATTATCTCATTTTCCGGTATCGCAACTTTTGGAAATAAGACGGTTGAGTCTACAATTCGCGGACTTGATCTGCAGCATCTGATGGTAGAAACCGACTGTCCGTTTCTGGCGCCGGTACCGAACCGGGGCAAAACCAACGAGCCATCCTATGTTAAATATACCGCCGAAAAAGTAGCGGAACTGAAGAGTATAGATTTTGAAGAGGTGGAAAAAGTCTCCACCCGGAATGCCATCGAGTTGTTTCACCTTCCTGTATGACCCATTCAGCGAAAAAATCGCTGGGACAAAATTTTCTCGTGGACGATAACATCGTCCGGAAAATCCTCCATACTTTTTCACCACGCGAAGACGAATTAGTTATCGAGATTGGCCCGGGGCAGGGCGCACTCACGGACTATCTCGCTGAAATGGGCGTTGAAACCATCGCTGTGGAATTAGATGATGAACTTGTTGAACTGCTTCAGCAAAGATTTGGCAAAGAATCGTCTGTAGAAATCCAGCACCAGGATATACTCGATACAGATTTTCAAGACATTGCTGAATCAACGGAAAAGCCGGTTCGGGTGCTGGGCAATATTCCGTATAATATCACATCACCGCTGCTTTTTAAATTGATCGAGCATCGACAGATAATTCAGGATGTCTGCCTGATGGTGCAGCAGGAAATCGCGCACCGATTGACCGCTGAACCTTCAACTAAATCTTATGGAATACTCTCCGTTCTGCTCCAAACGTATGCTGATCCGGTTTATGAATTCACCGTCAGCAAGAATGTATTTCGCCCGCGTCCGCAGGTTGCCTCTGCCGTAGTGTCAATCAAGTGGCACAATCGCTGGGAAAGTCAAATCCCCGATCCTGAACTGTACCGCGTCATCGTCCGAACTGCTTTTGGAAAACGCCGGAAAACCTTGCGCAATGCATTAAGTTATCTCCCGTTTAGCAAGTTCAATACCGATGAGTTGGAATTTAATATCCAAAAGCGTGCAGAAGCATTGAGCGTCCGCGATTTTGTGATTCTCACCAGGAAAATCGCTGAACAATATCCGACATATCGGGATGAGTTGCAGAAGTCGCCGTTTGTGTAGGTTTAGAAAATATAGCATTTTTTTTTGTTCAACCCCGTTGGGGTTGTCAATATTTGATTAATATTTCACCCACCGGTTTCCCCGGAAGGGGTCTCTGGTGAGACACCGGTGGTTATTGTCCGGCAGCTGCCGGATTTAAGCCCTTCTGGCTTTTAATATTATCGTATCCTTCGAAAGTCAAAGAAGGCCAGAAAGATAGAGCTGGTTTGTGACATGACTTCAATGTTTTTTCGCAAATGCTAGCAAATCCAATCCCGGAGGGATTGAACATTAATAGCCCCGAGTGCAACTCGGGGTGGAGATATAATTAAATCTCCAACCCTGAATGGGTTGAACAATAAGATTAATTAGCCGTGTTGGCACACTGTTCCAACACGGTTAATGCACTCCAAATTGCACTGGTTGATTCTCGGCAAATTATCTTATATTATTCGTCGATAATTATTATACCACAAATCACAACTCCAAAACGAGTCAATAATATTATGGCAAAAAATCTTGTAGAAAGTCTCTCCGGTATCCGCGGTGTGGTCGGAGACGCTTTAACTCCGCAGCGTATCGTGAATTATATCTCCGCTTTTGCGCATTGGGTGGATGGTCCACAGGTGGTGGTTGGGCGCGACAGTCGTCCGGCGGGCAATTTAATTGAAAGTCTGGTAATCTCGACCCTGCGCGCTAAGGGAATCGATGTGAACGAGATCGGGATTGCACCAACACCGACTGTCCAGTGGAAAACCGAGCACCTGAACGCTGCTGGCGGCATTGTCATCACTGCTAGTCATAATCCGGTGCAGTGGAACGGACTGAAGTTCATTTCTGCGGATGGTGTGTTTCTCAATGGCAAAGAGATGGATGAAATTTTCAGGATGTCACGGGAAGGCGACTTCACTTTTGTATCCTGGGACAATATTGGCCAGTTACGCGAGATTCACGGCGTGATCGACGAGCATATTGAGTCGATTCTTGATCTCTCCGTTGTGGATCACGAGGCGATCTCGAAGAAGAAATTTAAAGTAGTGATCGATGCGGTGAACGGGGCAGGATCTGTGGCATTGCCGGCTTTATTGGAAGCGCTGGGTTGTGAAGTGTACCCAATCAATTGTATTCCCAACGGACGATTCCCGCATGAACCGGAACCACTCCCAGCGAATCTGACCCAGCTCTGTGATGCGGTGAAAAAGCACGATGCCGATCTTGGAATTGCGGTTGACCCTGACGCTGATCGTTGCGGATTGGTGGATAACACGGGTCGATATCTTGTGGAAGAATACACACTTGCAATAGCGGTGGATACCGTGCTTTCAAAAATGAAAGAGACCAATACGCCGCATAAAGTCGCTACGAATCTTTCAACTACGCTTGCCATTGAGAAAGTTGCTGAGAAGTATGGCGCGGAGGTATTTCGTACTCCCGTTGGCGAAATTAATGTGGTGGATAAGATGGTATCCGTAGATGCGGTAATCGGCGGAGAAGGTAATGGCGGCGTTATTTTCCCCGAAAGTCATCTTGGACGGGACTCTCTTGTTGCAACTGCTTTGGTGCTGCAACGGCTCACCGATATCGACATGTCACTTCACGATTATTTTGAGAGTTTACCGCAGTTTCGTATCAGTAAAAATAAATTGCCACTGGATGATATTGATCCGGATGTGGTGCTGGAGAAAGTGAAAGAGATGGAAACGGACGCTTTGGTTGATACACAAGACGGGGTCAAACTGACCTGGTCGGATCGCTGGGTACATCTGCGGAAATCAAATACCGAACCGATTATCCGCGTGTACGCTGAAGCCGCTACCCAGGAAAAAGCAGATACTCTGGCTCAGGAATATATCAATAAGATTAGCGGATTGATGAAGTGATAAATTAGAAAGTCACTATTTATGTGAGGCGCGAGTCACTCTGAGATTGTCGAAGAGTGACTTCAATTGATGTCACACTAATGTATTAATACTTACAACCCCACAGGATGCCAGGTCGTCTTGATTTCCACCGTATCCAAAATCGGGTAAGGACTACGATATTTCTCTGAAGTATAATCTGCCTCTTCACGAACAAACACACGTTTGACATTTCCCGCAGCCATTTCCTGCAATGTTTTGATTTGCTCTCTGTCATCGCCATAATAGATGACCGAGTTCACATCCATGTGGGACGCAAAATGGTTCAGCAATTCGCTTCGGTATCCCGTTAATATATTGACCACACCACCAGGTACATCCGAAGAGTTCAGTACTTCAGCCAATGTTATGGCAGAAAGCGGATATTTTTCCGAAGCCAGCACGACGCAGGTATTGCCACCGGCAAGTACAGGAGCGATACTGCTGACAAGTCCAAGCAAACCGGATTCTTCCGGTGCCAGAATTCCAACCACACCAACCGGCTCGCAGACGGAAAAATTGAAATACGAAGCGTTAACCGGATTCACGCTGCTGAACACCTGTTGGTATTTATCGCACCATCCGGCGAAATAAACGAGTTGATCGATAGCCGCATCAACTTCTGCTTCCGCTTGTTTTTGGGTCAATGTTTGTAATTGTAATTCTTCGACAAACTGACTTCTGCGTCCCTCCAGCATTTCCGCAACGCGATACAAAATTTGGCTATGGAGATGATCACTGGCATTCGCCCATCCTTGTTGCGCCTGGCGCGCAGCGACGACCGCTTCTCGAAAATCCTTGCGGGATCCCCAGCACACGTTGGCAACAGGTGATTTCTCATCAGGCGCGTATTTAATGTAACGCCCGGATTCTGTCCGCGGAAATTTGCCGCCAATGTACATTTTATACGTTTTCAGCACATTCAGTCGCGCTGAAGTTGATTTTTCCTGTCCGACAGCGCTATCGGATTCTACGTTGCCGTTTCCACCTGTCGGAGACTGTACATCAGTTTTTTTCGAAGTTGCCATAATTTCTTCCTTTTAATTCAATTGGATGTACGGACTTAATCCGTGCAAGCCGCCTTCACGTCCCATGCCGCTTTCCTTATAACCGCCAAAGGGCGATGTCGGATCAAATTTATTGAAAGTATTTGCCCATATAACTCCGGCGCGGATGTTTTTAGTCACCTTGAAGATTTTAGCGCCTTTATCAGTCCAGACGCCGCCGGAAAGTCCATAGGGAGTGTTGTTCGCTTTTTCAATTGCTTCGTCCGGCGTGCGAAAAGTTTGCACCGTCAGCACCGGGCCAAAGATTTCTTCCTGCACCACCTTCGCTGATTGCGAGGCTTGCAGAAGTAACGTCGGTCGACACCAATAGCCTTTGCCCGGAAGTTTACAATCGGTCTGATACACTTCTTCGGCTTCCGATTTTCCGAGATCCAGATAGTGATGGATTTTCTCTAATTGCGGTGCGGAGTTTATGGCTCCGATATCGGTATTTTTGTCCAACGGATCGCCAACGATGAGCGTTTCCATCCGGTCTTTGAGCTTCCGAATCAGTGTGTCGTAAATCGATTCCTGAACCAGAAGCCGTGAGCCGGCACAGCAGACGTGTCCTTGATTAAAGAAAATTCCATTGATGATGCCTTCCACCGCCTGATCAAGCGCGGCGTCCTCGAAGATAATGTTGGCTGCTTTGCCGCCGAGTTCCAGCGAATATTTCTTTCCGGTACCTGCCAGCGCCTTCTGGATGTATTTCCCGACGTCAGTGGAGCCGGTAAACGCAATTTTGTCAATATCATCGTGATTAACAATCGCGGCTCCGGTTTTTCCGGCCCCGGTGACAATGTTGACAACGCCCGGTGGCAGTTCGGCATCCTGGATAAGTTCTGCCAGTTTTAATGCTGTGAGTGGCGTGGTTTCGGCTGGTTTTAGCACGACAGTGTTTCCGGTGGCCAATGCCGGCGCCAGTTTCCACGCAGCCATCAGCAGTGGGAAATTCCATGGGATAATCTGTCCAGCGACTCCGATGGATTGCACGCTTTTGCCGGGAAAAGCATAATCCAGTTTGTCTGCCCAGCCGGCGTAATAGAAAAAATGCGCTGCGACCAGCGGAATATCGGTATCTCTGGATTCGCGAATCGGTTTGCCGCCGTCCATAGACTCGATTACCGCAAATTCACGGGCGCGCTCCTGAAGCATCCTTGCGATGCGATAAATATATTTTCCGCGCTCTTTAGCCGGCATTTTCGACCAGACTGATTTGTATGCTTTTCTCGCCGCGCGGACGGCTTTATCTACATCTTTTTCCGTGGCTTCCGCAACTTCAGCGATCGGTTCTTCCGTGGCGGGGTTAATCGAAGTGGTGTATTTGCCTTCGGCCGGCGCCTCGAATTTCCCGTTGATGAACAGATCGTATGAAGATTTCAGCGAAACGTGTCCGGCATCCTGTGGAGCCGGCGCGTATTCCCAGTCGGTTTTAAAGTTCAACGGAGTGCGGTCGTTATTGGTGGATCCGGATTTCTTTGTCATAGTCTAATCCTTGGAAAAATAGTCAACAGATTGATAAATCCCGGTGCGTTGTTTGACGATTTGCATCAGTAAATCGTTGGTGAGACTGCTGGCGCCGAACCGGAATAATTCAGGCGTAAGCCAGTCCGCACCGAGTGTTTCACGCAACATGACCAGATATTGGACAGCAAGTTTCGCCTTCGAAATGCCGCCAGCGGGCTTCATCCCGATTTTTTGTCCGGTGGCGTAATAAAAGTCCCGAATAGCCTCGAGCATCACCAATGTGACCGGCATTGTGGCCGCTTGCTTAATTTTACCGGTGGAAGTTTTGATAAAATCAGCACCGGAATGCATCGCGATTTCGCTGGCTTTCCGAATGTTGTCCAGCGATCCCAATTCGCCGGTTTCGAGAATGACTTTCAAATGAGTTTTTCCACAGGCGTCTTTCACTGCAGCAATTTCATCTGCGACAAACGCGTATTCTCCGGAGAGTAATTTTCCACGAGAAATTACCATATCCACTTCGTCAGCGCCTTCTGAAATTGCAAATTTCACTTCGTCAATTTTGGTCTTGGTGGGAACCATTCCGCTAGGGAAACTGGTGGCGACCGAAGCAACTCGAACGCCAGTGTCTTCAACTTCTTCTTTGGCAATGTGCACCATATTTGGATACACGCAAACCGCGGCGACGTGTGGAAGATCCGGGAGTGACACGTGCGGTGCGATCGCTTTTCGGCACATCTGCCGGACTTTTCCCGGCGTGTCTTTTCCCTCGAGCGTGGTAAGATCCAACATGCTCAACGCCAGTTTCAACGCATCGATCTTTGAATCCTTCTTGATGCTTCGTTTCTGAAACCGTGCAGCGCGTTCCTCAACGCCGACCTGATCCACGCGGGGAAAATGCCCTGATCCGATACGTTCTGCAATATTTTGAAGTGCTTTGGACATTCTAACCTGCCTTACTTTATGATTCGTCGAAAAATTTACACAAGTTTTTGTCAGGATTCAAATTGGTATATGGTTAGATTCCATGCTCAGAATAAAAAGTAACAGTTGTAGCGACACGCGATCGCGTGTCGCTACATAATAAATTACGCCCGTGCCTCTTTCCGTTTCCGGCGAAAATGCGCCAGTTTTTCTTCCGGTGGCGGACCGGTGAAGTAGCTCACAACAATCAGTGCAAGTATCGAGAGAATTAAAGAGGGATAAATGGTTGGGATTGTCGTTTCTCCAACAAATGGCAGGTGAAACATGGCTTCTTTTAAATTCCAGATTTCCCAGATGAGTGTCATGACCATTCCTGATACAATTGATGAGACGCCGCCTGCAGTCGTGGCGCGCTTAAAGAAAAACGCTCCCATCAGCGCCGGAGTGATTGCCGCCCCGTACATCGTATAGGCGCGCAAGATCATATCAATAATGCTTTCGCCGGGAAGTGTTTGTAGGTACGCCAGCACGCCAAGGACAATTACGACGTATCTGGAATACCTGACCATCTGATCCTGGGTTGCATCTTTGTTAATGAAGGATTGGTAAATATCACGCATAATATTTGTGGAGGGCACCAAGAGAAAACTGTCCGCGGTTGACACGATCACAGCAACAATTACCGCCAGCATCAAGCTGCCAACGATAACCGGAACACCTTCTTTCGCTGCGATAACAATAATATTATCCGGATTGGCGAGGTCAGGAAAAACCGCGGAAGCAACCACTGCGAAAAACAGAATCATCGATTCAACCACCACGACTCCCACGACCCACCAGAGCGTGGCCCGGGTCGCGGTTTTTGCATCTTTGGCAGAAAAGAACCGCTGGTACATATTCGATTCGCCCAGCAGAAGAAAAAGCGTTGGCAGACTCAACCCCAGCGCTTCCAGAATGTTCAAATTACCCATCAGTGTAAAATGTGATTCCGGGATGATTTGTGTCATGCCTTCAATTCCGCCCGCGTGCATCCAGATGAAGGGAAATGAAATCAGCAATCCCACGACAATCACGATTCCGTTCACAACATCCGTGTAGGCCACAGAAAACATCCCTGCCAACGCGGTATAAGCGATCACAAATATCGCGGTGATAATCACGCCAGTTCCGTCGGGAATGCCGGTGATCAGATTCAGGACACGACCACCTGCCACCAATTGGTAACTAACGATTCCGGTGTAGGCGACCACAATAACGATAGAACCGAGGAGGCGTGCCGTTTTGTTATACCGGAGTTCGAAAATATCCGGGACGGTAAACTGCTCCAGCGCGCGGGCTCTTCCCGCGATGAACAGGAGGAGGAACATGCCCAGCCATGCACCGACGGAAAACCAAATTCCCGGCACGCCGTACTGATAACCTAAACCCGCCGAGCCAAAAATACTCCCGGTCCCAATCCAGGTGGCGATGAGCGTCCCCACCAGAATCGGCGCTGTCAGCGACCTGCCCGCCACCATAAAATCGTCCTGAGTCTCCACTCCTTTAGAGCGAATAGCACCCACAAGGATCAGAATTAACAAGTATCCAATAATCGAAAGCAGATAAACCATAGTGAGCCTCTAAATGTCTTTGGTGAGTAAACGAACGAACGCAACAGATTTCATAAAACAGGCATATCTGTTTTACGGGGTTTGAAAATGATCAGTACCCCAGATTGAAGTAATCACTCCAGTGATTAAACCGGTAAAGGCCCCGCCGATAATTGAGAACAGCAGATGCCCAGCCAGTGTAATTGCCATGATAAAAAATCCTATCGCGCCGATAAATACGCTCCAGGTAATGCTAATTGCAGGACTTGGCACTTTTAAAATGAGATAACCAATAAACAATCCCAGCAGAAATCCCAATCCAATGACTACGGCAATCATGAAGGTGCGAATGACATCCGGAAATAGATATTGCCCAAAAAAGATGAGGAGCAATCCGGCGAGAATACCACCTGTGACGAACCCCAACGCCGGTTTGTACATTAATAGGCTCCTTCCAGCAGAATTTGCCGTAAATATTTGATGGGTGGCGCGCCGTAACTGAGAAACCGTTTATGAAATTCCAGCAGGGAATAATCGCGCTCATTGGCTTGTTCAAACGCGTCACGAAGTGCTAAAATTTGTTCTTTTCCAACAAAAGCAGTTGAAGCAATTACAGGGTGAAGAACCAAATAATTCCAATGAAGTTGTGCCGCTGTTTGCTCTTGAAATCCCTCGACCGTCATCGTGCGCAGGGCGGCGTCTCTGGTTAATCCCTGTGTTTGAATTTTCTGGTCGAGCATCGCATCGATCGCTGCGTCAAGTTCCCGTTTGAGCTGCATTAACCTGATTTGTGGGCTTTCAGCGTCCCACCCTTCATCGACCATCATTTTTTCGACGTATGCTGACCACCCGTTCATTGTCGTCACGCTGGGGAAAAGTGTCCTGACCAGAGAAGGAAATCTATCAGAGTAATATCGCTGAACAAATTTACCTGGGATGGCCTCGTGGATTGCAATCAGCTGCAGTGCGTAATTATTATATTCCCGCAAAAAACTCTCTGTCTGGGTTGTGGACCAATCCTCTGGGATTGATTTAATCTCCAGAAAATAAGTCGAATTCTTTGATAGTGGGCCGGGTGTTCTTAGCCGGGAAAAATCGTAACTGCCAACGAACGGCGGCATCGAAATCAGAGTGAGCGATTGGTTGGAATCCAGAGTGATCAAATTATGGAGTTCAACAAAGGTTTGTGCTGCCTGAATCTGATTGGTGAGATACGAATTGATATTATCCGCTTTTGGATGTTCGGCGCTGATGCGATCCAGTACTCGTTGAATCAAATTGAGTTTTTGCCGCTTTGACGGATGCCGGTACTGAAGATTCCACCACTGGATAGAAAGTTTATTGGCTTCGACAAGCATTTCATCTTGCAGTTGATCTACTGAACGCTGAGCTCGATCCAGAATTTCTTCTGTTGACCAAGACGTTTTCAGAGTTGTTCGAAGTTTTTGGTCATACAGGTCTTTCCCCAGGCGAAAATCTTTCGATGCATTCGGTAAGAGGGAATTCTGCAGCCAGGATGCAAAATCGCGTAATGCACCTGCAGCAGTTTTTTCCGCTGTGGTCAGAGCGTTTGCTTGATCGGAGGGTAGTCCGGAAAACGACTCGCTTAAAGCGCCTTCATTCAGTCTGTCTGCGGTCGCATTTGCCCGTTGAATCGCTGATGTGAGGTAAACCTCAGACCCATTCGTCAGATTCTGTTTGGCTTGCTGCAGCCAATCGGGGATCAACCGGAGTCGGGCAGTCAAATCCAGTGCGCGCGCAGAATCCGTGGAAGAATGCTGTGTAGAGAGCGACCAGGTCGCTTCACCGAGTGTCTGGATATACAGGATGGGATTCCAGGTGAGTTCTCCAAAACTGTCGATGTTGAACAACAGTTGATCAACTGTCTCGGAAAAGACATGGTAATCGATTTCGTTCTGTGGGGACAATCGTGATGGATTCAAATCATCGAGGTTGTCCAGGGTTGTGCGATACAACTTTTTCGCTTGTTGAATGCCTGGGGGAGAAATGTCACTTAATTGATCGTCGTAGTCGTGGACGCCCGCTAAAGTTGCCTTCGCCGGATTCAACGCAAACCACTGCGCAAAAAAAGTGTTGACCACTTCCATATATTTTTGATCCGGAGAGCGGGCACACCCAATGAGTAACGAGAAACTTAGAAGGATAATGACTACACGTCGAACCATGATGTGATTTACTCCGAACTACGGTTATATAATGCCAAATTCTTTGCCGTGGCGTTCAAATTTTTCCAGGACGATATCCATCTGATCTTTGCTGTGCGTTGCCATGTAACTTGTGCGCAATCGAGAGGATTTTTCCGGAACCGCTGGAGATACGACCGGATTGGAGTAAACGCCGTCTTCATAAAGTGCACGCCAGAAAAGAAAAGTTTTCATATTGTCACCGATAATCACCGGGATAATCGGAGTTTGGGTTCCGCCAATATTGAAGCCGAGTTTCCGATAGCCGTCCATCATATAGCGGGAAATTTCCCAGAGATTCTCACGGCGTTCAGGTTCAGTCTGAATGACTTCCAACGCAGCAATAACAGTAGCCACAGAACTTGGCGTCATACTGGCACTAAAAATTAAGCTGCGGGCATTATGCTTGAGATAATCGATGACATCGGCGTTGCCGGCGACAAAGCCCCCGACGCACGCAAACGACTTACTAAATGTTCCCATCACCAGATCGACCTCATCTTCCACGCCCCAATACTCAGCCGTGCCACGTCCGTGATCTCCAAGGATTCCAATGGAATGTGCATCATCGATCATCAGACGTGCGTCATATTTTCTGGCGATTTCCAGAATATCCGGCACTGGCGCAATATCACCTTCCATGGAAAACACGCCGTCCACCGCAATGAGTTTCCCAGATTTCTCCGGAAGTTTGGACAAAATGCGTTCGAGGTCAGCCATATCATTGTGCTGAAAACGAACGACTTCACCAAAAGACATCAACGCGCCATCAACGATGCTGGCGTGATTTAATTTATCAAGAATAACGTAATCGTCTTTACCTACCAGCGTGCTGATGACGCCCAAATTCGTCTGGTATCCTGTGCTATAAACCAAGGCTGCCTCTGCCTGCATAAATTCGGCGAGATTTTTTTCTAATTCCACGTGGAGGTCTAAAGTGCCGTTCAGAAACCGACTGCCAGTACAGCCACTGCCATAATGATCCGTGGCGGACTTTGCGGCTTCCAACACTTTTGGATGGTAGGTTAAACCAAGGTAATTGTTGGAACCAATCATAATCCGTTCTTTACCACCAACGACCGCCTGGCCATCGCGATTTTCGGTGATCGGGATAAAATAGGGATACCAACCTTCAGCAAGCGCTTTTTTGGCATCTTCGTACTGGAAACATTTTTCAAAAATATCCATAGGTACCTCAATTCAAAACAGGTTTAGGTTCTGGCGTTCATCATCTCAAAATACCGGATTTTACATAAATCCAGATTCGTTCGCAATGAGAGATCTCTGCATTAAGAGTGCTTTATACCGGGGTTTCAGTGGGTTGAAACTGATCTCGTTGTAAAATGATATACCCGAGAATCAGTAAAAGAAGCAAAATGAAAAAGCTTTTAAATAGCGGTAAGGTCTGAAAATTCACGATAAATGCGATGATTGCAATAATATCGCTTCCCAATAAAAGATAAAATCCCCACGGATAGATCTGGAGTACGCCGAAACCGACTACAATCAGCCCCGTGCCTGCAAACAGAAAAGCAAAGACAGAAATAGTACTCTGCTCAATGCCGAAAAATGGGAGTACCACCAATGCCATCCCGGCCAACATCACCAAAAGACCGATCAGCCGCAAAATGACTACATTCACGTTATCCCGCAGGGAATGTTTTTCTGCGTCCAAATACTACTCCTTTATGCGTATCCAGATGGTCTGCAGAATTGCAACAAGCATAGGCGTTAGAAAAATCACGCCATAGTGGATAATGAGTTTGTGTTGTAATTGTGCAATGGTATCTGTGATCGTTCCAGGTTTCGGTATAATATAGAGAAAAAAGTCCAGAATAAAAGTTCCGACTGCAAACAGACCGCCGAGCTGGAAGCTAAAATTCAACCGGTGATAATCAACCAGTTGAAGCAGCTGCCAACTCAGTATAACCAGCAGGATTGCATCCAGATAGGGGAGAATCTGCCAGACGTTAAAACTCTCGCCGATCAGCGCACCAAGCACGTGTAAAATCCCGATCGCCAGGTTAAGAATCACTCCGGCTAACAGGGCAAGCTGGACTGGAATGGAGAGAGAATCAGAGTTATTTGACATAAAAAAATGTAGACCGGCTTACTCCAAAAGGCAAGGGAAAGCGGTTTACCTGAAAAAACACTTGTTGGAAAGTCAGACGATTTGGAATCATCAGAGATGTGCGTTAATATCCCTCTATGAACCTTCGTAAGTACTGTGCAATCCTATTTACGGGAATTTTCATCATAGGTGGAGGATGCAATATGCAAGAACAGGAATCTGCTGGGAAAAATAGATTAGCAAAGGCTTCCAGCCCGTATCTGCGTGAGGCTGCGGATCAGCCGGTCCATTGGTTCCAATGGGGCGCGGAAGCATTCGAAGCGGCCAAACAACAGGATAAACCGATTCTGCTGGATATTGGCGCGGTCTGGTGCCACTGGTGTCACGTGATTGACCGGGAATCTTATAATAATCCAGAGATTGCAGAGCTGATAAATCGTTATTTTATCGCTATTAAAGTGGATCGCGACCAACGGCCGGACATCGATGCGCGATATCAAAAAGCAGTACAGGCAATTTCCGGTCAGGGTGGTTGGCCGCTGACAGCCTTTTTAACTCCCCAGGGAGATGTGTTCTTCGGCGGAACCTATTTTCCTCCGGAGGAAAAATTTGGGCGTCCCGGGATGAAGCAATTGTTACCAAGAGTAGCAGAATATTATGAGAAAGAACGCGATGAAGTGCGGCAAAACGTCTCCGAAATCCGGGAAGCGCTAATGCGTGCTGATCAATCGCATCGATCCGGAAATTTGACGCCAGCGCTGTTGGATTCTCTGGAAGAAAGTATTTTACGCTCGTTTGATCCGGACAACGGCGGATTTGGCAACCAACCCAAATTTCCATCCACACCGGCGCTGGAATTTGCCAATTATCGCTGGGAAAAAGGGCAGAATCCCAAATTGAAAAATGTGGTAACCACGACGCTCACCGCTATGGCAAACGGCGGCATTCACGATCAGTTGGGTGGCGCGTTCCATCGCTATTCTGTTGATGCAGAGTGGCACGTGCCGCACTTTGAAGTGATGTCTTACGTGAACTCGGAAATGCTGCGGTTGTATTTGGCTCAGTATCAATTGACGAATAATGAGTATTTTCGTGAGGTTGCCGAAAAGCTTATTGATTATGTGCTGAGAAAAGGTGCAGACGCAGAAGATGGCGGATTCTACGCGAGCCAGGATGCGGATTACTCTATGGAAGACGACGGCGATTACTGGACCTGGAGCGTGGCTGAAGTCGATGATGTGCTGAATGATTCCATCGCGGACGTGATGAAAAAATACTATGATATCCGGCAAACCGGCGATATGCGGGAAAACCCTGAGAAGAATGTCCTGCGGATTGTGAGTACACCCGAAGAAATCGCAGAAGAAGTGAATTTTTCTCAGGATGAAGTATCCTCATTGATTGCGCAGGGCAACCAACAACTGTTGGAAGCGCGCAAGAAACGCCCTGAGCCATTCATCGACCAATCGATGTATGTGGACTGGAATGCTATGATGGCGAGAGCCTTTTTGGAAGCCGGACGTATTTTGCACAGAGAGGATTTGACTAAATTGGCGACCAAAACCTTGGATCGTATCTGGCGTGAGGGCTGGAGTTCGGAAAAAGGATTGGTGCACCGATTAGGCGATACCCCCGGTGAATCGTGGGGACTTCTTGGCGACCAGGTCTTTTACACCTTGGCTGCGCTTTATGCATATGAGTACACCGGGGATTCCGAATATTTACAACATGCCAGGAGTTGTCTCGATTATTCGCTTCAACATCTCTGGAATGATAAAACCGGCGGCTTTAACGACAAGGTTATTCAGGAAAACGAAATAGGCGCGCTGGAGATTGCCTCACAACCGATTCAGGATTCACCAACACCTGGTGAGAACGCCATCGCTGCTCTGGCGTTGCAGCGGTTCTATCTGCTGATCGAAGATGAACGGTGTCAGGAAAAAGCGGAAGCGACCCTGCGACGATTTGCCGGTTCTATCGGACAGTACGGCACTTTTGCCAGTACATTTGGATTGGCGACTGCCCAGCTTATCCAGCAACCATTGCATATTCTCGTAGTTGGTGGCAAAGAATCCGAACTTTGGCAGACAGCACTCACAGAAAAATATTCTGCAGAAGTTTTGCAACTGGTTGATCCGGATCGGACCGAAAATATTCCCGGGATTGCACGACCGACTGTTCAGAATTTATCTTCCGATCAATTACCAGTCGCACTGATTTGTACTGCAACCAGCTGTACGACTCCGGTTCAGAACACAGATGAGTTAATTAAACGACTCCATGAGTTGCGCAAATAATTTGGATTTCTGGAACCTGTTCATTGGATATCATTACAATTATTCTGATTCTGTCATCCCGAGCGAAGTCGAGGGATCCCCGAAAATTAAGCAACGAGCTTGACGGATTTCGCCCTTTCAGGGCTTGAATGAATTTACATATAAATTCCCAGGGCTTCACCCTGGGCTGTCATCTGCCGCCCCCTTCGGGGCTTCATTATTTACGTCTTTTCATTGCTACAAATATTTATTCCGTCCCGCCGGGATTCATTCAGCGTGTATCCCCAATCTCGTTCCTTTATCCCTTATTCCCCTGTTTCCATATTGCCGTATTTCCATATTACCCAGAGTAAGATTAAGATTAAGAGAAAAAACGTGAACACTCCAACACTCGAACACTCCAACACTCGAACACTCCAACACTGATTTATCTCCTTGCTATTGTACAGACAGTAAGATAAACTATTTTTTCATTTTCTGAACACCATCTGAACGCACACAACAGGAATGGAATCATGCCGAAACTTTCGCTTTCCGTAAAAATCATCCTTGGAATTATTCTTGGATTTCTTGCCGGATTACTCTTTGGTGATTCCATTACTTTTATCAAGCCGCTTGGTGATATTTTCATCAAATTGCTGAAGATGATTATCGTGCCGCTGATTATCGCGTCGGTAGTGATGGGAGTTGCAGAAATAGGTGATGTCCGGAAATTGGGACGACTCGGTGGCAAAACGGTTCTTTACTATTTATCTACCACAGCGTTGGCAGTGATCCTTGGAATTATCCTGGTGAATCTTATTCATCCCGGGATTGGCGCAGATCTCGCACTCCAAAAACATCCGGAAACGACACCGCCATCTCTGGTGGACACCTTGATGGGAATCATCCCGGCGAATCCGTTCAAAGCAATTGTCAATATGGATATGCTGCCGATCATCTTTTTCTCCATCTTGTTTGGCGTCGTGATGACCACCTTGGGCAAGAAAGCCGAACCGCTGCTTAAATTCTTCCGCGCGCTCAACGACGTGATGATGAAAATGACGCACTGGATTATGGAAATTGCCCCGTACGGAGTTTTTGCGCTCATGGCGGTCATCGTCGCGCAAACCGGCGGGAGTGTGGTGATCGAGCTGGGCAAATATATGCTCACCGTCCTGTTGGGATTATTTATCCACGGTTTTATTGTGCTGCCATTGATCCTGAAACTTATCGGCAAAGGCAATCCGTTCCAGTTTGCCAAAGATATGTCCAGCGCACTGGCGACGGCGTTCAGCACGTCCAGCAGTTCAGCGACGCTTCCGGTCACGATGGAATCTATCGAGGAGAAGGCCGGTGTGGACAATACAATCTCCAGTTTTGTGCTTCCGCTGGGTGCGACCGTCAATATGGATGGAACCGCGTTGTACGAAGCGGTCGCCGCAATTTTCATTGCCCAGGCATATGGCATCGATCTGACATTTGGACAGCAATTGTTGATTATCATAACTGCAACTTTAGCGGCCATCGGCGCAGCAGGGATTCCATCCGCCGGGCTGATCACGATGATTATCGTCCTAAAACAAGTGAATCTGCCACTGGAAGGCATCGGCTTAATTACGGCGGTAGATCGTATCCTTGATATGGTGCGGACGACCGTGAACGTCTGGGGTGATTCGATTGGCGCCCGGACTATTGCGTACACCGAAAATGCTGTCAACCGGCTGGAACCGGCACCCGCAGCGGATCAATAATTTTTCTGGAGAAAATTCCAATCAAGCCTTGATATGAATCATGAGAGTCCAGTATATTACTAGTGCTCTTTGAGAGACGAGAAATTTTTTGATGCCATTCTACAGTTGTGGCGGTGTTGATATATTAGAACCATCAACCGAACATGAGGGAGCCAACCTCCGGTTGTTGAAAGCAGGCCTTCTCCGATTTATCGGAGTAAAGGAAGTTTGAGGTAACCGGGGCGCACCCACTGTAATGATCAAGGTTCTATGAACCTGATCCGTCATGGCTGTAGAACCTTTAAAATGCCCGTAATTGCTCAGTGCGTTGCGGGCATTTTTTATTTTACATTTCAACTTTGTTTATCTCTTTTGGCACTTTTTTTAGAAAAAAGTGCCAAAAAATCCAGCAGTAAAATTCCGTTCAAGAACAACTACATTGCGGTTCGGGAGGAATTCGAAACTCCCCCGACTATGTCGGGGTCAAACAGCGAATTCCTCAATCCCTCACCGTAACAGTTGTTCATACAAACGGAATTTTAAGGCTGAATTTAAAACTTCAAAGGCTCTACAACTAAAATCGTTATAAGTAAAAAACAGAGTATCGACAAAAAATGTAAATATGAGAAGTCATTCTCCGATTAATCAGAGCAAGCTGAGCGAAGCGCTCCAAAAGAGTCCCACTGGGGAATAATTCGTAATAGTGTGACTCATTCTTGTTTTACCAAGGGAGAATATTCCTCGTGGTATTGTGCCAGACTATTTGGTTCCTAATATTATGTTTCAATTGCCCCTTTCAGGGTTGGTGATCCCTGAAAGGGGCCGTCACCGTTATTAGAATGTACTACGAAAACTGACGAATTCGTGATTAATCAAAAAATCCCCAGAGATCTCTGCTTCGGGATAGTTCATTGAGAACAGAAAATGAGGACAAATACCTCACTTTGATAAAATTCCATTCACCTCTTATCTTGAGTACAAGAATTGGATGAACGAATCCAAAAACTATGAGAGGTGATGAGCATGCCAAAATTAACATCTATGGTAAAAAATCTTGTACACGAACCGACACAAGTTCCCGAAGACGAATCCGTTATTCACTTAACGGTCAATAAGATTGGGAAATTAGTCGAGCCAGGTGCGCTGGATTTCGGTGGTAGTGAATATTCCGAAGCCACCGTTAAGTGGATCGAGCCGGAAAAACGTAATTCCGATGACAAGTACGGCTGGTGGGAATTGGACCAGGGACTCTATCGAGTTGAGTTTAACGAATCGTTGGAAATCCCGGAAGGGACGCGCGTCCAATTGCAGATTTGGTCTGGTGCGCTGCGCAACGGAATCCTGCATCCGGCACAAATAATCGAGCGTTCACAGAATCCGTTAGGGACGCAAATCCACGTGAGCGAATCCGGAGTCGATATTAAAGAAAACGCCCGGCTTTCCGAGATCAGAATGGTCTGAACCCGGTTCGTTGATGGAGTGAAAATCCGGACTCAGTTATTGCAGGAACAGGTTTCGCCGTGTAAATTGCCAGCGTTATAGTCCGACGATCAAATAGAAAAGGACGGGTCTGCTCATGCTCGCGCTATTCCACATTTTGTCGCTTGTGTTGTACCTCTTCAGTTTCGTTGTATATTGGCGTTATTTTGCCACCAAGGAAGTTTCCACCGGAAAAATTGCCACGGGATTACTGAGTGCCGGTCTGCTGTCGAATACGATTTTACTGGTTTGGTTCACGATCCATAATTCACATTTGCCGCTGGCCCAATTTGGTCAGGCGGCCATGACCTACGTTTGGCTGCTCGGCTCACTGTATCTGATTCAGGAATTTCTGCTGAAGGAGCGGGAATTTGGCCTGTTTGTCACACCGATTCTTGCGGTCTTTCAACTGGTGAGCGTCCTGACCATCGATTACACCAAACCGCTAGCGCCAGTGCTTCGAACGGTAGCGTTCGAAATTCACGTCGTCTCGATTTTATTGGCGTATGCAGGATTCGCGCTCGGTTTTATCGCTGCGCTGATGTATTTGCTGCTGTTCAACGAAATACACGGCCATCGCTTCGGCCTGTTTTATTCAAGATTACCGTCGCTGGAGTTTCTTGATAAGCTGAACATTAGGTCCATTTTTACAGGATTGGTCTTTCTCACCATTGGCATCCTGATCGGGATGTTCAACGCAGGCCGGGCCTGGGGCTTTGTTTGGGAATGGGATCCCAAACTCACAGTGGTGTTTTTCAACTGGCTGATTTATATGTATTTCGCTGTAAGTTACTGGATCTTTAAATGGCGGGGACAACGCACGGCCATCATCAGCGTCATCGGATTTATCGTCGTGATTTTTTCATTTTTCATTGTCACTAACTACTCGTCCACCATCCACACGTTCTGATGCAAATCTGCCACTACACACTTTTTGCTTCCAGAGATCAGGATATCGATGATATTTTGGGTTTTCTGGAGCAACTGACTCAACAGCACAATGTTGATGAGTCCTGCGCGTTTCGCTACGATACGCACTGGAGTGTGTATTGTGTCAGCGAGAATCAGATTCCGCCTCTGACATCTCTGGATGGCGATGGCCAGTTTCGGTTGGAAAGGAAATCCACGGATCGCGATGCAGTGAGAGATTTTTTCCGGCAGATGCTGGGAGCCGGCACGCCCTGGATCGCAGAAGGTCGAATTCTTGAACAGATCAAGGAAGATTTTCGGCAGTGCCTGAACGCTCGTCTATCGGGAGCAATCCTGCATACGCTGTACGAGCGGGCGGCAGAATTTGCTGATGAGTTGAGAAAATCCAGCGAGCTTACCACAGGCGCCGTGTCACCAGAAGCGCTATCCAGAGAACTCGCCGGTAAAATTCTGGAGGACGAATCCGAAGCGGTACTTTCGATTATTGGCGATGGAGAAGCTTTCGCCAGTTTCGTGCGGTATTGGGCAGGAAGCAACGTACAGAAACTGTATTGTATTCACCGGGATTTTCTGGAAGCGGAAACGCTGTGTCTGGCCAACGAAGCCATTCCGGTCCGCTGGGAAATTCGCCGGGAAATTCTGAGCCAATCGGACGTAATCATCAGTGCCAGTGAGGAGTTCGATCTGCTGATCAGCCGCGAACTCGTTCAGCAAAATTTGCAGAAACGGAGACGGCGTCATCTGCTGCTATTCAACTGGAGCGAGAGTGAAGTTGTTGACGAAACTGTCTCCAAATTACCGGCGGTGTTTACTTATTCCAGAGATGATTTGGAGCGGGCGTTAATCCAGGCGCGGAGCCGACGGGAGAAAATCCTTGAACAGCTCCAACCGCGATTTTCTGAAGCCGTCGATCAGTTTTACCAGTGGATCTATTCCGAAGAGCGATTTCAGTTTCACGGCATTGTGGGAAAGAGCCACAAAATGCAGTCTGTGTTTGAACTGATCAAACGAGTAGCCGAAACTGACATCACCGTCTTGATTCAGGGCGAGACCGGAACCGGCAAGGAGTTGGTCGCGCGCGCGATTCATAAATCCAGTCCCCGAAATGCTGAACCGTTTGTGGCGGTGAATTGCGGCGCCATTCCTGAAACACTGCTGGAGAGCGAACTATTCGGACACACCAAAGGCGCATTCACCGGCGCCTCGGAAGATCGCCAGGGAATGCTGCGCGAAGCGGAAGGCGGTACGGTTTTCCTGGATGAGATCGGCGATACATCAGAAATGTTTCAGGTGAAGTTATTGCGCGCACTGCAGGAGCGCGAAATCCAGCCGCTGGGCGGCAGCCAACCGGTGCCGATTAATGTCCGGATTATCGCCGCCACTGGAAAAAACCTGCAGCGGGAAGTGGAATCCGGACATTTTCGCTCGGATCTGTATTATCGCATTAATGTGGTCAGAATTGAGCTTCCGCCGCTCCGAGACAGACGCGAGGATATTCTGCCACTGACGAGACACTTCATTAAAAAATACAATCAGCGAATGGGGAAAAAAGTCCGGGACGTTTCGCCTGAAGCCGCGCAAACTCTGGAAAATTACGATTGGAACGGCAATGTCCGCGAATTGGAAAACGCTATTGAACGCGCGGTTGCATTGACATTGGGCTACGAAATTACTCCTTCGGATTTGCCGGAAAATATTGTGAGAAAATTTCCCGATAAAGCATCAATGTCATCGACCCAGCAGATCAAAACACTGGAAGAAGTGGAAGCGGAATACATCGAAAAATTGCTCCGGGAATACGAGGGCAACTACTCCGAAGTCGCGGAAAAGCTCGGCATCGGGCGCACCACACTCTGGCGCAAAATGAAGAAATATGGGTTTGAGTGAATAAAGTGTTCGAGTGGGCGAGTGTTTCCCGGAAGGGACTCCTCCCGGAGCGAGTGTTCACGTCTTTTTTCTTAATCTTAATCCTAATCTGACTCTTACTCTGGGGAATATGGAAATACGAGAATAAGGGTATAAGGGTTGGATAGTCTGTGAACAGTGATCAAATTCTATTTTTTCTCTTAATCTTACTCTTGGAAATATGGAAATAAAGAAATAGGGAAAAGGCGAAAAACCTTTCATCCCGTTCACAACCCGGCCATCGACGGGAGCGAAGTCGAGGGATCTCCGAAAAACACGCAACAGCCGTGAGGGATTTTCCCCTTTTCAGGGCTCGGATTGATTTGCTTACAAATTCCCAGGGCTTCACCCTGGGCTGGCATATGCCGCCCCTTCGGGGCTTCATTATTTACGTCTTTTCATTGCTACAAACATTCCGTCCCGCCGCGACTCATTCAGCGCGTAACCCTAATCTCGTTACCTTTTCCCTTATTCCCCTATTCCCCTATTCCCATATACCCATATACCTTTTTTACCTTAATCTTGGTTCTTGGCTCTTCTTTCTTGGAATTTATCCTTCATCCTTGCTTGGTTTTCCTTTCCGTTGATTCTCAACATCGATCCGATTAATTTAGATTCATCCTATGAAGAACTCCGAGACATTCAATCAACGACTTCGTGCAGTTCAACACGAGACGAATAGTCTGCTTTGTGTGGGTATCGATCCGGATATTGAAAGGCTGCCGGCACACCTCTCCAAGGACGTCCAGGGCGTGCGGGAGTTTTGTTATAACATCATTCAGTCTACCAGCGCTTATGCCTGCGGATATAAGTTTAACAGCGCATTTTTCGAGGTATTGGGTCCGGAGGGATTTGAACTACTCGGAGAACTGCGCAAGGAAATCCCAAAACCGCTGCTCGCAATTTATGATGTGAAACGCGGCGATATTGGCAACACTGCAAAGCAGTACGCGAAAGCGGCTTTCGACACACTCAAAATGGATGCGGTGACTATCAATCCGTATATGGGATTAGATGCGGTAAAACCGTTCGTTGAAAATCCCAAAATTGGCGCATTTGTGTTGTGTTTAACTTCCAACGAAGGCAGCCGTGATTTTCAGCAACAATCACTGGAAAACGGTTCACCGCTCTTTATTCAAGTGGCGAAAAAATGTGCGGAGTGGAATACCAGCGATAATATCGGTCTGGTGGTTGGCGCAACCAAACCGGAATATCTGGCAAAAATCCGGTCTGCCGCGAATGACTTACCGATCCTGGCGCCTGGCGTTGGCGCGCAAGGTGGTGATCTTGAACAAACGCTTGCCGCAGGATTGCTGCGGGATTCCACTGGGATGATTATTCCGATTTCGCGGTCGGTCATCTTTGCCAGTGATGAATTGGATTACGCAGAAAAAGCTGCTGAACAGGCAAAGTATTTTCAGGAACAGATCAACACATACCGACAGAAAGAGTAACTCTTTGGATATTGAACAATTATTACGCGAAAGCGGCGCATTCCTGGAGGGACATTTTTTGCTGACCTCCGGAATGCATTCTCCGCATTATTATGAAAAGTTTCGGCTGCTGGAAAATCCCAAATATAATGAACAGGTTGCCCAGGCGATTTTTGACCAATTTCAAGAAAAGAATGTCGATGTTGTCGCGGGTGCAGCGATCGGCGGTATTTTACTGGCCTACGAAGTGGCGCGAAAGTTTGGCGTCCGTTGTGTGTTTACCGAACGCGTGGACGGAAATCTCACCTTCCGACGTGGTTTCGAAATCCGACCGGACGAAAATGTGTTAGTCGTCGAAGATATTGTCACAACCGGAGGATCGGTTCTGGAACTCTGCGAAGTAATCCGGGAATCTGGTGGCGCGATTCAGGGCGTCGGCATTATCGTGGACCGGAGCAACGGTAAATTCAATCCGGATGCAGATTGGCAAGCGCTCTATACCGCTGACGTACAACAGTACCAACCGGAAGATTGTCCACTATGCAGGAATGACGTCCAGATGACAGTGCGTGGTCGGTCGGGAAAAACAGCACAGGAGAAATAACTGGTGCAACTCACTATCCTGGGCAGCGGCAGCAAGGGGAACAGCGCGCTGATCAAAACTGATCAGGTGCATTTTCTGCTCGACTGCGGATTCAGTGGCAAGGAGATTGAACGCCGGCTGAATGCCATTGAGGTCTCGCCCCAAGACATCGCTGGGATTATTGTAAGCCACGAACACAGCGACCATATTAATGGAGTTGGCATTCTCGCGCGAAGATATAACCTGCCGGTTTACATCAACAAGGCGACCTATCAGCAATCGAAAAAACGCCTGAATAACGTGGAATTGCGCTTCTTCGAAACGGGCGATGCGATTACATATCAGGATTTGCGCATCCAGACAATGGGGCTTTCGCACGATGGCGTTGATACAGTCGGATTCACGTTTGGACAGAATGGTCAAGCAGAACATCAAGCCAAAAGAATTGGTTATGTAACTGATCTGGGTATTGTGACCAAGGAAGTTCGTCAGTATCTTGAGAATATTGATGCGCTGGTTTTTGAGGCCAACCACGATACGGAGATGCTCCTGAACGGTCCGTATCCGTGGTCGCTCAAACGACGGATTCAGGGCAGACACGGACATCTTTCCAACGATCAATCCGCGCAGCTGCTGGCAGAAATTGTTGAGCACACATCAATTCGGGAAGTAACGCTGGCACATCTTAGTGAAAAGAATAACGATCCGTCATTAGCGCGGGATCATATTCAGGAACTTATCCAGCACAAAACAGATCAACATATAAAAGTATTTACCGCTCCACAGGATCGCCCTGCGGAGACTATCATTGTGGAATAACAAATGGGGAAGCCGATGAAAAAAATACTCGTGACCAGTATGTCGTTGCTGATGACTTTGACTTTATTCATCAACTGCGGTGGGAAAAAAGAGAAGGCGGAAGAGCAGTTGCCGGTGCTCAATCAACAACAGATCGATTCAATTAAAAGCGTCGTAAAAAACACTCCAAAAGAGCCGGTCAAAGAAAACGAAGTCGGTGTAATCGAGACGAATTACGGCACCATCGTGGTGAAATTTTTCCCGGATGTTGCGCCGGTTCATGCGATGAATTTCAAACGCCTGGCCAACGCTGGTTATTATAATGGCACCACTTTTCACCGGGTTATTCCGGGATTTATGATTCAGGGCGGCGATATTCTTTCCAGAGATGATGATCCTTCCAATGATGGAAGTGGTGGTCCGGGGTATAGTATCCCCGCAGAATTTAGTGAAACTCCGCATTATCGTGGACGACTATCGATGGCACGCAGCCAGGATCCCAATAGCGCCGGAAGCCAGTTTTTTATTGTCCAACGAAAAAAATTAACCAAAGAAGATATTCAAAACGCTGAAGCGCGGGTTGGTCGCCAATTTCCGGATTCTGTGGAAGCAACCTATCTGAAACGGGGCGGCACGCCATTTCTTGATGATCAATACACCGTGTTCGGCGAAGTCATTAAAGGAATGGACGTGGTCGATAAAATCGCTGCTGTGCAAACGAATGACAAAGATAAACCTCTCGAACCGGTAGTGATGACCAAAGTCTATGTAACCGATCGCTCAAACGCACCTCTATAATAACGTATGGATCAACCAACTATCGGCATAGCATTAGGCGGTGGCGGCGCCCGCGGATTTGCTCACATTGGAGTACTGCAAGTGCTTCACGAAGAGGGCATTCCGATTCATTTTGTCGCCGGCACCAGTATGGGGTCGATGGTTGGCGCCATGTATGCCGAAACGCTGGATCCATTTGTGGTTGAAGAACGCTTCCACGAATTTATTCGCACTGAAGCCTATCAGGAAATCGGCTTGGATCAAGTGGCATCCAAGATCGATCAGGATGCCAGTTTCTGGGATCAACTCACCTCGGAACTGCGCGGTCGCTGGGCATTACAAATGGCGCGCAGCAGATTATCATTGGTCAAAGGTGATCGCCTGGATGAAGCGTTAAAGTTTTTAATCCAGGCCGAAACTTTTGAGCAATGTCGTATGCCGCTCTCAATTATTGCCACCGATCTGCTGACTGGACAGGATGTCGTTTTTAAATCAGGGGATCTCCGCGCTGCGGTCCGGGCGAGTTCTTCGGTACCAGGGTATCTGCCACCTGTTGAGGAACATAGCCAACTCCTGAGTGATGGTGGAATCACCTGTCCAATCCCAGTGAAGTATGTGCGCGAAAGCGGAGTTGATATTGTCATTGGCGTGGCAGTGCCGCCGCCAATCGGGATTAGTGGTCCGGTGGAAAACGCCATTGATCTGCTGACCCGGGCGGAACAAATCACCTCGCACTATTATTCAAGTACATTGATGAACGCGGCAGATATCGAAATTTTGCCAAAGATTGAAAACGTGCAATGGAATGATTTTCACCGGATGACGGATATGATTCAAACCGGACGTGACGCTGCAAAAAAAGTGGTTCCAACAATTCGCGAATCAATGCGGCAACGGATTCCATGGTGGCAATTGATCTGGCAGAGGATCAATGGAGAGTCGGAAAAGGTTGCGTATTGATGTAAGCCTTCAAACAGTAAGATCGGTACAAAAATTCTAAGTTATTTCAGATATGAAAAGTGATATGAAAAAATTGAAATTGATTTATTTCAGACCCGTTCTTGTTTTATTGTCCTTCCTGGGGCTGCTTTTTAGCACTTCACCAGCATTTGGACAATTTGGTGCAAATAAAGACATAGTCACGGTCAAGCCACATTGGTCGCAAACCGGGGTAATTCCTGGGGACAATGTCAAGTTGGCATTAGAGTTAAATATTGACAAAGCGTGGCATATTAACTCGCATGAACCGCTGGATGAGTATCTTATCCCGACCACAGTGGAATTCCAGACGCCGGAAGGCGTAACAATCGGGAAAGTGTATTATCCGGAGCCCGAAACCTATAAGTTCGATTTTTCTGAGAATCCGGTATCCGTGTATCAGGGGACAGTTAATCTGACCACGACGGTGAGTGTTGATAATTCAGTAACCACTGACTCTTTGAGAGTCGCTGGGACAGTGAGCTATCAATCGTGCAATAACACTTCCTGCTTGCCCCCTACATCTGTCGATTTCAAAAGTGCACTGCCGGTGGTGCAATCCCGGGATATGGTTGAGTCCGCCAATCAGGAAATATTCACCGGAGCGGCACAGTCAGATGTACGTGGTGGCGGCGGTGCGACACCTCAGGAATCACAAATTGCCGATTGGCTTAACGAAAAGGGACTTTTACTCACACTGGCGCTGATATTCCTGGGCGGACTTGCACTCAATTTGACTCCGTGCGTTTATCCGCTTATTCCAATTACCGTCTCGTATTTTGGCGGACAAGCAAAGGGCGATAACGTCAAAAGTTCGTTTGTGCTGGCCCTGTTTTATGTCCTTGGGATGTCGATGACTTATTCTGTGCTGGGGACTGTCGCAGCAATGACCGGCTCTATATTCGGTGCAGCGCTGCAAAATCCATTGGTGCTGGGATTTATTGCGATCATTCTGGTGGTACTTGCCAGCAGTATGTTCGGAGCATTTGAAATTCGTGTGCCGCAAAGTTTGGCTTCCATTGGAGGTAAATCACGCCAGGGTGTTGTCGGCTCCTTACTTATGGGATTAACAGTCGGAATTATTGCCGCACCGTGCATTGGTCCCTTCGTACTCAGTCTGCTGATTTTTGTTGGTGACATCGGAAAACCGGCAATGGGTTTTCTGATGTTTTTTGTGCTCAGTCTTGGTCTGGGACTGCCGTTCTTACTACTGGGCACATTTTCGGGATTAATTAACAAATTGCCACGTTCTGGCACCTGGATGGTGTGGGTGCGCTACATTTTTGGTTTTATCCTCATTGGAATGGCAATCTATTTTCTGGAACCGGTGATGTCCGGAACGCTGTATCGCATCCTGCTGGGAATCACCGCTTTTTCTGCCGCCATCTTCCTTGGAGTGATTACCTGGAAAAAAACCGATACTCTGGGTTTCAAAATTGTCAAACCGGTCGTTGGCTTACTCTTCCTGGCAGTCGGATTATGGATTGTGATCCCGGGGAAATCCGGTGGCGAATCGCTCAACTGGCAACCGTATTCTCAGGCAAAGATTGAAGAAGCCATTTCACAGAATCGTCCCGTGGTGATTGATTTCTACGCAGATTGGTGTATTCCCTGTAAAGAATTAGACAAATACACTTTTAGCGACCAGCGAGTCGCTGAAAACATCGATGAATTTCTGCTGCTGAAGGCAGACTTGACCAGCAGCGATTCGCCCCAGGTGAAGGCGCTGAAAAAGCAGTATAACGTGCGCGGTGTGCCGACGATTGTATTTATCAACAAAAACGGCGACGAACTGACGCAGTTGCGATTGACCGGCTATGAACCACCGGAAGATTTTATCCAACGAATTGAAAAAGCCAAATCATAATGTCTTGAAAACGAACCGGAGAGTATTCGATGGGACGAAAAAATAAACTAATAACATTTGTATTTATCATACTAATTGCGGGATTCACTCTATCTGCCGGTAACGTGTTTGCTCAGATGCGGGTGGATCAGCACAAACCGATTCAATTTGATGAGAATTCCAAAACGAAACCAGAGGCCCCCAATTTTGAGTTAAAAACTTTGGATGGAAAAACAGTCCATTTAACCGATTATCGCGGTAAAGCCGTTTTGCTCAACTTCTGGGCGACCTGGTGCGGTCCGTGTCGCAAGGAAATCCCTGATTTTATCGATCTGACTGATAAGAAAGATCCGAAGAAATTTGTAATCCTTGGAGTCGCTGTGCAAAGTGGTTCCAAACAGGATATTCAACAATTTGTTCAGAAAAATGATATGAATTATCCGGTGTTGATCAGACAAAATGAATACGTGATGAAGATGTTAGGCTGGTATGGCAATGTCCAGAGTATCCCAACCACATTTTTGATCGATCCGGATGGGAAAATACAGAAGAAATATGTTGGGCCGCAGTCGGCGGAAACACTGTGGGATGATGTCAAATCCGTTATCTGATCTGTTCTCGCTGCCAAGAGTTAGATTTAGATTAATTCAGCGTCTGAATACGAAGAAATTGAAATAAAGCCGGAAATGTGAACCTATTTAGTGCTGTACAAATATCTCTTTCCATTGAAGTGCTCCCGCGAACCGGGAGCACTTTTTTTGACCTCAACTGGCACAATTCGTTAGCATTGATTACTTTTTTTGCGTGATTATCCATACATCTAATCCGGAGTTGTTCAGATGAAACGATACCTGCTTTTTATCCTGCTACTTGTGCTGCATAATGTGGCTTTTAGTGAGAACTATTGGCAACAACGCGTCGGTTACAAGATCGATGTCAAACTCGATACAACAAACAAAACTGTCTCCGGCACCGAGTTGGTCACCTACTATAACCACTCTCCGGATACATTGGAAAACATCTATTTTCATCTGCTTCCCAACGCGTTTGAAAGCGATACTACGCAGTCCTCCAGAGAAGCGATCAGTCAATACAACGCGCCGCCAAAGCCGCCTTACCAGAGCAAAATCGATATTGACTCCTTTACCATTCACCTCGGCAAACGCGAATCAACAGCCTTTAAAGTCAGAGATACCGAATTAAGCGCGCCACTCCCAGCGAAGTTAGTGCCTGGTGGCTCGCTGACTATTGAAATTACGTTTACCAATCACCTGCATAAATTCCACGGCGAATATCGCGGCGGATATTCCGGGCGACAATACGATATTACGCAGTGGTATCCGAAAGTCGCGGTGTACGATCAGGATGGCTGGCACAATACTCCCTGGCATTACGATGGCGAATTCTACGGGGAGTTCGGTACGTTCGACGTTACGATGGATGTGCCACAGAATTTTATCGTTGGCGCGACCGGAGTGGTCGTGAATGGCGATCCCGGCTGGAATGCTGTGAAATATGATACCACGGAAAATTTTGAGGATTGGTTCGGCGAATATGTGGAGAGTAAGTCGCGCAGGCAATATCTTAAATCGGTGCGCCGAAAAGTGACGTTTCACGCGGAAAATGTGCACACGTTTGCGTGGTCGGCATCGCCGGATTTTATTTATGAACACGGCGAATATAAAGGAACTGATATCAATATTTTTTATCGCACATTCGACGCGTATCGCTGGCATAAAAAAGCGTTGCAAGATGCGTATAATTCACTGGATTGGCTGGACAGAAAGGTTGGACCGTACGGTTATCCACAGCTGACGGTTATCGAGGGCTTATTAGGCGGTGGAATGGAATATCCGATGCTGGTGATGGATGATTCTGATGATGAAAGCCTGGCGTTGCACGAAATCGGACATATCTATTTCTACGGGATGTTGGGGAATAACGAAATGGACGAAGCGTGGCTGGATGAGGGATTCACGACCTTTCAAACGCAACTCTATCTCTGGCAAAAGTACGCACCAGATGGACGAGAACCAGATGATGTTAGGCGGTATTATCCAGGAGTTGTGGGCAAATTGCCGCGCGTCTCAGCTTATGCCAGCGACCAAAATGAGATCATCAATTATCAGCTGAGTGGAATGGATGAGTCGATCTCAAAACCGGCATATAAATTTAGTTCCAGTGGTGCTTACTATTTAGTGGTGTACACCAAAGCAGAATTGATGCTGAATATGCTGAAGTACGTGATGGGCGAAACGGCCTTTTGGCGGGGAATGCAAAAATATTACAAGACCTGGCAGTTTAAACACGTCAACGAGGCGCGTTTCAGGAATATTATGCAATCGGAGACTGACACTAATTTAGACTGGTTTTTCGATCAGTGGCTGCACAACACCGGCTATGTCGATTATGCACTTGATGATATAAAAGTTTCTCACACTAAAAACGATTCGATGAATGTTGAAGTGGAAATCGGGAAAAAGGGCAGTTTTATGATGCCGGTGACGGTGGAACTGCAAACGCAAAACGGTCAGTCTCAGCGCAAACTCTGGATGAGTTCCAAGGAAAAAGGAAGCGTCACATTCTATACGAGTTCACCGGTGAAAAAGGTGATTCTGGATCCGGATAACCAGATTTTGGATGTCAATTACATGAACAATGTTTCCGGCATTCCAAAATACGATTACGTCCCGGATATTCCAGGCTACACGTTTCATCCCAGAGATGCTTTTGTCGTGAAGTATCGTCCGTCACTCTGGTACAACGATGTTGATGGCGCCAAAGTTGGTCTGCATCTTGATCGCTCGTATCTTGGCGACCGACGCCGGATGCAACTAGGACTCTGGTACGGGAGTAAATCCGGACAAATCGATTATGATGTCAGTTACAGCGATCGATTGTACACTGTGCTTTCACAACTTCATTACAAAGTGCGCTCAGCAACTATCGAAGGACGCCAGTGGAACGAAGTGCAGATTTCGAATCAATGGTGGCGAGGATGGGAATTGCTGCCAAAATCAAAATTGCAGGTTGGATTTCGTAACATTGCTTTGACTGATAGCGCCTACCTTTCAGATCGCTGGGAACTCGGCGTGGACAACCAGGTGTATGCGCAATTCCGCTATGATTTTCGCGGCATTAACTGGTTTAGTCACGTAACAACAGATCTCGTCAGCAGTCAAAATTTTCTCGGCAGTGATTTTAACTTCAATAAATTGTCATTTGAATGGCAGTACGAAGAACGCAGAATTTATCCCGTGAAAATCTTTGGTCGACTGTTCGGTGGAACGTCCCTATTTGGTGATCGTATGCCTGCCCAGGAGAAATACAGCGTCAGCGATGGCGGACAATTTGCCTATTTCAACAATTATTACGCAAGAAGTCGGGGCAGTTTCTTTGGATTACAAAATGCGCCAAACTATTTATTAATTCCGGGAGAAGGCAATGTCCGCGGCTATCGCAGTGCACATTTGCCGAATGCTGATAATATTGTTGCTGCAAATATTGAAGTCCGCCAGGATGCCGATTGGTGGTCACCGTACCGGGGAATGTCAGTCATCGGTTTTTTCGATGTGGCCTATGCCGGACTGAATGGAAATTTTGATAACAAGATTGACAAAACCGAAGTCTTCGCGGATGCCGGACTGGGAATATCACTGAATCGCAGAATTTTTCATATCCCATTTTATCTGAGAATTGATGTTCCGTTCTGGGTAAATAAACCGAAATATTTTGAGAATGAAAATGAGCAGATTGGTCCGCGGTTGCTGGTGAGTTTTGAAAGCTTGTTTTAACTGAACACTAAAACACACCGTAGAGGCTAAAAAGTATAGAACACAGATAGCGTAGATTAAACACGATTCTCGCAGATAAGATATTTATTAGATCACTACTGAATTCCACTCTTTGGAAAGAGCCAAGAACCAAGATTAATGTAAAAAGGTGTAAGGGTATACGGGAATAAGGGAATAGGGGATAAGGGAACAAAATTGGGGTTACACACTGAATGAGTCCCGGCGGGACAGAATGTTTGTAATAATGAAAAGACGTAAATAATGAAGCCCCGAAGGGGGCGGCAGATGCCAGCCCAGGGTGAAGCCCTGGGAATTTGTATGTAAATTCATTCAAGCCCTGAAAGGGCGAAATCCGTCAAGCTCGTTGCTTAATTTTCGGGGATCCCTCGACTTCGCTCGGGATGACAGGTTTTTCGTCTTTTCCCCTATTTCCCTATTTCCATACTCCCGTATTTCCCAGGTTTACCAGATTAAGATTATGATTAAGAGTACGATTAAGAGTACAGGCTCGAATTTGATCACTGAACATCCGGCCCTTATACCTTATACCTTATACCCTTATACCCTTATACCGTATTCCCGCATTTCCATATTCCCCAATCAACCACTTAACCAATTAACCTGAACTTCAATACTGCGACACTGCAACATGCCAACACTGTAATTATTCCACCTTCAGATGATCCAGCAATTGCTCCAGTTGATACTCGGAAGCCTTTTCTGCTGAGCGGAGTCGATTGACAATCTCGACTCGTTTGGCAAACACTTTAGTGCGTTCTGATATATCTCCTTTTCTGATAACATCCAAACCCGCCAGGATCACCAACCAGTCTTGCAATTCCTGAAACGACTCTTTATTAAACCAGAGTACATCCCGGTGCCGGTTAATGTCCAGAAAACGGCGTACATCTTCGTCGTGAATCATAGAGTCCATCAAACGGTACGCCACGTTCGGCGCAGAGAAATCATCCATAAACCAGAGCTGATTTCCCGTCAACAGCTTAATCAGGTTAATAGATGCCGTTGTTTTACCTGCATCGAATCCCATTTCATCGAAGAAATCTTCATAGATCCGATCAAAGCGCAACTCATCGATCCAGCTCCGGCTACGACCCGGAATATCATGCGAGTCGGCTATTTGTCCGATAAGATGGGTTGCAGCCCATGCATACAGGATCGGACGGTTCTCGTTGTGAGTCTTGCAATAATCTTTAATGGTTTCGACGGCTTTTTCTACGACCTTTGAATATTTCGGATCAAAATACTCGGCAGGCTGGGTCATTCTGCGTACTGCTTTCAGACTCTCTTTGGTTTTTTCAACGGACGGATCAATCTCTTGTTGGGCTCCGGTAAATTGCTTGGTCTCCTTAAAGAAAGACGCCATTTTGGTATGAATAGTATCCCAGAGATCCTCCGGCTGATCTTTTTTCGGCATTTCTACCACCCGGTTGTACATTTCCTTATTTATCAGATTCCGGGCGGGAGTATGAATTGGCTGAAGCGTAACCTCACGAAGCGCCTCCTGGATGCTGGGGACGCCACGGCCGTTCAAATAGTTGGTGAGTTCCGCGTATTGACCACCGGTATCTTCAAGTTCCCTGAAATCCAGAAAGACGTGATATTTGAACGCGCCGAGTTCGGCATACATTCCCTGGTCGTGCAGTTGCTGGCTGTTGCGGATGTATTCCAGTCCGGTAATCGAATCCCGGAAAATGGTGTAATACTGTCCGTCGTTGTGCAAACCAAGATCCGGCGCGAGTTCGGTCTGTTTCAAACTGCGATCATCGCCGCTGCTTTTCTCCGTAAACGCTGCTGAGCGCTTAATCCATCCCGTGGCCTGCTCGTATTTATTATTGTACAGAACCAGAGATTTTTTGCTATCCGTCTGATTGGAATAGGCGTACACATTTTCATTGACGCCGCCGTCATTGGAGTAAAAATCGTACAGGCGGAAATTTTCCACTTCAGCGAAAAGCTTGCGTTTGTGCAGCAATGGAAAGATCTCCCGTTCGTGCCGGCGAACCAGCTGCTCATCCGGTTGCTCGTCCCAGTACGCTTTCTTGTACTCCATTCCATACTTCTCGGTGTAACCTTCGACCTGTCCGTGGCCGAACATCGGCAAACCAGGCATCGTCGCCATCAGAACACAGACGCCAAAATACTTGTCACTCTTGCCAAACTGCGCAACAGCCGTCTCTTCGTCAGGATTATTCATGAAATTGACAAAGCGCTTTAATATCTCTGGATTGAACTCCATCACATTTTTGATGGACTGGCGATATTTAGCGTTTTCCTCGGTCTTGAGCATATTCATAAACGCGCTGTTGTACACGCGATGCATTCCGAGCGTCCGGACGAAATAGCCTTCCATCAGCCAGAACGCTTCGGCAAGCAGGAGCGTATCCGGTTCTTCTTCAGCGACCCGATCCACGACTTCGCGCCAGAATTCCCTGGGAAAAACCTTGTCGAATTCTTCCCGCGTCATACCGTGCTCGGCGCGGGTAGCAATGTCCCCGCCGGTGCCTGGTTCCGGAAACCAGAGCCGCTGGTAATGTTTCTTGGCTAAGGTCATCGCGGCGTCAAACCGGATTATCGAAAAATTGCGCGCCACGTGCAGAATCGTCTGGATAACCGCCTCGCGCACTTCCTCTTTGAGATAATTGAGTTGCGCGGTATCGTTCCACGGCATACTGGTGCCGTCGTTGCCATGATAAATATATTTTTCGTCGCCGGTCCAGCGGTCGACGCGCTTGAACACAACTGCAGCGTCGCTCCGGTCGTAATAATGATCTTCGATGAAAATACCGACCCGATCGTCCTGGCTGAGGTCGGGACCGTTGAAGGAATACGAGGGAAACGGACTATTCTCCAGTGAGATGAACCAGTCCGGATGCTCGATCATCCATTTGCCGTCAATACCGACGTGGTTTGGCACCATATCGCCAGCCATCCGGATACCTTTCTCCCTGGCACGCTTGCGCAGATCCTGAAAGGCTTCCTCGCCGCCAAGATCTTTGGCAACAACATAATCGTAGAGCGAATACGCCGAAGCCACCGCTTCCGGGTTGCCGCATAACTGCTTGATGCGCCTGGATGCTTCACTGCGCTCCCAGACACCGATCAGCCAGAGACCGGTAAATCCGCGGCGCGCCATAAGCTCCAATTCTTCATCAGGGATTTGATCCAACGTTTGGATCGACTTTTCATATTTCTTTGAGAGCTGATCCAGCCAGACATAGGTGTTCTTGGCAAGAATGACAATCTTTGGCATCCAGTCCTTATCTTGACTGAAACGCTCGATATCAACCTCACCGCCAAACTCATAAATACGACTCGGACCTTTTCCTGCAAAGCGGGCACGATGTTCCTCTTTGATCAAATCAAGACTGCGCAGGAGCCGGTAAAAATATTTGCCCAGCAGATGTCCCCAGTGTTCGCTAATCCACTCCAGCTGGCCAGAGATGGAGTGCGGAACCTCTTCCGCCGGGGAGCGCAGCATATCGATCAGGTATTCTTCCTCCGGACCGAATGGTGGCTGAGAATCGAAAAATTCCTCCAGATCGCTGATAATCTGATTGTATTTCGTACTGCGCTCCAGTTCGGTATCATCGAACAGTTCGTTGTATTCCGTCAGCGCGGGATTTTGATTAGCCAGATACAACAGCATTAACTCTTCCAGCATTACCTGCCGATTGGACTGCTTTCCGCTTTTTTCCTGCAGGAATGCTTCCACGCCGATTTCCCGCTGGTACACCCGAACCGGCGGAAAATTATCGGTAAACGTCCGGAGGGTGGATTGCACCGCTTCGTACCCATTTTTCTGGATGATAGCGTTCAACGCTTCCTGAAATGCGGTGGAATTTTTCTCTTCCATAAAGAGATCAATTACGAAGTGGAAAATCTCGTGGATGAGTCCAAGGGCATTGATATCTCCGGCACTTACGGCGTGCTCTGGAAACTCGGTCACATTGCGCTTTTGATTCAGTTGTTGCGCAAATCGCCGAGCAGCGTGAAAATCCACAAAAATGGCGTCGCCGTTCTCAGCAAAAATGGTGTCATCAATTTGATATTTGTCCCGGGCTTCACGGGAGACGTGTAATTCCTTCCAAACTGTTGGATAATTCTTCATAGATCCCTGCATTGGTTAAGAATTCAAAATTATCCTGCTTCAGTTATGAAAGTTAATGGTTAGGAACGTCGATTACAATCTATAGAGATGATATTACATGCAGTTTACCCGGTTTCTGTAAAGTATAAACATTAAAGGTACTTGATACTCGGAAAAAATCAGAATATACTTTGCAGGTATTAACATAGTGGTTTTTAAGAGACGGTGTTTTCAAGAGTTTCTATTCAGTCTCTTTCCGATCGATTAAAATTTCAATGCTTGAAGACATTTTTGTTCCATCTGATATTGGACAAAGTTTTGTTTAGTAAAACAAGTAACTCACAGGAGTCGATTATGCGCGCAAAATATTTCATCATCCCGGGCCTCATCTTGCTTTTGCTCGGCTGCTCCAAAAATCCTACCTCCAACGATGAGAATACCACAGAAGCTCTTGCCGCGGAGGCAAAACAGGCGGGGCTCGAAATCATCGAAACTTACTTTACTGCAGATACTGCAACATTTGTGATCTATATGCCAGATACGCTGTACGTTATGGAGCCGTGGGAAGATCCGATACCGATAGAGCAAGTGGATGTTGGAGCACTCTTTAGTGAGATGGTTGTCACCGATCATACTTTCGAAGATTATACCAATACTTATACTTCACAAGTATTGACGTATGACGACTATAAAGAGAATATGGATCTGGAAGAATTTACCACCTGGAAGCCGGATAAACAGGATTACTATTTTCTTGGTGGAATTACCAAAGATGGTAAAGAGGGATTTATGCTGGATGATATGCTTACGTTTATGCTCACCAAACGTACCGGTAATTGGAAGATTCGGGCGTTTTAATATACATTAGAGTGTCCCTTTGGAAATTACGATAACAGTCAGGTAAGAATACCTTTATGAAGAAGCTGTCATCCAACATATTCCACCATTTTCTGTTCATCATCTTCTTACCCGGATTTCTCCACGCCCAATTGCAAATTACGCTTGCCTTAGACAAAGAGACTTTTCTGGTTGATGAACCGGTTTGGTATAAAGTCATAGAAAAAAATATCGGCGACAGTACCTTGAATACTTCCCCATTAACTCCCGGTGCTACAAGTTATTGTAAAATTGTTTTGACGGATGATAGCGGTAAAATTTGGAATTATATCGGAGGGAGTAACTACTATCCACCTGATTTTACAGGTATCCAAATCGGCCCTTCGGACTCACTTGCCATTGTCAGAGAATTGTTGACTAACTTCGGAATCCAGGACGAACAGCATAACTTCATCTTTTATTTACCACCTGGAGATTATACAATGCAATTTATCCATCATACGAATACAAATTGGCACGAGGATTTGGTGGCACTTGGCAAACAATACGGTTTAAAGGTACATGAATTAGTCGATAAAGGTACGATTAGGTCAAATCGGATTCATTTTAAAGTAGTGACTCCTGAAAATGAAGAAGCACGCGTTCATAACATTTTACTAGAGGCATACGGTCTCTTAAATGAATATGACGAAAACCATAAGGAATTAAAATACAAATTACATAATAAATTCTTAGACATATATAAAAACCATCCTTCCAGTGTTTATGCAATTGCAGCATATCATGCCTGGCCGGCGATTGCTCCGCGGACTGATGCATTGGAACGTTTTCGAGATTCTTATATGGTAAAACGAATTTTAAAATATACCGATCCTGCAACTACTGACACGTCATACGAACTTTGGAAAGCAAAATACCCTAAAAGTAAACTGGTCAAATTTCTTGAAAGCGGCGAAAAAAACATTAAATAATTAGTTGATCAGGATGTTATTAATATTGATTTGCCATCTTCTGAACGTAACCCAATGTTTTGTGCATAATAGCAGTATTTTATGAGATCAGGTTGATTGTAGAGTAACTGAAAATAAGCATCACTTTGATATGCAATTGTTTCTGCTTGTCTGATATCAATTCCTTTTTCTACCAGTAATTTTTTGCCTTCCAAAGATGCAATCACGAATGACCTGTCAAAGAAGTGATAAATTTTATCAGGAACGCCGGATAACTGAGCATAATCCTCTTTTTTAAACATTACCGGTACGGTAAACCAGGTATCAAGTGGTCTGCCATGTTGTGTCGCAGGAGCAAACCTCACGCTTCGTATTGCCTGCATTGCGGAGAGCGTTAACATTGGGTCGGGACTTTTTTCTATTGGCACAAGTTCGGCAATCGAGCTGTCCCTGAGTACATGTACCTGGATTAAAACTACTCCAACCGGATTTTGAGGTATGGAGTATGGCAATATCTGTAAATGTTTATTTAAAGAATCCTGTCCCCCAACAATTGCCGGTGCGGAATCATAGAAACCACATTCGTTAGGTTTCTCAGGTCTCCTCTTGGCGTGTTTTTGTTTTTGACTCCAAAGAATCTTTTCTTTAGGACTCTGAATTTCGGGAAATTGTTCGTTCTTCCATGATGGAAAAGTCGTTGGCGAGGTCTGTTCTGAAGAGTCTGCAAGGAGAATAGTGTTATACTTGAGATATGTCTCAAAGGCTGCAGAAATATTCGAAGAAGCCTCAATAATTAATTCAGTCTGTCCGGAAATTTGTGCCCAAAGTGGTGCGGGAAGTATTAAATAGTCCGGATCATAAAAGATTAGATACTTGTTATCGAGGTGCATCCAAAAGGAAGTATTCGGAGAATACTCGTGTCTCTTTTTTGTAATTGTAATATCCTGAAAAATAGGTATGTGCTTTGATTGGATTAAATATTGAATGAACGGTTGAGAAAATTTATTCCTGGATGATAATTCCAAAGGGATAGAAAAGAACGGCGCGTGTTTTCCACTCTTACTCTTTGTTATTAAGGTGTCCAGCCACTGCCATCCCACCATATATGTTGGGTAAAACTCAAAAAGATTTTGAGGTTGAAATGACAGAGAATCGAAAATTGTACTCCCGGCAGGAATGATATATGCCGGATAATCTCCATTTGCTGTGTTGATTTTTAAAGGAGAAAATTCGGAAGGCTGGAACGCGATATTCAAATCCATTAATTTGCCGTGAAAATAGTGATGCTCAACAAATATCGACTTAATTGAATCCGGTCGAACATCAGTGATATCCCAATTTGAGGTAGCAGCAGTAGAAATTCGGACGGTTGTCATAGTCCCACGGCGCTGACTAAATTTCCAGTGAATTCCTGATCTCCCACCTCGGCTTTCGGCTAAAGAATGAAAAATAATGGTCATACTTCTACTGGATTTAGGAGGCAGGGGATTAGTCACAATTTTAAAGTAGCCCCATCCATTCGTGCTCAATGTATTTGAACCATTCTTTGCAATTTCAACCATTCCCTTGCTATGATATATGTCTGAGACATAAGATCCCGGTTCCAGAGTTGAAATCAGAGAATGATCTGTGGTAACAACTTTATAATTACGCAAGATTGAATTTTCCGGTATTGAGAAATGATAATTCCCCTTAACCGTTTTCGAAGTTTGATTTGTGAAGGTAACCTGTATTTTCCCAGAGATGAATGGTCCGTTTTGCTCTAAATTCAATTGAACGTTCTTGACGTAATTGGGCTTTGGTTTATTTGACCCTGGTCGAATTTTGGTTGTAATCTTGGGTTGACACGCAAAGAGAATGACAGAAAACAATATGAACAAAACATATTTTGTTTTAAGTCGATTCACATGTTACTCAGTTTATTTGACTAAAAGAGATTACCCTTAAAACGAAATATAGAGTAGCGGTATTTAAACCACAAATCTTAAATAAATACTCCACTACACGAAAATAATTGAAAACTACACCAGAACAAATTGCCGATTCACGCTGCCTTATTTTCTCCGGATTTCCCACCATTCACATTCTCAGTTTTCACAAACCGCACGCCCTTCCCCTGCATCGTTTCGATCGCATTGGAGACGCTGTCTTCCGGTGAGCCAACCGCCAGCGTCAAATCACTTATTTGATAGACATCATATTCTTTGTCCGCCCCATCCGCTGCGGTGTAGAAGACGCAATAATCGAACGCCAGTCCGACGACGAAAATGCGTTTGATGTTACGATTCTTGAGGTAACCGTCCAGACCGGTTTCGGTTTGGTGATCGTTTTCGAGGAACCCGGAGTAACTGTCGATTTTTTTGCGATAACCTTTCCGGATGATTGCCTGCGCTGCATCCACATTCAGGTCTTCGTGAAATTCGGAGCCGTGCGATCCCTGGACACAGTGATCCGGCCAGAGAACCGGTCCAATTCCCGGCGCTTCGTATGGGTCGTACGGCTTTTTCCCTTCGTGTGCACTGGCGAAGGAATAGTGTCCCGGCGTGTGCCAGTCCTGCGTTAAAATTATTGGTAAACCGGCTTCCGTAAATTTGCGCATCAGCTTGTTTATCTTTGGAACGAGGGTATCGCCGTCTTCAACCGGCAGCGCTCCGCCCGGCATAAAATCGTATTGCATATCCACGACGAGGAGCGCATCACCATCTTTGAGCCCAACCGAATCGGCGTGTTCGATGTCTTGTAACTCCATTGGTCATACCTCCTGAGTTTTTTATGTCTCATTCCACTTGATTCAAGCTTAAAGTAGAAGCGCTCACCCATAGATTCAAGATGCAAAAATCTTGAAAAACCAACTCACCCCTGAATCCCCTCTCTTGCAAGAGAGGGGAAGACTGATCATTACAATTTCGTTTGAAAGTTCCCCTTTCTCTTCCCAAGAGAAAGGGGCTAGGGGATTGAGTTGATTTATTTTTCACAAAGAAAGAATACAAGCGCGAATTTGATTACTGATCACTCAACCCTTATACTCTATACCGTATTCCCCTATTCCCGTATTTCCCAATCAACTATTCAACCAATCCAATTGGGAAAATCAGATTAGGATTAGGATTAAGAGTAAGATTAAGACTCTGGAAGTTCACGATTCACTCCGCCACGTCGGATCACGTTTCACATCTTCTCACTCAACCCTCAATCTTTATATCCTATACCATATTTCCTTATTCCCGTATTCCCCAATCAACTATTCAACCATTAACCAATAACGAGACTACGGTGTTATGTTCGAACATCTGTTTGCACTTTGAATATGAGTCCTATAAATTTGAATTTATTGTGCGTAGCTAGAAAAGAAGTTACGGATTAAAAAGGATATTTATGAAAACAGTAAATTTTCTCTTCGGGATTCATAATCATCAGCCGGTGGGCAATTTTGATTATGTTTTCGAAGACGCATTTCAAAAAAGTTACAAGCCATTTATCGATGTTCTAGAGCAATATCCTAATATAGCAATGTCGCTGCATTTCAGCGGCTGTCTGTTGGAGTGGATTGAGGAACATCATCCGGAGTACCTGGATCGCATTCGTGGTTTGGTCGAGCGTGGTAATATCGAAATTATGAGCGGCGGATTTTACGAGCCGATCATTGCTGTAATTCCTGACGAAGACAAGCACGGTCAAATCCAGAAGATGAACCAGTACATCCGGGATCGATTTGGATATGACCCGGAAGGACTCTGGCTGACGGAACGCGTCTGGGAGCCGCATCTTGCCAAACCATTTAACGAGGCTGGCATCAAATATATTACCGTCGACGATGCCCATTTTATCAGCGCAGGAAAACGTCAACGCGAGTTGACCGGATATTTTCACACGGAAGAACAGGGCAAGATTCTCGATATTTTCCCGATCAAACAGAAACTGCGCTATTTAATTCCGTTTGATGATCCGGAGAAGTCTATCGAATTAATGAAGCAATTTGCCACTGAAGACGGATCCAACGCGCTGATTATGGCTGATGACGGCGAAAAATTCGGCGTGTGGCCCGGGACGCATAAAACTGTTTATAAAGAAAAATGGCTGGAACGCTTTTTCAACCTGCTGGAAGAAAACAGCGACTGGTTGAAAACCAAAACATTCAGCGATTATTATCACCGGTATCCTGCCAGAGGACGCGTTTATCTCCCCACGGGCTCGTACTTTGAAATGGGACAGTGGACGCTCCCGGCGCATATGGGTGCCAAGTTCGAGAACTGGGTACATCATCTTGAGGAAAACGGCGAACTGGAAGAATACCAGCCATTCATTAAGGGCGGCATCTGGCGGAATTTCTTCGCCAAGTACGACGAAAGCAACTGGATCCACAAACGCGTTCTTGGCTTATCTGAGCGCTATCATAATCACGTAGATGGCGGTGATGAGTTACCGGAAATTCGCGACGAACTCTGGCGCGCGACCTGTAATTGCGCCTACTGGCACGGCATCTTTGGCGGATTGTATTTACCGCATCTCCGGGATGCACTTTACCGGAAATTGCTCTCCGCTGAAACACAATTCGATGAAGCGACCGGCGCATCAAATGGATGGTCAAAAAGCGATGTGGATCGTGATGGCTCAGATGAATATCGCGGGAGATCCGAGACGGTACAAACTTTCTGGAAACCGTCGCAGGGTGCAGCAATGGTGGAACTGGATTTTCTGCCGTCACGATTCAATCTCCTGAATACGTTAAAACGATATGAAGAGAGTTATCATTCCAAAGTGACGGAAGCAAACGGCGAGGCCGGCGAATCGGGTGAATCCATCCACGAGATTGTTGTCTCCAAGGAAGAAAACCTGGATCAGTACCTCCAGTACGATAAACACTTACGCCGCAGTTTTCTGGATCATTTTTTCCCAGCAGACACCACTCTGGAAGAAATCGCAAAAAGTGATTATGAAGAGTTGGGCGATTTCATCGATGCGCAGTGGAATGTTACCGAGGAAAAGTCCGATGGCGTGATTTTCGGGCGCGATGGCAAAGTCACAGGATTACCTGTTTATATCACGAAAAATGTCTCTCTGGAAGACACAAAAATTACGGTGCATTACGAGATTGAAAACCAAAGTGAATCTGCACTGCAAACCATCTTTGCTCCGGAATTGAATTTTAGTCTGCTGGGCGGGCAAAGTGACGACCGGTATTACACTATTGACGGCGAAAAACCGGACGATTTTCATATGGCATCGCAGGGAGAATCAACGGATGTTGAGTCGCTGGCGATTACCAACGAGTGGGACGGATTTACCGTGCAATGTACGGCTGACCGCCATTTTGATCTCTGGAGATATCCGGTGTATACGGTGTCGATGAGTGAATCCGGCTTCGAACGCGTGTACCAAAGTTCGGTGGTTTTGCCGCGGTTTCCGCTGGATATCCAACCGGGTGAAAGTGAAAATATCACCCTTTCGTTAACCCTTAATTCTACAAAGTAGCAGATCGATTCAGTTATGACTGAACGCAAAAAATTGAAGATTATTTTCCAGTGGCATATGCATCAGCCGTTCTACAAGGATGCGCTGAGCGGAGAATATACCATGCCGTGGACGCGGCTGCATATCTCCAAGGATTACACCGATATGGCGTGGCATCTGCAGCGGCACCCGGAGGTCAAAGGCGTGATCAATTTTGTCCCGTCGCTACTGAAGCAGATCGAAGAATATCAGGATTTTTCTGCGGTGAACGAGCGTCACCTGCAATTGACACAAAAACCGGCAGAGTCACTGTCTGATGATGAGAAAATGTTTCTGTTGCAGGAATTTTTTACAGCACAGTTCGACCGGATTTTGTCGAAATCATCACGCTATTTGGAATTGTTCTCAAAGCGCGGTGATAATGTTCAAACCGACGCGTTAAAAAAGGTTTTACCAAAATTTGCGCCACGGGATTTCCGTGACCTGCAGGTCTGGTTTTTGTTAGCGTGGAGCGGTCAATATTTGCGGAATATGTCGGAAGTCGCAAATTTGGTTCAGAAGGATAAAGATTTTTCGGAAGAGGAAAAGCAGCAATTGCTGACGATCCACCAGAATGCGACAAAATCGGTATTGCAAATGTACCAAGATCTGCAAACAAACGGACAGGTGGAGATCTCGACCAGTCCTTATGCGCATCCTATTTTGCCGCTGCTGATCGATTCTGAAGTGGCGCGCATTTCAATGCCGGGAGTACATTTGCCGGAACATCGGTTTCGTCACGCCGAGGAAGCCGGGCGTCAAATTGAAAAAGCCCTCGAATTTACCAACGAGCATTTTAACAAAAGTGTCAACGGATTCTGGCCGTCGGAAGGCTCGGTCAGCGAAGCAGTGGCGCAGCTGATGGCTGAACAAAATGTGCGCTGGTTTTCCACGGACAGCAATGTCCTGGCGCGATCACTTTCCCGCACCGGCGAACCGGCTCAACTTTCCGCGGAACAGTTATATCGTCCCTATCGATTTGCCACAGATGCCGGAGACGTAACCATCTTTTTCCGTGACCAAATTCTCTCTGATTTGATTGGCTTCCGGTACGCTTCCATGGAGCCTAAAGATGCAGTCGCCGATTTCTTTTCCCATTTGAATCGCGCTTATGAGGCTCTGCCAAATGATGATTCTCCATACGCTATTGTTGTCACTATGGATGGCGAAAACGCGTGGGAACACTTTAAGGACAACGGGCGGCCATTTTTTGATGAATTATACAGCCGGTTGAGTAAATCTGAGCGCTTTCAAACCACAACTTTTTCAGAATATCTGGATGAGCATCCTGCAGAGAATGAATTAGAGTGGCTCCATCCCGGCTCGTGGATTGGCGCGGATTTTCACATCTGGATCGGTCAACCCGAGAAAAACGACGCATGGGATGCGCTGAATGATGCGCTGAATCTCGTGAAACAAAAACGACAAAATGGTGAGGAAATCCCGCCGGTTGTCGATGAAGTTTTGCTCTGGGCGGAAGGCAGCGACTGGTTCTGGTGGTACGGTGATTACAATAATTCGGATCACGATCCGCTGTTTGATCAACTTTTCAGGAACGCGCTGCGAAAAGTTTACCAGGAATTGGATGAGCCATTGCCGGAGTTTTTGCAGGGTCCGAATTAAACTACTACAAAACCGCGAATGAACGTAAATAAACGCTAATTGTAAAGAAATCAAATAGAATCATAAGCGGTATTATTGCATAGTATTTCCGAGAAATTACATAAATAAGATCCAATGGTTGTTTGTTGGGAGCCTGTTGGGACGACTTCGTTCCAGACTTCACTCAGGATGACAATTCTGGATTCAATTCAACTATTTGTTTTAACATCAATAAAGATGGGAAACAGACCCTGGCAGGGTCTGTGACCCCTGCCAGGGTCAACCATCCACGAATTGGTCAGACCTAAATTTACCTTCCGGGTAACTGGTTTTTTCCCGGAAGGTAGCTGGCTTATAAACGTGCGGTTAGTCCTAGACATTACAGTAATTTTATAATCATTAAATCCGCGCCAATCTGCATTATCTGCGAGCCACCAAAGGCGGTCTGCGTTCTATTCCATCGTACTTCAATATGTGATAAAATCCCGGAAGTATTTGGAATTGCACTTCACAGTCCTGAATTTACTCGTCGTGAGCAAAAGAATAATTCAAATTTACCGAGTGAATATCCTATGAAAGTCTTATTTGCCAGCGCAGAAGTCACGCCATTTTCAAAAGCCGGTGGATTAGCCGATGTCGCCGGAGCGCTTCCGAAAGCGCTGGAATCCCTGAATGTTGAGACACGAATTTTCACGCCCGGATACAGCGCCATTCCCTGGGATGATTATGATGTGGAAGATGTGGCAACTTTGAATGTGCCGATTGAAGACACATCTTATCCTGCGGAAATTGTGCAAACAGTTCTTCCTGGCTCTAAAAATGTACCAGTCTACTTTGTGAAGAACGCACATTTTTTTGATCGCAAAGGCATTTATACCGTTTCCGCAACCGGCGAAGGCTACGAAGACAATGACGAACGCTTTATCTTTTTTATGCGCGCTATTTTGGAGTGGCTGAAGCAGGACGAATGGCGCCCGGATATTTTACATTCCAATGATCATCACACCGCGCTGATTCCGGCTTATCTCAAAGATGTCTACGGTGAATTGAGCGCGATCAAGTCTATATTCACGATTCACAACATGGGTTATCAGGGAATTTATGATCCTGACGTAATTCCCAAAACCGGATTTCCGCTGGATTATCACGAGACCAATCCGGCTTTTCAGTTCTGGGGAAATGTCAATTTTATGAAGGTCGCACTTTATTATGCCCACAAGATTACCACCGTCAGTCCGACCTATGCCAAAGAAATCATGTCCTCCAATGAATTTGGATTCGGACTGGAAGATGATTTGAAACAACGTGAGTCGGACGTCTCTGGCATTCTAAACGGCGTGGATTATTCCGAATGGTCGCCTGAGAATGATTCGCTAATTCCGTATAACTTCGATAACAAAAATATCGCCAGGAAATCGAAGAATCGTAACGAACTGCTTCGGAGCAATCGTCTGGTCGCTGAGCGCAGCACACCGGTGATCGGGATGATCTCGCGACTGGTGGACCAAAAAGGCTTCGATATCCTCTGGGAGGCGATGGAGGCATTGCTGGAGAAAGATTTACGGCTGATAATCCTGGGAACTGGCGATCAGAGATACGAGCGTCAATTGGAAGAAATTCGGAACGATTTCCCACAGAAATTCGCGATTAATCTGGCGTACAATAACAAAATGGCGCACCTCATCGAAGCCGGATCGGATATGTTTTTGATGCCGTCCAAATACGAGCCGTGCGGACTCAATCAGATGTACAGTCTGAAGTACGGCACCATTCCGATTGTCCACGCCACCGGCGGACTGGCGGACACTATCCAGAATTATGATCCTGGTTCTCACGAAGGAAACGGTTTTTCGTTTACCGAATATTCGTCCGAGGCGCTCCTTGAAACGCTCGAACGCGCCTTACTGACTTTTCGCAATAAAGCCCAGTGGAAATTTTTGCGCGATAACGCCATGCGCTGTGATTTCTCCTGGGATGTGAGCGCCCGGAAATATATGGAATTGTACGAGTCGGTATTGGGTGAGAAGTGATACGAATGATCCGGTTTATTTACCTTCCAGGTAGCTCATTGATTGACGGTGAAAATCGCAACACTCAGATTCCGCTCCTCCGGAGCTCTAATTCTTTTCTATGTTTTTCTACAAACATTACGCCCCTCCGGGGCTATGCGTTGAGTTAGGTGCGGAGGTTTACCGACCCTTTCAGGAGTCGACGCCCCTGAAAGGATCCGTTCTACGCTGGTAAACCAGACCTGGTCACTCTGAGCCAGTCAAGGGCCGGGCCAAACGACTTGTCGAAGGGTGATGGAGTTGAAGAGAAAATCTATCCGCCGGGTTTTTCCCCGGAAGGTCGCTAATACGTCCCCCCGATGAGTCCGCTCAAACAAGGAGCTGAAGCCCCTTGTTTGTGTAATGGCTGCCTATATACCCCGGCATAAATGCCGGGGCTAGTTTATTTCCTCTGGTTTTCAGTTGCTGTATAATACGCTCCATACCATTGTGCTGTTTGGACTAAGTTCAGAGGTGGTTTCTTTGTTTAGTGGTAATAGGTGTCGTTTTTTGCTGCCAAGCAACCCGCCGGGTAAGAGGACTTACCTTCCGGGTAGCTTACTGTTTCCTGGAAGGTAGCTACTTGCACGCTGCAACAAGAAGCCCGAAGGGCTTAATCCGCCACGGCGGATAGCCCCGGGCTTTAGCCCGGGGGAATAGAAGAGACTTAAAAACCCCGCAAAATTTTCCATGGGAATTCATTCAGCACTTTGTATATTTGTTTGAACATTTCCAAAATTTCCTACAGGAGAAGCCGATTATGAGACTTGTGAAGGCATCTGTCCGAGTAGTATTAACAATCTTTGGGATTTTCTTCATCCTGAATCCAATATCAGTTGCAGCACAGGATTTACCCGCCTCGGAGAATTTATTTTACATGGTGAATAACGAGAAGTCATTTCAGAGCTTCAAAAACAACGTTGACCAAATATCCATTATTGCGCCGCAGGTTTTTTCTGTGCAATCGAGCGGAGTTGTTTGGGGATCGGTTGACCGACGCGTGTTACAAATTGCCAAAGAAAATGACATTAAAGTGATGCCGCTCATCGTGAATTCCGGGTTTAACCAGGAAGAATTCCACGAATTGTTACACAACGATAAAGCGTTAGAACGCACCATCCAGATGATGATTGACCTCGCGAAAAAGTATGACTTCTACGGCTGGCAGTTTGATTATGAGAATATCCATATTTCAGATCGCGATGCCCTGACCAGTTATTATGAGAAAACAGCAAAGGCATTGCATAAAGCTGATCTGAAACTCTCCATCGCAGTGGTTCCCAGAGATGGTAATCTGGCAGGCTCATCCTCTTTTAATCGATATATCTATGAGTACTGGCGTAGTGCATACGATCTTAAAGCGCTCGCAACTGCCGGCGATTTTATCTCGCTGATGACCTATTCTCAGCATACAGGTCACACCACGCCCGGCCCGATTGCAGGGTATACCTGGGTAGAGCCGATGTTGCAGTTTACATTGGATCAAGGCGTTCCTGCGGAAAAAATATCCCTGGGATTACCATCATATTCTTATTACTGGCACACCACGTATCGTGACGATCATAGCGCGGTCGTCGGCACTGGACTGGATTACGACGAAGCGACCGGATTGGTGGATCGCTATCAGGCAAAGTTGAACTGGCTGGACGATGACAAATGTTATTACACTTTCTGGAGCAATGACGGCATTTATGAATATCTATTTCTGGAGGATCAACGCTCGCTCAAAGCCAAACTCGGTTTTTTGACTAAATATGATTTTCGCGGCATCTCGGTCTGGCGACTGGGACAGGAAGATCCGGCAACATGGGTTGTGTTGAATAAGACGGTAAAAACTGAAAAATAAAGCGATAATTTATGTTCAAACTTTGTAATTATCTCTGCAACTATAATTTCTACATTTCCCTACTGTTAATAAGTGGGAGCCTTTTAACCTTGAATTGTACAAACCAAAATAATCAGCAATCATCAATCCTGGGAATCGATTCGCTGTTACAATCCGAGGTTAACGCCGAACACGTGGCCGGTGCGGTAATCCAGGTGATGCAGGACGGCAAAACATTGCACCGCAATGCGTACGGTTACGCCGATCTGTATAATTATCATCTGGTCAAACTTGACACGCCCGTAGTAATGACTACGGACAAGATGTTCGACTTGGCCTCCCTGACAAAAATGTTCTCCACCACATTCGGAATCATGATGCTGGTGGATCGTGGCGAAATCAATCTGGATGCGCCGGTCAAAACGTATCTGCCCGAATTTTCCGGCGGCGCGAAGGATAGCATTACCATCCGGCATCTGTTGACGCACACTTCCGGACTTTATCAATGGAAACCGCTCTACTATCACGCTTCGACCAGCCAGGGAACGCGCAAATATATCGCGTCGTTGCCATTGGAGTACAAAGTCGGCGAAGCGCGTCATTACAGCGATCTTGGATTTATGCTACTCGGCTATATTATCGAACAGGTAAGTGGTCAGCGATTAGATCAATTTATGGCAGAAAATCTGTACCAGCCATTGGGATTGAAACACACCGCATTCAATCCGAGGCAACACGGATTTACAAATTTCGCCGCAACCTCGCAGGGCAATCCGTTTGAATATCACATGGTGGCGGATGACAATTTTGGTTACCACTGTACCGAGGATGTGAATTCCTGGAACGGCTGGCGACATTATACGCTGGTCGGCGAGGTGAATGATGGCAATTCGTATTACGCCAATCAGGGCATTGCCGGTCACGCTGGATTGTTCTCGACTATCGACGATTTGCAGAAAATGCTCAACCTCCTGCTGGCAAAGGGAAAATTCGACGGAAAGCAACTTATCAGCGAAAATGTGATCAATGAATTTTTATCCAAAGATAAATATGGGAACGGATTAGGTTGGGCGATGGATCCGGATGTAATCAGCGCAGAAGGCGCACCACCCGGGACATTTGGGCACACCGGATTTACCGGGACGAATGTAGTAGTGATGCCGGCGTTCAATGTGAGCATCATCCTGCTCACCAATCGACAGAATGTAGGTCCGCAGCCGAATGGCTATTATTATAACCTGAATCCAACGCGGCAAAAAATTGTCGATCTGGTGTTGACATCGCTGGGAAAAGATGGCAGTGAGTAATTATAACATGAGAGATAACGACAAAACAACGAGATCCCTCGACTTCGGCCCAACAAGTCGGAGGATGAAAAATCGATCGTTAGTCCTCGAACTACAGTTCAGATATGCCTTTATTCCTTGCGATGAAATGACGGGTTGGCTAAAATTGAATTCCGAATTGAACAGGGGAATTAAAGTCTTTGCGTAATCTCAATCTCATTGGTGAACTTTCCTTTATCAGCAGTATCCTTTTTATCATGATCCATTCATTTATTGTTTTCCTATCGCTGCAGATTCACCCCGTAATTGGACAAGAATTACTTGTCGCGGGAATCGATAAACCATCGACCATTAACAGTAAAAGTGAGGGGAACTTATGTTAGTCACCATTTGTGAAGATTATGATGAAATGAGTGCGAAAGCAGCGGAATTACTTGCGGCCCAGGTGCGGAAAAAACCGGATTCGGTATTGGGTTTTGCCACCGGAAGTACACCGCTCGGGTGCTATCAGGAACTCATCAAGTTGCATCATGAAAAAGGGCTGGATTTTTCCAAGGTCACTACCTTTAATCTCGATGAATATGTAGGACTGCCACCGGAACACGACCAAAGTTACCACTATTTTATGTGGGAAAATTTATTCAAACATATCAACGTGGATGAGCGGTTTGTGCACGTTCCGCACGGGATGGCAGATGACATCGATTACTTCTGCGAGTGGTACGAACAGCAGATGGTTGAGTTTGGCGGGCTGGATATGCAATTACTCGGTATCGGTGCGAATGGACATATTGCGTTCAACGAACCGGGTTCTTCTCTGGGATCGCGGACGCGGATTAAAACATTGACAGAGAAAACCGTGAAAGATAATGCGAGATTCTTTGATACCATGGAAGAAGTGCCGCGCTTTGCCATCACTATGGGGATTGGTACTATTATGGATGCCAAGAATCTCATTCTACTCGCCAGCGGTGAGGGCAAAGCTGATGCCATCAAGGCGACGCTGGAAGGTCCGATTACAGCCATGGTTCCGGCCACCATCGTCCAGATGCACCGGCACGCAAACGTCATTATTGATAAAGCAGCAGCATCCAAACTGGAATACAAACATCACGAAGGTATTGTCGAACGCAACGTCAACGGTTAAGTATAGAAAATAATTCCGCTCTGGCTGCTGAGTGCTTGATTAGGAAATCAGGAAGTGCAAGGAGAAGAAGAGATGCAAATCGCCATTCGTAACGTAAAGGCGGTAACCCCATTCCGGGAAATTGACAATGCTACGATTGTAGTCCACGGCGACCAAATCGTTGAGATGGGTCAGAATGACGACATCGAGATTCCGGAAGGCGCGGAAATTTATGATCTGGATGGAATGATCGTCACGCCGAGTTTTATTGATCTCCATATCCACGGAGCCGTTGGCGTTGATTTTACGGAAGCAAGTGAGGATCAGATTGAGGAGATCTCGCAGTTTCTACTCAGCAGGGGAGTCACTGGAGTACTGGCAACGCTCTATCCGAAACCCAAAAAAGAGCTCATCGAGGATGTCCGCCGGATTGCGCATTATACGCGCAGTCATCCGGGACAGAGTGTAATCCGTGGCATACACCTTGAAGGTCCCTACCTCAATGCTGAAATGCACGGCGCAATTAACGAAGGCTACATCTGGGAACCAAATCTGCAGGACTGGTCTGACCTGCGTGATGCAGGTCGCGGTACCATCAGGTTGATGACGATTGCCCCCGAGGTACCCGGTTCAATGGAAATCATTCGGAATGCTGCCAAAGAAGGTATCGTCCCATCGATCGGCCACAGTCGTGCACAATACGAAGATATTGTGGTCGCCATTGATAATGGTGCGGCGCAGGTGACGCATATTTTTAACGCGATGGCGCCGTTTCACCACAGGAAACCAGGTGTGTTGGCCGGGGCATTTTTGCACGGTGAATTAAAAGTGCAACTGATTGCAGATGGAATTCACGTGCATCCAGCGGTGATCCGAATGTTACTCCAGTTAAAAGGTCAGAGCGGAATTATTTTGATTTCCGATGCCATGGCTGCCAGCGGATTCAAGGAAGGCAGCTACAATTTTGGCGATCAGGAAGTCTATGTCGACGAATCCGGCGCGCATCTTGCGGACGGAACCATCGCCGGAAGTGTGGCGACGCTGGATATCGGGATTGCCACTTTGGTCAAACTTGCAGGTGTCCCGTTGACTCACGCCGTCAGGATGGCGTCATTAAATCCGTCCCGCGTACTTGGCACAGAGCACTTTAAGGGCATTCTGGCTGTTGGCAAAGATGCCGACCTTGTAGTGATGGATCCTGACTTCAACGTGAAAATGACACTACTCAGTGGCAAACCAGTGTACAAGGATCTGTAATTAAAGGACCTGTCTAAGAGTGACCTTTAAACAAGGCACTAAACTAATACTGAATACCAAACAATACCTAATTACTAAATGAAATACAGACAAGAACTCATCGCCGAGATCAACCTCACAAACCTGCGGCACAATCTGCATCAGTTCAAACACCATATCCAACCAGCGCAGATAATTGCTGTGGTGAAGGCAAATGCTTACGGTCACGGTGCTGTCCGCGTGGCGAAGGTCTGCATCGAGGAAGGGATAACTCTTCTGGCAGTGGCCACGGTTGACGAAGCGGTAGAACTCCGTGATGCCGGGATTGAAACGCCAATAATGATCTTTGGAAAAATTTGGCCAAACCAGATCGGAGCGTTGTACGATTATGATTTGCAGCCGGTCATTGCTTCCCGGGACGATTTGCGCTTATTAGCCTCTGATGCCAACCAAAGAAAATCAGCGCTTCCGGTCCATATGGAAATCGACACTGGCATGGGACGGGTTGGCGTTTTACCGGAACATGCTATCGAGATTGCAACCCAAATTCGCGATGAAGCATATCTCTCCCTGGTTGGCGTAATGTCACACTTTGCCACCGCAGATTTTATCGGCGATGAACTGGCGCTGCTTCAGCACAAACGATTTTCTGATCTCCGTGAAAAAATTATTCAATTATACGAAGAAAACGACCTTCCGGAATTTCACCTGGCAAACTCTGCCGGGACGCTCAATCTGGAAGGTGTCCACTATGATCGCGTCCGATTAGGACTTTCAATGTACGGCATTCCACCGTCCGATATTTACTTTTTACCTATAGAGATAAAACCCTTGATGCAGGTGAAATCCAAGATTGGATACGTTCGCAATCTGCCGGCAGGATGGACGGTCGGTTACGGAGCGGCTTATCAGGTGAAGAAAAATTCCACTATCTGTTTTTGTCCCGGTGGATACGAAGATGGAATTCCGCGCCGATACGGCAACCGCGGCCAGGTACTGATCCACGGTAAACGGGTTCCGGTCGTCGGTAATGTGAGCATGGATTCCTTTCTGGTTGACGTGAAAAATGAACAGGTTCAAACCGGCGACGAAGTTGTGATTTTAGGTGCTCAGGGTGAGGAAGAAATTACATCTTGGGAAATGTCGCATATACTGGGCGAGATTCCATACGAAGTGGTTTGTGGAATATCCCCTCGCGTCCCGAGAATATATATCGATAACTAATACGAACTACTGATTTGTGCTGAGCGAGGTACTATGTCTGTCAAGCCCTCAGAACGGCTGATTTCTCTGGATGCCTTTCGCGGCATCACTATTGTTGGAATGATCCTGGTTAACAACGCCGGTGACTGGGGGCATGTGTTTCGTCCGTTATTACACGCTGAATGGAATGGCTGGACGCCCACCGACCTGATTTTTCCGTTTTTTCTGTTCATTGTTGGCGTGGCAATGACGTTTTCCCTGGGAAAACTGAAAGCCAGAGAGGTTCCCCGCGCTGAAATTTACAAAAAAGCGTTTCGCCGGACAGTCATTCTTTTTACTCTGGGAGTGATTCTCAACAGTTTCCCGTTCTTCCATCTGCACCCGTTTGAATGGGTGAGTCTGTCCAATTTCCGAATAATGGGCGTGTTGCAGAGAATTGCCCTGGCCTATTTCTTTGCTACCATCGTTGTAGTTGAGTTCGATACCAAAGGACAAACTGCCTTCGCCTTCGGGTTGATTATTTTCTACTGGATCATTATGAAAGCCGTGCCGGTGCCGGGATATGGAGTCGGTAATCTCACGGAACAGGGGAACCTTGTTGGTTATATTGACCGCATAATTTTTGGCCACCATCTTTATACGCCGCATTTTGATCCGGAAGGATTATTAAGTACGATTCCGGCGATTTCGTCCGTGCTGTTCGGTGTGTTGGCCGGACACCTCATTAAGTCCGATAAATCCAACAACGAAAAGGCTGTGCTGTTATTTTTCTCTGCCAATATCGGGTTGTTACTGGGCCTCATCGTTGATGTCTGGTTTCCGATCAACAAACATCTCTGGTCGTCATCGTACGTTTTGTTCACCACCGGATTTGCCCTGCATTTTCTAGCGATGTGTTTCTGGCTTATAGATATGGAGGGCTACAAAAAATGGGCGCAGCCGTTCGTGTGGTACGGAATGAATGCGCTGGCGGTTTATGTCTTGTCCTCAGCGCTCGCGAAATTTCTGTATGTGGTCGGCGCGAAAACCTTCATTAACGAAAGTATTCTCCAGCCGATTATTGGCTATCCGTACCTTGCGTCGCTGGCGTACCCGATCCTGCACCTCCTCTTCTGGCTGTGGATTATGCGCGTGATGTACAAGAACAAAATCTTCATCAAAGTATAAACCGGGATGATCGAATGAAGAAATTTTCCAGATTCAGTTTCGCTGTTATATTTTGCCTGTCTTTGATAACAAGTTTTTCCAAAGATGTGAGAGCTGTGGAGCAGTCGACTGATCCGGTGCAGGCACAAATCGATTCAATGTCGCTGGAAGAAAAAGTCGGCCAGCTCTTTATGGTGCCAATCCGCGCACGGTTTTACAATGAGCAAAGTCCTGCGTTTCAGCAAATTAAACACTGGATTACCAAATATCACGTCGGTGGGATCTCGGTGTATGGTGGAAATGCCTATGCCGCTGCCAGAAATATAGCCAGATTTCAGTCGCTTGCTGATCGGCCGCTGTTGGTCGCCTCCACTATGGAGTGGGGCATTCCGATGCGCGTTGCCGGGGGAACCCGCTTCCCGGAGAACATGGCTTTGGGCGCAACCCGCAAGCCGGACTTCGCGTATCAGGAAGGTATCATAACTGCCAAAGAAATGCGCGCTTTGGGGTTCAACGTCAACTTTGCGCCGGTGATGGACGTGAACAACAATCCGGATAATCCGATTATCAATGTGCGCTCGTATGGCGAGAACCCAAACATGGTGGCGGATTTCGGGACGCAATTTATTCAGGGATTGCAGTCTGAACATATTGCAGCAACCGCCAAACACTATCCGGGACACGGAGACACCAACACCGATTCCCATTTGACATTACCCTACGTGGATGTAAGTCACGCCCGCTTGGATTCTGTGGAAATTCCACCGTTTAAGGCTGCCATTGATGCCGGCGTAAAAGTGGTGATGACCTCGCATATTGCACTGCCGCAATTGCCGTCCAAAGATGTCCCGGCAACGTTGTCGCCATATTTGTTGCATCATCTTTTACGTGGAAAATATGGATTTCAAGGCGTGATAGTCAGCGATGCCTTAAATATGGGAGGTGTTGTAAACGGATATTGGCCGGGAGGAGCTGCCTGGAAAGCGGTCCGTGCCGGCGTGGATATCTTATTATTGTCGCCTGATCTGGAACTGGCATATCAGTCAGTCCTGGAGGCTGTGCACGATGGCCGACTCTCTGAAAAACAAATTGATGCCGCTGTCTACCGGATTTTTGAACTGAAAAATTTTGTCAAGGTCGAAGAGAATCGTTATCCGGTTTTCCCAACAATAAATGATGTCGTTGGCGATACGACTTTTAAATCTCAGGCTGAAGAAGCATTTGCACAGTCAATTACCTTAGTCAAAGATGACAGTAACGCAGTGCCGCTGGATCCAGGGAAAATCGACCAGACTGCGGTTATCATTGTCACTGACGATATCAAATATGGATTTCCGGGGAATCGTTTTGTGCAGGAAATCAGCAGCCGCATCGATCATCCCAGAATAATTCGTATCAGTCCCGAGACCTCGCCCGAAATGCTGAACCGACTTGCAGAGTTTTTACCTCGCCTGGATGCAGTAATCCTGGGAGTGTTTGTGCGGTTTCGCGATCATAAGGGCAGCATCGGGTTGCCGCCGGAGCAATCGAAGATGCTGACGCAATTGTTATCTCTGGATAAACCGATGGTCACTGTCGGATTTGGTACGCCATATCTCCTGCGGTATTTCCCGGATGCCAAAACTTACATTACCACCTACAGCACGTCCGACGAAGCACAGACAGCTGCCGTTCGCAGCATCTTTGGTGAAAAACCGATTACCGGAAAATTACCTGTTACTTTACCATCCGGATATCAGTTTGGTCATGGGTTGGAACGCGAACCGTCTTCGAATGTGTGGGCGGAAGAGCAGGATCCACAACGTTTCCGGAATGTCATCGATCTCGTAAAACAGGGAATCGCAGACTCCGTCGCACCGGGAATGGCTGTCTACATCGCCAGAGATGACAAAGTATTGCTGGCGAAAGGTTTTGGCCATTTTGAGTACGATCCAGCATCAACGGTGGTAACACGCCATTCGATTTTTGATCTTGCCTCGCTGACTAAAGTGTCGGCGACAACGCCGCTGGCGATGCAGATGTACGAGCAGAGTTTGCTTCATCTGAATAAGCCGGTGAAAGATTATCTGCCGGGCTTTTCCGGTGGCATGAAAGACAGCGTGACGATTTTCAATCTGCTGACACATTCCAGCGGATTACTTCCCTGGAAACGATTCTGGCTGGAACTGGACGATTCTTCCAAGGTCTTTCAGGATATTGAACAATCGGATTTGATGTACGCCCCGGGAGATTCGTCGGTCTACAGCGATTTGGGAATGATACTCACCGGTCACATCCTGGAAAAATTGGGTGAAGAACCACTGAATATTCTTGCGAAAAATCGACTGTACGAACCGCTCGGAATGAATCATACGACCTATCTGCCACCGGTGAGCTGGAAGCCTGATATCGTTCCGACCGTCTATGATGGAGATATCCGTGGCAGACTGTTGCAGGGCGATGTTCACGATCCGAACGCCGCGTTTCTTGGCGGGGTATCCGGGCACGCCGGACTGTTCTCCACCATCGATGATCTTGGCCGCTATGCACAAATGTTATTGAGCAACGGATATTATGACGGGAAGAAGTACTTTCGTCAGAGTACTATCCGGTTGTTCACGACCAGAAAAATGAAAACCCGGGCGCTTGGCTGGGACACGGCGGATTCCACCGGTGGCTGGTACGGGAAATATCTCTCGCCGCGCGCGTTTGTGCACACCGGCTACACAGGAACATCTATAGTGATCGATCCGGAATACAATATTATTATAATCCTGTTGACGAATCGCGTCTATCCCAACGGCGGCAGCGGTGGAAGTAGTATCTTTGACTTTCGGCCCAAATTCCACAACGTGGTGATGGAAGATTTACTCACTCCGGAAGAGTTATCTGAGACACAAAATCTCTGGGAGCAATTTGGAATACGGCAAAACAGTGACAGCAGATACAGAATGTGGCAGAGGAGTAGACAATGACAGTTAAAAAATCGGAACGGCTTGTTTCACTGGATGTGTTTCGGGGAATGACAATCGCCGGAATGATTCTGGTTAATAATCCCGGAAGTTGGGGACATATTTATCCGCCGTTGGAACACGCAGAATGGAACGGTTGGACGCCAACTGATCTTATTTTTCCCTTCTTCCTGTTTATTGTTGGTGTGGCGATGACGTTTTCCTTCGGTAAACTCTTTGAAAAAGGTATCCCAAAACCAGATATCTACAAAAAAGTGGTTAAGCGGGCATTAATTTTGTTTGGATTAGGGCTGGCGATGCACATTTTCCCGCTGGTCCGGTTTGATCCGCTGCGCCTATTTGACTTCTCGCATATGCGCATTATGGGTGTGTTGCAGCGCATCGGCGTTGCGTATCTCTTTGCTTCGATTATTGTTGTCGAATTTCAGCGCCGCGGACAGGCGTACTGGGCGTTTGGGCTGATCATTTTTTATTGGATTATTATGAAGGCTATTCCCGTTCCTGGTTACGGCGCAGGAAATCTTTCCATGGAAGGCAATTTAGCAACGTACATCGATAATATGCTTATGCCAGGTCATCTCTGGAAGCCTCATTGGGATCCGGAAGGATTTTTAAGCACGATTCCAGCGATTTCTACAGTGTTGATGGGCGTGCTAACGGGCCATTTATTACGCTCTGATAAATCCAAACTGGAGAGAACGGTCTACATGTTCGTCTTTGGAAATATTGGACTGGTGGCTGGTATCATAATGAATGTGTGGTTCCCGATTAACAAGGGACTCTGGACGTCATCTTATGTTGTGTTCACCGCAGGATTTGCGCTGGAAATTCTGGCAATGTGCTTTTGGCTCATCGACGTAAAAGGATATCAAAAATGGGCCAAGCCGTTTGTAGTGTACGGGATGAATGCCATCGCTGTGTTTGTGCTTTCCGGACTGATGGCAAAGATGATGTATATGATCAAATTCACCTATCATGGGAGTAAAATCAGTGTGCAGGGATTTATTTATCAGCATCTGTTACTCCCGATAGCAAGCCCGATTAACGCGTCATTGATTTATGCAATACTCTATATATTGTTCTGGCTCTGGATGATGTGGATTCTCTATAAGCGTAATATTTTTATTAAAATTTAAGTGGAGTTTAGAGACGATTGAAAGTTCGTTGGGAGCCCATTGGATCTTCATTACATTAGCCTCCGGCCTTTGGGGAAACGGCGAGAGAAATTATTAATGCAAGACATAAAGTTAAGATCAAAATTGATCGCCCAATTGTAACGCAAGGAGTTGAATTAATGACAACAAAAATGTTCATTCGGTTTACAGGCGCTGCTTTGCTCGTGCTTGGTTTTGTGCTGAGTTCGTGTACGCCGCGGCCGTCGGTTACGCCACAGGTAGAATCGCCGGCGCTGGCAAATATTGATCGGACAATCGCCAGCATGACAGTCGAAGAAAAAGTTGGCCAGGTGTTTATGCCGACATTCCGGGCTGTTTTTTACAACAATGACAACGCTGAATTTGAGCGTGTTGCCAGGCAGGTGAAAGATTACCACATTGGCGGATTGTACGTCTTCGCAGGCGATCCCTATTCGGCGGCAATCAATGTAAAGCGATTCCAGGAGATGGCAGACATCCCATTGATTATCTCATCTGATTTTGAATGGGGCATTCCGATGCGCATCAATCCCGGAACCCGTTTCCCGGAAAACATGGGCATTTCGGCTTCCAGAGATGTCGACGAAGCGTACACAGCCGGAAAAATTACCGCCAAAGAAGCGAGAGTGCTCGGCGTGCACATCACTTTTTCTCCTGATCTCGATGTGAATAATAACCCGGATAATCCGATTATTAACAACCGCTCCTTCAGCGAAGATCCGGCTCTGGTCGCGAAAATGGGAACCGCATATTTGAAGGGTGTGCAGTCTGAACACGTTGCCGCCTGCGGGAAACACTTTCCAGGGCACGGAGATACAGATCAGGATTCACATATTCTGTTGCCAACTATTGATGCAACCCGCGCCCGCCTCGACAGTGTCGAACTGGTTCCCTTTAAAGCCGCGATTGATGCCGGTGTGAAAACGATTATGGCGGGACATATTGCTCTCCCAAATCTTCCCTCTGGAAACACTCCGGCGACGTTGTCCCCGTATTTATTGCAAAATGTACTTCGTGATTCTCTGGGATTTAAAGGCGCCATTATCACTGACGCCATGCGAATGGGAGGCATTGTTCGCGGATATTGGCCTGGTGAAGCCGCCATCGATGCGCTCAACGCTGGCGCAGACATTATCCTGATGACACCAGATTTTGAATTGGCTTATGATACCGTCGTCGATGCGGTCCGCGACGGACGTATTCCAATGGAACGGTTGAATTCTGCAGTGCGTCACGTATTAGAATTGAAAAAATGGACCCGGGTCGATGAAAACCGATATCCAGACCTGAAAAAATTGGAAAAGGAAGTCGACAGTCCGAAGAATCTGGCGAAAGCAGACAAAATGTTTGTGAAGTCCATAACTTTGGTAAAGGATTCGTTACATTCCGTCCCACTTGATGCCGGATCAATCGACTCCATGGTTAGTATCATTGTAACCGATGATATTCGATATGGTTTTCCCGGTGGCAGTTTTTTGGCTGGGATTAACAGTCGTGTGGACAACAACAAAACCTTTCTAATCGGTCCGGAAACCTCGGATAGCGTGTACGCAGAAGTTGCCAATGCAATTGACAGTTCCGATGCAGTTGCTCTGGGTGTATTTGTGCGATTCGGTACCGCCAAAGGAACTATCGGTTTGCCGGAACGTCAGGCGAAATGGTTGAAAGAAGTCCTGCGAAAAGACAAACCAATTGTGACGGTTGGATTCGGAACGCCGTATTTACTCCGGTTTTTCCCGGATGCTTCTACTTACCTGGCCACATATAGTACCTCCAGTGAATCCCAACGGACTGTAGTCCGGTCGATATTTGGTGAAGTTCCGATCACCGGAAAGCTCCCAATCTCCCTGCCGGCGGGATACAAAATGGGGCACGGTTTAGACAGAGACGTTTATAGTAACGTCTGGAAATCAGATCCACAGCCCAAACGCTTTCAAAAGGTATTCGATCTGGTGGAACAGGGTATTGCGGATTCTGTTGCGCCGGGAATGGCCTTTTATATAGCACGACACGGTAAAGTATTAGCCAAAGAAGGTTTTGGCCACTTTACGTATAACGAGGGCTCACCAGAAGTAACGCCTGAGACAATTTTTGACTTGGCTTCTGTCACGAAGGTGACCGCAACCACTCCGTTAGCAATGAAGATGTACGAGCAACATCTGCTGCATCTGGATGAACCGGTGAAAGCCTATTTGCCGGAATTCTCCGGTGGAATGAAAGACAGCGTGACGGTGTACAATCTCCTCACTCATACTGCCGGATTGCCGCCGTTTATTAAATTCTGGGAAGTGCTGGATGATTCTACAGCAGTCGTCGATTCGATTCTGCATACGCCGTTAATTTATACTCCCGGCGATAGCAGTGTGTATAGTGATCTTGGTTTAATCCTGATGGGGAAGATTTTGGAAAAATTAGGTCAAAAACCTGAAGACCAATTGGTACAGGATATGATCTATAAACCGTTGGGAATGCACAATACGGAGTATAAACCTGCCAGAGAAATCTGGAGTCAAATTGCGCCAACGGAATTTGACCGGGCTTATCGCCATAAACAGATCCAGGGAGAAGTGCACGACGAGAACGCTGCTTTCCTTGGCGGCGTTGCCGGTCATGCCGGATTGTTCTCTACTGTTGGAGATTTGGGACGATACGCCCAAATGTATCTGAGCAACGGCTATTACGACGGGAAGAAATTCTTGCACGAATCCACCATCAAGCGCTTTACAACCCGGCAAAATCTTGTCGGCGGAAGCACTCGTGCCATCGGTTGGGATACGCCCAGCAGACGCAGTTGGTCCGGTGAGTATATGTCTCCGGAGACATTCCTCCATACCGGATATACCGGAACTTCCATTGTCGTGGATCCGAAGTGGGATGTGATTATCATCTTATTTACCAACCGGGTCTATCCCACCCGGCAGAATTTGAAAATTCTGCGCTTTCGGCCGAAATTCCATAATGCGGTGATGGAAGCATTGCTCACACCGGAAGAACTCGAACAAGCCAAAGAACTGCATCAGCAGATTCCATAGGCACAACCACGGATATAGAGTAGAAAGGTTTTATTGTGGGTTTCACGATTATCGACTACATCGTTATTGTTGTTTACCTCATCGGGGTTGCAGTATTGGGAATTCTGGCCGCGGGCAAGCAGAAGTCGACCTCGGATTATTTCTTAGGTGGACATGAAATTCCGTGGTGGGCGGTGCTGTTCTCTGTGGTGGCTACCGAAACGAGTACGCTCACTTTTATCAGTGTTCCGGCTGTGGCTTACGGCGGTAACCTCACGTTTCTCCAGATTACCTTTGGCTATATCATTGGAAGGATTATCGTAGCGTTCGTTTTCCTGCCACGCTATTACGAAGGCGAATTGTCCACGGCTTACCAGTTTTTGGCGAACCGCTTTGGGCCTTCGATGCGGAATATAACCAGCTCAACCTTTATGGTGACCCGCTTACTCGCTGACGGTGTTCGGTTGTTCGCTACCGCAATTCCACTGGCTATTATTTTGAGAATGGGCGGTGCATTTGCAGGCTGGACCGATTTACACATTTATTTTCTTTCCATAATCGCCATCGCCGGAGTGACCATCATCTACACCTTTATCGGCGGGATTAAAGCTGTTGTGTGGATGGACGTGATGCAGATGGCGGTGTACATCGGAGGAGCGCTGGTGGCGGTCTTCCTGATTCTTGGTGATCTGCCAAACGGATTAGCCGGTGCGCTGCATTTGGCCGACGAATCGCACAAACTTAAATTCCTGCAATTTGGGTTTGATATGTCCTTCAAGGATTATATTGCGCATCCGTATACATTTTTCGTCGCACTGATTGGAGGTGGGGTCTTTTCCTTGGCCTCCCATGGAACTGACCAGCTGATTGTACAGCGCCTGTTAACAACACATAACCTGAAGAATAGCCAGCGAGCCTTGATTGGCAGTGGTTTTGTTGTTTTCCTCCAGTTTGCGCTGTTTCTTGGTATCGGTATCCTGCTGTACGGGTTCTATAACGGCCAGACACCTGCCCAATTGGGACTGGCAACTACTGATGAAGTCTTTGCAAAATTTATCGTTGAGCAAATGCCCACCGGCTTATCGGGGTTAATCGTTGCGGCGCTGTTTGCGGCTGCCATGAGTAGTTTGGCTTCCTCGCTCAATTCTTTGGCATCGGCGACCGCACTCGATTTATACAAACCGTACTGGGGAAAAAATAATTCCGAGGAAAAAGATCTGAAGATTTCGCGGTATATCACAATCGGTTGGGGAACGATATTAACCGTGTCGGCGTTCATCTTTGCCGTCCTGCAGCTGCATTCTTCGGGTGAGCGGCCTGCTGTAGTAGAACTGGGATTGAGTATCGCTTCGTATACCTATGGAGGTCTTCTGGGAGCATTCTTGCTCGGCCTCCTCTTTAAGCATCCACAACGACGCGATGCTGTCATTGGGTTTTTCGCGGGTTTGATTTCCTTGCTGTTTATGGTAAAAGGTCCTGTTCAGGAGTTGCTCCCAGGCGAAGGCTTAGCAATTGCCTGGCCGTTGTACACCGTCGTGGGCGCTGCAATTGTTGTCATCGTTGGCAACGTGTCCTATGCTGTGCGTAAACGATTTGGTAATACGAACCTGGAAACGGATTGAGTAGAAGAGGCATGATCGGAAAGACCGCACCATTAACGAATATCTTAGAGGATAAAAAATTCATTGCACATCTGGCACGTGAGTACGGGACGCCAACCTACGTTTATTCCGCTGAGCGAATTCGTGAGAATATACGCCGCGTTATTGACGCCATGGCAACTCATCTACCCAGATATCAACTGTTGTATGCACTGAAAGCCAATATGAATCCAGCACTTCTTCAGGTCATCCGGAGCGCGTCTCCGAAAATTGGGGGAGACTGTTCCAGTCCCGGTGAGTTGAAAACTGCCATCGAATCTGGATTTCCGGTGGATAAGTTGATTTATACAGGTAATTACGAATCCAGAGATGACCTGAACTATGCGCTGGACTCTGGTGCAAAAATCAACTTTGATGACATCACTTCCTATCAGAGATGCCGGGAGATACGCATTCCGGAATTTGTTTCATTCCGTGTAAATCCCGGATCCGGGAAAGGTACATTCCCCGGAATCACTACAGCAGGAAAAGATGTCAAGTTTGGTGTGATCCTTGAAAAAGTGGAATCCGCCTACCGGATGGCGCTGGAAGATGGTGTCACGCAATTCGGGATTCACACCATGGTAGGTTCTGGCATTCTCGACGAGGATTACTTTGCCTGGAACTGTCAGCGAATGCTGGATATAGCAAAATCCATAGAAGAAAACCTCGGAATACAATTTGAGTATATTGATATGGGAGGCGGTTTTGGTATCCCGTATCACGAGGAGGATGTACCGCTGGATCCGGAAAAAATCTTTGCAGAGATTGGGCATCAGTATGAACAATATTATCCTGAGAAGGGCCCGGTTTTAACCTATGAGCTCGGACGCTACATTGTCGGTGATGCCGGATTTATCCTGTCTGAAGTGACGGGAACCAAGGAAAACGATAAGTTTTTCACTGGCCTGGATATTGGGATGAACCATTTTATTCGTCCTGCGCTTTATGGAGCCTACCATCGCATTGTGCCGTTAATCGATGATAGAGAGGCGCGTGAACAGCATCTCACGGATTTTACCGGACAAATTTGCGAAAATACTGACCGGATAGGGCGTGACAGGAAACTCCCCGCATTGACCGAAGGAGATTGGGTGGCTATTCTGGATTCTGGCGCATACGGGTTTTGTTTCGCGAGCCAGTATAATGGACGACCGCTCCCTGCAGAAGTGCTGGTTGATAAGGATGGAACACATCTCATTCGCCAGCGCGAATCCCTGGAAGAATTAAATCGAAATGTATTAATACCTGATACAGTGAAAGGGTAAACGTTACCATGAAGTACCGTCATATAATCAGTCTGTTTTTGGTGAGTTTATTCTCCGCGATGTTATTGGCGCAAGGTCCGCACAAGAGTATCCACCAGTTACAGCATCAAAAATATAAAAATCAGCAATTTCAGGAAGAAATTCCTGCGCTTGCGAAGGGATATGTCCCGTTGCAGGCACGACGAGATTCGACTACTGTTTACAAAGAAGTGTTGGGTTTTCACCCATACTGGCAGGGGACATCCTGGCAGAATTATCAGTGGGATTTGTTAACAACAGTGGCGTATTTTGGCGTGGATATCAACTCTAATGGTGATTTCACTAATATGCACAGTTGGCCGGTCACTTCACTGATTAATACAGCGCACGCAAATGGTGTCCGGGTGGTTTTGGTGGGAATCTTGTTTAATAGTGATGCTATTTCCACATTGCTCAACAGTTCTACCCGCAGGCAAAACCTTATCGATAATTTGGTAAACGCAGTACAAAGTGCCGGCGCTGATGGAGTCAACATCGATTTTGAAGGGATGCCGAGTGGACAACGATCTAATTTTGTAACGTTTATGTCTGATCTGACGGACGCGTTTCATTCAAATATTCCGGGATCGCAGGTCACGATCGATATGCCAGCGGTGGATTGGAGCGACAATTTCGACGTGGGTAGTCTGGCCAATGCGTGTGACGGACTGATGATCATGGGCTATGATTATCATTGGAGTAGTTCTCCAACAACAGGACCGGTGGCGCCGCTGACTGGCTCTGGGTATAACGTGACCAGTACCATCAATTATTACCTGAATAATACCAGTAACAACCGCTCTAAATTGATTCTCGGTGTTCCGTACTATGGAATTCAGTGGCCGGCAGAAACCTCCTCACCGGGAGCAGCAACAACCGGTGGCGGTACGGCAAAGTTTTACTCTGAAGCAGAAGGCTTGGCTGCATCGTATGGTAAATTGCGATATGAACCGGCAGGAGAAATTCCCTGGTATCGTTATGAAAATTCCACCAACTGGACCCAGGGATGGTATGACGACAGCCTGAGTTTATCACTCAAATACAATTTAGCATTGCAGGAAGATATTCAGGGAATCGGCATTTGGGCGTTGGGGTATGACGGCAATCGTCCTGAATTATGGCAAGCACTGCAGGATCACTTTGTTTCGGATTCAATTCCACCGTATAAGCCTGAAAGTTTTACTCTGACAAGATTTCAACGAAACCCTGATATCATAAGGATAACCATTACACCAGTCAGTGACGCTGTAAAATATCGGGTGTATAACTCAGCGGACGGGGAATCCTTCTCTGAGTACGGCGAATTTTACGACACTTCGTTTCTTATCTCCGATTTTCCGCACGGACAAATTACTTATGTTCGGGTCACAGCCGTCAATGAAGCCGGGGAGAGTCAGCCCTCGGAAGTGCTGGGAATTGTTCCGGGAGAATCTTCCTCGACAGCGCTGATCGTAAACGGCTTTGACCGGTTAAGCGGAACCACGAATACCAGGGACTTTATCCGGCAACATGGTCCGGCCATTCTGAACGGCAGAGTGTACTTTGACGCCGCGTCAAATGAATCTGTGATCAATGGTGATGTTAGCTTGAACTCGTATGATATGGTGGACTGGATTCTTGGAGAAGAAGGCACTGCAACCAGCACGTTCACCCCAGAAGAACAGGTTGCTGTACAAGAATATCTTGAAAATGGAGGCAATTTCTTTGTCTCTGGCTCAGAAATCGGATATGATTTAGTTGGGGCCGGCAGCGCAGAGGATCAGGCCTTTTATCAGGATTATCTGAAAGCCGAGTACGTTTCTGATGCGGCAGGGTATCCGCATGCATTTTATCCGGATGGCGCCACCGTATTTGATAATCTCGGTACGGTAAATTTTGATGATGGAACTCACGGCACTTACGATGTGGATTATCCGGATGGCATTAAACCTGTTGGAGACGCTGAGATTGCACTGAAATATGACGGGAATGATTATGATACCCAGGGCGGAGCCGGCGTTGTTTATTCTGGCACGTTTGGGGCGAGCGCCGAAACAGGTCGGTTAGTTTACATTTCACCTGGATTTGAAACGATATATCCCGAGACGGCACGTGATTCGGTTATGAGTGATATTATCAGCTATTTTCAGGTTCCGACTGCCGTGGGGGATGAGCCTGCAAACCTCCCGGCCAATTTTTCGTTGGAAAGTGCGTATCCTAACCCGTTTAATGGTGTGGTCAATATCAGGTATCACGTACCGCACTCTGCAGGCAATAAGATTACCCTCAGCATTTATGATCTGCTGGGACGCAAAGTGTACAATTTATTTCAGGGGTATCAATCTGAAGGGAGTTACACAGTACAATGGACAGGAATCAACAAGCACGGGGAATCCGTCGCATCAGGCACATATCTGGTCGTCGGACAGTATCAAAATTCAAATCAGGTCCTCAAAATAACGTATCTCAAATAGGTGTCGGGGTATTGCTCACGGTCTGTCTGCTCTTTGGCGTGGCAATATATGCCCAGGACAGTGTGGGCCATAAAAGCATTCACCAAATGCAACATGAGCAATACAAGAACACTACGACGCCACAGGAAAAGGTGACGGTTATGCCGGGGATTGAAAACCTCTTTGCAAATTACATTTATGAGTTGCAGGGAAAAAATGTTGCGGTTGTGGTGAATCATACCGCAGTGGATAAAAACGGCGTGCACCTGATTGATCGTTTAGTAGACGCAGGAATCCAGGTAAAAGCGATATTTGGTCCCGAGCACGGCTATCGTGGAGAATCTGCAGATGGCCAGCAGATTCAGGATGGCGTTGATCCGGTGTCCGGAGCGCACGTGTATAGTCTGTATGGAAAAAACCGGAAACCTACTGACGAAATGTTGCAGGGCGTCGATGCTATTCTCTACGATATTCAGGATGTGGGCGTCCGGTTTTATACGTACATCAGCACCATGGGATACGCAATGCAGGCAGCTGCCGAGCATGATATTCCGTTTTGGGTGTTGGATCGACCGGATCCTATTACCGGCGTGAAAGTAGAAGGGCCGATGTTGCAGGAAGGGCACGAATCTTTTGTTGGGCTATATCCAATCCCGGTCCGTTATGGAATGACACCGGGTGAACTGGCAAAAATGATTGTTGGCGAGCAGTGGATGGAATTTCCCGACGGGTTTGAGCCGCGCGTAATTAAGTTAACAGGCTGGCAACGTCCGTACTGGTACGATAACACAGATATCCCCTGGGTGGCGCCTTCTCCGAATATGTCCACATTAGCGACAGCCACCGTGTATCCCGGACTGTGTTTTATCGAGGGGACTAATATTTCCGAAGGCCGGGGGACGCCGCACCCATTTCTCTGGATTGGTGCACCGTGGATCGACGGGAAGAAACTTTCGCAGGCACTGAATGATTACCAGCTCAAAGGCGTGGTTTTCGAACCAATTCAGTTTACCCCCGAAGACATTCCGGGCGTCTCTGTTCATTCGAAATACCGCGGAGAAAAGTGCGAAGGTATCAAAATTAATGTGACCAACCGGGACGCTTTTGCCGCTGTACCCGCAGGTGTGTACATCATAGCCACCGTAAAAAATATGTATCCCAATGATTTCAAGTGGCGGCGTTCGGCGATAGATCGCTTGTACGGAAGTGATCATCTGCGTACCTCCCTGGATGAAAAAATGTCTCCCAAAGAAATTGTTGGTTCCTGGGATAAATCACTTGAGCAGTTTAAGAGCAAGCGCGCGAAATATCTGATATATTAAGAACATATAGAATAACTCTGGTAAATCGGGTGGGAAGTCGAATGTAAGTTAGTCGTCTTCCCACCCAAATTCATTGACACAGTTGAATCAATTATATATTTTAATGCTTCGGGGTTTACCCTCACACGACTGTAAATCATAATCAAATTAAGGTGATGTATTGTGATACGAGCAAGATTAATTCTGGGACTTCTTGCGATCTTTGTTCTGGCTGCGACGGTAAATGCAGCGACAACCGGTAAAATTAGTGGGAAAGTAATCGATGCGGATACCGGTGATCCACTGATTGGCGCCAACGTTGTTATCGAAGGCACTGATCTGGGAGCCTCAACAGACCAGGATGGCTATTATCATATTATTAATATTCCAGTTGGGACGTATTCTGTCCGGGCAGGATATATCGGATATCAGTCGGTGCGGAAAACTGAAGTCGAGGTTTTAATTGGCTTAACTTCCACAGTCAACTTTGAGTTAAAAGCAACTGCTATTGAATCCGGTGAAGTGGTTGAGGTTGTTGCCGAACGCCCGATTGTCCGAAAAGATGTCACTTCCGGACGGTCGATTATTTCCTCTGATGAGATTTCTAAGATGCCGGTTGAAACGGTAAGCGGTGTATTGTCGACCAAGGCAGGCGTTACCGAAGGCGCAAACGGCGCAATTCATATCCGCGGAGGTCGGTCAAGTGAGGTTTCATATGTTATTGACGGTGTCCGGGTAAATGATCCTGCGTTCGGTGGACAGGCTGTGAACGTCGAAAATCAGGCCATTCAGGAATTAGAAGTCGTCAGTGGTACGTTTAATGCGGAGTACGGTCAGGCCCTTTCCGGTGTGGTTAATATTGTCACCAAAGAAGGATCACAGAAATACTCCGGCTCCGTGTCCGCATATCTTGGCGATTATGTGACCAGTCATTCCGACATCTTCTGGAATGATAAAAATTTTAATCCCACTAACAGCCATAATCTTGCGATGACGCTGTCCGGCCCATTGCTTCCGTTTGACGGGCTGCGTAATAAATTAACTTTCTTCGTCTCCTATAGGGATTACAGTGATGACGGCTATATTTACGGAGTTCGTGCTCACAAACCCAATGATGTGATGTTTCTTGAATCATCAACGGTGCAGGAATTGCTGTCGACGGATTTTGCGGACCAGCTCAACGTGGAAGAACCGTTTAACGATCTGAACCAGAACGGTCAATGGGACGGCGGAGAACCCTACATTGATACGAATCACAATGGTGAGTATAATCCCGGCGTTGATCAATTCTTTGATCTGAACGGCAACGGACAGTTGGACGGTGAATACTATCTTGACTTTAACCAGGATAGTCTGTGGAATGATGGATTTTCCGGAGATAGCAGTTTAGTGCCGATGGCGCCCAATTCCAGGCAATCCACCCAGGCAAAACTAACCTGGAAGGTTCTTCCCAATATTACGATGCGTTATTCCTACTTTTTAACCAATGGCAAGAGTAAGAATTATACACATAATTTCCGTTATAATCCTGATGGCGATTTATGGACTCATACCAACAATCAGTTGCATATTTTAGGACTGACTCATTCACTCTCCAAGGATATGAATTACACGCTGAATTATTCCTATGCAGAAAATAATACCAAAGAATATGTATACGCCAATCCACTGAGTTCACAGTATTTGCCCAACATTTTATTACAGCGGCCGAGCACATACGAGTTTTACGGCGGTGGGATGAATAGTTCTCACACGGTCCGCGATAATACGATTCAATCTCTGAAATTCGATATGACCTGGCAGGCCAATAAAACTCACCAGTTCAAAACTGGGTTTGAATTGCGTGACACAAAGATGAAGTATAAAAGTTTTAGCACGATCATTAATTCCCGGTATGACTGGCAGCCAACGATTGAGGATCCCAAGGCGAGTACCAACAATGATCAGTACTGGAACGACCCACGCAATCCCAAGGAATACAGTTACTATATCCAGGATAAAATTGAGCTGGAGGATATGGTCGTAAATGCGGGGATTCGGTTTGACTATTTCGATCCCAACTTTATTGTGCCGACTGATCTGAGCTCAAATCAATTAATGATCGATAACCGGACTTCGCTGGCAGATCTTCCGACAAAGAAAACAACGCCAAAGATGCAGTGGAGCCCACGTTTGGGCGTTGCCTTCCCAATCACGGATCGCGGCATTATTCACTTTTCTTACGGACACTTCTTTCAGATTCCGAGCTATGCCTATCTGTACGCCAATCCGGAGTTCGAGATTGTCCGGGGACCGTTTAACAGCATTCTCGGCAATGCGAATCTCAATCCGCAACGAACCGTCATTTATGAAGTTGGTCTGCAGCAACAACTTTCGGCATCCATTGGAATGGAAATTATTGGCTATTTCAAGGACATTCAGGATCTGCTGAGTTCCTCGATTTATGAATTGGATGCCAAAGGCAACAAATATACGCGATACAGTAATCAGGATTATGGAAACGTGAAAGGCGTGACTTTTTCTCTGGAGAAACGGGCAACGCAAAATCTCTCGGCGTCAGTGGATTATACCTACCAGATAGCCGAGGGTAACGCCTCAGATCCTTTGGCCGTTTATTACGATAATCAGACGCAACCGCCACAGGAGAGCGAGAAAAAGACCGTCCCGCTGGATTGGGATCAGACTCACACATTGAATCTCGTTGTTTCCTATGATGTGCCAAACTCCTGGGGGATGAGCATCCTTGGAAATTATGGCAGCGGTTTACCGTACACACCACAATACCAGGGCTATCGCCTTGATCAGGAGAACAGCGCGAGAAAACCTGACCAGTATAAACTGGATGTCTACCTGTATAAAGTGGTTCCGGTTGGCGGACTGGATTTTATGCTGTACGCCAGAATTTACAATTTATTTGATCGTTTGAACCAGCGGTATGTCTATGACGATACCGGGAGTGCGAATTATTCACTCGTACCCACCTATGTACCGAATGAAGGCGAGCAGTACGGTCGCCACGATCTGAGTAATTATTTAACCCGGCCCAACTATTACGCCTCACCACGTCAAATTCGGTTAGGCCTGAAGGTGTCATTCTAGTACCAATCATGAGATATTGGAGTTAATGATTTATGCATCGTAAAACTTCGCTTATATGCGTTTTCACATTTGTATTTGCCCTGTTTGGCTCGTTGTCTGCCCAGGAGCAAGGACATTGGAGTACAATCCCTGATAAAGGTTCCAGCCCGGAAGCATGGCGCCAATGGCACCGCCAGCAGTTCCGTCTGGCAAAGAAACTTGGGCTGGAAGATGAGAAGCAGGGTATCCACAATGGAAACCGGATAGAAACTATTTTCTATAATTACGGAACGATTGCCGCGCCCGGCACTGCATTGGATATCGTGTGGCCAAAAGGCAGTGGTCATGGATATGGATTTGAGTTTGGAATTATCGGTGGCGCCGAGGTTGTGGACATTAACGGCGCGCAGCGACATATTCTGTCCGAGCATCTCGCCGATGGTGGCGATCAGTCTCCTGGTGGTTCACCTTGGGGCTGGGAGCCGTTGCCCGGATACGCCAATCCGAATCAGGACAATCTGGCCATGAGCGATTGCCAGGATAATGATGGCCCGGATGGTATTCCGAACTCTGGCGATGACGACGGAAAACCGGACTGCTGGCCGACCTACCAAAATTATGTTGAACTCGGTTTAGATCCGTTGACGAACCCGTTCTATGATGCGAATAATGACCGTTTGATTTGGCCCGGTGAGTATGGGTTTGACGTTACCACGGCCGATCAGGAATCGTATTACATTATGGACGATCAGAGTAATGCCGAATTCAGATATTTCCCGTATATCAAAGAAGGATTTGAGCGGCAAACTGCCGATGTTGCATCCGGCGCCTCTGGAGACAGTCTGCTGACGCTTACCGATGATAATGCTGATTTTCAGGGCGCTGACCTTGTAACTGGTGAAAGTAATCTTACGGACCGGGTTGAAATAATCGATCCGACAAGTCATCAGAGTCGATACTATTTTATCAATCGGGTAGTGAACGGTACCACGCTGGAACTGAAAACAATCAGTGCCTCTCCGCGCAGTATCGAATCCGATTGGAGTGGAGTGACGTATTCCATCCGCAATGGTCAAAAACGCGGGCTTGGCTTAAAAGTCGAAGCCCGGGGTTATCAGTGGGCTCACACGTTGGCACAGGATTGTATCTTTTTTATCTACGATTTTCGAAACGTCGCCTCTGATACGCTGAAAAAAGTGTATTTTGCGATGTACGGCGATCCGCATATTGGTGGGCGTAACGATTACGGCGACGATGATTCCGGTTACGACACCAAGATCGATATGGTGTATTCCTGGGATCACAATTTCGTCGGAGATGGTGGATTCCGCCCTGGCTATCTTGGGTACTCGTTCCTGGAATCGCCTGGAAATCCCGATGACGGTATCGATAACGATGAAGACGGTATGGTCGATGAATCGATGCAGGATAACATTGATAATGACAACGATTGGGATGCGTTCACGGATTATAACAACAATGGGCAATGGGATGAAGGCGAACCGCTCAATGATGATGTTGGTGCTGATGGTATCGGGCCAGAACACCCGAGTTATCTCGGCCCTGATGAAGGAGAAGGCGACGGCGTACCCACCCACGGTGAACCTGATTTTGACGAAACAGATCTTGATGAATCTGACCAGATCGGTTTGACCTCTTTTGCCGCTATGATTTACGGTTCCAGAATTATGCCGGGACAAGACGAAGCCTTTTGGGATCGGATTACCAGTGGTATTATTGAGTCCGATATTAACCAGACAACCGATAATATTTTTATTTATTCCTCGGGTCCGATTACTATGGCGCCGGATCAAAGCCGGCGATTTAGTATTTCGTTGTTGCTGGGGCACGACGAAACAGATTTATTCCGCTCAGCGAACACAGTACAGGACATTTATAATGCCGGATATCAATTCGTGAAAGCACCGTATAAACCACAGATTACGGCTGTTCCCGGCGACGGCAGAGTCACTCTGTATTGGGATACCAGAGCAGAGCGGTCATATGATCCGTTGTATGGCAATGATTTTGAAGGATACGCCGTGTACCGGGCGACTGATATCGGCTTTAATGATGTCTTCAACATCACGGACGCTCAGGGAAATCCGAAACTTTGGGAGCCTATGGCGCGGTTTGATAAAGTTGATGGATTTGTTGGTCCGCATCCGGTGCAGCAGGTAAATGGTATCCATTATTACATGGGTGACAATACCGGATTGTCACACACCTTTGTTGACACAACTGTCACCAATGGCCAGCAATATTATTATGCCGTTGTGGCTTACGATACTGGTAGTGTAAAGGATGGCATCTCTCCAACTGAAACAACGAAAACTATTAAAATTGGTCTTGATGGTGTCATCCAGACGGATGATAACACCATTGTCATCACACCGCACGCTGTCTCAGCAGGGTACGAAGAACCAGAGATTAATGAAGCGCCGGACGATCGGTATGCAGGACCCGGTACTGGGGAAATTCAGACATCCATTATGAATCCGTCTGAAGTGAAATCCGATGGAGAATATGAAGTTCGTTTTGTTGATACGGCTACGGACGGTATCGACAATGATGGTGACTGGTCTCCGTTCTCTGATGATAATAGTAATGGTGTGTGGGATGTTGGCGAACTATTGAATGATGATATCGGTTCTGACGGGATTGCTCCAGGCGATCCGAATTACACCGGACCAGATGAAGACGGCACACAGGGAAACGGGCAGCCAGATCTTGGTGAACCTAATTTTGAAACTCATGATTTCCAGGAAATGATTCGGAAGACGACCTCTTATTCGCTGACGGACATATCAAATCCTGATCAGCCACAAACTCTGATTACCAACTCCAAATATTTGCACGGCGAAGATGCCAATCCTGTGCTGGACGGCTTACTGATTAAAGTGATTAATGATTCTCTCCAGATCGATGAAGAACGGACAACCTGGGATGAAGGCGATGCAAATCTGATGACCAGCAGCCGGGTTTTCCAGAATAATGGATTGGCGTTTCCGGCTGATTATCAGGTTATCATTGATAATGACACTGCTAATGTGGATTTCTTCGATCACGCGTCAAACTTCAAAGTCTGGAATAAGACCGACGATGATCTCAATGGTAACGGTCAATACGATTCCGGAGAACCGCTAACAAATTACATTTTCCAGGAACCACAGAATTCTCCTGAGAAAGTACAGAAACTGAGTACGAATGATAAAATCATTCTACTGGCTTTTGAACAGGAAGATGCACAGCCCCGCGGAACTTGGGAAATTACGTACAATTCTCCGGCAAAAGTGGCCGTTGACGCCGCCATTGATGGCAACGGCAGAATCTGGTTTGCGACGGGGACGGGCCTAACCGAATATTTTGAGAATCAATGGACGCAGGTACGTCCGAATAACGTCATCAGAACTATCTATGCAGATGATCAAAGCTATAAATGGCTTGGCAGCGATAACGGCGTCCAGAGGTACCGGTTTGGTGAAGTGTCAACCGTAGCAAGGTTTACCGGGATCCGGGTAAACGATATTGGTCGTGATGCCATCGGTAAATACTGGTTTGCCACAGATAGCAGTGTGTTCTCCTTTGATGGCGCAGTCTACAATAATTATAAACCCGGTAATAATGGCCCGCTGGGGAACGCCGTGAATACGCTGGATTTTGATACCGATAACAACATCTGGTTTGGTACTGATTACGGCGTGAGCTACTTTGATGGATCAACCTGGCACAACAATACGGTCAATCGCACCGCTCTGCCGGATACTGTGGTGATGAGTCTTTATGTTGATAATTCCGGCAATCTCTGGATCGGTACAGCTAAAGGCCTGGCAGAATATAACGGTACTTCCACCTCTGCTGTGTCTGCCGTATCGAATGTACAGGTTCGGGACATAAGCGCGGGTCCAAACGATGAAATCTGGTGTGCCACCAATAATGGCGTGTACCGGTTCACCGGTTCAGGATGGCAGCACGATACGTTGAATGTCGCTAGTACTAATCAGGTTGGACCGACTTCCAATGATATTCGGTCGGTGAATTATATCGATGGGACAATGTACGTGGGCACAAATGATGGCATTGATTATTATACCGATGGGCAATGGCAGTCGTTTAACCCCCAACTTGGTGATAAATTCCTTTTTGCCACACGGAAACAGTTCAGCCATTATGACAGCTACACCTTCACTACTTCTGCCCAGATGATCGACGAGCAGGTAGCCAAAGAAGATCTGAAAAAAGTAGCGGTAGTGCCAAATCCGTATGATGCGGCGGCAACCTGGGAACCGAAACCGAATCTTCTCTCTGGACGAGGTGAGCGAAGAATCTGGTTTATTCATCTGCCACAGGAAGGAACCATCCGGATATTCACCATCACCGGGGAACTGGTGAAAACCATCAACTTCTCAAATAACGAGCGCGATGGATCCGTCTCCTGGAATTTACTGAACGATGATCAGCTTGAAATTGCGTACGGCGTTTATCTCTTCCAGGTGGATTCACCGGTCGGAACGGTCAATGGAAAATTTGCAATTGTTAAATGATTACAGGGATGAAGAAGTATGAGGCATCGTAAATCGAACACGAGAGGTCCAATCACAGTAGGCTTGCTGTTACTTATGCTAGTAACCGGTCCTGTGTTGGCACAAAATAAAGTCGGAACAACGGCCGGACAGTTTCTGAAAATTGGAATGGGTGCGCGGGCATCATCCATGGGCGATGCATTTGTTGCCGTGGCCAATGACATCAGTTCCATCTATTGGAATCCCGCCGGGACGGCCCGGATGAACAGCAACCAAGTCCAGTTCGGCTATTCTGATTGGTTTATGGATATCGCCTATAACCACGCATTGGCCGGGTTTCTTATCCCGCAGTTCGGCTCGGTAGGCATTCAGGTTTCCTCGCTTTCGATGGGAGATATGCCCGTTCGAACTGAACAACAGCAAGAAGGAACAGGTGAACGCTTTAGCGCAGGTGATCTGATGCTGGGCGTAAATTATGCGCGTAATCTGACCGATCGATTTTCTCTCGGATTTAACTTTAAATATATTCAGCAAAGTATCTGGCACATGTCCGCCTCGACCTTTGCCATCGATGTGGGAACCATTTTCACCACACAATTTAACGGAATGCGCCTGGGAATGAGCATTTCCAATTTTGGTGCTAAAATGCAGATGTCTGGACGCGATTTACAGGTTAAACACGACATTGCACCCGGCATTGAGGGAAATAATCCCAACATCAATGCTGCTCTTGAAACCGATAAATGGTCACTGCCGCTGCTCTTCCGGGTGGGTCTGGCAATGGATGTGCTGAAGAATAAATTTATGACCACTACAGTGGCCGTTGACGCGATTCATCCCAACGATAATAGCGAATACGTGAACACCGGCTTAGAGGTGAGTTTCCTGAACAACATCTATCTTCGCGGCGGATACAAATCCCTGTTTAATGATCGGGTAACCGAAAATGCCACCTTTGGCGGTGGGTTGAGATTAACCCTGTTTAACGCCTCAACACTGCAGGTAGATTACTCATATACGAGCGTCAAATATCTGCCATCGATTCAGCGATTTACCGTGACGCTGGGAATGTAAGCTGAGCATCCGTCCAGGCTTGAGATAATGGAGCATAGCGCACGGAACACCGCAAAAAGATTTCTTGAAAAAACTGTATCTCTTCTCGTGCCGGTAATCATTGCCGGCACTTTTTTCTCTGTAAAAATTAGTGCGCAGGAGTTGGAAGAAGTTTCAGTAACTCCGTTGCCTGAACAATCAGTGCGGGCATTTGTTGAGGAGAATTCAAACAAGAATCCTGCTGTTTGGGTAACCGGAAACCAGATCCTTAGGCGTAAAAATGGTCATACACAAACCCTTCAGCAGTTTAAACCACAATCCGACCGGGTCCGGAAAAGTTACGATAATCTCATTGTCCAGTCCGTGAGTACAGATTCCGGTACGAGCGGAACAATCCGCTGGATAGTATATTCCCGGGATGGAGTACAAAAAGCAGAGTTTTCTAGAGATTTTCCTCGCGATGCGCTGATGCCGCAATTGTATAACGACGGAATGGCTCAGCATTTTGCCATCGTGGATCCCTGGGAATGGACTGTGACATTTTGCCAGCAATCCAGTGAATTGAAAACAGTTCAATTGCCTGCGGAACATGTGAAGCACATCTACGAAACAGGATACGTAGCAGACTGGTCAGCAGACGGGACAACCTTTGCATTTGCTGCTTCATTCGATTCTCCTGAGTCGCAGGAGCGTCAGGTTACATTTCTTCTTTTCGGCAACCAGGGAAATCGGTTGCAGCAAAAAGTGTTTTCCATTGGATATGTTTCTGGTTTAGCCATCTCGGATGATGCACAACAGTTGATGCTCTCAGGATATGGTTTGCACGATCGTAAACCTGAGAAACAGTATTATCTGCTCTCGTCCGATGGCGGGATCTTGCATTCGGGCAACGGCATTGCGCTTGGCGCCAAATTCTTTGGGAAGAACCAAGCAATTGTCTGGGGACGTCGTTTTATCGATGCGTATGAAGACATCCGGACAGAACCGACCTGGCATCAGAGTTTTTCATCAGATAAGAAAACAATGTGCCTCGACGCGACGAATACCGATAACGGGACAATAGTTCTGCGTGGAACCAGTACTCCCAAAGATGGCGAGTACGTTTTCACAAATCCGAAGGTGATTTGGTACAACACAAATGGGATTGAGCTGGACTCATTTCAATTTAAAAATGAAAATATCTACCAACCGTTTTTGCATTTTAATCCTGCAAATAACACCCTGCGTGTTGGAACCGCAGAAAAGATTCACACACTAAAGTTAGTTCAATGAAACGAATCACGTTTCTCATATTCGGTATACTTTTATGCGGCAGTTACGCATTCGGACAATCATATCCCTGGCCGATTGCGCCGATGAACCAGCAACACAGGGTTTCGGCAACATTTGATGAGTGCCGTGGAGATCGTGATCATTTTCACAACGGCACGGATATTCCACTCGCACCCGGTGGAAATACCCTTTCTGTGGAATCAGGGCAGGTGACCAGTATTTATCCCGTTGGTGCTGATGCCTACATCCGGGTCGGACGGTTTGCCTATATCCACGTTGATGCCGATCCATCTCTGGAAGTAGGTGATCAGGTCGCTCTCGGCGAACTGGTCGGTCACACCAATTCTCAGGCGCATGTCCATCTCAAAGATGGCGGTGGTGCGTCCGGAGAACCAGTGCTCAACAGTTTGCGACCCAATGCGATTACACCATTTGAAGATCCATACGGGCAGCGTGTGTATTCCATCGATTTCTATTTAGATGGTCCGGGAGCACATTTCTCGAATGATCAGGTTTTTGGTCCAGTGGACATTGTGGTCCGAGCCGGCGATACCACCGACACCCAGGCATCCATTGATATGAATAATGGTGTGTACAAAATCGGGTATCGAGTCTTTGACCCTGACCAGACAACACCGGTAACCGATATGCAAATGTCCTATGTTTTTGATCATCTGTACAGCAGCTCGATTATTAATCGGGTTTATGCCCTGGGATCGAACACGAGTACGTATAAGTATATTGTGACCAATACTGAAACCAGAGATAAATATTGGGATACGTCGTCTTTGGCACCGGGTGATTATTCGGTTGCTATTTATACTTTTGACACGAAAAACAACAGTGATACGACGTTCTTTCCCGTCACGGTGATGGAGCAGGATACCACGCCACCGACTCCGCCTCATCTCACTTTCGTCGGTGAAAGGAACGATTCACTGGTCATTGATTGGCAACCTAATACCGAACCTGATTTGGCTGGTTACCGGTTATATTTCAGCTATGATCAAACAGACTGGACTCTGAGCAAAGATGAATCTGAATTGGGCCCGGAAACCACTCATTATGCAATTCCCGGGTATCCAAACGATATCGATATTTATTTTTATCTCACGGCTGTGGATAATGCGCCGCTGCCGAATGCAAGCCGACCTTCAGATAAATATGGGTTACGACTTTCATCAGATTCCAGCGTACTTCTTGTGGATGGATTTAATCGTACAACAGGAATCTGGCCTCATCCGTCCCACAGTTTCGCTGCGCAGTATGGTCACATTCTGGATTCTCTGGGCGTAGGATTTCATACCACGGCAAGCGAGGCAATTGACTCCGGATATGTTTCCCCTGATGCTTATCCCTCGGTAATCTGGATGGAAGGTGACAATGAGGGAACTTTCAACTCCACTGAACGAGAACAACTGAAGCAATATCTCGAGGGTGGCGGCCAATTTTTTGCATCCGGCGCTTTTATTTCCAAAGATCTGGATTTGAGCGGCGATACAGAAGCACAGAACTTTTTGCATAATTATCTGCGGGGGAATTTCGGAGAGATCATTCACAATCCGTACGGTTTTGCCGGAGTCGCCTCATCACTGTTTAGCGGAGCTACAGGCACAATAGACACGACTGATTTTCCGCTGGATTCACTCAGTACAATTATTCCCACCAACGACGCCACTGCATCTCTGCAACTTTCAAGCGGCGAAACCATCGGAAATCAGTTTGAAGGTACATTTGGCGCCGGAACTATTTCAGGGAAAGTGGCGGTGAGCGCCATTCCGCTGTTTACGGTTGCGAACGGATCGACACAAGCACAATTACTTCAAGCGGTCTTAGGTTATTTTGGAGAGATTCCGACCGAAATTGTTCAATCCGATCACAGAAATTTGCCAGAGAAGTATGACGTGTCTGCCGCGTATCCGAATCCGTTTAACAGCACCACACGCTTCCGGGTATCTGTGACAGAACCGGTTCGGCTGCGCTATGCAGTTTATGATATCCTTGGAAGAAAAATCTTTTCACAGGAAAAACCAATCGCTTCAGAGGGCGATTATGATATCCACTGGGATGCCTCGCATTTCGCTTCCGGAGTCTATTTACTTGAAGTCCGGATAATAAATCGAAAAAATCATTCAATTGTCCACACATTTCGTGATAAAATGCTTCTCTTAAAGTAATTATTACGATAATTTCCAACTGATTTAAACTTACGACTTAGTGCAGACAGAATTCAATCCTGCAGGATGTTTAAGCAAGCGAACTAAATGCATTTTCAATTCCAAACATTGAGGTTGATGCAATGAAACTGGTATTTGTTGACTGGAGTGTAATAGTCGCCTTTTTCATCGTCATCTTCGGTATTGCATTCTACTACTCAAAGCGCGCCGGAAAAGACACGGGAGAGTTTTTCCTGTCCGGACGCAACATGCCGTGGTGGATTGCTGGTACTGCAATGGTGGCAACAACGTTTGCGGCGGATACGCCGTTGGCGGTGACGGAACTGGTAGCAAAGAATGGTATTGCCGGAAACTGGTTGTGGTGGAATTTGGCCATTGGTGGAATGTTGACCGTGTTTTTCTTTGCCCGATTATGGCGTCGCGCAGGAATTATGACTGACGTAGAACTGACGGAGATTCGGTATTCAGGAAAACCGGCCGCTGCGCTTCGGGGCTTCCGCGCGATCTATCTTGGATTGTTTATGAACGCCATCGTTCTCGGGTGGGTGCATAAAGCCATGCAGAAGATTTTTCACGTGACCATCCCGGAGGTGAACGCCTTTATGCTGGTCGCAATTGTCGCTATGATTATTGCAATTTATTCCTCGGCTGCCGGATTGCTTGGTACTGCGCGGACCGACAGTTTCCAGTTTGTGTTCGCGATGGTCGGCGTGATTGTTTTCGCTGTGATTGTGGTGCGTCTGCCGGAAGTTGGAGGAATGGCTGCCTTGACAGAAAAGCTTTCTCCACAACTACTGGATTTCTTTCCGAGGGTTGGTGATGTCTCTGCGACCGGGGTGACCGGAGGTGCGCTTGCGCTCACTGCCGGGGCTTTCTTTGCCCACATCGGCCTTCAATGGTGGTCGAGCTGGTATCCAGGCGCTGATCCCGGCGGCGGCGGTTATATTGCCCAGCGGATGATGTCTGCCAAAGATGAAAAACACAGTTTGTTCGCCACACTGTGGTTCACCATTGCACATTATGCTGTGCGTCCGTGGCCCTGGGTTGTGGTTGCGCTTGCCGCGTTGGTGATTTTGCCGCGTGCAAATAATCCGGAGGAATTGCAGCAAGAAAATCCTGCCATGTACCAGCAAGTGGTCAGAGCGTATAATAATCCTGCTCTGTTGACAACAGGCAGTCCGGAATTCAAGTCCCCGGAGTTTAAGCAGTTTTATGAGAAGTATGAAAACACCGTTGATCCCGGCACGATGTATCCCAAACTGATGGTGCGCTATCTGCCTCCCGGGTTACTGGGATTATTGATTGCGGTTTTTCTGGCGGCGTATATGTCCACTATTGCGTCACAACTGAATTGGGGGACGTCGTATATTATTAACGACTTCTACAGGCGATTTATAAATAATGACGCTGATGAAAAACACTATGTCCTGATTTCCCGGATTACGATTATCCTTCTGATCATCGTGTCGCTGCTGATCACAAATTATTTATTGACTACTATTAGTGGCGCGTGGGAATTTATTATCAACGCCAGCGCCGGAATGGGAGCGGTATTGATTCTTCGCTGGTACTGGTGGCGCATTAACGCCTGGTCGGAGATTTCCGCGATGATCGCACCGTTGATTATCTATCCGATCGCCAAATTCGGTTTCGGGATAGTCTCACCGATTACGCTCTATCCGGTGGTATTCGGTACGACAATCATTTGGTTGGTCGTTACCTTTATCACTGAACCAACCAGCCAGGAAATACTTTCCTCGTTTTACAAGAAAGTCCATCCCGGCGGCATCGGCTGGAAACGATTGGCCGAGATGCATCCGGAAGTCACGCCGGATTCAGGTTATGGCGGCCTGTTCATATCGTGGATTTTTGGCGTGGTATTGGTGTACTCGGCGCTGTTCGGGATTGGCGAACTGATATTCACCAATTGGCTGCAGGGGATTGGATTCCTGGCACTAACAGCCCTTTCGATCGTGATTATCTATTTGAACATGAAAAAACAGGGATTTGAGGCAATCGCGGAATAATCCCTTAGACAGATGATTTGGAGTACAAAAAAAGTCCGGCGACCGCCGGACTTTTTTTTGTTGTTGGAATTTGGGGAATTCGGAAATAAGTGTATAAGGTATAGAGAAATACGGTATATGGTTTATGGTATGGTGGGTTGTCTGGAGTGCGCTAACCGCGTTAGCGCATGCATCAACGCGGTTGATGCACTCCAAAAAAAAGTGCTAAAGGTTGAGGTGTTGGTGATGTGGTTAATTGGAAAGCAGGGAAATATGGTATAAGGGTATAAGGTATAGGGGTTGAGTGTTCAGTAATCAAATTCCATTTTTCTCCTAATCTTACTCATTCCAAAAGGATCCCATAAACACCAAGAAAACTCTCCCGCTTAAAGTCCCTGCATTTACCGGGGTTTAAGCGGAAATGCAATAACGCTGGCTCAGGGGAATACAGAAATACAGTAGAAGGTTTTAGGGTTTTCTCTGGAGTGCGCTAACCGTGTTCGCGCATGCATCAACACGGTTGATGCACTCCAAAAAAAGTGCTCAAAGGTTGAGGTGTTGGTAACGTGGTTTATTGGAAAGTAGGGAAATACGGAAATAAGGGAATAAGATATAAGGGCTGAATAGTCAGTGATCAGTAATGAAATTCCATTTAATCTTACTCTTAATCTTACTCATAATCTTACTCATAATCTTACTCATACTCTGGGAAATACAGGAATTGGAAATAGTGGTTTAAGAGTCCAGACTTTCGTAATAATTTTGAAATACATTTCCCATTAAAGTATCTATTGCAAACAACTAACCACAAACAACCAACAGTTTTTCTTTTCAGTGTTTTCGGTGTTTTATTCTCAATTTTAAACATCAACAGTAATTTGCACTGGTTCAGTTTCCATTTGAATCGGTACCCCGATTGGGATCGTCAACCGCTCGGGCGTTTTGTGTCCGTAGGGATAATTACCCAGAATCGGGAAATCGTATTCCTGCGTGGCGTTCAGCACCAATTCTTTTAGCGTAAAATCTTCTCCAGGATCTTCGGGGAAACAGCCCCGAAATTGTCCGACGATAAGGCCGCTGATTTGGTCAAAGATTCCAGAGATACGAAGCCGGTGCAGCATCCGGTCAACGTGACGAGGCGTTTCGTCGATGTCCTCGATAATCAGGATCGTGCCGGACATATCCGGCATATGCGGACTGCCGAGTAATGCTGTCACCAGCGCAAGACATCCGCCAACCAATGAACCTCGCACAGAACCTTTACGCCACACCTCGACGGCATGATCTTCACTGGGATTGAGATTCCATTGATCTGGTGAATTGGTCAGGGTTGTCCAAAGATGACTTTCCGCTGCGTCAGTTAAATTTTTCGGACCCAGTTCCGTACTGATCATCGGACCGGCGAATGTCACCCAGTTGTAATATTTATACAAAACCAATTGCAACAGTGTAATGTCACTGTAACCGAGAAAAATCTTGGGTTTGGCATCTTTCATTCGTTCCACAAATTCCGGAAGCAGATGAATAGCTCCGTCGCCGCCACGCGCACAGAACACCGCATCGACGGCATCATCAGTGAGCATCTTCACTGTCTCATTCAGCCGGGTGCCTTTATCCCCTGCCAAATAATGGGTTTTAGTGGTGAGATTTCCTGCCAATTTTGTTTTGTAACCAAGATCGTGCAGCCGTTCGAGCCCGGCGTCGAGTTCGTCCTGATCAGATGCGCTGGACGGCGCTACAACGCCTATAGTTGATCCTTTTTTCAGCAGCGGAGGAAATAACGGTGACATGCAGAATCCTTTCGGTTTAAGAGCCTGAATTTATCGAAGAGAAAATTAGATCGGTCGAACCGGAGAAACAAGGAGACAGTTTGTTTAGTGTTCAAGTGTTCGAGTGATTGAGCAGAAATACAAATAGTCAATAACACGCCCAAGGTTGTTCATTTAAAACAGAAACGATAACGTAATCATGATTACACTTTAAACTGTTAATACTATTTTACTCGAACACTCGAATACTCGAACACTCGAACACTTTTATTCCGTGCTTCCAATTCCTTGCAAACCCTTACCTGTGGCAGTAGATTTCATTTCTTCTTTTTGTCCAGCATAGCACCCAGAAATGGAGGAAGTATGATTAATATTATCTGGCTCATATTACTGCTGTTTGGCGTGCTGATGGCGGTCATCAGTTCCATAACAAGCGGATCGTTCGAGCCTTTAATTCAGGTCACTGATGCGTTATTTAAACAGTCTAAAACCGCGGTAGATCTGGCGATTGGTTTAATCGGATTAATGGCGCTTTGGTTAGGTATGATGAAACTGGCTGAGGAATCCGGGTTGATTAAAATCCTGGCCAAAGGTGTCCGGCCAATTATGATTCGCCTCTTTCCTGAGATTCCCGAAGATCATCCCGCAATGGGCGCGATGGTGATGAATATCGCCGCAAATATGTTGGGATTAGGGAATGCTGCAACGCCATTGGGTTTAAAGGCTATGCAGGAACTACAGAAATTAAATGAAAAAGCCGAAACTGCAACCAACGCGATGGTCACGTTTCTCGCGATCAATACGTCCAGCGTGACGATTATTCCGGCGACAGTCATTGGAATTCGGGTATCAGCCGGTTCGGCCAACCCGGCCTCGATCATTGGGACGGCGATCTTTGCGACGACGTGTTCTACGATTGTCGCTATCACTCTGGCAAAGCTTTTTAGCAAACTCAAACGCTTTCGCGTCCGGGCCGAAGACGTATAACCGAAACTGATTGAGGACATTATGTTTGAAAATATTATCAATGGAATTTCAGCACTTGCTATACCAATAATAGTTGTAATCATTCCGACTTACGCTTACTTCAAAAAAGTCAAAGTCTATGAAGTCTTCGTAGAAGGCGCCAAAGAAGGCTTTAACATCGGCGTCAAAATTATTCCGTTTCTGGTGGCGATTCTTGCCGTAATTGGTGTATTTCGTGCTTCCGGGGCGATGGAATTATTAGTAAATATACTCGGACCGATTACGGAAAAAATCGGGATGCCACCGGAACTCATTACGATGGCGCTGATGCGTCCACTGTCCGGCAGCGGCGCGTTGGGAGTTATGACCGACCTGATTCACGCCCATGGCGCGGATTCATTCATTGGACAATTAGCGTCGACTATGATGGGTTCGACAGAAACAACCTTTTACGTGTTGGCAGTTTACTTTGGCTCGGTGGGAATCAAAAATGAACGCCACGCTGTCCCTGCCGCATTATTGGCTGATCTGACCGGAATTATTGCCTCGGTCTTTATCTGTAATCTGGTTTTTAGATAAACATTATGAATTTATTGGAGGAACATCGTGCGGAATTTTAAAGCATTCTCTGTAGCATTCCTTATCCTGTTATCAATTGTTCTGAGTAGTTGTGCCTCGGCGCCGCCTCATTATTATGAGAAACCAAAAACTACCTTCGAGGCGTTGTTACAACCGTATTTGGCCGATCCAGCGTTAGATGTCGCCAACGTCGGGATCTTTGTTCAAGATCCAGCCACGCGCCAGATTATTTATCAGCAGAATCAACACCGGCTTTTTATGCCGGCATCCAATGAAAAACTGGTGACGACAGCCGCCGGACTGACAACGCTGGGACCAGATTTTAAATTTGTAACCAGGTTGTATGCTGACGGGACAGTTGAAAACGGAGTTTTACACGGAAATCTCTACATCGTTGGCTCAGGTGATCCGACTCTTTCCGGACGTTTTCACGACGGCGCCATGACTCGTGACCTCCAGAACTGGGCGGATTCTCTGGAAGCCGCAGGCATCACAAAAATTGACGGCGATATTATCGCAGACGCCAATATTTTCGATGATCGTCGCATTGGCAACGGTTGGGCGTACGATGATCTCAGTTACTGGTACGCTGCCGAAATCTCTGGACTGTCATTTAACGACAATTGCATCAATGTTTTTATTACGCCAGGCGACTCTGCTGGTGCTCCCGCTCATCTGGAGTATGAGCCGAAAACCAGTTACATCACCATGGAAAATGACCTCGTCACTGTCCCGGCAGATTCGTTGACACATTATGACTATCACCGGGCCGACGGCACAAACCATATGCGCTTCTTTGGGCAAATTTCCCAAAGCAGTGGGCTCATCAAAGATTATATCACGGTGCACAATCCGGCGCTTTATACGTCGACCGTTTTCTCGGAAGTACTGTCAGAACAGGGAATTACGACTGCGGGGAAGATTCGTGAAATTTCTTACAAAGATACTATTCCTGAGTACGGCAAGATGAATCAGCTTGTTGTGTATCCCTCGCCGCCGCTGTCCGAGATCGTAGAGGTGATTAATAAGAAGAGTCAGAATTTTTATGCCGAACAGTTGTTTAAAATGGTTGGATTCAAACGAACGGGTGAAGGTTCTTTTCGCGGAGGGAGAAAAGCCGTCAACGGTTTCCTGGCGGGAATCGGAATTGAGACCGAACATATGCACGTGATGGATGGTTCCGGCTTATCCCGCCGGAATTTGATTAGCCCATTTCAGATTGGCACCATATTGCGATACATGTATTCCGGGAAAAACAGCGACTATTATCTGGAATCGTTGCCGATTGGCGGCACTGATGGATCATTGAGCAGTCGATTCAAAGGGAGTGTTGCCGCAGGACGTGTCCGAGCGAAAACCGGTTACGTTGGATTTGTCCGCTCACTGTCCGGATATGTAATGACCAAAGATGACCACCAATTGATTTTCTCGATTCTGGTCAATCATTATACCACAAATACCAGCGTCATTAATGAATTTCAGGATAATGTAGTGACTTTATTAGCCGCGCATACGCTGGATGAATTGACTGCTCCGGCTGGGGTGCGGTGAAATTATTATTACATCATCTTGGGACGATTAAATATTGAAAGACTTAATTGGGGAAATTGAGTGTTGTTTACTGTTGGGATTTATTTTTTGATTGTGGCGCATAGAATAACCTCACCCTCGGTCCCTCTCCTTCGCAAGGAGAGGGAGGGCGGGCTTTTCTTAGATCTGGGAGACATAGGAAGCCTCAGTTCTTATGAAGGAAAGGGATTTGTCTTACCAGAGACTTCTCCTGCAGAGGTGAGGTCGTGAGAAAAACCCCAGCATTCCACTCAATTTTCCGATTACTTCGATGGAGAAACCCGATGAAGCGAACACTTATTATTGCAACAACCCTCTTATTACTCGTTGGATGCGCACAGGAGAATAAACCGATGACGGTGATTGATGAGACCCGGCAATTGCTTGATCAGGGACAGTTCAGCCAGGCTGAGACGAAACTGAAAGATGTGATTAATAGTGGCAAGTACTCCGGACAAAAATTGGATTCATTGCGCTTTGAATATGACCGAATTCAACGAATCCGAAACGATTATCCGCTCTCGAAAGCAGATCTGTTTGAGCAGCTCAAAGAGAGTATCCCGGACCTGACACAACAGGAATTTGATCAGTGGATTCAGGAGGGAAAGTTTGATAAACGCGTCATCGACGGCAAAACCTGGTTTATGTACGCCAGTCGCAGCAATCTGTTCTTCCGCAATCCTGATATTCGCGCGCGCCGGACGGGTGTGGGCGATCCAACTGAGGATAATCTTAGATATTACACAAATATGCAGAAAGTCAAACAGACGGCTGCCTCAGGAATAAACCGATATGTAGATCCACAGGATTACCGGCTCACAATGACGGTCACGACTGACGATAGCGTCGCCAAACCTGGTGAGACAATTCGGGCTTGGTTGCCGATTCCGCGGAGTTATCCGTTTCAAACTGACTTCCAGGTGGAATCGGCTTCACCATCTCTGCAATGGATTGACCGCGCCGATGCCCCGATGCGGAGTGCTTACTTCGAGGGAGCAGCGGATAAAAATGGCGCTGCAGAATTTAAAATCACTTACACATACCGTGATTACGCTGTTTACCAGGATGTTAAACCCGATGAAGTCCGGACACTGACCTCTGAGGATTTGAAATCTCTGGAACTGGAAAAATATGTACAGGAAGAACCACCGCATATTGAATTCCGCCCGGAACTGAAAAAACTTTCCGAGCAGATTGTGGGTGACGAAACCAATCCGTATCTGATCGCGAAAAAAATCTACAAATGGATTTCGGCGAATATTCAATACAGTTACGCGATTGAATATTCGACAATTCTGAATATCCCGACGTACTGTTACGGCAACAAATATGGCGATTGCGGACAGGTTGCGCTGTTATTTATTACCTTATTGCGGTATAATAACATACCGGCTCGCTGGCAATCCTCCTGGTTTATCATGCCGGGTGAAAAAACAATTCACGACTGGGCTGAGATGTACATTGCGCCTTACGGTTGGCTGCCTGTGGATCCGTATATGGGTCAATTGACATATCAATATATGAAGACCCTCAGTGAAGAGCAGCGGAATGAGTTAAACGATTTTTATTTCGGGAACATCGATCATTTCCGAATGGCCGCCAACGGCGATTACGGGAAACCGTTGTATCCGTCCAAAGATTCGTTCCGGTCAGATAATGTCGATTTTCAGAGAGGCGAACTGGAAGTGAACGGGAAAAATATCTATTTCAATGACTTCTCATACAATCTTGATATAGAGTTACTCGACACTCCGGTTCACTAGGACAGCAATTCTTAAACAGAGACAAACATGAAAAAATTATTTTTTGGATTTATATACGTCATTATACCACTATTTATCAGCGCTCAAACTACCCCAGAGCCGGAGCAGGTTTTTTATCTTCCCTGGGGAAATCAGATTGAATTTCGGGAAGCGCCAGGCGGACGGTTTGGTCCACGCTCTTTTCTGGTCGATGACAATCAAATCTATCTGTTGAATACCAATCAGAATCAGATCGACCAGGTGGCGCAGGATTCGCTTCGATCCTTCATTGAGGTGCCGCCATTTTCAGATGATTTTGCCGTCTCCGGAAATCAGGTTTATGTGTTGCACGAAAACAGAATTTCACAGGTTACTTCCCAGGGAAAGAGTGTGGTGTATACGCCCGATAATCCCAGTGATGTTATTGGCGGAGTGCAGGTTGTTGATCAGAAACTTGTGGCGCAACTAGCGAATGGACAGTCAAAGATTGTGAATAGTGAAGGATCCCTGAAAACGATCTCAGGACAATATTTCTCTGAGCAAAATATTGTCTCTGTGCGGAAAATAGACGACCATAATATCGACTTGGTCAGATCAGGGAGGACCGATCGAATTCAATTCACCGCTGAATATCCGCTGGGTTCGGTGCGGGTTATTGGTACGGATAGTATCGGTCGTGCATATCTGGCAGTGGATTATATTACGCAACAGGTTCCACTCCAAGTAGAGAGTGCAATTCAGGTTTATGATGCAGACAATAATTTGAACTTCACACTGGATCTTCCGAGTGCACACTACACCTATCTTTTTAAGCAATTCCAGGTCACGTCAGATGGTTTATTATATCATCTGATCTCGACCAAAGAGGGACTTTCCCTGTATCGCTGGGATTTCAGTGAAATTGGTAACACACCTCATCCGGTGGAACTGCAATATGACCAATCGTTCGATATCGATAACCAAAACTACAATGCATTAGAATTTCAGGAATATACCCCAGATCTTCCCAAGGATACTCCGCGTATGCAGCCAACCAGTGTGACCCGAAGCCAGGCGCTTTCGACTGGTGACACTTACGTTGAGCATACCTGGTCCTGCCAGAGTTTCAATATGAGTAACGGCGTTGTCACGGCCCCAGATGGTGATTACGTAAGAACGCCATCCTGGTTATCCGAGGGTGAGATGCAGAAAGTGCCGTACCAATGGGGCGGCTTCCGAACATTGAGCCAGTTTGATGCCGGCGTTGCCAGCGGCGGATATGCCGGGGATATTCACACCGACGGCGTAAGCGGTTATGCGTATGGTGTTGATTGTTCCGGGTTTGTCTCGCGCTGCTGGGATTTACCGTCTCAATACAGCACCAGCATGATGCCACAGATTACCGGGCAATACACGTCCTGGGATCAGTTGCAGCCGGCAGATGCCATCCACAAAGTAGGCCATGTTCGCATGATGGTCTCGTGGAATCAAAACAGCACGCTGAACGTAGTTGAGTCATCCGGTGCAGACTGGCGTGTCTCATATCGGACATATTCTACGAGTCAATTAACGGCATATTCACCGCGATATTACGTGGATATGGAAGGTTCACCTACTCCGTTGCCCACGCCAACCCTTCGTTCTGTGACTATAAATAATGATAGTTTAAACCTGGAATGGGAATGCGATCAATCGGATGGTGTTGCCGGATATCACCTTTATCACTCCACTGATGGATTGAACTGGGATTTGACCTATCCGGTAGTGGATTTGCCGCTTTCTCTTGCTGCTGCAGGAATAAGTTATGATCCCGCATCGCCGATTTTTTTCCGCCTCAGAACTGTGGATGAAGCCGACACGTTACGGGAATCCATTATGTCCGATTTATACGGCGCGTTTCGACCAGACGACGCACAAAATCCGGTGCTGATCGTTGACGGGTTTGATCGTTTTGGAGGCTCTGGCAGCTGGGGAAGTCCGTATCATCCCTTTGCGACAAAAATCGGGCAGGTTTTGGCAGAACTCGATATTCCATTCGAAACCTGTGCCAATGAAGCCGTCACCAATGACGAAATTGTCCTCGATGATTACAACGCAATCATCTGGCTTCTTGGAGATGAGAGTACCGTGGACGAGACGTTCAGCACGACTGAACAATCGTATGTCAGTGATTATCTGGCGAATGGCGGCCAACTGTTTGTCTCCGGATCTGAGCTAGGCTGGGATCTTGATAACCGGGGAAGTGCTGCCGATAAGAGCTTTTACAATCAATATCTCAAAGCAAGTTATGAAGCAGATGACAGCAACTCCTATACGGTTTATGGAATCTCTGGAAGCATTTTTGAAGGATTAGAGTTTCAGTACGATAATGGAAGTCACAATGTGTACGCGGAAGATTGGCCTGACGGAATCAGCGCAACCGGTGGAGGACAAACCGCGCTTGAATATCAGGGAACTTCATACGCCGCCGCGGTGCAGTACAGCGGGGCCTTTGGTGACGGCTCTGAGAGCGGAAAACTGGTCTATCTGGCGTTTCCTGTAGAAACAATATACGACCATACCCAACTCAAAGATTTTCTGGCGCAGGTAGTTGCGTATTTTGGTTACCAGACTCCAACGGGTATTACCGAAACTCCTGAAATTCTCCCCTCGGAATTCGCTTTAGAACAAAATTATCCCAATCCATTTAATCCCAGTACCACTGTACGATATTCCATCCCTATATCGGGTGAGGTGACAATAACGGTCTATAATCTGAAGGGACAAATTGTGTTTGCCCAGCAGGTTGGCCATGTCTCTGCCGGACAATTTTCACAGAAAATTGATTTAAAGAATATGGCTAGCGGGACTTATTTCGGTCAGGTCACCTGGATGAGTGACAGTGGCATTCTTCAATCCAAAACGCAAAAGATGTTGCTGCTAAAATAAGGACGAGCGAATTCCAGCCAGAAAGCGCGGAATAGGCGCGGATAAAGGATGATTCCATTTGACAATAAAATACGGAGTTCATACATTAATTTCACTTCAGACGAATCACACGAACTTACACTTCGAAAATTTTTAAAGGGGAATACGTGGGGCTTTATATGAGTCGCACGACTTTATTTCTTGGATGTTAACTGTAAAAAGGAGGGGTAATATGAAGAAACTGTTATCATACTTCGTGATAACGTTAATGGCAGCTCTTCCACTGCTTGGTGCTGAAAACGGTGACAACGCATTTACCAAAACCTGGGAAATGACTGTTGGTACCAATGACCATGATTTGTGGGAAGTGGATCACCTGCCAGATTTGGACAATGATGGCCTGGATGAAATCCTGGCCTGTTCGGATGAAGGGGGAATCACACTTTATTTGTTTGAATCCACAGGGGACAACTCCTATGATGTAGTGTGGACGCAAAACATTACTGACGTGATTTATAGTTACACACTTTCCTATGGCGACTTGGATAATGACGGAATAGGTGAAATTGTTGTTGGTGCAAATGCGGGTGCAGGTCAGGATGCAATCTGGATTTATGAATGGGACGGCGTGGATGGCAGTGATAACTATGTGCTGCAGACGTCTTGGAGCGTAATTGACGGTGGTGGTGCCGGTATCACAGCGTTGAACGTTTCAGACCTCGATGGCGACGGCATTGATGAAATGTTCATTGGTGAAACTGCTTATGATGATTTCTATGTAGTCCAGTTGGATACAAACTCGTCATACGATTTTCCCCAGTGGAATAAAGAAATGACTGATTCACTCTACAATGCCTCAGATTATTCGCCGTGGGGTTTCACCTCTGGTGATTTTGACGGCGACGGCAAACTCGAGTTCGCCAGTGTGGAATGGGATTATAACGGGCTGGTTGTTTTTCAAGCCGATGATATCAATACGTATAGCCGGGAAACCTGGTTGAACGATATGACCTGGCCAGATGATGGCTCGACACTTCGTAGTTTAAGTTCGTCCGATCTTGACGGTAACGGATATACGGAAATCATTATGCCATCGAGCAATGGCAGATTATATATATTGACCAACGATGGGGATATGTCAGCCATTGACACAACGAACTATCAGAGTTATTTAAGTCGTGTCTATACTGACACCACTCACACCTGGGCAGGTGGTTCCTTTGGCAATGCCGATATGTTTTATCCCGGCTTAGGGCAACCTGATATTTATGTCACAAGGGACGTTGCCGGCATGAGTAAAGTGTATGATTTTGAGTTCGTTGGAGATGATCCAATGGATTCACTCTCATACGATATGTATGAAGTTGCCAGCGATGCAGGTGTCCAGGAATATCAGGATGTTGCGGTAGGTAACTGGGACAACGATAATCAACCGGAACTTGCTGTAATCTCAACTGGCGGACAGTCCATTCAGATTTTTGAGCATGACGCACCGGATTCTTCCGGATTTATGCAGACGGCCGCTTTCGATAGTTCTGAGTACTTTTACCAGATTCGTGGCATTGCTGCCGGATCCGACCTGGATCAGGATGGTAAACCTGAGGTGATGTTCACCGATTATAGAGGTGGCGATCGTATCCATGTATTTGAAGTTACTGGTGACAACACTCTAGAGTGGGTGTATAGCACGCCTTCAGCCAATATTACCAGTGGTTCAAGATACGTACGCTCTGTAACAACTGGTGATCTGGATAATGATGGTATTGGTGAAATTATCTTCTCTGTTGGCGGTACAGGCGGTGTCGAAGATTCTGCCGGCGTCCAGATCTACGAATGGGATGGCAGCACCGACAACGGATATACGGTCTATGGACATCTAACTGTTGATGATAGCCTCGTGAACGATCGCTGGAACAATGTTGATCAAATGGCTGTCGCTGACATCGATGGTGATGGTGAACAAGAACTGATGATTAACAACAATGGCGCAGCAGGTATGTATGATCGCTGTTACATTCTCTCCGTTGACGGTACTTTCGAGAGCACATTCTACTCGCAGGTTACTGAAGGTATGTGGGCTAAAGATACCGATGAATTTGGCGGCAGTGTGGTTGGTGCAACCTATGGCGACACCGACGGCGACGGCAATATGGAAGCCATCTTCAGTGTTTGGGATTATGGCTCACTCTATATTGTTGAAGCCACAGGTCCTGATACCTATGAACCCCAAAATTATCTCAGCCTGGATTACACCGGTGATGGTGTATTTCTGGATGGTGTTGCCGTGACAGATATCGATGGTGACGGTAAAGACGAAGTCTATGCACCGATTTATGGTGGATCAGAACTGGCTGTCCTGAATGCCGATGATGATATTTCTTTGGCAACAGTTGCCGATAATGTTGGTTATGTACGCAGAACGGGACGCGGTAATTGGGGTGGAACGGCTGCAGCCGATTATGATGGCGATGGTATCCCCGAACTCTATGGTGCTCAATATGACAATTACGTTTACCAGTATATTTTTGATGGTACAGACGTAATGAATCCGGATGCTTACACTATCAATGCTGTTGAAACTAATCCATTTAGCACCCCCTATGGTTCGTTTGCAGTAGAAGCTCCCGGCGATCTTGATGGTGACGGCAAAGGCGAAGTGTATGTTGGTCATCTCGCATTGGTTGACGGACAAAATTGGTTGACTGTGCAGGAAAGCGGCGGTGTTAATTTCGTCCAGGAAGAATGGAATATCGTCACACCAAACGATTACAAACTGGCACAGAACTACCCGAATCCATTTAACCCCACCACTCAGATTCAGTTCAAACTTCCGTTGAAAAAGGAAGTTACGCTTACTGTTTATGATTTGATGGGTCGTAAGGTCAAGACTCTGATCAATAAGACAATGGTACCGGGACAGTATGATGTGGAATGGAACGGAACGAATGATGCCGGACATCAGGTAGCAAGCGGTGTTTACATCTATCGTCTGAAAGCTGGTAATGTTGTTAAGAGTAAGAAGATGACATTGATCCGCTAATATTCCATCTCAGATGGTTTTTAAAAAGGGGCGTCTCACCAGAGATGCCCCTTTTTTATATCCCCAGATAAAGATGGTACTATAAATATTCCTGGATCTTAATTAATAAGTGAAATGAGAACGTAAAATAGGCATAAGGTTGATATCACTGAAAACATCGCTGAAAGTTATCGGGAAGGTTTTTACCGCCATTGATCCTTACCAGAATCCAATGGTGTTTTATTGTATTCACACAAGCTACCTTTCAGATCTGGTAATAATTTGGTGGGAAAATGAAATATCCCGATGCGAGGATACTGTTTCACCAAAAGTCTGCGGAATAGATCAGCGAAAGGACTCTGCTTTTAATTCACATTTTTGATGGAGCCACAGCCGGTCATCCCCCTGCTCTCCACAGGAATGTGGAGAGCCGTCCCCCTTCGAAGGGGGACAGCGACATACGCAATACAAGCAATTTTGTAGTTTGTTATTTTTGCCTGAGATCTGGGTAAAAGTTGCCTGGAGCATATTTTCGTAGACGCTGGGATTCGGTAGAAAACCAGTACCTATCCGTCAATTTCCCTCTTTGAAGGGGGACAGGGGATGAAGTCATTAAAATAACGCAAGATGGAGGCCCGGTTTTCACTCTCAACCCGGTAGGAATTTACTTCTGGGTATCTTGGTATTCATGGGAGATATATGGGAAACAGAATATTCTGCTTCTCCTAAACTCCACATCTCTGAGAATATCGTTGTTGCCCCATCAAGGCAAGTTGTGAATCTTATTGTGATGTTAAAGCGACCCTTTCAGGGTCTGCGACCCCTGAAAGGGTCAATTTCTATGTGCTACACCACGCGACCTGCACCATATTTACTTTGAGCCTTTAACATCAATACCGCAACACCACAACACTCCAACACTGATTTTACCGTAACACTCCAACACTGGCTATAAAAAAACGCCCTCACCAGTAATAGCAAGGGCGCTTGAATATCCGGAATGTCTTTGAAGATTAGAACTTCAACGAAAAGGTAAATCGCTGCACATTATTTAAAATACCAAAATCGGCGTAAGCGTAATCAGCCATTAGAATAAATTGTCCACCCACATTATAATGAATGCCTCCGCCAAGAGTTAAGCCTTCCTCAGTATCACTCTGGAACAACGCTTTATAGCCGCCGCGAATGAAAATCAAATCATTCAGCGCGTATTCCATTCCAAGGTTGACACTCTCCGTATTATTATTCGGATGCATTGCGTCCATTGCAACGGTGACGCGATTCCATCCTGCATTGATGAGGTTCATACTTACGCCTACTTGGAAATTCAACGGGAGGGACCAACTGTCGGTGTCCAGATGCCCGTTAATCTTGGAATTGTTCCCGGCGTGAGTTGGATCAATATCGTGTTTTACCTGAGTGTCTCGACCCGTGAGGTGCATTTTGTTACCGAAATTTGTGATGCTCATTCCAAGGGTCAGGCCGTGCCAATTTGTGCGGAACAGCGTTCCCACATCAAGTGCCATCGCTGACGCTTTCATATGCCAGATCGATTCCTGGATATATTTACCCGTAAATCCAATGGAAACCATATCTGTCAGGTTGCGGCTGCCGGTGAGAGCAATGCTCAACATTCCTGAGCCAAACCGTTCACCAGTTCCTTCCGGCTGTTCCACGGTCCGGACGTCCATTTCTCCCATCGAAACCGAGGTGACACTCGCGCCTATCGCGTTGGAATGTCCCATTTTTATCACACCGCCAACGTAACTGTGACTAATGCCAGCCAACCATTGCGTTTGGTTAAAAACCACTTCATTAAACTGCATAGTGCTGATCCCGGCGGGATTCCAGTACAGGGCGGTTGCATCATTGGAAACCGCTACAAATGCTCCTCCCATACTGATTGCTCTGGCGCCAATTCCGATTTCAAGAAAGGGTGCCGCAGTGGTGCCAACCTTAGACACATTCTTTACAAATTGGGCAGAAGCAACATTGCCAATCAGTAATCCTGCGAGAATGAAAATGCTTGCTATACGTCTCATCTATTAACTCTCCTGCGTTCTCAAAAAGTCTGCTTCCTTGTCATTATCCGATTATTTGATGAGTGCAAATTTGCCAATATGTTTTCCAATGCCGGGAGCGTCAACATGGTAGATATAAACTCCATACGCCACGTCCAGTCCATCTTTGGAAGTCAAATCCCACGATGCAGCGCCGTCATTGATCTCGGTCTCATGTTCAATGGTGTCCACCAGGTATCCACGCAAGGTAAAGATGCGGATAGTACATTTTTTTGGCAGGTGGATAAAATCAATCTTGCGCTCTCCACGTCCGCTGGTATAAAAATGTTGTGGTTCCCAGGAAGCAGTGACCACATAGGGATTCGGAACCACTGCAATGTTATCCAGTTGTTTCTTTGCACTGTCTGCATCGATTGAAGCAGCGACGGTAGTGAATTCCAAATGATCGGAACTCCGGAAATTCTTTCTGGTCTTAAAGATAAATTCGTCACCAGGTTCGGGGTTAAACGAACTCCACACGCCATCACGATATGTATCGATTCCGATTTGGTTTCCTACCCACAAAGTATGATTTGGAGTTTCTCCAAGTTTCATCACGATATTATGGGTTAAGTTACCGTTCTCAAGCGTGAATACTTCGGTCGACTGGTCAGCGCTTATTGCCACCAAACCGTTTGATGTCGCCGCATACAGTTTATCGTTGTATGCAAATAGATCTCTGATCCCGGTACTTTGAAGAATATCCGCTTGTGTAAAACTTCCACCAGAAAACTCATACAGTCCACTGGTTGCTCCGGCATAGAGAGTATTGTTAAACATCTCAAACACCGTGATATTCATAGCGGGATCGTGGTGAATTTCCGAGGATTTGTTCGTTACATTGACTACGGCATAACCCTCCGGTGTTCCAACCCATAGCTGGCCATCACCATCCTGAAACAGGGTGTTCACGTTATCCACCGGGAGTGGAATTGAATCGGTGGAGAATTCCTGAAAACGTGCCTGCACTTTTCCAAAGATGGATTTCCTGTACAGATCAGTGGAAAAGGCACGTAAACCCTGGGCTGTGCCCACCCAAAGCGTATTCTGTTCGTCAAGCAAAATGGACTTGACATTTGTACCCATCAACGCGCTAATGGTATCTATAGAAGCAATCACTGAATCTGCCCGCCGGGCAGTTTCATCAAACCGATATACGCCTTGATTCGTCGCCAGGAGTAAATCTCCCTGGGGGCTCTGGAGAACCTGGCGAATATTCTGAGTAGGAAGCAGATCCGTATAATACGCCCATTCGCCAGTCTCGCCGTTCTCGAGATACTTCGCAAGTCCGGCAGACCTTGAAGCGACCCAGATTTGTCCCTGGTTATCCGTGTAAATGTCTTGCGGTTCCGGGAGACGTGCTTTTAAATCTATTTTCCAGGTGCCACGGAAACCACTGCTGTCTGCCGGATAAACTAAGGGCAGAATTCCGCTGTTGTGCGTTAATCGGCCTTCATAACCTCCATTAAAATAAACAAAACCTACACTGTCACCGGTGGCAGCATTGGTCATTCTAAACTTTGCTTCCTTATTCTGGAGATCGTATCCAGCAACGATATCTGTCAGGACTACTTTATAATCGTACGGTACCGGAATTCCACCTTGACCAGAAGAATATAAATTACCATCGATGAGATAGTTACAATCGCCCTGTGTGAAGATTGAATTTATCGGATCCGGCCGGACCGAATCGTTAATGACGGTTACCTGCAAACCTTCGGTATAATCATTAAAATCCTGGCCCTTCAACCAGGTAGACTCATCAATAATTGCATATACACTGTCGGGATTAGTGGTATTAAACACACTAAAGTTCCGCGTTCCTGCCAGGAGCTCATCCAAATCATTCCCGTCAAATTTTCCGTCTTCATCATTATCAACAGAATCTGTGGCAGTATCGACAAACCGAATATCGTAAGTGTTGCCTTCTTTTACTTTCATCGGATCAATAAAATTGATATCGATTACACCAGTGCCGGTCACGGTGGTTGAATCAATATCTGTACGTTCCGGTGGGTGATATCCCGCAGCGGGTGCGTTGGGAATGACCACAATCGTATTGACGTCTGTGCGCAAAACCTGTCCCGTAACATCCGTCCGGATGGCTTTGCCGCTTTCTGATGGCGGAATCGGTGGTAGAGAATCGACATCGTATAACCCACGTTCATAGAAACCGTCAGAGTATCCTTTGTCGTATGCGGTAACCGCATAGTAATACGTTTGGCCGTTATTGACAGATGTATCGGTATAGGTGTACTGCAAACCCGTATCTTTGCCCATATCAAACATCACACCGTTATAATCTTCCGGGTGTGGACCTTTCAGCCCGTCATCCAGGTCGAATTCGGCAATTGGTTTGTAGAATGTCTTGTTGCCGAACGCATCGGTAACACTCCAATTATCCTGGAATTGCGGATCAGTGGCGCGATAAATGCGATATCCCTCAAAATCTTTTCCATAGATGTGGTCATTGGAAGTTTCCGCGCGTTTATCCCAATAAAGAGTGACTTTTTTATCGCCGGGGACTGCAGTTACAGTTGGTTTCAACGGTGGTTTTGCGAACGCATAATCGGCATCGTAAATCCGCTGGATAATATCTGCATTCCGGAAAATATCATCTTCATCTTCGCCAAACACCATCGCAATTGAGAACTTGCGGCGTTGCTCTGGCGCCATAGAAAAATAGCCTGAGCCATAAAGAAATGTTAAGTCTGCGGTTTGCACGATATTCTCGAAATTCCCGGGATTCATACGTGTCCAATTGACTTCGTCGTTGGCAATTTCCAATCCCGGATATGGTCCCGCATTAAAACTGGTTAAGCCGATCTGGTCGGATTCATCATTATCCGTGAATTCAAAATTAGGTTCACCTAAATCCGGAACTCCGTTCGCCTCTGTGCCATCTGCATCCGGACCAGGGTAGCCGTTATCCGTTGGGCCAAGTCCATCAGTTCCAACGTCGTCGTTCATCTGTTCGCCCTGATCCCATTGGCCATTTCCATCCTGGTCAGTGTAGGGAACCCAGTCGCCATCATCATCTATCCCGTTTTGCTGGGATTCATCAATCATACCGTCTTCGTCGTTATCGATACCGTCATTCGGATCTCCAGGCGATTCCAGAAAGCGATAGCCAAAGTACACCGGGCGAAATCCACCCTTGGCATTACTCCAGAAATCACTATCATATTGGTAGACAATATCGGCTTTCGTGTCAAACCACGCATTATCATCGTATTGGTCGCCATCATCGCCTACATCAGCGTCACCGTACATCCCGAAAATAACATTTTCGTAATTGTACGAGGATTTATTAGTGATAAAGTAGGTAAAAATCAGGATGTCTTCTGCGGCAACATTTGCCCATTGATAACCCCTGGATTCTACTTCAAATGCGAGGCCACGGACATTTCCTTCAACCATTGTAAAATTCAAATCTGTTGCACTGCCGGTGGAAAAATGTGCATAACTGCTCATTACTGAATTTGGCACAATCCGGAGGCGCAAATTCTTGTCATCGATGATTTGGGAAATGTAATAGTACCGGTCTTGATCTCCGTGTAATACAACCCGATCACCATCGGATTGTAGCTTAATATGAGGATCATTGTCGAAACCGCCAGCCGGGTAATTCAACACCAAAGAAGTATCCTGACTTTCGATGGAGAGCGTCACTGAACCAGAATGGTTCTCCCAACCCTCTTTCATCTTTGGATAAAAGCGGAATTCATCATTGTAATAATCGTTCATTACAAAATATGATTCCTGATCGGCGCGGGAATATTTCCCGTATTGTCCGTTCCAAAAACCGTCCCAATCTGCCGTTTTATTGGGCCAGGTCTGTGGCCAGGTTTCCGGCTGATCGCTCATGGCAATTTTATCTGAAAGCGGATTCGCGTATCCAGGCAGTGGTTCAAAGCCGTACTGATATCCCTCCGGCGCTTGATCCATCATTGTAGCACTCACCATGCCATCGCTGAAAATATGAATAGTATTGCCATCGATGTTGGTGACTTCTGCACCGATTACCGGGGAAAATTCGGCAAAGTAGCTATACCCGGATCCCTTGGGATAAATTCCGGACTCCAACCGATTTCCGACAGTCCAATCCCCAATACCGCCATAATTATAAATAATCGTTAAAATATTATTCCCGTCGTGGATACCGCTTTTGCGATCCTGTTGCGCGGCCATTTTTTTGAGCCCACGGCTGTCGGCATTGCCTGAGCCGTTGGCCGCATAAAGACTAACGCCCGTCAACAGAACTACGGAAAGAATAAGCGTCTTCATAAAATTAGATTGATGTAACTGCATAAATATTTCCTCTATTTAGAACGATAATTCGGCGCCAATTTTCACTTGTCGAGGTGCGGAGTAGTATTGTGGTCGCTTCATATACTCCGAAAGTGTATTGAAATTTTGTTGTTCTGCAACATCCTGGGTTTCCAGATCATAGGTTGCCCGACCTGTTGAGTCGAATACATAGTTTTCGTTTTTCGTATCAAACAGATTGTACACATTACACAACAGCGTCAGTTTCAAGCCATTCGTCAATGTGAATTGACGATAGGCGCGCAGATCCACGTTGTAGCGGGCAGGTTTCCGGTCGCTGTTTTCGAACGCAATCCGATCGCCGTTGATACTTGCGGGAGTATAGGGCAGCCCGCTGCCGTAACGCGCGTTCATACTAAAGCCCCAGTTTTCCCCGGGACGCATCTGTATTGACGCGTTAATCGTGTGGCGCTGATCCCAGTCCAAAAAAACGAGCTGTTTCTCCGGCTCCCGCCCGGATGATTCATCATAATATGCGGAGGCCGGGTCAGAGGCATTTCCCTCAGCAACACTGTATGTGTAATCCAGACGCGCGCCAAACATTCCGCTCATACGTTTCTGCAGCGCAAAGGTTACTCCGCGCACATTCCCGTAATCCCGGTTGACGTAGAGGGCATATTTTTGCACGTTCGCCGTTTCGAAAATCTGGGTTCCCAGCAGATTTCGGATGTCTTTATAAAATCCGGTGACGTAAATGGCTAAATCATCACTGAATTGTTGCTGCAAACCAATTTCGTATTGTACCGTTCGCTGCGGCTCAAGATTCGCGTTCCCAACGGTTGGGAATGATCCCACCGGCACTTCAAAATCCGGGTTCGCATACAGATAACTATACGGCGGAATCTGCAAAAAATGGCCATAGGAAAAGTGCAGGACACCGCGTTCTGTCAAAGGAAATGCCACACCGAACCGCGGGCTAACCTGTACTTTGGATTTTGCGTCCTTGTACCAGTAAGCGAGTCGTTCGGCATCGGTTTTATCCGTTTCACCCGGATCTTGCCTGCCATTACCATTCAGGTCATGAAACTGATTGCCCGGTTTAATCGGTTGCTTATAGTTTGGATCCTCAGGATCGGCTAGCATTTTGCCATCCGAGTTAAACCATTCATAGCGGAGTCCAGCGTTAATGATGATAAAATCGAACTCAATTTTGTCCTGAAGATAACCGGCAAAACTCGTCGGCCTGCGAATATAAGCATCAAAGTTGGGTGAGCTGTAATACGTGCTGTCGCCACTTCCCGGCACAAAGCGGGGAACGACCGGCTGGTAACCGGTTTTCTCGTTGTATAAAATCGTGTAGGATTCGTAATCAATTTTGTCCTGATCGTATTCCAAACCACCTTTAATTTCGTGTCGTTTGCTTAATTGTGTGTTAAAATCGAACTTCAGAATGTCGGTGGTCGTGGTGCGGTCATAGTGTCCCATACTGTAACCACCGGGATAAAAGTCCCAGGTCTTCGCTTCCTGAAAAATGTTAGGATCAACCGTGTAGTTGCTGGGATTGTCAAAAACGTGATACCAGACGTGGTTACTAAACCGGGATCCACTCAATGTGTAAAATGTCCTCGAGGAGAGCGAATGGTTGAGATTCACGATAATACTATTGTTATCGCGAAAGTTTTTCAGGTTGCCGTCCGGGTTCAACTTAAAGCTGTGTGAGTAGGTCTGATATTTTGTTGTGCTGTAAATATCGTTGACGGTGACTTTAATCTTTGGTGTAATCCGGAATAATAATTTTCCCTGCAGTGAGGTCTGATCTGACCAGTTCATCGCCACCGCAGAACTGTCCCCGTAATGATCAAACGACCAGCTGCCGTCAGTGTAATCCCTGACATAAGAATTTGGTTCGTATTTTCGGACACCGTACAGGTAACCATCGTCGTACATTTTCCGGCCAGAGAAGTAAAACGAAACCCTTGATTTCAGGAAAGGTACCGGACCTTCCAGATTGACCTGGAGGTCACTTAAATCCTTGGGGGAAACATGGTCAATGTTGTAGAAGAGGTCGCTGTGAGAACTCAGATAATCTCCGGTGTAATAACTGACTTTCCCGCTATAATTTTCCAAATCGCCGGAACGGGTTACGATATTCACTATGCCAGACATCGCCTGACCGTATTCCGCGTTAAAAGTACCGCTGACCATCTGGAGTTCTTCAATGGAATTATTTTCAACCTCGACAGCCATCGAAGAGTTGAACGGATCAGTCACCGGTACGCCATCAACCATATAACGAATTTCGTCTGAACGTCCGCCACGGACGTGAATAGCCCCGCCAGCATCCTGGACCACACCTGCCTGCATTTCGAGCACCTGCTCAAATTCTTCTACCGGCATCGCTTCCAGCTCGTCAACAGTCACGGACGCAGAGGTCGTGGTAACATCTTTGCGAATCATCGGACGCTCTGCAACCACAACGACCTGTTCACCTTCCAGAGATTCCGTACTCATCTCAATGTTGATTTTCGTGGTCAAGTCACTAACAACTTTGACATTTTGCACCGTTACTTTACCGTAACCGATCATTGACGCCTGTAATTCATATTGGCCCGGTGACAAATTCAGAATGACATAATGACCATCCTGGTTTGTTGATGCCCCGAAGTCGGTCCCGGCAACGACTATATTGGCTCCAATCAGCGGAGCGCCGGTTTCACTATCGGTGACATCCCCAACTATTTTTCCCGTTGTACCTGCTTTGATTTGAGTGTTAGTCAACAAAACCAGTGCTACCAACACACCTAGCAATATTTGAACAAACTTCATCTTCACTCCACAGCCTTTGGGTTAAAGATCTGTATTGAATTTAGTATCAGACAGTAAGCGCTGATTATCCCGTTAGGAAATTGTTCTAATTGATCCCCGATTAATTGATAAATGACAAAGGGTAGTGCGATAAAAGCGGTGTAATATATATGAATCTTTTACCCAAATCCAACCTATTTCCGCCAGCGTCCGGGGAGATTTCCAACGGCAATTTATTTCGATAATTTCAGTCAAAAAATCCGTTCTATTTCCTGAGAATTCTGTTAACTTTCTTTTACTTCTTCATCAGGAAATGTGAATCATAGCTTTGAGGTCGCTCAGAAAGGTCATGTTCTGGCAAATAAATGCGGGAGGTGTTTAAGTGGGAGAAGTCTACCAACAAAGTGCAATCCTTATTGATACCCTATTACAGCATTTTCACGAAGAACAAATTTTGTCGCGCAGCATCGATCGCATCGGCTATGCCTCCGATGCCAGTTTTTACCGATTAATTCCCGAAGTCGTGGTTCAGCCGAAAACCGATGAAGATATCCAAAACCTGTTTCGCATTGCCAGCGATACTCAACGGCCGCTCGTTTTTCGTGCTGCCGGAACCAGCCTCTCCGGGCAATCCATCACAGATGGGATTCTTGTGGATCTCAGCAAACATTGGCGGGAATATGAAATTTATGAAGAGGAACAAAAAATTCGGCTGGAACCCGGAGTCATCGGTGAACACGCCAATCTCTACCTGAAGAAATTCGGGCAAAAAATCGGACCAGATCCTGCCTCAATCAGTACCTGTCAGGTAGGTGGTATCATTGCCAACAATGCCAGCGGAATGTGTTGCGGCGTGGCGCATAATTCGTATCACACGCTGGCGGACATTCAGTTCATTTTACCAAACGGAAATCGCTATAATTCCAAAGAGGCTGAATCCAGAGAGCGCTTTCTGCAGGAAGAAGACGCGCTGGTTGCCAAGATTTTGGAGATCAAAAAGCGGATTGAAGGTGATGCTGATCTCGAGAAGAAAATCCGGCAGAAGTATCAGCGGAAAAATACCACTGGCTACAGCCTTAACGCCTTTATCGATTATGATGACCCGTTTGATATTTTTTGTCACCTGTTGGTTGGCTCTGAAGGCACGCTGGCGTTTATCTCAAATGTGACCTTGAATACGTTACCTGATTTGCCCCACAAAGGGACAGCCTTATTAGTTTTTCCCACCTTGAAACAAGCCGTCAGCGCTGTGCCTGTTTTAGAAAAGTTGGGAGCAGAGGCCGTCGAGTTAATGGACCGGGCATCGCTGAAATCGGTGGAAAATCAGTCAGGTATCCCGCCGGAGATCAAAACAGTCAGCGAAGAGGGCACGGCGCTTCTGGTAGAATTCCAGGCGCAAACGGACTCAGCGCTCGAAGAACTCTTGGAGTCCGCTAAGCCAACCGTTGATGATTTTGATTTGGAATTTTTTACCGGCTTTTCACAGGATCCAAAATTTCAGTCCAAACTCTGGAAAATCCGCAAAGGACTGTATCCATCTGTGGGAGCAGTGCGAAAAAGCGGCACAGCAGTTATTATCGAAGATATCGCGTTTCCATTGGAACATCTGGCCGAAGCGACGCAAAAAGTCAGAGGCATACTTGATCAGCATCAGTATACCGATGGAGTTATCTTTGGACACGCTAAAGAAGGCAACCTGCATTTCGTCATTTCCCAGGAATTTGATGAAGCCGGAGTCGACCAATATCGTCAGTTGATCGATGAAATTGTTGCATTAGTTGTAGATCAATACGATGGTTCGCTGAAAGCGGAACACGGCACAGGACGAAATATGGCGCCCTTTGTCGAAACCGAATGGGGCCCTGAACTGTACAGAGTGATGCGGGAATTGAAATCTGTTGTTGATCCGGGACAAATCCTGAATCCCGGCGTCATAATCAATGACAATACATCTGTGCATCTGGAAGACATCAAGCCGTTGCCTTCTGTGGAATCGATTGTGGATAAATGCGTAGAATGCGGATTTTGCGAGCCGGTCTGTCCGTCGCGAGATCTCACTACAACGCCGCGCAGACGCATCGTCATCTGGCGAGAAATCACCCGGCTTCAGGACGGATTGCCTTCGGAAAAAAGGTTAGCACGGGAATTACTCAATTCTTATGAGTACGATTCCATAGATACTTGTGCCGCGGATGGGATGTGCAGCACCGCGTGTCCGGTGGATATCGATACCGGAAAAATGATGAAATTATTGCGGAAGCGACACGCCTCAGAATGGCAAAAATCGGTGGCTATCTGGACAGTTGATAACTTCTCATTTGTCGCCAGCGCTCTGAAATTTGGGTTAACTGCTGCTAGTGGGATCCAAAAACTCATTGGACGAGAACAATTCAATAATTTGATGACCTCCGTGCACGACCTTTCTCACCGAAAAATTCCCGCCTGGAATCCCTATTTCCCGACCGGAAATTGGCAACGCCCAAAACCGGTGGAGCCTGCGCCAGCAGATGTCGATGTAATTTATTTTACCAGCTGTTTGAACAACACAATGGACGGCATTCCGGAGGAAGAGAATACGGCAAACACCCGCGATGTATTTTGTGAACTCATGCATCGGGCTCACCTGCGCTACGCTTATCCACAGGATCGCAACAACCTCTGCTGTGGCACGCCATGGAGTTCGAAAGGTTATACCGATGCCTATCGAAGAATGGCTGAGCGGACCACCACCAGTTTATTTCACTCCAGCAAAGGTGGCCAGATTCCTATCGTCATGGATACCAGTCCCTGTTCCTACTCGGTGAAACATTACGATGAAATCCTTGAGGGAGAAATCCTTGAGAAATGGCAGCAGTTAACTGTCTACGATCTGACCAGGTATCTTTACGAAATTGTATTGCCAAAACTGTCACTTCATAAAATTGACGGCGCTGTGGTTTGTCATCCGACGTGCAGCACAATGAAGATGGAGGAGGCTGAGATGCTGCACACTATTGCAGCACAATGCGCAACCGAAGCGATTACTCCTACCCATCACAGCTGTTGTGGATTTGCAGGAGATCGCGGCTTGTTATTCCCGGAATTAACTGCTTCAGCGACTTCCAGAGAGGCTGCTGATGTCACATCTTTGGAAGATATTCAGGGATATTATTCCACCTCCCGAACCTGTGAAGTCGGGATGAGTAGTGCCACCGGACATCCCTATCAATCTATTGTTCATTTGGTCGAACAAGCGTCTCGCCCGCAATAAAAGAGCTTTCTGACTCCATTAACGGAAATTTTATATTTAAAAAAATCCGTAACTCAGAATAGAACGGATTTTTATTGACAAACAATTTTTTGACCTATATTTTTAGGTTAATAAGCCAGAGTGTACATTCCTCAGGTTTATATTTTTATAGATCACAACATTTAATGCAGGGCTGTAAGCGTTAGCGGAGTAAATGTTATGCAGTTCCCCAGATGGTTTATTTTTCTTCTCACCTCTCTTTTTGCTTCTATTCTATTTGCGGGTAATTCCGGAAAATTAACGGGTATCGTCACCGATGCGGAAACCGGTGATCCGCTGATAGGCTGTAATGTTCTGATTGAAGGTACGTACCAGGGCGCCGCCACGGATGAAAATGGCCGCTACGTCGTATTGAACGTTCAGCCTGGGACGTACAAGGTGCGGGCCCAGATGATTGGGTACCAAACGAAGATCGTCGAAAATGTTCAAATTTCCACAGATTTGACAACTACCCTGGACTTTGAACTTGGAACAGCCTCTCTGAAAGGGGAAGAGGTTGTGGTGACAGCCCAGCGATCGATGGTGGTAAAAGATCAGACGGCGACCGCTTCCCATATGCAGGCGAAAGAAATTGAACAGCTGCCGATCACTGAAATCAGTGAAGCGTTAGAAATGCAGGCCGGCTATGTGAACGGAAGTTTACGAGGCGGCCGAAAAGGAGAAGTAGCTTATCTGATCGATGGTATCCCCGTGACGGATGAATACGATCGAAGCACCGTTGTCGATGTGAACAAAAACATGGTGCAGGAACTTCAGGTCATCTCTGGCGCCTTTAATGCAGAATATGGGAAGGTGATGTCCGGAGTTGTCAATATCACTACAAAACGGGGAAGTAACAATTTTGGCGGCTCTGTTGAAACATATTTCGGTGATAATCTAAGTACTCATAACAACATTTTTGACCATATCGGGTACTTTAATCCGTTCAGCACCCGGGATCTTGAAATCAGTTTACACGGTCCCATTGTGAAGGATAGACTGTTCTATTATCTGAATGGACGCAATATTTACTTCCATGGATGGCAAGAGGGGCAGCGCCGGTATAAACCGATTGCGGTAGCTTTAGAAGATACGGCAGGCAATATTGCACTGTTTGATTCCACGCGTATGCTTGGGGATAATACATGGGTCCCGATGAACTGGAACAACAAACTCTATTTCCAGGGACAAGTGATTTACCGTTTGTCGGACGTCATTAACCTGTATTACAGCTATTTCTATGACAGCAAAGATTATCAGGACTATGAACGAGACTACAAATATAATCCAGACGGCATTATACAGAAAAATCTGACCGGGAAAACCAACCTGTTCAAATTTCATCATACCCTGAGTCAAAAGACTTTTTATTCAATTGGCATTTCGCAATACAGTCGTGATTATACTGGATATTTATCACCAAAATCTGATCCGACAGATTCCTCCACGTATGTCCATCCATATTATCGGACACAATATCCGTACCAATTTCATATTGGCGGAACCGAAAATGATCATGAATACCGCAATAGTGGAACGTGGTTGGCGAAGCTGGATTTTACGTCCCAGGTGAATTCAACGCACCAGGTGCAATCGGGAATTGAGTACAGGTATCATGATCTGTCCTGGCGCCAGTATACAATCAGGCCTGCTCAGGGAGAAACCTATATTGATTTTTCTTCCGGACAAGAAATCCCTACTTCATTCAATCCGTATATTCATCCCACGATCCTGCCAGATAGCACTGTATACGCAAGTTCGTACCAGCACAATCCGACCGAATTTGCCTTTTATGTTCAGGATAAGATGGAGTTTAAGGAACTCATTATTAACGCCGGTATCCGGGTTGATTACTTCCAACCGGATGGAGTTATCCTGGCAGATCCCAGTGATCCGGAAATCTACAATCCAATTAAGCCGTCGAACCGCTATCACGATCTCAACAATAATGGCGTCAGAGATCCTAACGAGCCGTTGGTAACCCTTGCCGAGCGCCAACAGTATTGGTATAAAAACGCTTCTGCGAAGTACAAAATTAGCCCCCGGATCGGGATTTCATTTCCGATTAGTGACCGGGGTGTCTTCCATTTTAGTTATGGACACTTCTTCCAAATTCCAAACCTGACCTATCTCTATCAAAACCCTGAATTTGAATTAGGTTCTGGCACTGGAAATCAGGGATTAATCGGCAACGCTGATTTGAAGCCGGAACAAACGATCGTCGGCGAAATCGGAGTACAGCAGCAGCTGACTGATAATTTTTCCGTAGATGTTACGGCCTATTTTAAAGATATCCGGGATTTGACCGGTACCCGGGCGGCGGAGATTGAAGTTTTTGGTGGATCTGCCACCTATAGCAAACTGATCAATAGTGATTTTGGTGTCGTCAAAGGCGTTACCGTTTCGCTTAATCAGCGTAATCCCAGTGGATTATACGCCAATATGGATTACACCTATCAAGTGGCCAAAGGCACGGCATCTGATCCGGAAGCGTATCGCAATGCTACAACCAGCGGTGCCGAACCTGAAATTCAACTCAATCCGTTGGATTGGGATCAGCGGCATACTATTAATGTTTCCGCGGGATATAATACCAATCGTTATAGCGTGGGAATCATTGGACAGTACGGAAGCGGTTTACCGTATACTCCGCGGAGCAGTGAAGATATTACATCACTCCTGACAAATGCCGGGAAAAAGCCGGCGACATTTAATGTTGATCTCCGGACGAGTTACCGTGTAAACTTCTTTGGAACAAATGCTGAATTTTTTATGCGTATCAAGAATCTGTTTGATACGCTTAATGAGGTCAACGTTTATGACGACACTGGTCGTGCAGGCTTCACCACAGATGAAGAACGGGTGAAAGCGCTGAATATTAAAACTCCTGTGAACTCGGTGGACGAATATTATACGAATTCAACGCACTATTCCGAACCACGTCGTGTTGAATTCGGGTTGAGGATTAGTATATGAGGTATTGGATTAAACAAAGCAGTCTGATTTTACTCTTGGGTCTGATTGTTAGCCTTGGTGTTGAAAATGTACAAGCGCAGAGTGGACGCGAATATCGTCGGACTGGTATTCATAACGCAAATTTGGTGAAGACTGTTTTTGGAAACTGGGGTGTAATCGGACAACCGGCACAAGCGGGTCCCCGGGGGGCGTGGATCTATGATACGAATGGGTATATTGGTGATGTAAGTCCATTAGTTGGGGCTGAAGTAGCATATTATGACTCAGTAACGAACCAGATAAAGAAATTCCACAGTGTGGTGGTATGTCCGGTTGATCGGCCGTACACCGGCCCGGAAGAATCACCATCTGGTAAACTCTGGACGTTTGAACCGGTGGCAGGTTATTTCAATGAAAACCAGCAAAAAGTGGCGATGAGTACGAACCCAACCTCATGGCCGGGAAAGTGGCCGGATAAGATGGACGATCCGGAAGATCCAGGTTGGCCCGGACAGTGGAACGGCTTTTTTGGAAAGGGCGTCACCAACGCCGATCAGGAAAGCTACTTTGTGATGGATGATAATAACGATGAGGAATTTAACTACTCCCAGTACAATAATTTACTCGAACCATCTAATCCAAACGGACGAGGCGTTGCGTTTAAACCGGACAGTACCAATCCACTGCGAAACGGGTTGGGATTGGAGGTCAAGGTCAGAGGAATGCAGTGGCAACAATTTCTGGCCGCTGATGTGATCTTTTGGTTGTACGAAGTCACTAATACAAGCACCACCGATTACGATCAGGTGACTTTTGGTATGCTGGCCGGAACGTATGTTGGTGTTACCGGCACTGATGATAGTCCACACGAATATGATGACGATTATTCCTTTTTTGATGTTCAACGAGATCTCACATATACAGGTGATTATCCCAACGACAATTCGCGAAATCCAAAATGGCAAGATGGCGTTGGAATGGTTGGGTATGCGTTTCTGGAAAGCCCGGGGAATCCATTTGACGGCATCGATAACGACGGCGACAATAAAGATGATGCCTTTCCGGAAGGAACGTCACTCATCTTCACCGCACCACTTTTCCAGGAAAGTGACTTCCAACCAGTAACATATAATATCGGCGATCAGGTAGTCGTCATAGATCAGGACTATAACCGTTCACTGGTTACGATTCAGCAGGATACCCAGGTCGTTCATACCCGGGGTGCGGACATAACGATCATCGCCGGACAGACTCATCTGGTCGAGGGAAACGTGATACAGCAGGGGTCTTCGAGTGGCAGCATTAATCCGAATGTATACGATGGAATAGACAATGACCTCGACGGCCTGATTGACGAAAATTATTTCCTGCACTATCGACAACTTCGGAAAGATCAGAACGGGAATACGCTGATCGATACGCTGAATCCAGTGGCATATATCAATTATCGCACCGGACAAGGCGTTGGTGATCCGCTGATTGATGAGCGTCGCGATGACGGCATCGATAATGATGGCGACTGGAATCCGGAGTTTGACGATGTTGGTGCAGACGGGAAACCTGGCACGAATGATCGTGGAGAAGGTGATGGAGTCCCTACGCCGGGTGAGCCAAATTTTGACCAAACTGATACCGACGAGTCAGATCAAATTGGCTTAACTAGTTTTAACTATTTTACTCCCGCCGGAGATTATCCCGAAGAAGATGATGAGAAACTCTGGGATTGGCTGAAGCCTGGGTTTTTTGACGTGCCAAATAGTATTGTAAACAACCAGCCTATTGCTGGTGAAGACGGCGATTTTATCTATGGTTCAGGATATTTTCCATTGCGCGCAGGTCAGACCGAGCGTTTTTCTCTGGCGCTGGTCTACGGCAACGATATCCAGGACTTGTTGAAGAACCGGAAAACAGTTCAGGATATCTACGACAGTGATTATCGTTTTCCGCAACCGCCTGACAAGCCAACACTTTCAGTTGTTCCAGGTGATGGAAAGGTTACATTGTATTGGGATCGCAAAGCCGAAAATAGCATAGATCCAGTGACAAAAGAAAAAGATTTTGAAGGGTATAAAATCTATAAAGCCACTGATCCTAATTTTAATGATGTTCGCTCCATCACGAATGCCAATGGAGTTATAACCGGATATAAATGGCTCGCACAATTTGACAAAAAAAACAATATCTCGGGTTTGTTCCAGCCCAGTCCAGATCTCTTTCAAGAGGCAGAAGGCTACACCTTCAACCTGGGTGATAACACCGGCCTTCAACATTCTTACGTCGACACCGACGTTGATAATGGGCGACGGTATTTTTATGCAGTAGTCGCTTACGATCGCGGCGATCCTTCCAAGGATATTTATCCCAGCGAGAATACAAAGTTTATCTCCGTTCAACCAGATGGGCAGATTATTACTGATCAAAACACTGATCTGGTGCGCCCGGGTCCCCCAGTAGCCGGTTATAACAGCCAGAATGCAAATAACCAGTTAGATCATATGGCAGGGCCAGCGACCGGGAATATTTATTATAATGTGGTCGATGAAACCCAATTGAATGGGCATTCCTATCGGGTGAATTTTACCGACACTCAAACTGATCGAATTGATAACGACCAAGATTGGAATCCCGTGACCGATGATGTCGGTTCAGATGGCATACCCAACACACAGGATGCTGACAGTACTGAGAATAACGGCGTTCCAAATGTTGGCGAACCAAATTTTGAATGGCGTGATCCACAGGAATTTGCACCAGTTACTTCGACCTATTCTGTGTTAGATCTGACCGGGCACGAAGAGACTGTACATCTTGATACTCAATATGTGGCGCTGGACAAGATAAATATTATTCAAAGCAGCATGTTGATTTCACCGGCTAACAACCCCGGTAATTATCTCTCGCTCACAAAATTCGATCTCGATACGCTGCGCGGTAAAATGCGGATTAAACCCGGGAGCGGTTTATCGGAAAATGATTACCATCTGAATTACCAGTATTATCCAGTGTATAAAAGCACGCATATTCAGAATAGTCCGTATGCTGATGAAACCAAGGATACCGATATCTTTGATGGGATCGAGATCCGGTTTAAAAATGATTGGAATATCCAGGCGAAATCGGATACCAGTTCCTATTGGAATACGGGCGACCGGCGATATAACTGGGCGTTTACCACCGGCTCTGTGGATTTAGGTACAGAGACGATTACCGGCCAAAAATATCCGGGTATCTACGAGATACAATTTGGTGACTCCACCATGTATACTACACCGTCTGATTTTCAGGACGATCCATTTTTCTTCCCGGCGATTCACAGCAACTTTCGCATTTTCAACAAGGTCGATTCGGTCACTGTGCCTTTTCTTTTTGTGCGTCCGGAGTTTTTCAATCCGAGCCGTTTTAACCCGGATTCAACCTACGGTTTAAAACCCGGTGATTTTCTGGAAACGTTTTGGCAGCGTCCGGACAGCACTTATCAGTATACCTGGACCATCGCTTTTACCAATTTATCGAGTGATCCGGAAGATACGGTGTATACTTTCGGTGAAGGAGATGTCTTGCACATCGAGACTACCAGGCCGTATCGCCACACAGATGTTTACGATTTTACCACACAAGAACCTACCGTAGTAGATTCTGTGGCAAAAAATTCTCTGGATGACATTAAGGTGGTTCCCAATCCGTATGTGGTTGCAAATAATATGGAAGCACCTCTGCCGCCGGCAATCACCAGCGGACGTGGAGAACGGCGTATTGAATTCCGTGGCCTTCCCACAGATGCCAAAGTTCACATTTTCACTTCCAATGGTGCACATATTATCACGCTGAACCAGAACGGGAATATTCACTCCGGTTCACTGGCCTGGAATTTAAAAACCAAGGAAAACCTCGATGTGGCCTACGGAATTTATTTCTACGTGGTGGAATCGAAGGTCGGGAAAAAATCCGGAAAAATTGCAGTCATTAAGTGATTGAATATTATGAAAACACACAAAATACTTATCGGTCTTATTGCCATAATTCTCCTCGGGTGGAGTGAACAATCCTCTCTGCTCGCACAGAGTAAAGTTGGAACCACTACCGCACAATTCCTGACTATCCCGGTTGGCGGTGAAGCCATCGGATTGGGCGGTGCGTACACGGCAATCGCCAACGATGCCAGCGCCCTGTACTGGAATCCCGGGGCAGTTTCCCGAACGGGCAAAAATGCTGTATACGCCTCGCAAACCAACTGGCTTGTTGGTTCAAAACACCAATGGTTTGGCGCAAAATTAATGGTGACCCGTCAGGATGCTATCGGATTTAGCTTCAATAGCTTGAATTATGGTGCCCGGGAGAAAGTGACGACTGTTGATGAACCGGATGGAACAGGCGAATATTGGAACGCCAGCGATTTATCGCTGAACCTGACTTATTGCAGGAATCTGACCGACCGGTTTTCTATTGGTGGAAGTCTAAAATATATCAATCAACAAATTTGGCATGAATCCGCATCTGGCTTTGCGGTGGATTTGGGATTGCTGTTTATTACGCAGTTCAATGAACTGCGAATCGCGGCAACTTTAACCAATTTTGGAGGTGAATTGCAGTTGGACGGGCGTGATCTTTTACATCGGATTGATCTTGATCCACAGGCCTCTGGAAATAATGAGACGATTGTTGCACGACTCAAAACGGATAGCTGGCCAATTCCATTGACCTTTCACGTCGGAGCCGCCATGCCCATTCTTCGTTCAGACAATATGACTGTCACTCTTGCAGCCGATGCGGTTCGTCCCACGGACAATACCGAAACACTCAATGTGGGTGGCTCGGTGGAAATAATGAAAATCTTAAGCTTTCGCGGAGGATACCAAACGCTGTTCCGAAACGATTCTCAAACAGGAATGACCCTTGGGCTGGGATTACGCGTTCCTAATCCATTTGCTGATCTGAAGTTTGATTATGCGTTTCAGGATTTTGGCTTGTTTGGCAACATCCAGTCAGCAGGTATCGGCGTGAGCTTCTAACCAGGCAATTATTAACTAAACGAAAAGGAGTAAGAAATGAGAAAAGTTGCTATTGCTCTTTTCATCATTAGTCTCACTGCTTCATTCGCTCTGGCAGACGTGAATGTCACCTATCGGGTGAATTCATCTACCGTACAGGGCTTTACAGATTCAACTACTGTGATGCAGATTCGTGGTGGAGAACAGGATATTACGACAACAGATTCAACAACGTACAATATTATCCTGCAGTGGAATGCCGAATCAGTCGAAGCAACCAACCTTGGCGGGGACTACTGGCAAGCCGAGGTTACTTATCCCGATTCAATGATCGGTTGGCGAATTAATTGGAAAGTTGGCGCTACTCTATTGAATTCAGATGGTACTACCACCGATTTCTGGGAAGATTTTTTGGGCAATCGTGGGTTCATTCTCCCTGATGCAGACACGACCTTGACCATGGCATATGTGAGCAACGGTTACGATCCGCCCTATACTCCCACCGATAGTATTGATGTGTTTTTCCGTGTGAATATGGGCGCCTTAGCCGACTTCAATCCGAACACACAGTCTGTCTATATTGTTGGTGCGTTCCCATCGCCGACCGGTGAAGACAATATGTGGGTACCGGATGGCTATCCATTAACCCGGGAAGCCGATAACAGCGACTATTGGTCCTATCATATGAAACTGGATCCAAATACTGGTCCGTATGATAGCGTCATGTACCGGTTTACGCAGGGTTCCTGGGACCAGAGTGAACAGATCTTCGGTCATGGTATGTTTCCTGATAACGAAAATCGCGGCACCTCGGTCCACCAGGATACTACTCTCGCTTGGAAATACTGGAACGATACGCCACCGGCCGGATTTACCGGTGAAGATACTGTGAATGTTACTTTTCTGGCAAATCTGAGTAATGCTTCGGAGAACAACGGTTTTTCCATTGGTGATACCTTACTGGTTCGCTACGGTTATTTTGGTAGTTCCACCACTGTTGGTACTGATACACTCACACGACAGGGTTTCACGTTCAACTATTCCGTAACAGTTGATAGTATTCCAGTATCACTCGGCGAACCGTTCTACTATCAGTATTATCTCTACAAAAAGGGCCAGGAACAGCGCGAGATCTATTTTAATTTCGACTATTCCGGCGATACTCCCAATGAAGCTGAACGTCGTGCTGTAACCTTTGACACCGCAGGTGATGTGAGCGTCAATGATACTGAAGATAGTGAAACCGATGCTCGACGGATGCCGCTCTTCAGAAACAACGAACTGCTCACACGGCATGTAACCGTTACACTGACTTGCGATATTCGTCCGGCAGTATTCCAGGTTTTGGCTGGATCAACACTTGAAGATATCCAGGGTGATCACAACGTGACTCCTGCGATGATGGCCACAAATCCTGATACCATTTTCTCGATGGGTGTTTTTGTTAACGGTCCAATGTCCAATAACGGTGAAGGTACATGGCAGTCCTGGGGCGGTCAGCTGGCAAGCGATACCACGCGTACCATGTACGATGACGGTACTCACGGCGACGCCGTTGCTGGTGATTCCATTTTCTCCATTACCTATGAATTCGATCCCGACAGTGGTCATACCGTGGGTCAGGAATTCAAATACGGTATTGGTGGTGGTGACAATGAAAGCAACTACGGTCTGAACCACATCGAAAACATCGATGACTCTTCACCGACTACAGTGTTGGAAACGCAATTCGGTAGTATAAATCCGAATTTCTATTCCGCATGGGATTATGATGCTCATCAGCCAACCGGGATTGAGGATGAAATTCCAGGCGTGGCGAAGAAGTTTGAATTGGGCGAGAACTATCCGAATCCATTCAATCCAAGTACGACATTCTCCTACACCATTCCGAAACAGGCGCAGGTTCGGATTACCGTGTTCAATATTCTTGGTCAGCAGATTTACACCAATCTGGTGAACAATCAGGAACCCGGAACCTACAACTTTACGTGGAACGGTGTTGACAATGCCGGAATGCACGTATCAAGTGGTGTTTACTTTTATCAGGTCAACGCTGGTCAGTTCAGCGCGACACATAAGATGATCCTGATGAAATAATTCCGGAGTGCAACTGTGATTTAAACTAGAGGCGGGGTAGTGCAAAATAATTACCTCGCCTCTATTTCTATGGTGACGTTCTGAATTTTTATTGAGATAACATGAAGTCGAAATCCCATCTTCCGCTGATCATATTCGTATTCTATGGACTAATTATATTGCTGTCCAGTTGCTCCCGGCGCGGTGAAAACCATATTGTCATCTGGACGCAAATGCGTCCGGTTGGTCGTGAAATTTTGCAGGATTTGCTGAACGAGTGGCAACACGAATATAATCTGCAACTGGCGGACGAAGGATATTTCAAGAGCGGGCATGACTCGGTTAGAGCCTCACAGATCTATTACGAAACCGAGGAATTACGCTCTAATTATCAAATTTCAGCGCTAGGCGGCAGCGGACCGGATATTATTTTTGGTCCGTCCGATGCGGTGGGACCTTTTCAGGTGATGGGCGTGATCAAACCACTGGAAGATGTTTTTTCCAGGGATTACCTGAGCCACTTTATGGATCAAGCGCTGACCTACACAAATGGACATCTCTATCTGATCGGCGATCGGGTCGGCAATCATCTCACCCTGGTGTATAATAAGGATATTATTCAAACACCGCCGCAGACCACTGACGAACTGTTATCTCTGGCAGACAAGTATACCATTGATAAAGACGGCGACGGCCTGTACGATCAGTACACGTTAGTATTTAATTTTATCGAGCCGTTCTTTTTTGTCCCGTTTCTCGGCGGATACGGCGGCTGGGTGATGAATGACCAATACCAGCCGACACTTGATACGGATGCAGCCATCAATGCTTACAAATTTGTCCTGGACATGCGCAACGAACACGTGATTCCCAGAGAAGCGGATTATGATATCGCCAACTCACTTTTTCAATCCGGACACGCGGCGATGATTATCAATGGACCGTGGTCGTGGGGCGGATATATCAACTCGGGAATGAACATCGGATTGGCAAGGATTCCGAAAGTGTCTGCCACGGGCAAATGGTCTACGCCGATGTCATCAGCGCTGGGTTACTCGCTGAACGTTAATGTGGAAGGCGAACGACTCAAGCACGTGAAGTCCTTGCTGAAAAAATTACTTTCCCCGGAAAGTGAACTCCGCTTTACCAAAGAGATGAACACTATTCCCAGCAGGAAAGAAGCGCTGGAATCTCCGCTTGTTACCGATAATCCAATTGTCAAAGCGTCAAAAGATCAGTTAGAGGTAAGCCGCCCGATGCCGGTGGTCCCGGAGATGCGTGCCATCTGGGATGCCATGCGACCGGCCTGGCAGTCCATCCTGAACGGCACGATGACTCCCGAAGCCGCGGCGCACAAAATGCAGAAAGATGCCGTGGAGAAAATTAAAGAGATGAGGGAGTGAGTAACCGCAAAGACAATAGAACCGCAAATAAACGCGAATAAACACGAATGAAAAACAAAGAATAAAAACCCCAAAATATTGCAAAAGATAATACATCAGACTAAAAGCCATAGAGATGAATAATCCGAGACTTCTTCAAGATCAATTGCTTTTTGACCGGATTCTTGTTTTAACGCTTTTACTATTTGCGTCCATTTGCGGTAAAACTGAATTTTAATAATGGTTTTGGATAACGAAAAAGACATCGTCTATAAAATTGTTGGCTGTGCAATGGAAGTGCATAATGAAATCGGACATGGGTTTCGAGAGAAGACATACGAAAATGCACTTTGTAAAGAATTGCAATTCATTGAGATTCCCTATGATCAACAACGAAAATTCGATATTAGATATCGGGATTCCGTTATTGATGAGTTTATTCCTGATTTAATTGTTAACGATGAACTAATCGTAGAGCTAAAAACCGTTGAGAAGATTATAGATGAGCACAAGGGACAAGTATTGAATTATCTCCGAATCACAGGATTCAAGCTCGGAGTTATTATTAATTTCAAACATCCGAAACTTAGATGGGAAAGAGTGATTCTGGATACTGCGAGGTAAAAAGGGAACCGCAAATAAACGTAAATAAAAGACAAACAAAGCAAATACAAAATTAAATTTAATGAGTTGCAAAAAATGAATTTGTTTGGCCAAACAATTAGCAAAGGTTTTGTTTTTTTTATGCTTTTACTATTTGCGTGTATTTGCGTCCATTCGCGGTTAAATTTTTATGAATAATGTAACTTACACCTTCCGTGACTTCTGGCAGCAGGCGAAACAGAACAAACTCGCCTATTACTATATCCTCCCAGCATTTATTGTTATGGGACTGGTGGTTATGTATCCGTTTGTGTATAACCTGGTCCTTTCATTTTCCAATATGAATCTCAGTCATTTCAAAAGCTGGGATTTAGTCGGTTTACGACAATATGTGAAAGTCTTCTCCGACCCGATGTTTTATTCTGTGCTGCTGAAGACAATTTTCTGGACGGTCGTAAATCTGACCTTCCACGTTGTTTTAGGAGTCGGACTGGCGCTTATCCTGAATAATCCCCTGCGCGGCCGGGCAATTTTCCGGACGCTGTTGGTGCTTCCCTGGGCGGTACCGCAATATATTACTGCGCTGACCTGGCGCGGCATGTTTAATTATCGATATGGTGCGGTGAATCTCTGGTTACTGAAACTCAATCCAGTGATTGAAAAATTGAACCACGTGCTGGAAAGTCTTTTTGGCGCTGGATTGGGAATGCCGCCGTACGAATGGCTTTCCTCGCCAACTGGCGCTTTTGCCGCCGCAATTATCACCAATATCTGGCTGGGGTTCCCATTTATGATGATTATTGCATTAGGTGGTTTACAGTCGATTCCGCAGGAGTTGTACGAAGCGGCAGAAATTGATGGAGCCTCTCGCTGGCAACAGTTTAAAACGATTACGTTACCGCTGATTAAACCGGTAATGATTCCCGCCGTCACCCTTGGAGTGATCTGGACGTTTAATAATTTCAACGTGATCTGGCTGGTGAGTAACGGTGGGAATCCATCTGACAGCACGCATATTTTGGTGTCCTACGTTTATAAAGCAGTATTCACGCACTACAGGTACGCCTATTCTGCAGCGCTGAGCGTAGTGATTTTCCTGATACTGCTCACATTTGGAATTAACTTTATCCGGCGAACTAAAGCGACGGAAGGGGCGTATTGATGAAAAAAAATATCGGTCCCCGCAAGAATTCGCCGCTTCGCATTACGGTTTATTACGTTATAATCATTCTATTCACGCTGTTTGCAATCTATCCGATACTCAGGGTATTCACTATCTCTTTACGACCGGGTGACCTGTTGCATTCCACATCGCTGGCGATTATCCCGGAGAACTGGACTTTCAGCAATTACATCAAACTGTTTACCCAAGAAGATTTTCTTATCTGGATGCGAAACAGTGCGTTGGTGAGCCTTGCTACGACCTTGCTTGGCGTAGGTCTGGCGTCAACTGCTGGCTATGGGTTTTCCAGATACAAATTCACCGGACGAAACGCTGGAATGATTGCTCTGTTAACTACGCAAATGTTTCCGCTGACAATGCTGTTGCTCCCGCTTTTTATTATGTTGGTGAAACTCAAAATCTACGATACACTTCTCGGATTAGTGGTGGCCTATTCTGCCACAGCGTTACCGTTCACCATCTGGCAGATGAAAGGTTACTACGATACCATCCCGATTAGTTTGGAAGAAGCGGCCCGGATCGATGGCTGTAATGAATTTTTGGCTTTCTACAAGATTATCCTGCCGCTGGCGGCTCCGGCACTGGTGATCACGGCGTTGTTTTCTTTTATGACCGCCTGGTCGGAATACCTTGTAGCAGCTGTCTTAATCAGTGATAAAAGTCTGTTCACGTTGCCGCTCGGACTCAAACTCTTCCAATCAAATTTTGATACCCAATGGGGATTGTATGCCGCCGGAGCCCTGCTCGTCAGCATTCCGGTCATCGTGCTCTTTCTCGTCCTCAGCCGCTGGCTCGTGTCCGGTTTGACGCTGGGGAGTGTGAAAGGATGAGCAGAAGTGAAAAGTGAGAGGTGAAAAGTGAGAGGTGAGAAACAAACAAAGATAGTTTAGGAGACATAAAGGTAGAATACCGGAAAAATACTATGCTAAATCTCAGCCATAAAAAATTGAATGTTTGGAAACGGAGTATTGACTTAACTATTAATATTTATGAGCTAACAGAAAAATTTCCGAATTCAGAATTATACGGATTAGTTTCTCAGTTGCGCCGCGCCGCCGTTTCAGTTCCTTCTAACATTGCTGAAGGCTCCTCGCGTTCATCAAAAAATGACAGGGCGAGATTCTATGAAATTGCCCGATCATCGTTGGCTGAAATCGATACCCAAATTGAGATTGCTCTGCGGTTGAAATACTTATCAGAGGATGAATTACAGGAATTCCACCAAACAATTAATGAAGTATTTGCTATGCTTTCAACACTCAAGCAAAATACCAAACTTTGAAGGTAGTTATGGATGCCAGAGCAAAGTATTTTTTCACTTCTGCCTTTTCACTTCTATCTTCTCACTCTTTTAGAGCATTTCAACACCTGACGGCAATCTTAAATTCCCAAACACGCATCCCCCCGAAAGTTACAACCCACAGGAATAAACCATGAAAAACTCACTCATCAACAAAATGCAGGAAATGGGATTTACGGCGTACGAGGCCAAGGCGTATGTGACGCTGTTGCGACATAATCCTGCCACGGGATACGAAATTAGCGCGAAATCGGAAGTGCCCCGTTCTGCGATATATGATGTCCTGAAACGGCTGGAATCCGTGGGGCTGGTCAACGCCGTGCACGCAAAACCACGCCGGTATATCCCTTTGCCACCAGAGAAATTATTATCCATGCTGCAGGAGCGTTTTGACACCAGCCTCAAATCGTTGAAGGACGGTTTGGAAGAATTTGATACGTCGACTGAATATACTGATCTCTGGCATATTCAGGGCTACGAAAATATGATTAACAAAGCCAATCAGATGATTCGATCGGCGAAAAAAGAGGTCTATATTTCTCTCTGGACCAGCGAAATAAACCAATTGAAGGAAACGTTGGCTGCAGCAGAAGACCGTGGTGTGCGAATTGTGATTTTTTCATTTACTGAGGTGCCACTCCAGGTGGGACAAATATATTCCTACGATATTAATCAGAGTCGGTTGGAAGAAATTTGGGATCGCAAAATCGTCCTGATCGTTGACAAAACAGAAGTATTAATGGGCGAGGCAGATAGTTCTCAACCAAAATCAGTAGTCTGGACTCACAATCCAGCGATCCTGACCATCGCGCTGAATCATATCGTTCTGGATATCACGCTGTTTGGGCAACGCTATAATAAATCCGTAGACAAAACGGTCAACGATATGATGAACGGTGCTGGTGGAGATCTCGATAAACTGCTTGGCGAAAAAGAAGCACCGAATGGGAATATGCTGGATTTTAACTGAACAGGACGCCAATACAAATGCCACGTGCAATGAGACATCTCTGGGATAACAGATCCGCTGGAAATTACATCCTTTTCATTGCGTTTCTGACGCTGTTTTTTGTGCAGTGTGGACAACCACCCATGCCGGATCAAATTAAATTGCGCGGGAAATGGTTTTTTAAATACGACCCGGATGCAGTGGGCATACAACAGCACTGGTATGCGGACAGCACCAATTTTCAATCCTGGGAAACGGTGCCGAGTAACGGCTATTGGGACAAAAACTATGACGGCTGGGGCTGGTATTCCCAGCAGGTTTTCATCCCCGCGTTACAATCCAAACAGAAATTAGCACTGGTGATCACTTCGGTAGACGATCAGGCGAAAGTCTGGCTGAACGATTCACTGGTTGCATCTCAAACGAAACATGGAGAGCTTTTCTACACTGAAATTACAAATATTTATAACCCAAATGCGAAGAACAGAATAACAATTATGGTTGATGATATTGGCGGTCCGGGCGGACTGAATGGCGAAGTCTATCTGCGGAAATACCTGAACGAAGTTGACCTCCTCAAAGGCAAATACTACGACGCAGAGAGTATCAAGTCGCCGGAATGGGTTCATAACGCTATCCTCTACGAAATCTTTGTGCGATCATTTTCCAGAGATGGCGATTTCGCAGGCGTCCAAAGTCGTTTGGCTTATTTACAGGATCTCGGTGTGAATACGCTCTGGCTTATGCCAATCCACCCCACCGGAGAGAAAAATAGGAAAGGATCCTACGGCAGTCCTTATGCAGTGAAGGATTACTATGAAGTCAATCCAAAATTTGGCACTAAAGCGGACTTTCGTAATCTGGTAGATGCCGCTCACCAAAAAGGAATGCACTTGATTCTGGATATGGTGTTGAATCACTCCGCGTGGGATAACCCGCTGATCAAAAAACATCCGGAATGGTATACCCACAATGATTCCGGGAAAATCATCTCACCAAATTCAGACTGGACGGATGTTGCTGATTTCAATTACGATAACAAGGCACTCCGAAAATATATGATTGATATGCTGAAATACTGGGTGCAGGACTTTGGCGTAGACGGCTTTCGCTTCGATGTTGCTGGTCTCGTACCGCTGGATTTTTGGGTTGAGGCCCGGAAAGAACTGCAACAAGTCGATCCTGATATTTTCTTCCTGGCAGAAGATAGCCAGCCGGTGATGCACGTCTCAGCGTTTGATGCGACGTACAGCTGGAATCTCTACTGGGGCTTAATGTCCATCTTTCAGAAAGATACATCTGCGACTGTTATCCAAAAAGTGATGCAAAGAGAAGAATATAAATATCCCAAACATGCCATTCGAATGCGGTTTACAGAGAATCACGACGAGCAGCGGGCCGCGAAAATGCTGACGAAACCACAAGCATTTGCCGGGGCGGTTTTCGTGAATACTATCCCAGGGATTCCATTACTTTACAACGGCCAGGAAATCGGTGCGAAAGTCAAACCGACGCTATTCGACCGTGATGTGATTCAATGGCAGCAGGGTGACCAGGATTATTTTGACCTCTATAAAACACTTTTTGCGTTGCGGAAATCGCATCAGGTCATCGTAGATGGCAATTTTGAGTTCAAGCCGGCGACTCCCAAAAATGCGGTGGTGGCATTTACACGGTCCAATCAAGATGAGACTTTACTTATTGTCGTGAATTTCAAGAGTGAATCTCACAAAACAGAAATTACATTTGGCACACAGGTGCAGCTGAAAGATCCTGTACAAACGAGCGGGATCGCATTAAATCCTGGTGACAATCAAACTGAAATTAGAGGAACTCTCCAGCCGTACGGTTGGGGGATTTATTCAATATCTCTGAACGAACAGGAATAAGTATTATGCGTAAATATCTGTTAATAACATTTCTCATTGTAACTTATGCTGTCTCTGCTTTTGCTGGACGGGTTTACTGGGAACCCACCAATCCGGTGCCTGGTGAAAATGTGACGATTTATTATAACGTCATTCAGGGCACGCTACCAGATGAAACAGATCCTGTCTGGATCCATTTGGGTTATAATGATTGGCAGAACACAAACGATTATCAAATGACCGAGGTCCCGGATACCACCGGTTGGTGGAAATATGATTATTCCATTCCCAGTGATGCCACTGTCGTAGATTTCGTCTTTACCGATATGAATAACAATTGGGACAACAACGGCGGAGTTGGAGTTGACTGGCACATTCCACTGACATTGAGTTGGGCGCCATTTAGTCCAAATCCCAATGATACGCTTCATATTCAGGCCACTGAAGTCTCCCCAGGTGATCAATTGCTTTGGTGGATTGTCAGCAATGATGAGCCGCTCACACCTATTTCACAGTATCGTCCGGATGGTAGTGTGCTCTCTGACGATGGAATGGTCGTCAAAAGTCCCTTTACCGATGACAACGAAGATACAGTATTCGACGTCGCACTCGGTCCATTTTTGAGCGCTCGTCAGACCTTTGACCGGATTAAGTTTAAAATTCAATATGCAGACGGTACGATCTCAGAACACATCTACGAAATCAGTATGAATTATACTGGACGGAACGGCGATCCGGAAGTCACCATTACTTCGCCGGATTCTAACGCGACTGTTTCAGGTGCAACGACAATAACTGCTTCTGCCACCGGTGCTGCAAGTGTTGAATTTTGGGGCGGCAGTGACTCGCTTGGTGTAGATTCTACCGCGCCTTATGAGATGAATTGGACACCCAGCAACAGTGTCTTTGGCAAAACAGATATTGTCGCTAAGGCTGTGGATGATTCCGGTCACGTGACGTTTGCAAAATTGCCGGTGAACGTTCCGCCAACCATCGAACACGCACCCATTCCAGACGGTGTTTCTGATGGCATAAACATCGATGGAAATCAGATAACCGTAGCACTTTACGCGCCGTACAAGGATTATGTTGCCGTTCGCGGTTCCTGGAATCGCGGATTTCAGGAAGGCGAATTGATGAAACTTTCCGGAGATACGCTCTGGTGGTACCAGACTAATCTCTCTGCCGGAACGTATTTTTATCAATACAATCTGGAGGGCAAGAAGCGCATTGCTGATCCGTGGTCCAAAGATGTCCGCTGGAAGCAGTTTGGAACCAATATTGAGTCTGGTAATTATGAAGATGCCTTCACCAAATTTGTCATCGGTGAAGAGCCGTATCTCTGGACCGATCAGCAATTTCAGGCTCCTGATAAAGATGAAGTGGTGGTGTACGAAGCATACCTCGGAGATTTCAATGGGGAAGATGGCACCCCAGGAACTTATGCTGATATGTTAGCCAAAGTACAGAGCGGGTATTTTGATTCTCTGGGAGTTACTGCTGTGGAGTTAATGCCGGTTAATGAATTCGAGGGCAGCCAGAGTTGGGGATACAATCCCTCGTTTTACCTGGCTCCGGAATCGAGTTACGGCACACCGGCTGAATTAAAGGATTTAGTCAACGCTTTTCATAATCGCGGTATCGCACTTTATCTTGACGTGGTTTTTAACCATATGTGGGGTTCGGCACCTCTGTTTCAGCTGTACCAACCCGTTGGCACGTTCGACCGGAATGATCACGATTACGCGCACGATCCGTATTTCCACGATATGGATTCACAGTGGGGCTACAAACTAGAGCACTGGCACGGAACCACCTCTGCCGGCGTAACACGAAGAACCTGGAAATACGTCACCGATTGTCTCCGCAACTGGGTAGAAAATTATCACGTGGACGGTTTCCGGTTTGATTATGCGGATGGCATCGGCTGGGGCGAAGGCGACAACGGTATGTCTTTCTATGCTAATTTCTTACACGGATTGGACCGTGATGTTTTTGTCATTGCTGAATCAGATAATGCATATCAGGTCAATGCCACGGAAGTCGATGGCGGCTGGAATTACAGTTATTATCATATGATGAAGGCCAACCTGCAGGAAATCAGCGATGGTGGCCATTCGTATGGTGATATGAATGATCTCGGGCGACATATTCGCTTTAATGTTCCAGACTATTCCGGTGACAACGCTTTTCAGGATGAATGGGGACCTGTGAACTATCTTGAAAGCCACGACGAAACCCGGGTTATCTATGAAGGAATGCAATATCAGGGATTTAGTCGAGAAAAAGCCATCAAGAAATCCAAACTCGGGGCGGCAATTCTGTTCACCGGCACTGGTACGCCGATGATTTATCAGGGACAGGAGTTTGGACAGGATGGTCGCACACGAGATAGTGGCGGCTATCCATTGATGCAACCTTTACGGTGGAGTTACCTTAACGAAGATTGGGGCGCAGACCTGTTTAAATATTATCGCAAGATGATCTGGCTCAGGAACAATTTCCCTGTATTGCATTCGGCTAATCTTAGCATCACTCATCAGGATAATTCCACCAAGACCATTGTGTATGAACGGAATGGCGGCATTGAATATGTCGTGGTTGCCGCAAATTTCAGCGGATCGCCTCACACGCTGGATATCAATTTCCCGACCAGTGGGAATTATTACGAATTTATCAGCAACGACTCGGTGACGGTCGCCAACGACACGCTCCCGGATTTCACGTTGCAACCGTACTCCGCATATATTTGGACCAACGACTGGCGGTGGACAGGCACGGACTCAGATTTGCCAGAAGTCCCGGCAACTTTTGAAGTGGCGCAGAATTATCCTAATCCGTTTAATCCCACTACCACGATTAAATATCAATTACCTGAAGCGGCGAACGTGGTGTTCAAAGTATTTAATATTCGCGGAGAAGAGGTTGCGCAACGCAATATTGGTCATCAGGCGGCAGGACATTATCAATTAAACTGGACTGTGGCTTCTCAATCATCGGGTATGTATTTTTACACAATCGAGGCACACGCGAAGGCCAAAAATTACCGAAAAGTTAAAAAATTGATCATCGTAAAATAGGATGGAATAATGGCACACGTCGAATATAATGACATTAACAAATCGTTTGGAGACACACAGGTTTTACATAATATCGATCTCGATATTGTGGACGGGGAATTTATCGTTCTCGTCGGCCCCAGTGGATGCGGAAAGTCTACCACACTTCGTTTGTTGGCGGGACTGGAAGAGATCACCAGCGGCCAAATATCCATCGATGGAAAAATTGTCAACGATGTTCCTCCCAAAGATCGTGACATCGCAATGGTGTTCCAGAATTATGCGCTCTATCCGCACATGAATGTGTTCGACAACATGGGCTTCGGATTGAAGTTGCGGAAGTTCAGCAAGAGCGAGATCGAGGAGCGTGTTAACGAAGCCGCCGATATCCTTGGAATAGTTGAGCTGCTTGAACGCAAACCAAAAGAGCTCTCCGGCGGACAACGCCAGCGGGTGGCGTTAGGCCGCGCGATTGTGCGTCAACCGAAAGTGTTTCTCTTCGATGAACCGTTGTCCAATCTCGACGCAAAATTACGCGTCCAGATGCGGACAGAGATAAAAAAGTTGCACGCCGAACTCGGTACTACCATGGTATACGTCACGCATGATCAGGTGGAAGCGATGACCATGGGTGACCGGATTGTGGTGATGAAAGATGGATTTATCCACCAAGTCGATTCTCCACTCAACGTTTATTCTGAACCAAACGATGTTTTTGTCGCTGGGTTTATTGGCAGTCCTTCAATGAATTTCATGGATGTACAAGTAACACGGAATGGAGAGGGAGTGAAACTCTCTGAAGGACAATTGGAATTTACGGTGCCAGAGCAATACAAGGATGCCATTGAGAAAAGCAATGTCGAAGAAGTTGTGCTCGGCATTCGCCCGGAAGATATCCATTTCGCCAAGGATAAACCGGAAGGTTCTAACACATTTGAAATGGTTGTTGATGTTTCGGAACCAATGGGGAGCGAAGTATATCTCTATTTCTCCACCAAGCAGAATAATCTCGTCGCCCGCATTGAAGGGAATTACGATTTTAAATACAATGAGGAAGTCCCGATCTCATTCAATATGGATCAGGCGCATTTATTTGATAAGAAATCAGAGAAACGACTGAATTAGAGACAGTGTTTAAGTGTGCGTGTGTTCGAGTGTTTGAGTGTTTGAGTGTTGCAGTGTTGAAGTATATAATATCATTTTAATTTTACGATTGTCCGTTTGTAGTTGAACCCCGGTGGGATGGCACAAAAACAGATTGTGCGAGAAAGACAACATATCGTGCCTCCAGCACTCTGTGTGATTTATGAATATGGTCTGCTACAAACATTCCGCTCCGCTGGAGCTCGACTACCAATGAAATTGCCGGGAATTCGCACTAAACCAAGTCTCGGAGAGACGAAATGTTTGTAGAGATCACAAACCTAAAATTATGGAGAGTCTCGGCGGGACGACACAAAAACACATTGTGTGAGAAAAACAACATATCGTGCCTGCGGCACTCTGTGTGATTTATGAGATTATAATTCTACACACATCCCACGCCTCGGCGTTTGATTGAGAGCATCGTTGATGGAATTTTGCACAGACACAAGTCTCGGAGAGACGAAATGTTTGTAGATGAATATGAACTATAAAATGCAGAGTCCCAGAGGGACGGTATGATAATACAAACCCAAACATTTGGAGACAATTATGGCGGATACCTACACCCAACTCTACATCCAAATTATCTTCGCTGTAGAGGGACGAGTCTCATTAATCCGCAGCGAATTTCGCGAAGAATTGAATAAATATATCACCGGAATTGTTAGCAATAAGAAAAATAAACTCATCGGGATTAATGGTGTGGCCGATCATATGCATTTGTTGATCGGGCTCAATCCTGCATATGGATTATCGAAATTGGTGCAGGAAATTAAATCGAACTCATCTCGTTTTATCAATGAGAAAGGTTGGGTATATCCCAAATTTGCATGGCAGAAGGGATACGGCGCGTTTTCGTACGGGAGGTCACAATTGAATGATGTGGCTCATTATATAAAAAATCAGGAGGAGCACCATAAGAAAATGACCTTCAAAGCAGAATATATTATAATGTTGAAAAAATTCGAGGTGGAATACAATAGTGAGTATTTGTTTGAATGGTTAGAATAGAATAATATACCGTGCCTCCGGCACTCCATAGATTTATGAGTATGATCTGCTACAAACATACCGCTCCGCCGGAGCTCGACTACCAATGAAATTGCCGGGAATTCGCACTAAACCAAGTCTCGGAGAGACGAAATGTTTGTAGAGCACCATGGGCTAAAATAATGGAGAGTCTCGGCGGGACGGCACAAATACACATTGTGCGAGAAAGACAACATATCGTGCCTCCAGCACTCTGTGTGATTTATGAGTATGATCTGCTACAAACATTCCGCTCCGCTGGAGCTCGACTACCAATGAAATTGCCGGGAATTCGCACTAAACCAAGTCGCGGAGAGACGAAATGTTTGTAGAGCACCATGGGCTAAAATAATGGAGAGTCCCGGCGGGACGACATATATTTAACCGTTCATTAATGGCCAAAACTAAATCGAAATTCTTGCAATGAAACAACTGATATCTTCCATTCTGTTACTGATCCCGCTCCACATTGTTGCCGCCAATGATATTCATTCGGATTTCGCAATATATATCCCGCCGGATTCATCCCGCATTTACGCATACACGAATAGAATCGACGCATTCTGGGCTGGTGAAACCAACGGATATCATACCTCTGGTTTCCACGGATTAACCTACCGTAAACAATCGATTTTCGATGATTTTTACATTTTCGTTGATGGCAAACTGCTTCCGCGGTCTGAATCCAGTGCATCGATCACACCGATCAAATTAATGCGCAAGTACACACAGCGAGACTTGACAGAGGAAATCTATTTTCCTGATAATAAACACGTTTTGACTATCCGGTTATCCAGTAACCAGCAGCACGATATTACCATTATTCCCGGGTTTAACTCAAAACCAGAAACGCAAACTCAGGGACACTCCACATTAAAAGTGGCACAGAAAGCCTATCGCACTCCTGCTGATCTTCCTCTGACTGAATGGATTCGTGTCGAAAATTCTTCAGGACAATGGACTCCTGTTGATTCAACGCTGTTACAACGGATGCCGGAAAATTCGTCCATTAAAACCGCTTCCCAATGGCACGGGACACTCTCCAATGATACCCTCTCCGTAATGCTTACTTTTGCCACGGATCAAACTGGCGCCGAACACAACTTCAGGACGTGGAAAGAGGGATTGATCAATCGAAAGGCGTTGATTCAATCCTGGCAATCAAATCCTGTTACGGATAATCCGGAGGTAAATAAAGCACTACTGTGGGCCAGATTTAATATGAACTCCCTGATTATGCAGCAATCCGGCACAGGCATTTATGCAGGATTGCCGTGGTTCGACGATTACTGGGGACGGGATACCTTTATCTCACTGCCGGGCGCAACATTGGTGAACGAGAATTTTGGGGATGCCCGGGCAATTTTACGCTCCTTTAGCGAATTCCAGATCACCGACTCTACCAATGAAAATTATGGACGAATTCCCAATCGCGTGACGCCGGGAGAAAAAATCTATAATACTACCGACGGAACACCGTGGTTCATCTCAATGATCGACGAATACATCAAGTACAGCGGAGACCTTGCGTTTGCCCGGGAGATGTATCCGGTGATTGAGAAATCCATAGAAGGCGCTTTAAAATATCACACGACTTCCGATTACCTTATGACACACGCAGATGCTGAAACCTGGATGGATGCGGTGGGACCAGATGGTCCGTGGAGTCCGCGCGGAAATCGGGCAGTGGATATTCAGGTATTGTGGTATAGACAATTGCGCGCAGGAATTCAAATTGCAACGCTGCTGAATCATCTGGATCAAGCAGAGCAATGGCAGAAGATTGCTGATCGGGTGGAAAAGAATTTTAAAGCGAAATTCTGGAATGCGGAGCGCCAGGATTTATACGATCATCTGAATGCTGACGGAACGCCAGACACCAGCCGGCGCCCAAATCAGGAATTTGCGGTCAGTTTGAGCAAGAGTCTGCTCTCACCGAAACGACAGGGCGATATCGTCAGGTCCTTGATGGACAACGTTGTCTATCCCTGGGGCGTGGCATCTCTGGCGCAAACCGACCCAAATTTTCATCCGTATCACCAGTATCCGCCGTATTATCCCAAGGATGCCGCCTATCACAACGGCATCATCTGGACGTGGCTCTCCGGTCCGGTAATCGATGGATTAGTTCGGTTTGGCGCCATTGACAGCGCTTACGTTTTAACACAAAACCTGACCACTGAAATATTACACCGCGGAATGACCGGCTCAATCGCAGAAGTGACTGATGCTTTACCGCGCCAAATGCTAGATAATCCCAGAGATGTCAGTGGCGATGACATCCAATTATCCGGCACATTTTCACAAGCGTGGAGTTTAGCGGAGTATCTACGAACCTGGTGGCAGGATTATTTTGGTATCCATCCAGATGGAATAAGCAATGAGATTACCCTTTTCCCACAATTACCATCAGGAATTGATCGTGTAAATACACGATGCGAAATGTTACACAACACGCTTTCAATTCAGTATACCCGGTCGGATACGGACTTTGTATTCCATCTCAAGAATGAAGGTACACCGGTGGGAATTCAGCTCAAATTGCGAGAAGGAGACATCATTTATTCGCTGGATAATCCGTTTAAACTCGCGGATATTGCCACCGAAATCCGGATGACATTCGATTATCAAACACACCAGTTTTCGCTGGATGGTGAAGCCGTCCCGACGGCCTCAGATACAAGTCCATACGAAACACAATTAATCGAACCGTTTCATTTTGTTATGCCGCATCTACAAACCAATCTCAAGGCGCTGCAAGGGCCGCGATATCCGCTGCTGAATGGAAATCAGGCTACCCAGCACAATCCGGATGCACGGACGATTTTTAGCACCAGCGATCCGGTGGGCGACGATTACGGACCCAATCAAAATTATACTTATCCCAGCGATCCAAATTTTGAGAATGGAATTTTTGATATCACGAATTTTGCAGTGAGTTACGATGACTCCACCGTGTATTTCGATCTGGATTTCGCTAATCTTGTCCAGCCCGGTTGGCATCCTGAATACGGATTTCAACTGACGTATGTTGCCATCGGTATTTCCGATGGATCTCAAAAAGGAACCATGCAGTTTGAACAAAATGCAAATTACGCTGTAAGCGATGATATGTCGATGCAGTATCTATTGTATATCGGCGGTGGATTTCAGCTCACCAATTCCTCTGGGGAAGTGATCACCGAATATATACCAACAGAAACCGGTTATCCTCTGGCCGAATTGTCCAAAAATCGTATCCATATTGCCGTACCCAAAAATTACCTGCCACAACCCAAAAAATGGTGGAAGTACACTGTGTTAGCCGGTGCCCAGGATGACCACGGTGGCGCCGGACTTGGTGAATTTCGATCAGTTAAAGCAGAGCAATCCAGTTGGACTGGCGGAGGAAAAAAAGATCCTGCTGCGCCAAATTGGTATGATATTATGCGGGTAGGCTACTAACAAAATGGCATTACTTTTCTCCTTTGTTCAACTCTCCCCGCATTGTAGATTTGTGGCATTATGATTCAGAAGTTCAAATATTCTCTGGGCTCGATTCTCACCGGTATTGTCCTTTTTGCTCTCGATTGGGGAACCAAATGGTGGGCGAACACCAATTTGCCATATCAGCAACCCGTGCATACCTGGACGTCGCTCTGGACCTGGTACCGGACATTTAACAAGGGTTACCACTACCTGTTTGGGGAATTACAGCATTTTCGGCTGACACAAACATTGGGATTAATTGCGGTCATTATTTTGATTTATATGATGGTTGACCGGAAAGCCGATCTGCCGAAAAACGATCCGAACCGACGAATATTTGGTGGCTATATTGCGCTGTTAATCGGTGCAATAGGGAATCCACTGGAAACGCTGGTATTTGGTCGGGTGACCGACTTCTTTGTTTTTTCGCCGCTGCCGTGGCCTTCGAACCTTGCTGACCAATATATTAACCTGGCAATTTATGTATTGTTACCGATCTGGCTGATTATTGCATTTCGTGAATGGCGCGCAAAGAAAAAGGCCGGGGACGAGGAAGAACCGTCGGAGCCTCAATCCCCGGAATCTCCTGAACTCTGATTCTCTCTGAAAAAGGACATTGCTGGTATGGAAAGCCTTCCAATCTCACAAGATCTTACTGATAAAGGACGTATCGCTTCCATAGATGTTTTTCGTGGGTTAACTATTTTTGTGATGATCTTTGTCAACGATCTGGCTGGCGTGCGAAATATCCCCGGATGGATGGAACACGCGCCGGCAAACGGCGATTATATGACATTTGTTGATGTGGTCTTTCCAGCGTTTCTGTTTATCGTCGGAATGGCGATCCCATTGGCGATAAACAAGCGATTGAAAAATGGAGATTCAGTCCTGGAAATTTGGAAGCATATTCTTATCCGAACTGCAGGATTATTGGTGCTCGGCTTCTATATGGTCAACATTGGAGGAGTCGATCCCGCGTTGACCGGAATGTCAAAATACGTTTGGATGCTGCTCTTTTTTATCACGGTGATCATGGTTTGGAATCGGTATCCAGCCACGGAAAATCAGGTCAAACAGTGGATTTATCGCGGGTTAAAAATTGTAGGCGTTGTTACAATCATCATTTTAGCCGCTATTTATCGGCGCCATACCAGTGATGGCATTGGCTGGATGCGCACTCAGTGGTGGGGGATTTTGGGACTCATCGGTTGGGCATATCTTGCCACAGTTATCGTGTATCTCCTGTTCCGAAAACATCTCCCTGCTGTAATCGGTTCAATTGTCTTTTTCCTTGGATTGTATATTGGAGAAAAATCCGGGGCGCTGGGGTTTCTTTCAGGCATAAACCAGATTGTTGCTTTGGGCAGTCAGGTAGGTGCTCACGCTGCCATTGCAACATCGGGAATGGTTTTGGGCATGCTTTTTTTCAAAGGGTCGCCCGCTGATTCTCCGGCCAAACGAATCCGGTGGATTTTGGTTTATGCAGTATTTCTGTTCGTGATAGGATTTTTGGTGCGTCCGACTTATGGGATTTCAAAAATTTACGCCACACCGACCTGGGTGCTCTTTTCCGCAGGATATTGCAGTGTTCTCTTTGCACTGCTGTATTGGCTGGTAGATATCAAAGGTAAAATTAAATGGGCAAATTTTTTACGTCCCGCGGGCAAAAATCCCTTGTTGGCGTACATCCTGCCCAGCATCGTGTTTGCTATTTTGATGATCCTTGGAATTTCGATACTCTCAGATTATTTCGGCTCTGGCATCGTTGGAATTATTCGATCGCTGGTGTTTGCGTGGCTTATGGTCTGGATTACCGGGCTATTGTGGAAAATCCATATCCGGTTGCACTTGTAAAAATCTGTCTGGAATCCTATTGTCGCTCTAAATCTGTATGCCACAGAAGCCCAAAGGGGTTCAACCCGGCGGTTGCCAGAGAAGAGCATGGAGGTTTAGTCCGGGGAATAAAGTATTGTTGAGCAATTGTCACAGGTCATCCTCTGCTCTCCACAACAAAGTGTAGAGCCGTCCCCCTTCGAAGGGGGACAGGTAAAAGCCGGAAGTGCAGGCGATTAAATTCCGGAATTTTTGAACTTCCTCAACTAAATAAACAAGCGCTTAAAGCCCAAAAATAGCGGGACTTTAAGCGCTTGTTAGATTCAGCACCTTTTGGAGAACGGAGAAATCAGTTGGATTGATTTCCCGGTGGTTCCATGTTCAGATCTTTGTAATGTTTCTTTGGATACGGCGGATTATATGGCGGTTTCGGCGGCAGTTCGAGGTGTTTGCTCTCAGGATTGTTTTTGATTTTCTGCATCAATACTTCTACCGCTTTTTCCAACTGAGGATCGTGACCTTCGACCACTTTCGTTGGAAGGTTATCGACTTCGATATCTGGTGGAACGCCGTACTTCTCGATATTCCACTCGCTATCAAGATTGTATATCGAGAATTGTGGTGGATAAATATAACCGCCATCCATAATTCCGGGATTACCGGTAATGCCGCGGACGCCGCCCCAAGTGCGTTCACCAATCAACTCTCCGAGGCCGTATTTCCGGAAAAAGTACGGAAAGATGTCGCCATCGCTGGCTGAAAAACCGTTGATCAGTGTCGCCATATAGCCAGTGAATACCTGCGGTGGTTCTGTTGAATTCCCGCCGTTACGCGACGTGCTCATACCAACTAACACGCGACGCAGCCGCTCGAGAATCAGTTGGTCTACAAATCCGCCACCGTTATAGCGGACGTCAATAATTAATCCTTTTTTACGAATCTGTGGATAATATTGCTCTACAAATTCGTTGAGTCCGGTTTTGCTCATATCCGTCAGATAAATATAGCCGATCTGTCTATCGGACATTTCGCTGACTTTCTTCCGGTTGGAATTGATCCAATCCCAATGGCGCAGCTCAAATTCTGAACCCACCGGCTCGACCGTGACATCTCTGGCATCTTTGGAAGATGGTTTATCATTGATTGTGAGTTTTACCTGTTGACCGGCTTTATTTTCCAGCATCTCATTGAAATTATCATCCGCGCGAACTGGTTGTCCATCGATAGCGATAATGAAAGAGCCAACCGGCACGTCCATTCCCGGTTTGGTCAGCGGAGAAACACGGGATTTCCTGGTATTGTCGCCGGGATAGATTTTAGTAATTTTGTAGAATCCGTCCTCGGTAGTCAGGTCGATGCCTAACTGACCGTATTTCACCGTTTGAATATCCGGATAATCACCACCGCCGACATAGGTGTGACTGTTGGACAGTTCGCCGATCATCTCGCCGATAACATAGTTCAAGTCGTAGCGGTCAGCGACGTACGGGATGAGCTGCCTGTATTTTACTTTCATCGAATCCCAGTTGACGTTGTTCATGTTGGGGTTGTAAAAGTAGTCGCGTTGATATCGCCACGCTTCATCGAACATCTCTTTCCACTCTTTTTTATAGGCCACTTTGGCCTCGAGATCCGAGAGATTTAGGGTCTTGGCTTCGGTAACTTCCTTTGGTTTTGCCTCGGTTATTTTATAGTCGCCATTTTGTCTATAGATCAGGTATTCTTTGTCCGGAGAGATATCGTATCTGCCAACTTTTTCGGCGATTTTTACGTCTTTTCGCTCCTTGAGATCAAATCCGTGTAAAATGGGATCAACCGGTTCCGCTTTGCCTGCTAATCCTCGGATAGGATAACTAACGTAAAAGATAGCATTATCAGCCGTATGGAGTTCGCGGTAATTATCCGCATCAATTGGGAGTGCAACCATTCGATTCTGGATTCCGTCAAAATCGATTTTCACTTCTGGAGTTTCGTCGGCTTTTTCCTCCTCTTCTTTTTTGTTTTCCTTCTTCTTTTCAACTTTCACTTCATCGCTGCGAGGCGGGAAAAGTGCCTGAGTATCTTTCGCAAGATTCACAACGTAGACACCAGCGGTGCGGTGAAAATTATAAGTGAAGTCGAAACTTCCGAGGGTCGGATTAAAGTGCCGATCCGAAAGAAAATAGAGATATTTGCCCCCGGTACCCCAGGCGGGATTCCAGTCGTTGGTCATTTCTGACGTGACTTGATGTACTTGTTCGTCGTCCAGATTATAGACGTAAAGTGAGCTAAAATGAGTTTGATGTGGTTTGGAGTACGCCAACCACTTGGAATCCGGAGACCATTTATAATTCCGAATTTCCCAGATATCGCTGGAGTCCACCAACACCGGCTGCTTCTTCTGGATATCCACGTACCATAGCCGCAAAGATTTGTCAGAGAAGGCGAGTTTCCGGCTGTCCGGCGACCAAATAGGAGGATATCGAAAAACCTTGGCGTCACTGGTCACCCGAAATTCCTTCACGCCAGGTTCATCTTTGATGAGATATAAATCGTCTTCGCCGTGACGATCAGAATAATATGCAATCCATTTGCCGTCCGGAGACCAGACCGGATATTTTTCCCGGATTCCGGGTGTTTGGGTCAGGTTGCGAATGTCGCCGTGCTCTTTCGGTACGGTATAGATATCGCCGCGGGCTTCAAAAACGGCACGGTTTCCAGTGGGTGCCACGTTAAAAGTAGACACCAATTTTTTCGTCTCTTCCCAGCTTGGTCGGGTGAGGTTTCTGTCGCCTGGCATTGTAACCGCGAGTTTTTGAGGCTCACTATTTTGCTGGGTTATATCCAGCAGATAGAGATAGCCGCCGTTTTCGAAGACTAACTTATTCTCGCCGGCGCTTGCCCATTTTACATCATATTTTGTAAAAAAGGTGCGCTGCGTAAACTGCTTGGTTTTCAGGTCATATTCCCAAATGTTTGCCCGACCGGGTGCTTTCTGATCCGGATGTTTGGATGACGGCCGATCTGAGGTAAAATAAATTTTGTCTGCCACCCACATCGGATCGGTGTCAGTGCCAACCCAATCGGTTATTTGCTGAATGGTGTTATTCGGAAAATCATAGACCCAAATATCCTGAGCGAGTCCGCCGGTGTAACGTTTCCAGGTGCGGAAATTTCTGAACTTCCGGTTGTACGCAATTTTTTCGCCAGTGCTATTGAACGAAGTCAATCCGCCTTTTGGTAACGCCAGTTGTTCGGGCATTCCACCATCGATGGAGATAGAGTACAACTGCCCGAACCAGGTGTGAAAAGTGTAACGTCTCGACATAAACAACACGTGCTTGCTGTCCGGATACCAATTAAGCACCATATTTTCCGGGCCGCTGCGCTCGCTTAAATGTTCTGGTGGTTGAAGATAAGTCAACTGCTTTGGTACGCCACCTTCAGACGGAATGACATAGACTTGGTCATTTCCATCGTATTGACCGGTAAAGGCAATCCATTTACCGTCCGGGGAGAATTTTGGCAGGATTTCCAATCCTTTGTGAGAAGTTAATTTTCGGGCAATTCCTCCGGACGTGGACACTGTCCAGAGATCGCCGCCATACATAAAAACTACTTGATCCTGATGTACATCTGGAAACCGCAACAGGCGTCCTTCCTGCTGGGCAAAAAGAAATAGAGGGAGTAATAATGCAATGATGGACCAGGATACTGCCTTGGAAATACTCACTTACAGACTCCTTTCTTGTTGTGTTAATCGCCACTCGAATCTTACATAGCTTTAAAACGTAAAAATTGCTTTGGGTACTTTCAATTTGTAAGGCGTGGATTTTCCTGAAAATTCCGGTTATGCCGGCGACGCCATTCCATTGGTATTTAAATTGTCCGGGCGATTCCATCCGGCCACTGCCGGATTACCTCTCCTGCTATCCGAGATAGAATCCGTCCCCCTGCAGCGGGACTCGTGTTGAGTCCCACCTTGTGGGCTGGAGATGGAGTTGTATAGCCCGGGATGCAACGGAGAGGAATCCCGGGTGGAGCTTGATTCAGAAATGAAGAATCAGATTTTTCATTTTACAATAATCGACCCTTTCATGGTCATTGACCCCTGAAAGGGTGGATTCTATACCGTGTACCAAAAACTACCCACCGGGTTCAGGCCAACAATCCAGCAAGAAAGCTGACTTACCGTCTTGGGAGCTTGTTTTTTTTCGGACGGTGGCTATAAATCTCTGGCTGTCTTTCTTTACGACCAGTCGAGATCCTTGACTTGTAATGGGAAAAGGAAAAACGACCTCACCCTCTGTCCCTCTCCTTCTGAAGGAGAGGGAAGATAAGACAAAACAGCATTGGGGGGATGTTTTTCAAAGCCCTTCTCCTTGCGAAGGAGAAGGGTTTGGGATGAGGTCTTTTCTACCTCTCCCGCTATCCGAGATAGAATCCGTCCCGCCGGCAGCGGGACTTGTATTGAATCCCACCTTGTGGGATGGAGAGGAAGTGGTATAGCCCGGGATGCAACGGAGAGGAATCCCGGGTGGAGCGATGAGGAAATAGCTTGAGCTGAAGTAAGGCGGCTTTGGCATTTTGACGAGAGTATTCCTGTAGACAATTTTTGTGCTATACTCTTGACTCAGCAATGGAGAACCAAATTTTTCATTTTACAATAATCGACCCTTTCAGGGTCGTTGACCCCTGAAAGGATCTGTGAAAGCGGGACTCAATCTGTAATAAACTACCATATGGCAAATACCACCCAGCTTGATTCTGTGAAACCTCCATTCTATATTTTTGCACCGCAAATGAATCAACTGAGGTTGGAGTGTTATTAAATGTCACAGTACTGGATGATCGTGAGCAGTAAGTACAATTTTGAAGCCACAAAAGAACGGGATTTTACTGTGCAGGGAGTTAAGTCCCGGCACCGCAAGAAAGCGATGGCGATGCAACCGGGAGATAAATTGATGTATTATATCACTGGGATCCAGAAATTCGCCGGCATTACAGAAGTGACTTCCACGTTTTTTGAGGGAGACGAACCTATTTGGAAGGACAAAAAGGGTAAGGACAATTATCCCTGGCGCATACATATTAAGCCGGAGCTGATTCTGGATGAAGAGGATTGGGTGGATTCTGACGTGTTCAAAGATACACTCCAATACATTCAGAAATGGCCAAAGAAGCACTGGAAATTGGCATTTCAGGGCAATGTGCATAATTTACCCGAAGCAGATTATAAGGCGGTGAAATCAATTTTGAGCGAAGCATCGGAATAGAGCAGAATCAGTGGATCCGAAGATCAAAAAACAGGTCTTAAATCTTTTCCAGTACGGGATATATATTTGTACCAGCAAATCAGAGGGACAAATTTCATCCAGTTCGATAACCTGGGTAACTCAAAGTTCATTCCACCCACCGCTTTTGGCAATGGCGGTGAAAGTGGAGACCGGAATTTATGAAACAATCAAATCTGCCAACCAATTTGCTTTGCATGTCGTACCAGAAGATGGCAAAGAACTGGCGCGCCGGTTTTTCAGGCCAGCACACGTCGAGGATGGGCGTATCAATGGCGTGCCATTTGAAGTTGATGAAGAATATGATCTGCCGATTTTACTGAGTGCGCCGGCCTATCTCATTGGCTCAGTGCAAGAAATTATTAAGATGGGAGATCATCATATTTTTATTGCCGAGGTAATTGATGCTGTGGTCAAGCACTCCACTGAACCCATCCTGTTGCGTGATACCGGTTGGAGTTACAGTGGTTAATATTGTATATTAGCAACTCATGCGTTGGGCTTTGGATACACAACTCATTTCACAATTTTGCAACACAGCCCAATAGCCAAATAGTCGATCCGGCGCCTACCGTTAGCCGGGCTCAGAAAAACCGAACTTAAGGAGTCTGTTATGCAGCCCACAGGGAACATTATTGGCATGATTCTTTACATTCTTACGATTGTCGTCTCTATCGGGACTTTCATTTGGTTGATTTATCGACGGTTCGCCGTGCTTGCTCTGGCTGAAGAACAGAATCGGTTCGACAGACCACTGCAGCGAATCAAAAATGTGATAACGGTCGCGCTGGGTCAAAAAAAGATCCTCTCTAAACGGCATTTAGGCCCGGGCATCATGCACGCGTTTATTTTCTGGGGCTTCATCGCTGTTGCTATTAATACTATCCACATCGTAGGCCGGGGTTTTGTCCCCGATTTCCATATCTGGGGATTCGGGCCAGAACAGCCGCTTGGCCGGTTTTACCTGGTGTTTAGAGATACATTTGAAATCGCGGTGAGTCTCGCGGTAATGGTCGCATTTTATCGGCGCATTTTTGTTAAGCCAAAACGGTTAACGCTCTCGTTTGATGCGAATATGGTATTGGGATTAATATTCATTCTCATGGTGTCTGATTTTATTCTGGGCGGTGCCAAAATCGCCAACGGCTATATTGAAGGTCCAACTTATATGGGACATTTATTTGCCGGATGGTTTAATAATTATTCCAGTTCAACCAATATTATTATTTATAACATAACCTGGTGGCTACACATTTTTGCGCTTTTCTTTTTCCTGGATTGGCTGCCGGTTTCAAAACATTTTCACGTGGTCACGGCACTGTTTAACGTCTATTTTGGCGCCCTGGAAAAAGGCGCGCTTCAGCCCATGGATTTTGAAGCGCTGGAGAATTTTGGCGTCAGCGAAGTCACCCAACATCGTTGGAAAGATTTGCTCGATGTGTACACCTGTACAGAGTGTGGGCGATGCCAGGCGGCGTGTCCGGCTTTTGCGACCGGGAAAGAGTTAAATCCCAAAGAAATTAATATCCATATGCGGGAATATATTGATGATCATGAAAGTGAATTGGTCAAGATGCTCCGGACCCAGATGCGACAGCAAAACGGCAACGGAAATGGCAGTGATGACGGGCATCTCTCTGGTCCGGCGTATGTAGGCGATATCATCAAGGAGAATGTCCTCTGGGCGTGTACCACTTGTAAAGCCTGTGAACAGGCGTGTCCGCTGAATATCGAATTTATTGATCGGATTGTAGATATGCGTCGCAGTTTGGTGTTGGAAGAGGCGAAAATTGAGCCGCAGGTTGCGACTACGTTCAAAAATATGGAAAACCAAGGAAATCCCTGGGGATTGGCTGCTTCACAACGGGAAGATTGGACGTCCGATCTGGAAATTCCAATGATTGACGACGTCGTTCCAGAGGAATTGGAAGTCGTGTACTGGATCGGTTGCGCCGGCGCGTTCGATGAGAAGGGAAAAAATGTCTCGAAAGCGATGATTAGCATCCTCAATGCCGCCGGAGTGAAATATGCTATCCTAGGCAAAAAGGAAACCTGCACCGGCGATCCGGCACGTCGGATTGGGAACGAGTATCTCTTCCAGATGATGGCCGAGCAAAATATTGAGACTTTTAATGAGTACAACATTAAAACACTGCTGACTCAGTGTCCGCACTGTTATAACACCTTCAAAAATGAGTATCCGCAGTTTGGCGGTGATTATGAAGTAATCCATCACACCACGTTCGTAAAACAGTTAATTCAGGATGGTCGGTTGCAGTTGAGTAAGCCACTGAATAAAACAGTCACCTACCACGACTCATGTTATCTCGGGCGTCACAACGATATTTTCAGTGATCCCAGAGATATTCTGAGCGCGATTCCGGAAGTGAATTTAGTGGAGATGGAAAACAGCAAAGAAAACGGATTTTGCTGTGGCGCCGGTGGCGGACGTATGTGGATGGAAGAAACGGAAGGTCACATCAAGGTGAACCAGGATCGGGTGAAACAAGCCGAAGCCGTCAATCCTGATATCGTCGGAACGGCGTGCCCGTTCTGTGCTACGATGATTACTGACGGGATTAACGAGTTGAGTTTACAGGAAAAAATGGAGTCCACAGATATTATTCAAATGGTGAGCGAAGCCATTTAAAATAAGCGTGAATGAGCAAGAGTAAATTTAAGAAAAGATGATTGGTATATATGGCGACGTTTGTTGAAATAAAAAAGGCATTGAGATCTCAGGAACCGGATAGCATCATTCCGATTGTGCAATCTTTTATCCGGAGTGAAGAAGGCGATTACGATCGGGTTCTGCAGCAGATGATGTATCTTGCTGGCTCAGAACATATTGACTCCACAACACCACTGGGCGTGATTTATCTGGATGCTATTCGGGATTTACTGACGCTGTACGAGGATGTCCCGGAAGATCCGTTGCCATTAATGAAAGAGTGCATAAGGTATTTCTCGACATTGGATTTAGAGGAGTATCCCAAGGATCTCATTCAGGTGACGCCCGCAGATGTGCAGGATCCGGTTTTTATGGGCGATTTGGAGGAATACGTTCGCGAAGGCGAGCGCGAGAAAGCAGTGCATGAGGCCGCCAAATTGCTCATGATGATGGATAATCATTTTTATTTGGTCGAGGTGCTCACTGAGATCGCTGCCTCGTGTGTTGTGGAAACCGGTATGCCGCTCATCCTCGCAGGGTCGGTCCTGAAATCTGTGGAATATGTCGGTTCATCCAAATATAAAACGCTCGTGTATCTCTTAACGGATTATCTCAGCCGGTTACAAATCGGATGGGATGTGCGTAATCTTGAACAGGGATTTGACCGGGAGATCATCTTTGCGGAATATTACGCAAAGGCATTTGCCAACAAGGGGATTTATGGGCTGAATATCACTGTGTTGGCTCAGGCGCAACAGATATGGGAAAGTGTCCGGATCAAGGAAGAGACCATTCAACAGTATATCCAGCGTTTTATCGAGCAGAAATTTGACCCGATGATTTCCAATACCAGTTTTCAAAACTATACCCCCAAAGAAGGTTCTATACACTTTATTGCAGATGCGCTTCAGGGTGGCAAAATGGAAGATGCCAGTCAGATGATTTTATCTTATGCGCAGCGTGGAGAGAGTCTTGGTGCATTATTCCGGGTGTTTGTTCGCTTGGCTCTGGAAAACAAACAACCCATTGGTCCACACGATCTAATTTTATTAAATGCTTACCGGACTGCCGTCGCTTATTTGAACCCACCTGAACAATACCAGGCGCTTCTGGAATCTGCCCAGTTGGTACACCGGCTGCACGTGCGGGAAATAATTGACAAGTAGATCTGAACTTTTTACTCTGTGTTTTGTACAGAATGTAAATCGAAATAACTGAGAATAATCGGTTGTGACTGATCGACCTTACAACGACTATAAAAGTTACCTCGAAAATATTTTTGGCGAGAGCGTCTACAAAGTTTCCATTCGCGGAGGATTTACCTGCCCCAATATCGATGGAACGGTGGCCAAAGGCGGATGCACTTACTGTAATAACGCGAGCTTCGTCCCGAGTTACATCAAACGGGTGATGTCGATTCGTGAGCAAATCGACAAGGGAATTCAATTTCTGTCCGCACGCTACGGAGCGGAAAAATTCCTGGCCTATTTTCAGTCGTATTCCAATACGTATGATAACACGGAAAACCTGGAAAAACTCTATTACGAAGCGCTGTCGCACGATCAGGTGGTCGGTTTAGTTGTTGGTACACGCGCGGATTGTGTTCCGGAATCAACGCTTAAACTGTTAGAATCGATCGCCAGAGATTATTATGTCTCAGTGGAATACGGTATTGAATCAATTTCTGACGAGACATTACAACGAATAAATCGGGGACACGATCACGCGACGTTAGTTGATGCAATTGAACGTTCCCAGGGAAGAGGATTTCACATCGGCAGCCATCTCATATTAGGTTTTCCCTGGGAAGACAGAGAGCAATGGCTGAAAACTGCGGCAGTGGTTTCTGATCTCGGTGTGGAATATACGAAGATTCACCATCTGCACGTGGTTAAAGGAACGGCAATGGCCGAGCAATACCAAAAAGAACCGTTCCACTTGTTTGGATTTGAGGAATGGGTTCAGATGGTGGCAGACTTCATTGAGCGACTCTCACCAGAAATAGTGGTGGGACGAATGGCTGGCGGTGCCCCGCCAAACTTGTTAATTGCTCCGGATTGGGAGGGGAAACGTCATACAAACGTGGTACAGGCGGTAATTCAAGAATTAGAAAATCGCGGAACCCACCAGGGGTTTCGCTGGAAAACAACACAGGTAGCAGAACATGCAAATTGGTGATTATACAGTAAGCACGATAATTCACGGCACTTTTGGATTAGACGGTGGTGCGATGTTCGGGATTGTGCCAAAAGTATTGTGGAATTCCAGAAATCCGGCCGACGATAAAAACCGGATTGATTTGTCGACACGATCGCTGCTTATTGAAGGCAATGGCCATAAAATTCTGGTGGACACCGGAATGGGCGACAAATGGGACGATAAACATCGCAATATCTACAAAATCGATAATCAGAGCACGAACGTATATTCATCTTTGGAAGAAAAGGGCTTGACGGTTGACGATATCACCGATGTGATTATTACCCACCTCCATTTTGATCACGCGGGAGGCGCCACGAAGTATAATGATGACGGTGATCTTGTGCCAACCTTTCCGAACGCAACCTATTATGTCCAGCAGAAGAATTGGGATTGGGCCGTAAATCCTTCGGAAAAAGACGCTGCCAGTTATCTTTCGGAAAATTTTAAACCGCTTTACGATCACAGCGTGCTGGAAATTCTGGGTGGCCCAACAGAACTTTTCCCCGGTATCGAACTGATTACCAGTGATGGACATACGGTCGGGCAGCAACATCCGATTGTGAAAAGCGCTGACCAATCAATATTTTATTGCGGAGATTTAATTCCGACCAGCACACACATTCCAATTCCATGGGTGATGGGCTATGATCTGTTTCCTCTCACGACCATACAAGAGAAAAAAGATGTCCTGCCACGTGCACTGGAAGAGAACTGGATTCTGTTTTTTGAGCACGATCCTGTCACCAATAGTGTTACGGTACACCAGACTGAAAAAGGTATCCGCGCGGATCAAACCCTATCGATTTAGGATTTTATATTTCTCCGTTAATCCTTGGCAATCCCTTATAAGATCACATAATCCTGGGATTTACGTTCTACCTCAACTGAACGCGTGCATCGAAGTTAAACTTATTCCTCGATAAAATAATCCACAATATGGACTTTCTCTTGCGCCGATCGGATAAACTCCAAAACGTTCTGGTGCTCCGGATGTGCCTGATATTCCTTGAAAGATGCTTCGTCCTCAAATCCTGAAATCAAAACAATGTCCCAGGCTGCAGAGGAATCACTTAAATTTAGTCCGACCTCGTAGACTTCAATGAAATCGATTTTGTGGGGCAGTCCTTCCAGCAAGTCTTTCATCCGCTGTAAATTTTCAGATTTGAGTACTCCACCGGCTTCGTCTCGTAATTGCCACATGACCACATGCTTAAACATAGTTGGCGCTCCTTTATATATAATTTCCTTGTGTCTAAGCTACCATTTCCGATGGACGAAGGGAAACTAAAATGCCGGAAGCAGTTTGGGGACTGCTCCCGGCAAGTTCGCCCCGGCATCTTGTCTACAGATGGACCAAGGCAGTAAGACAGGTGGGTATTATACATTCAAGAGATAGCTGACTTTAAGTAAAAGCACGTTATCACTCGGTGCGCTAAACAGGGTATTAAAATCGCGTCCAAGTTGGAACTGGCCCTGTTGTTCAATATCTGTGTAACCCTGGGACCACACTAAATACATCACTGACCCGGAGGAATATTCCCAGCGAATCACCAGGTTTGAGCGGAATTGTTTAAAATTAAAATTATTGCGCGGCGCGTTGTTGCTGAAATAATCCGGGTTGCCATCGCCGGTGACATCATATTCATATTGGTCGGTAATTTCATTTTGGGTGACTTCGTAATTAGCCAAGGATTTAAATCGTTTGTCAAAATCCTGCGCTTTCACGTCTGCAGTTTCAATGGCATCATGGTAATTACCAGCCGTGATATATGGTTGTGCATAATATTGAATGGAGAGATTCGGCATAATGGTATAATCTAAGCGAAGTGTAAGTGACAACGTTTTTTGATCCAGTCCAGAGAAGAGATAGTGCGTTTTGTCATTTTGATCCTGCGCTTTTCCAAGCCACGACCAGGTGTCAATGAGTTCAGTATATCCCGGTTCAACCAGGAGTTGCAGATTCTGGCGCGGGCGAAAAACTAATCCTGAGAATAGCTGGTATTGATAGACTTTGTCCGAGCTAACAGAGAATGACCAAGAGGTTTCACTGTATACATCTTTGCGGCTATCGGTATCTACATAACCCCAGTGACTCCAGTTACTCGGTGCAGCAATAGCTGGCCCGCCCCGAAGTTCTGTGGTGTTGAGACCTGGCAGATTTCGATTAATTCCCATCCCAACGTCCCAGTTATTATGCAGGGTTGCATGCATATTCACATTCCCGCCAACATTCTTGAGTTGAGGCGCATAATTCCAGGTTGCCCATTGATTGAAATTTACTTGATACTCCTGGAAGAATCTGGTGGGTTCCCAATCCCGATATGATATCCAGGTAAATTGCTGGATATTGTCCACTTGTTGGAGATAACCCAGATCGTTCACCTCAAAACCGGGACTATAATTCAGCACTCCAACGGCTCCTTGCCAGTGCCCACTGATTTTTCCCATTATTAATTTTGTTGCATAACCAGAGAGGGAGGTGGCTGTTGAGTCCACGGATAAATAATTGGCATCCGGACGTTGGAAATACCTTGCCGGGCTCATTTGGGTTCTGGTGATGGCTGCTGGGCTTCCCTGGACATCACTCCAGGCGACTGCCCCCTGAATTGAGTAGGTTCCGTCATGAAACTGGTTTTCAAAATCAATGCCACCGGTATATGCAGCGGAATGCAAATAATCATTCGTCAGTGCGTTTAAATTCCGATTTGTCGCAGTGAGAATACCGCCGATCGTGGTTTGACCATCCCGATAATCTTTCTGCAAACGAGACAGAAAATAGTTAGTCAACGGCTGCTGTGAATTCGAATGTGAATTGGAGCCTAAAACTGAAAAATTATCGGCAGTAGTCGCGTCCATTACTCCGACGGACAATCCATTTTCGGTTTTTCCAGTGAGTTTGCCTGCGGCTAATATTTTAGCAGGTTTGTCTCCAATACGACGGGAGTAATACAGTGAATTGTTCTGAGCATCACCGTCGCCAAATCCCATGCTGAACGTCATGATGTTGCCGCCTTCTTTGAAAAAAGGGCGTTTTTCAGTAAAATAGGTTTCGAATGCAGTCAGATTAAAATCAGCCGGATCCGCTTCAACTTGACCGAAATCGGGATTTACAGTAGCATTCATAGTCAATCCGTTGGAAAATGTGTAGCGTACATCTGCTCCAATGTTGGAGGATAAATCGTAGGAATTCGGATGATCCATGGTACGAATTTTATCAGAGATATCTGATTGACCTAACACATACGGCGAAACGTACAATGGATGAGTGGATTCGATGTTGGATAATCCGGTGAGCGTACCGTATTGCGACACAAAACCAGGATCATCTTTGGACCAATAGTTCCAGACATCCAGCTCATTGTTGTTGCGGGGAAATTCGCGGTAAACCTGCAAACCCCACTCCATATTCTGGCTGCTATTGAAGCGTAATTCCCTGAATGGGATACGAAATTCTGCCGACCAACCGGCATTTTGTATTTGTACCGCACCACCCCAAACGGCATCCCAGTCAAAGTCAGCGCTGTTATCGTCATAGCGCCGAAGATCGTGTCGCACGCCTGCCGCATTCAGACCAAATTCAAAAGCCGTTCGATTATCGTTGTAACTGTCCAGAGATACATACACCCAATCGGATTCTGTGTAATCATCGCGGCGGGTCAGAATGGCTTTAATCTTTTCCGGCTCTGGATCAACGGCATATACTCCCACGTAGAGATATTCATCATCATAGGCAATTCGAAATGATGTCGGATAGGACGGTTCCCTTCCATCACGCGGATCGCGTTGGGTAAAACTGTCGTATGCAGTTGCTTCACGCCATCCTGGGTCGTCGAGCTTGCCGTCTATTTTTATTGATTGTGGTTCGACCCGGATAGCCGATGCGGTTCTGTCGCGGTGCTGAATGTTTTGACCAAACAACATTGTCCCAATGAGTAGCAGTGAGATTGTATAAAGTCCTCTCATTGTTGCCATGTTTTGTCCCTGCCTTATTTGGTGTTTATCGCATAATTGTTCTTTAGTCAACACTACTTAAACAACCTGTGTGCCAAGTGAGGGTCATTAATTTCCCTTAACTTCGTACACGCTTTGAATCATAAGGGATACAAGTGAAATACACCTTGTATATCAGCAGGTAAGTTGGTTCATAATAATATCAGACTGATATACAATTTATATGATTTTGATATAATCCGGGTTTTGAGCGAAATAGGATGAGTGACGAATTGCCAAGATTTTGCATAGAAATGCGTGCAATCGCCTCGTATATTTATTTTATAAATTATCCGGTAATGTGAACCGCTATTCGCGTTAACCTCAGGAGTCATTATGGCACAGATGGCAGCACTTGTAAAACCTCGTCCCGTTCAAGGTCAACCATGGAAAGAAGGACTTCGGCTGGTTGAAAAACCTATCCCGGATGTACAACGCCCCGATCAGGTAAAAGTCCGGGTGGTAATGGCTGCAATGTGCGGAACGGATGTCGGAATCTATCACAGCAAAGATTCTTTGCGTTCAGAAATGAAGGACAATGCCTCCGATGAGGTAATTACCGGCCATGAGTTTTGCGGTGAAGTCGTGGATGCCGGTAGCCTTGCGCGGGAGCATCTGGCACGGATGTTTTATGAGCGGAATGTGCGGAGTGTGGAAGATATTCCGGTGCAGGAATTTATTGCAGGCAGGGATTATCTGGAAATTGCAGATGACCCGAACTTTTTAGATTTTCTCAAAGAGTATTTCTACATCACCTCAGAGATGCATATTGTTTGCGGCGTGTGCCAGGCCTGTCGTACCGGGAATGGACACGCGTGCAAGAATACGGTGATCAAAGGCGTGCAGGAGAACGGAATTTTTACGAGTTACACCGTGGTGCCTTCGAACAACACGTTTCTGATCCGGAAAGGTGAAATCCCACCGGAGATTATTGCCTATATGGATGCGTTTGGCAATGCCGTTCATACAGCACAATCCATTGATTTAATGGGAACGTCGGTGGCCGTGCTTGGCATCGGTGTCCAGGGATTGATGGCGGCGGCCATTGCAAAATTCAGCGGAGCATCTTTGGTAATTGCCACGGACTTTGCTAATCCCGGTCACGGATATACCCACGAAAAGTTGGAACAAAACCGCTTTAAAGTCGCCAGAGATATTGGTGTCGATTACTGCTTCGATATGGCGGAAGAGAACGCGCATGAGACGTTAGTCAGCGCTGTAATGCACGAAACGAACAACGCGGGCATCGATGCAGTTTTTGAAATGTCCGGCAGCGCCGGAGCGTATCGTGATGCGCTTGATATTATACGGACTGGTGGGACGTTTTCGCTGTTAGGACTTCCAAGCCAACCGATAACCCTGGATTACAGCGAAAAAGTGATTTTTCGCGGAGTGACAATTAAAGGAATTATCGGCCGCCGGATGTTCAGCACGTGGGAGACAATGTACCGGCTACTGAAATCAGGGATGGCTGATCTGATGCTGGATCACGGTTTTGTGAGTCACAAGTTTAAACTCTCTGAATATGAACAGGGTTTTGAAGTCCACGATCAGGGCGACGCGATTAAGGTGATTTTTACGCCGGAAGATTGAAAACAGTGTTCGAGTACTCGAGTGTTCGAGTGTTCGAGTGTTCACGTAAAAACCTAAACAAGAATATAATGCATATTAATTATAGCCGTCATTGAGCCTCTCCAGAGGTCGATGCCGGTTTTTGGAGTGCACTAACCGTGTTAGCATATGCACCAACATGGATGGTGCACTCCAGAATTTTATCAGCCCAATCTGCGTTTATCTGTGTTCTATGTTTTCAGTGCCTTCGGTGCTTCCATAGATTCGCCCGACATTTCGTCGCACTATATGTCGGGCTACACGAATTATTATCCATCCGGCTGCGGCCGGATCCAAACATCTACTTCTCCATTGCCTTTAAAAAATTGAGTGAAATACACGAAATGAAATACAAGTGTAATCTGTCATTCTGAGCGCAGCGAAGAATCCCCGTTAGCTTCCTTACAAGTCCCAGATTTTTGGAGTGCGCTAACCGTGTTAGCGCATGCACCAACATGGTTGGTGCACTCCAGAGTGGTTACAGAAAAGTCCAATCTATTTTATCAGCGGTTATCAACCCAATCTGCGTTTATCTGTGTTCTATGTTTTTTCGGTGTCTTCAGTGCTTTTCGGTCTTTAATCAAACACTCACGCAAATTCCGACAACACATCCAGCACGTAGTCAATATCGGCTTCGGTGTGGGCCGCATTAATCTGAAAGCGAATCGTTTCATCTCCGCGAGGAACAACCGGAAACGTTAGTCCCACCACGAGCACACTTTTTTCGTACAGCCGGTTGACCATCTCCTTTGTTTTTTTGGTATCGCGAACCACTAAAGGTACAATCGGATGTGGCCCGGGAATTGATTCAAATCCTAATGATTCAATACCTCTACGAAAATGTTGCACCTGCTCGTGTAAACCTTCCAGTCGCTTCTGGCCTGTCGGGCTATCTAAAATATCTACTGCTTTGATCGCAGCCGCACAATCCGCCTGGCTGAGTGGATTCGTGTAAATATAGGTGTCGGCGAGTTGTCGCACGGCTTCAATCAATGTTGTACTACCCGCGATAAAACCGCCGTTAACACCAAGCGCTTTCCCCATCGTGCCGACTATCACATCCGGTTGAACGCCGGTAAAATCGCCGGTGCCCCGGCCGGTTGGTCCGTACGCGCCGAAGCCGTGGGAATCATCAACTATGGTGACCACACCATCTTTATACCTGTCGTTATATTCCGATGCGATTTCGACAATTTTATCCGTGGGAGCATAATCACCGCGCATACTAAAAATGCCATCGAAAATAATGACCACCCGTTCCATCTCTTCCGGAACTTCATCGAGACACTGCTTCAGTTCGTCCATATTATTGTGGGAGTAAATGCCTTTATTCTCTGAAGGCACCTTGGCAATGCGCATTGCACGGATAATACTATTATGATTCAACTCGTCGCCGATCCAGTAACTGCGATCGTGATTAATCGTCAACGCTAATCCAAGATTTGCGGTATACGCGGAATTAAAGATTTTCACCGCAGGTTTCCCAAGAAAATCCGCGAGTCGTTTCTCCAGATCAGCGTGATAACTGAACGTCCCATCGATGAATCGCACTGCTCCCGGTCCCACGCCAAACTGCTCAGTGGCTTCGTCGGCAGCGTCGATTAAATCCGGATGATTCGACAATGAGAGATAGCTGTTGGAGTTCAGGCGGATAAATTCCTTGTCGGACCCCTGCAACTTGTAGCGGGGACCACGATCACCCTGGGGCGGAAGATAATCCACGATCACGCGCTCCGGATCTTTGGCGCGACCTTCCTCTTTTAATTTGTTCAATTGCTGGCTCAGCGACTCATCTAATCTTTGGAGGGACATGCTCGCAACTCCCGTGTTTAGAGTTCACAATACTGATAAAATTTTAGTCATTATTTGACGCTTCCTCAAGAGAGAACAGTGCAAAGTTATCCTGTTTATTCGATGAGATTTAAATACGCCGGTAATTTATTTAAATCCACGTTGCCTCCGGATAAAATGATCCCAATCCGCGTACCTTTGAATTTCTGCCCGGACTCAAGCAAGAGCGCCACTGGAACAGCGGCGGACGGTTCCACCACCACTTTCAGGCGTTCCCAGAGATGTTTCATCGCCTTTGCAATGGAGCGTTCTTGTACCGTTATAATCTTGTCGACATAGTCTCGGATAATGGGAAATGTTTTATCTCCCAGCGATGTTAAAAGCCCATCGGCAATCGTATTTGGATCCGTTGATGGAATAATGTGATTTTCTTGCAGTGATCGATACGCATCGTCTGCGCCAGCGGGTTCTGCGCCAATTACTCTAACGCTATCGCTAAAATAATGTGCAGCGAGTGCGGTTCCGCTTAAAAGTCCACCGCCGCCAACCGGCGGAATAATCACATCCAAATCGGTAATCTTTTCCAACAATTCCAGCGCAGCAGTGGCTTGTCCTGCAATGATGCGATAATCATTATACGGATGAATAAAATACGCTCCTGTGCGTTCGACTACTTTATTGAGCGCTTGTTCTCTTGCTTGCAGAGTGGGTTCGCAGAAAGTGATCTCAGCGCCATAACCCTTCACAGCATCCACTTTCACCTGGGGCGCGTTGGACGGCATTACGATGTACGCAGGGATTTTCCGCAGTTTGGCTGCCAGCGCCAGCGCCTGTGCGTGATTACCGGAAGAGTGGGTTGCCACACCTTTGGCGGCTTCTTCATCCGTCAGCGAAAAAACCGCATTGCATGCACCACGGAATTTAAACGCTCCAACTTTTTGAAAATTTTCGCACTTGAAAAAGAGCGATGCGCCAACCATCCGGTTTAAACTTTCAGAACTCAGGACTGGCGTTTCGTGAGCATACGCACTGATCCGGTTTGCCGCCTGTAAAATATCCTCGCTGGTGGGAACCTGTGACATCAGAGAATTACGTCTGATCTTTCGTGCGTAATTTCTTGCCCACCTGATCAATTTTATTCCACACCCGAAAGAAATTCTCAGAGCATATTTTATGAATATCTTCCTTGGAATATCCGCGTTTCAGGAGTTCGTAAATCAGGTTGGGAAATTTCGACACATCTTCCAACCCGGTTGGTAGCGAACGAACACCATCAAAGTCCGAACCGATGCCGACATAATTTATCCCAACCAGATTTACCACATAATCAATCTGATCCGCCACATCTTTGACCGTGGCTTTGGGCAGGGGATGCTCTTGGCGATATTTTTTAGAATACACGGTCGCTTCTTCGCTGTGGCCATCAATGTGGTGCTCTTCGAGGTAACTGTTAATGTCATTATTTGTTTTGTCGGCAGCTTCGCGATGTGCATTATTTACAAAATACGAACCAACATTAATCTGCATAACGCCGCCATTCGCCGCTAGTTTTTTAATCATATCGTCGCTCATATTTCGTTCAAATCCAGGCGTAAAATGTCGGGCAGCGGAGTGAGTCGCCATTACCGGCGCTTTGGTTAATTGCAACACTTGGTAAAACGTGGAATCAGATACGTGAGACACATCGATGATCATCCCGAGCTTATTCATCGCTGGGATGAGTTTTTTACCAAATGGACTCAATCCGTTCCAGTGTTTATCCGGATCATAGGACGAATCACCAATGTGATTCCATTTGGAATGAGTCAGCGTAATGTATCGGATTCCGCGATCGTAGAAATATTGCAGGTTGTCCAGATCGCCTTCGATTGGCGCACCGTTTTCCATTCCCATGGGAAGCGAGATTTTTCCGTGCTGTACCTGCCGCTTGATGTTGGCAATGTCGGTTCCGATGGCAAATTTTTCTGGCCAGCGTTCGGCGAGGCTTTTTACCAAATCGATGAGACTGTCGGCCGCTGATTTGGCGCCACCTTGTTGGTATTCCGGGGAAACATAAATGGACATAAACGCAACATTCAATCCGCCTGCCACCGCTTTTTGATAATCAAAATTCAGGTCCGTGGGTTGTGTGATATCGACCCAATGTTTTTGCAGTTGATATGGCGTATCGATGTGCGTATCAACAATAATATATTTTTTGGCAAGTTCTTCGGCTTCCTTGTGCAGCGCCTGTTCTTTCATTCTGTCCTGTCCTTTGTTGCAACCAATTACACTTAAAATTACAAAGAGTACGAATAGACTAAACCCGCGGTGTTTCATTGGCAAATTCTCCTGTGAATATGACTCATCTCGGCTAATGGGATGAAATTTGTAAACTCTCACTCCAAGATGAGAGGTATCCTAAAATATAATGTCACGAGGCGAAATAACCAGCAGGAGTTTTGATTTTGTGCTGCTTCTTGCTCACTAATGTTATACATTTAATGGAGTTTTATCTCTGACATTGAACCGACTCGCTAAATCAGGAACTGTATGAAAACAAGATTACCGGGTAATCTCGTGTTTATTGTTGCAGCAACGATTTTTACATCATTTTTAAGCCAGTGTACCGTATTTCAATCGGGTCGAAATCCACAAGAAAAGCAGCGAATTATTCCAGTGGAAGAATGGGGTGGTGTTGCAGTTCAGCAGGAAATACCTGCCCAGGAGATCAAAAATATTACGTTACACCACGGCGGAGTAGAATTTACCAGAAATGACGATCCCGAGGAATACCTGCGGAATCTGCAGTGGTGGAGCCGTACCGAAAAAGGGTGGATCGATATCCCGTATCATTACCTGATCGATCTGGATGGCCGCATTTATGAAGGCAGAGATATTCGCTATGCTGGCGATACAAATACCGAATATGATCCCACAGGACACGCACTCATTTGCGTGTTTGGTAACTATGAAATTATCAAACCAAATCAGAAGCAATTAGAATCTATCGTCTGGTTAATGACCAAACTCTGCAAGGATTACCGTCTGTCACCAAACGTCATCGCCAGCCATCTCGATTATGCTGAAAGAACAGTGTGTCCCGGCAAAAATTTGTATTACTACATAGAAAATGGTTATTTCGTAGCGCAGGTAAATTAGAACTTGTCAAAATCCCGGACAAAAACGGCAAAATAAGCCCCAAATCAAACTGGACACAGGAGCACGCAATGCAACGGACCTTTATATTGATTATAATATCCGTGTTAAGTGGTTTTTGGTATACAGGAGGAACTATGGCACAAGAGAACGACCAAAAAGAATACAGTTTTTCCAAAGATGATATCTCCGGCGCAGAGCAATTGTTCGGGTTGAATTTCACTGAATCCGAGCGCGACTTAATGATGGATGAATTGCAGTCCAATCTGGATAGTTACAAAAAATTAATGGAATTGCAGTTATCCAACGATGTTGCACCGGCTCTGGTTTTTAACCCCATTCCAGCAGGTATGACTTTTTCTAATGAGCAAAAACCTGTTGAATTCAGCAAACCTGGCCAAGTGAAGATGCCAGAGAAGATTGAAGATTTGGCATTTTACACAGTCCGCGAGTTGGCAGAACTGATTAAATCGCGACAGGTTACATCGGTACAACTCACGAAAATGTATCTGAACCGGCTCAAGAAATATGACGATTCACTTCACTGTGTAATCACCTTAACGGAAGATTTGGCACTGGAGCAGGCGCGCCAGGCCGATGCAGAAATAGCGGAAGGAAAATATCGCGGTTTACTTCACGGCATTCCATACGGCATTAAAGATTTGTTTGCTGTCAAAGGTTACAAAACAACCTGGGGAGCAATGCCGTATAAAAACCAGACCATTGATGAAAATGCTACTGTGGTTACAAAACTTCAGGATGCCGGGGCCGTTCTACTCGGAAAATTAACACTCGGTGCATTGGCATGGGGAGATGTTTGGTACGGTGGAAAAACCAGAAATCCGTGGAATCTGGAACAAGGTTCCAGCGGATCATCAGCTGGTCCTGCTGCGGCTACTGCTGCTGGACTCGTACCATTTACCATCGGCACGGAAACGTATGGATCAATTGTTTCGCCGTCAACGCGGTGTGGCACCACCGGTTTGCGCCCGACGTTTGGCAGAGTGAGCAGAGACGGCGCAATGGCGCTCAGTTGGTCGATGGACAAAATTGGCCCAATTGCGCGTTCCGTGGAAGATGCAGCCATCGTGTTCCAAGCGATTTATGGACCAGACGGCAAGGATAAAAGCGTTGTTGATTTACCGTTCAATTATACACCGAATGTCGATTTATCAGCGCTGAAAGTCGGATACACTAAAGCGCTATTTGATAAAGATTATTCGAACAAGGAAAATGATCAGGCAACACTGGACAAATTAAAAGAATTAGGTGCAGACCTTGTCCCCATTGAACTTCCGGATTTTCCGGTGGAATCTTTGAATCTTATTCTCTCTGCAGAAGCGGGAGCCGCATTCCAGGAACTGACGCTTACAAATCGCGATGATGAAATGGTGCGGCAAATCAAAAACGCCTGGCCTAATGTCTTCCGGGCGGCAAATCTGATTCCCGCGGTGGAATACATCCAGGCAAATCGGGCCCGAACCATTTTGATTAACAAAACAGCAGAACTGATGCAAACCGTTGATCTCTACGTGGCACCAAGTTTTGGAGGGTACGACCTTCTGATGACCAATCTGACTGGAAATCCCACTGTTGTCGTGCCCAACGGATTTAATGAAGAGGACAGCCCAACCAGTATTTCATTTATCGGGCAACTCTATGATGAGGGGACAATTTTAGCTGTCGCAAAAAAATATCAGGATGCTACGAATTTCGACGAACAACATCCGGAGATGTTTTTGCCGTAACGGCAGTGTTGAGGTGTTGCAGTATTGGAGTGTTGCAGCAGGAACGTTCGAAGCATTAATGTATTACTTTGTTAGCACATAAAAGTGTGAGCGTAAAAAAATACTTTTCAGATTCGTACACACCTCAACACGGCAACACCTCAACACGACAACACTCAAACACTGCTTTTAAATTCATACATCTCGTAGTTTTTGACTTCCGGATCATCCTGATATTCTCCGCGCATTTCAGGGGGAATGAGTCCAGCCACCCGCTGCATAATTTCGTCGCTATATTCTTCCAACTGTTGCTTTTTTTGGGCAGGATCTTTGGAAAGCGAAAATGGTCCAAACGGTTTCCCAATGCGAATTTTCAGAGGCATTCGCTCAAAATTTTTCCAATACTTTTTGTCATGACCGTACCCACTAAATCCCACCGGGAGGATGCGTGAATGTGTCATCGCGGAGAGATACACCGCACCCGGTTTTCCGCGCCGAAGTTGGAGTGCTTCCTCGTTCATCCCTGCTTCCGGAAAGAGCGCGAGAAATTCACCTCTTTTTAGCGCTTTGGTTGCTTCCCGGATTGTGGATGGACGTAAATGTTCGCGGTTAGTTGGAATATATCCATAGATAAATGTCGCCCACGCCTGAGTAGGTTCCCACGTCAGATCACCGGCCGCTAGAATATTCAGCGGCTTTGGGATCGCATAAATCATCATTGGGGGTTCCCAAATGGTAAAATGATTTCCCACCAAAATAAGCGGGCCTTCTTCTGGGATGTTTTCTCTGCCTTTAAGATCAATTTTGGCGACAAGGTTGCCGAGACCGTAAGTGACCCACCGCAAGAGTTTGCGAATCCATGGCGGACGCGGACGAATATTAACAATCCAGTCGGGTATGTTCTGTTCAGCAGTCATAATAAAAATGCCAATTAATCTAAGGAATAGTGGTACTCAGACAAAAGGAATACTTCATCATCCGGCTAAATCGTTTGTAAGAAATGGTGGGTTAATCGACCAATCCGATCTGGATATCCATAACATTCGTCCCGGTTGGACCAGTTATTATCAGATCGTTTAGCGATTTGAAAAACTGATAACTATTATTTTCGTGTAACGTGTCTTTGATGCTCAATCCCATCCGGGCTGCGCGCAGAGCCGTTGAAGCATTGACTATTGCGCCGGCAGCATCTGTGGGACCATCGATACCATCAGTGCCAGCGCTTAAAAGAAGTCCTGCTCCAAGGTCACGTAATCTTTCGGCAGCTCCAAGAGCTAATTCCTGGTTCCTGCCGCCTTTTCCTTCGCCACGGACTGTGACGGTGGTTTCTCCGCCCGAAAGTATGCAGCAGGGAGTTGCGCTGGGATTACTGCTTTCGACACATTCAATTAAAATAGTTGACAGGACCTCTCCAATTTTACTGGCTTCTCCGGAGAGCATCGAAGTTATAACGATGGGTGAATAGCCCAAATCTTTTGCCTTCCGTTTCGCGGCTAAAAGCGCTAACCGGTTTGAGCCCACAAAAAAAGTTTCCGGCTCGATATCGGAAGGTGAGGGTTTTTTCCCCTGTTCCAGAAGCGGATCAATCCATTTGGCATATTTGCGGTGTAATTCATATTTATCAAGAATGGCCACCGGAAAAGTCTGACGTTGTGTGTATGTGTCCACGTCAGGCTGGACCGTTGGGCCAGACGCAATGTATTCCGGCGGATCACCAATCACATCCGAAATAATAAGGTTAATCACGGTGGCATCATCCAGATAACCAAGCAGTCGTCCGCCTTTCACCTGAGATAATGCAATACGGACCTGATTGAGCTCGTTGATGGTAGCACCTTTTCGCATCAGATCATCTACCAGGTTTCGATAGCCTTCAAATGGAATATCCGGTTTGGGTGAACAGAGCAGGGCAGAGCCACCGCCAGAGATGAGAAAAAGCACCAGATCATCCTCAGTTGCCCTTCCGCATAACTCGATAACCTGACGCGTCGCGTTTACGTTTTGTTCAGTGGGAAACGGATGAGAGCCTTCAAAAAACTTGAGTCGCTCTCCAGAACTATCGTGCAGTTCTTTTGGTAAAGAATTCGTGATTACCATTCCAGTCATCAGCCGATCGCCGAGTATCCGCTCAACCGATTGAAACATTCCAACGGATGCTTTTCCGAAGGCGATCACATAAATATTGGAATATTGACCCAAATTATAATGCAGCCCGTTAATTTCCAGGGTATCACCTTTACGCTTGACCATTTGCGGAATGCACTGATCCGGTTGCACCCGGGCCACCGCTGCACGGAAAATCTCCATGGCGTCGTTGCGAAGCTTGGAATCTGATTGTGTCATTGGCTTGGAATATCGATTTGAACGTCTGCCGGCAATTTACGGCGCAGGACGGATTGATCCAAGCGAAACGCAAATTCCTGCGCTGCTTCGTCCGCGCGTTTTTGATATTCTTTGGAATTGAGATATTCCCGCAAATTTCGATCACACGCCAAAATTTGCTCTTCCGGGTCCCAGATGAACGGAGTATCTGTGGATTGGTACTTTACCGCGCCCAGTTCCACTGCCCACGCGCGCAACGGTAATTTGTATTCTCCAAGATCACGATCGATGGCATTCAGTAATCCCTGGTAGCGTGGGTTCAGAAACCGAAACTCTCGGCTGAAAATCAAAGCCGTGTGATAGTAGTGCGGCACAATAAGCAGTCCCTGGGTATCCTGGTGTTTTGACATAATATATAGCAATTCGAGAATCTGCGGACCAATTCCTAATCCCGGGTGTTCCTGTCCCGGCAATCTCGGACGCTTTTTGCTGAAATGTCTGGTCTGGTCCTGCAGCACCAGCCACTCCACCTGAATCATTCGCAGGGGATAAAACTTCTCTGGGATCAGTGTTTCGGATTTGGGAGAGTATCGCGCTTTTCGAACAACGATTTCTCCCAGCAGATGATCAGGATCTTCTTGCTTGTTATACACTCTGACCATTTGACGAAAGGGATTACTGACATCAACGACCGGCTTGATATCCTTAAATCCGCGTTTCTGCAATTCTTTGCAGATGCCAAATTTTTCAAACGCCGTGAGGATGCCTTCCTCGGAATAGAAACCGAGAAACCAATCGGATCCGTGCGATTGCTGGAGATCATCCAGCACGCCTTCCATCGAGAATGAAAAATCGGTGGAGCCGGTCTGTAATTCCAGATTGGTGAGCTTGCGGGCAATACGATGAAATTTCCGGCGATACTTGGTCATATCATAAGATAGATTCACCAGCGGTGGAGAACAAGATAAACTATTATTAGCGTGTTATGGTGTTGGTGTGTTGTGGTGTTGCAGTAAATTTGCCGCTTGTGATCGTTGTATGCGGCGCGGGCTCTATTTAGTTAGAACACTTTTAACTTGAATACTTCAACATCACAAAACTGCAATAATTAGTAATCAAAATGTCCTTCAAATCATTGGACACGAACACGTAAACACGATAACACTGCAACACACCAACACTTCAACACTTCAACACTTCAACACTAAATGAAAAGTCTACATCTTCGCATTTTCCGATTCACCAAGTTTTGCTACCGCGTCCTTTAGCGCGTTAAAATCCTTGGCGTTCCCCGCCTTATAATTCAGATTCTTGTACGTGATTTTCCCGTCCTTATTGATGACATAGACGGTTCGCTGGTGCATTCCGTATTTTTCGTTATAACTGCTGTACATCTTGGCAACTTTAAAGTGATTATCCGTTAATAGTTTGAACTGAAAGCCCTCCTGTTTTATCCAGGCCTGATGGGCAAATGGGCCATCATTGCTGATCCCGAGAACAGCCGCATTCAGATCGTTAAAAGCAGCGAAATTATCACGAATGTTGCACAATTCTGTGGTACATCCCGGGCTGAAATCGGCGGGATAAAACGCCAGAACCACCGGTTGTTTGCCAAAGTAGTCGCTCAGTGTGACGCCGTCATAATTCACCGTATCCGCCGTGGCGTACGGTAGAGTAAAATCCGGCGCCTCGTCGCCGACTTTGGGTCCCGCTCCGAACGCAAGCGAATTCATTAATAGGAAAAATAGTCCGAATATTGCAATCTTTAACTTCATTGCTTCCTCCTTTGTTACTGCTTGATAAATCGAGGTTTGCGTCGCATCTCTTTTTCGATCGCCTTGACTGATTTTGGAATATCATGAGACAAAACAATACGACCAGTTTTGGTCACCAGGATGTCATCTTCAATACGTATTCCAATGTTATGCCATTTAGGATCAACATTTTGCATTCCCGATCTGATATAAATACCTGGCTCGATTGTAATGACCATTCCGGGCTTCAGTGGTAAGTTCGTCTGCCATATCGCGTAGCCACCAGGATCATGGGCGTCCATTCCCAGGTGATGACTAATACCGTGCGGCAAAAAGGTGTCCCCAGCGCCTGCTTCCACCAGAGAATCGAGATCACCGTGGAGAATATCAAGTTTGAGTAATTCCCTGACAGTTTCGCGTTGAGCAAGGTCGTTCAAATGTTCGATTGTTGCGCCCGGTTTCACTGCCTCGATGGCGCGTTTTTGCACATTCAACACTGCTTGATACAACGCTTTTTGCTCCGGAGAAAATTTCCCGCTCACTGGAATTGTCCTGGTGATATCGGCTGCATACATCTGGTATTCTGTGCCGATGTCAACTAACAGTAATTCGGTATTCTGAAGCTTCGCGTTGTTTTCAAAATAATGCAAAGTGGTTGCGTTTTTGCCCGAGGCAACAATCGACGGAAAACTCGGCGCTGTAGCGCCTTCATTGGTAAAAACATATTTAATGGCAGCCGAGATCTGGTATTCGTATTTGTCCGGCGCAGTTACTCGCATCATTTCTTGCTGAGCGTCATTGGTGATGTCGATTGCCTTTTGAATCAGATGAATTTCATGATCCGATTTTACTAACCGCATCCGGTGCAAAATATTCGATACATTCACGAGTGTGTCGGGTTGGATTGCCGAATTTTCGAGGATAGAATCATACTGTTCCTGGATAGCATTTCTTTGGTTTAATGGAAGATAAAAAGTCCCCGAATCGCCGATTAATCTTGGCAATTCTTGGTGAAGTTTCTCAACTGTATAGGCTGTATCCGCCCCAAATTTGGTCATGGCACCAGAGATGCCTGGTCGCGAACCGGTGTAAATTTCTCTGGTCGGATTGCGTGAGCGAACAAATAAAATGTAATGTGGCGCGGTGTCTGGTCTTAAAACGAGATACGCGCCGGGATTTGAAAATCCGGTGAGATAATAAAAGTCACTGTTCTGGCGATATTTGTATTCCACATCACCATTACGGATCGCTTGTGGAGCCGCTGCCAAAAGCACCACGCCATGTTGAATCTTTGCCAGGAGTGAATCTCTGTGAGCCGCGTAAATATCCGGAGATTGAGCTGATGGGTTTGCAAATGTTCTCCCGATACATAAAAAGATCACCTGCGCGAACACTAATACAAGATGAGTTTTCCGATTCATCCGTGCCTCCCGGTTAAATCAAAATATATGAGAAAAGTTGAACAGTTGCTAACAGACGCTCCGGAACTTTTCACAGAAGATGAGGTAGTAATAATCGGAGCTCTTGTCCTCCTACCCTCCGACAAGTGCCGCCAACTGAAGAGGGGCTGATTTATCAGCCCCTCTTTTTATTTTTATATCACAATCTGAAGAAGAGTGAATGTATTCAGGAACGCACTGATTTTGATGCTGATCCCAACTTCGTGATAATTGGAAACAAATCGCGGAATGATTGTACAGTATAATCAGGATTTAATTTTTTAAGGATAGTATGAGACCGGTAACCATACAGAGCAGCAATCGTGTTCATACCTGCCGCTTGCCCGGCCTGGATGTCTGTGTCGCCGTCGCCGATCATGACGCAGTGATCCGGTGCGACGTGCAAGGATTGCATCGCCATTTTGAGCGGATAAGGATCCGGTTTTTTCTGGTCGTAAGTATCTCCACCGGCAATAAAGGAGAAAAAAGTATCCAGATTGAACGCTTCCAACACCGGTTGCGTGAATCGGTCCGGCTTGTTGGTGACTAATGCCATCGGGTGATCGCTCAATTTCTCCAGCACCTGATACACCCCAGGATAAACGGTGGATTTGTTGGATAAATTCTGCCCATAATAGTATAAAAGTCGATCGTACAACTCGTTAAAATTCTGATCTTCCAAAGATGTGATGGCGCCAACTGCTTTCAAGGATCGCTCAGCAAGTTTATTGGCGCCATTCCCGATATAGGAAGAAATTTGCTCCAGGGGAAGAGGATCGTACCCCAGTTCATTCAGCAGACTGTTGACAGAAATTGCCAAATCTTCTCTGGAATCGATGAGCGTGCCATCGAGGTCAAATATGAGTCCGAATTTTCTCATAGAACAAAATTTAGGTGTTGTTTATCTCAGAGGCAAGCGATAGAGCCAATTGTCCGGCAGAGCTCTGATTGCAGAACTCTAGCTCAATCCGTATATTGACATCCAAGGATGAAAGGAGCGATATGGATTTATCAAATGTACATGCTATCGTGACGGGCGCATCACGTGGCATCGGGAGAGCGATGACAAAAAAATATGTGGAATCCGGAGCAAAAGTTATGGTGTGCGCTACGAATGAATCAAAATTACAGGCACTGAAATCAGAGTGCGCGCAGCTGTCCGGTTCTCTGGAATATGTGGTTGGGGACCTCACCAAAGATACAGTTCGCGAGCAAGTGTTCGATGCCGCTTTAACTCGTTGGAGTCAGTTGGATTTACTGGTCAATAATGCCGGAATTTTAGGCCCTCGCACCCGAATTGATCAATTCCCGGATGATGAGTGGGATCGTGTCATCGACATTAACCTCAATGCGATGTTTCATCTTACAAAATTAGTGCTTCAGCAGATGCGCCACCAAAATTCGGGACGGATCATCAATGTCACGTCCGGATTGGGCAAATTCGGCAGCGCGACCTGGGGCGCCTATTGTGTGAGCAAGTTCGGCGTGGAAGGTTTAACCGAAGTGATTGCCGAAGAAATTAAGGACACCAATATTGAAATCAACGCCGTTAATCCCGGGCCAACCCGCACAGATATGCGGGCCGAAGCCAAGCCTTCGGAAGATCCGATGAGCATACCAGCCCCGGAAGATATTTTAGATGTGTTTCTTTATTTAGCATCACCCGAAGGCAAAGGAAATAACGGGAATCGTTATGAAGCACAGGATTTTCAGCTAAATTAATTTGAAGTAAATAACAGAAGGCAAGGTAATTACCAATGCCGAATCAGCAGAACCCACAGCAGAACAAAAAATCAAAGAAAAAGGTTTCTTTTGACTGGCAGAACATGAAGAGCGGAGGAATGCCGCCCATTCTTAATTGGATACTCATTATTGTGATCGCGTATTTAGCGTTCCAGTTTTTCTTCCCATCGGGACCGACGGGTCAACAACTCACTTACACCGACTTCAAACAGAAAGTCAAGAATGGACAGGTGGAGCAGGTAACCATTGAAGGAGATCAGGTTACCGGTAAATTAAAAACGGGCAAGAAGGAAAACGAGAAAACATTTCGCACCGTTTTACCACCGTATTCTGACCAATCACTCAGTCAACTGCTTGATGACAACAACGTAGAAGTGCAGGCAAAGAGCTCCCAAAGCGGCACGTGGGAAACCATCTTAGTGTCCGTACTTCCGTTTCTGTTGCTGTTAGGATTTTTTATTTGGATGGGCTATCGTGCGCGCCAACAAGCTGGCGGGATTATGTCCATTGGAAAATCCAAAGCCAAGATGTTTTCCAAAGAGCAATCGAAAACCACCTTTGAAGATATCGCGGGATACAAAGAACAAAAAGAAGAATTGCAGGAGATTATCCGCTTCCTGAAACATCCGGAAGATTACCAGCACCTTTCGGCCACCGTGCCGAAAGGGGTACTTTTGCTTGGCCAGCCTGGAACCGGTAAAACATTGATGGCCCGTGCTGTCGCCGGAGAAGCGAGTGTGCCGTTTTTCCATCTTAGCGGCTCAGATTTTATGGAAATGCTGGTTGGCGTGGGCGCCAGCCGCGTCCGGGATCTATTTCAGAAGGCCAAGAAGAACAGTCCGGCAATCATTTTTCTCGATGAGCTGGATTCAATTGGTCAGCGTCGCGGTGGTGTCCGACTTGGCGGCGGTCACGATGAACGAGAACAGACACTAAATCAATTACTGAGCGAGATGGATGGTTTTGAGCCAAATGAAGGCGTGGTGGTAATGGCGGCCACAAATCGTCCGGATGTGCTGGATCCGGCACTGCTTCGACCAGGTCGTTTTGATCGGCGTATCCGCGTCGATTTACCCAATTTGTACGAACGCACGGAAATACTGAAAATTCATACCAGAAAAACGCCATTAGCCGATGATGTCGATCTGAAATCCGTGGCGAAAAGCACGCCAGGACAATCCGGTGCGGATTTGGAAAACCTCGTGAATGAAGCAGCGATCACCGCAGTGAAAGAGCAAGCTGAAGAAGTCACGTATCGACACTTCCAGATTGCCAGAGATAAAATTCTGATGGGAATGAAGCGCTCCAGTTTAATTCTCTCCGATGATGAAAAAGAACGAATCGCGTATCACGAGGGCGGACACGCATTAGTGGCTGAATTGCAGGACCAAACCGATCCTGTGGAAAAAGTGACTATTATTCCGCGTGGACGATCCCTGGGAGCCACGCAACAATTACCGGATGACGAGCGCCACAACTACAGCAAAACGTATCTCGAGCAGAAGATTGCGGTGATGATGGGAGGGCGCGCTGCGGAGAAACTCATCTTTGATGAAATTACCACCGGGGCGGAAAGCGATTTGGTCCAGGCGACGAAAATGGCACGTAAAATGGTAACGACGTGGGGTATGAGCGAGAAACTGGGAACCATTGCTTTTCAGCAGAATGATGACAACACGCCGGAGCAGCGAATGTTACAGGGCGATGAATACAGCCAACACCTGGCTGAACTTATTGACGAGGAAACTCAAACCATCCTCGATCGCTGTTTTGAGCACGCATACGAGTTGTTGGAAGATAACAAATCGATTCTCAAAAATATTGCGGCAACCCTGCTCGAAGTAGAGGTCCTTCAGGGTGCTAATTTAAAGAAACTGCTGAAGGGCGAGCCATTGGAAGAATTAGAATCGAGTTCGAATGGTGATACAAACGATTCCAACCCGGAAGATGAATCACCCAGAGATGAAGAAGCCTCAGTGAAAGAGGAAAACTAAATATGCCGCGAAAGTGGAAACTTTTTAGCGTATTGGGATTCGAAATATCTATCGATATCTCATGGTTCCTGATCCTGGCATTGGTGGTGTGGTCGCTCGGTGGGAGCTACTTTCCATACGCCTACCCTGACCTCACTACTTCCACCCATTGGATTATGGGACTCATTGCAGCGTTGCTGTTGTTTGCTTCCGTGTTAATTCATGAACTGAGTCATTCCGTTGTTGCGCGAAATCATGGATTGGATATCAGTGGAATTCGTCTGTTTATCTTTGGCGGAATATCTGAAATGACAGAAGAACCAGACGAGGCGAGTGCAGAATTTAAAATTGCTGTGGTGGGGCCGATAACTTCTCTGGTGTTAGCTGGCATTTTCTATGTAATTACCTTGCTTCCTGTCAAAGCCTGGTCGACTCCTGCCTATGCTATCCTGATGTACCTGGCGATCCTGAATTTGGCGTTGGGAATATTCAACCTGATTCCCGGTTTCCCATTGGATGGTGGTCGTGTGCTTCGGGCGATTTTGTGGGGGAAATATGACAATCTGCAGCGCGCCACAGATATAGCGGCCAAAGTCGGAAAAGGGTTTGCGTATCTGCTGATTGCTTTTGGAGCAGTGAACGCGCTCAGCGGCAATTTCATCAGTGGCATATGGTATATTTTTATCGGGATGTTTTTAAGTTCCGCTGCTGAAGGTAGTAAACGTCAGATCATGATGCGTGAAGGGCTCAGCGGGGTGAAAATTAAAAATGTGATGAGCACCGACGTGGTTACGGTTCCACCCGAAATGGATTGTCAAACCGTTGTGGACGAATACATTATGAAATTCCGTTTCGATATGTTTCCCGTAGTTAATGACGAAGGGGTACTGGTCGGGCTGATTACGCTGCACGACGTTAAACATTTGCCACAGGATGACTGGGCTTCTACCCCAATCAGAGAAGTGATGGATCCCGTCGAGGACGAGATGGTTTTGCATCCGGAAGATGAGGCTGTTGATTGCCTGAGCCGGATGGTGCAATCGGAAGAGCAGGGCCGAATGCCGGTGATTGACGATCAGAATGATCTGGTTGGAATTGTCACCCGGCGCGACATCATGAATTTATTACGGATTAAAACAGATCTGGGCACCTGATACGACTGAATAAGTTTGCTGTGTTGAATGAGTAAATACGATTCTATGAGAAAAACTACATCAGGAATAGTTAAATTGCTTGACAGGATTTCGAGTTAAGCCTATATTTTCGCCGCTATGACAAAAAAGAAACCAAAGAAACCGGTAATTGGCGAGCTGATTTTCAAAAAGGAAAATTACCTCATTTTTTTCGTTGGTGTGGCGATTATCATTCTGGGTTTTATTTTAATGGCACTCGGTGGAACCAATAGTCCGGTATCACTTACTGTGGCACCTATTGTACTTTTAATTGGATTTTTGGTTGTCATCCCTGTAGCAATTATGTATCGTAAAAAATCATCAGACGGGAAACCAAGCCCGTAATTTTTTGACAATTTTGGGGTCGTAGTTCAATTGGTTAGAGCACCCCGACCCGTCGGGGAAGTTGCTAAGAGCCGTAAGAGATCGGGACTCCACAAGCGTTTTTTGAAAGAGTATGGTATTATACGACTGGGGTCGTAGTTCAATTGGTTAGAGCACCGGCCTGTCACGCCGGAAGTTGCGAGTTCGAGTCTCGTCGACCCCGCAAGATTAGGAAAGGGGGAAGCAATTCTCCCTTTTTGTGTTTTCGAAGGTTTGCGGCGGGCTCCCCGCCGGAAGTTGTCCCGATAGCTCGGGAAGTCTCGTCGCCCCCGCAGTTATCTTTCATGGGATTAAATATCCCTTTTCCTTATTAATTTTTCTATTGCGATTAAGCATAATTATGAGACTCCATGAATGCCTCAAAGTGGTACGTGTATATTTTGTACTCACCATCGAAGGATTCCTACTACACAGGGTACACCGCTGATCTGGAAAAGCGAATTTCCCGGCATAATGCAGGCTGGAGCCGTTCAACCAAATCTGGTATTCCCTGGAAAATTGTGTATACTGAATCTTTTAAAATGAAGGCTGATGCGATCAAGCGGGAAAAGGTGATAAAAAGAAAAAAGAGTCGACGTTTCATCGAACAGTTGATTAATTCCTGAATTCACTTACTCCCCGCCGAAAGTTGTCCCGATAGCTCGGGAAGTCTCGTCGACCCCGCAGAGATTGGAAAGGGAGAGTAATCTCCCTTTTTTTTAGCTTTGCTCTTGACAGATTTCCCGTCTCTCTTTATGCTTAGACTATAATTTTGTAAGATATCTTTCCTTCTAAAACTACTGATCATACTTGTTTTTATATAAATCGACATTGAAATAGAAACTGCTTCTGTGGTGTAATATGTCCTGCTAAGACCTGAGATTGTTAACTCTGTGCCGCTATTAAAATAGAATATTTAATAGATATAGTATGGAGGAGAAAATGGAGCTGAGACATATTACGAACAGTGTAATCCTTTTATTTTCCATGTTATTCTGTGCTTTTTTTCTGAACGCTCAAATTGATAAACATTGGACTGGCTCAGTATCTGCAAATTGGACCAATTCAGAGAATTGGTCACCCCAGGGGATTCCAGACTCGATTGATAATGTGATAATTCCACCCAGCATACCAAATGATCCCACCATGCCTGTTCTTGATTCCAGTTTTGTAATTCATAATTTGACTATCGAAAGCACCGGATACCTAACGCTGAATGGTCATCGACTCGAGGTTTTCGGTGACTTTTTAGCCGACTCCGCAGGAAGCGTTTATCGTCATCTGCGAATGCAAAACTCAGCAGACAGCTTGATTATCTATGGGAACGCCGTATTTAAAGGAGCAAACTCTCTAGATTCTGGCACAGTCATTCTCAAGGGTGATCTGATTCAGTATGATCATTCCATTAGTTTACAAGCATTTAGCACCAAATTTATTTTTTCAGGGAATTCTGCTCAGACTATTACCTTTGAAAGTCCCGGTTCTGATACCCTGTTAACCTCCTTTTTTGGTGATGTAAATTTTAGCAATCCGGCTGGAGTCATTTTTAACTCAGACGTGTTCATCCGTGGCCAGATGATCTTGTCTGAAAACTGTTCTGTGGAACAATCAGCAGATTATGGAACACATTTTACTAAAGATTTACCGCTGCTGGCGAGCGACAGTTATTTGATCCCGAATAGTCATGTCAATGGGGATATCATCCTGGATCGGGATATTGTTTTTCCGCAACCGATTAACAACTTGTTCCTTACTCATAAGTTGCAGTTAAACGGCCATAAATTGACGGTGGGTTCAGATTTTACAGCAGAAGCTGCCGGGAGCGTATATTTACACCTCCAGATGTTGACACCGCAAGATACACTCGTTGTGCTTGGAAATGCATCCTTTCTCGGTAGTAACACTCTCGATTCCGGAGCAGTCATACTGAAGGGAAATTTTACCCAACAAACTGGTCAATCCGCAGTACAACCGGATGCAGTCCAGTTTATTTTTAACGGTGATACGACACAGATCATTAATTTTGAACATCCTGGGCAGTACGCGTCTTTTTACAGCTTTTTCAGAGATTTTCAGATTGCTCCGCAATCTGAAGTTTCACTAAATACTGATGTCTATTGTTTAGGAAACTTCGATAATTTTGGCACGCTGAAAATTCCATCCGGGATTGTATTACACGGACTGGGAGAACGAATACATAATAAGTCAAATGGGTTAATAACGGGTGCCGGTACAATCAGCAGTGACACGACCAGGCTCATCAACTACGGAATAATTAAGCCAGGATTAGAATTATTTCCTGATACTCTCACCATTGATACTGATTATCAACAATATTGGTATAGTATTATTGAACTATCGATTTATAAGCAGGATGATACGTTGATCTCTGATAACCTTATTATTAACGGTGAAGCGCAATATGCCGGAGATCTTATTCTTGATTTTGTTAGCGAGTCTGGTTTCGTACCAGGAGACAGCACTAGGATTATCAACCATGTCTCCAGAGATGGCGAATTCGATACCGAAACAATTATTCCACCTTATGAAGTGGCTATTTCTTACAGGGATGACGGCATAGATATCATCGTGACTGACACTACAATCACTGGTTTAGAGCCCACCGATGAGAGGCCCGTTCTGCCAAAGCATTATGTTCTTGAGTATAATTACCCAAATCCGTTTAACCCTGAAACCACGATAAAATTCGGCTTACCTGAAAATGCTCAAGTGCGACTGACGATCTACGATTTGCAGGGGAGACAGGTATGGCAATACGGAAATACAATGAGTGCCGCCGGGTGGCACACGATTAAGTGGAATGGCAGAGACGCGCACGGGGCACTGGTTAGCACGGGTATGTATTTTTATCGGCTTCAGGCAGGAGATTTTGTTCAGGTCAGGAAGATGACCTTGTTGCGATGAAAAATTGCAGCATTTTAAGAAGTATTTTATCTCAAGATAGGGCTCTACATTTTTATCAGGAATTACCCTGTTGAATTCAAGACTTCTCAAACCGCCTCGCCAAACCATCATAGAGCACCGGAATCAGATTCAGGCTGAAGAACATTCCAACGAGTAAGCCGCCGATCAGGGTGATGGCGAATGGCTGATGGATTTTCGAGCCGATGCCGCCGCCAATTGCAGCAGGAAGTAATCCAAAAATAGTGGTCAGTCCGGTCATCAGGATAGGTCGGGTGCGGACGTGCACCGCCTCGCGCAATGCCTCCATCCTTGAGACGCCTTTCTGCTGAAACTTGTTCGCAAAGTCGATCAGGACAATCGCGTTGTTTACTGCAATCCCTACCAGCGTCAGTAGCCCGATTGCCACGGAGATGTTGAGTTGCTGTCCGGTAATGAGAATCGCAATGAATGCTCCGAGGAAATCCATCGGAATTTTCAGCAGGATGACGAACGGCTGCCAGAAGGAATCGAACTGAATATAGAGAATAATGTAGACCAAAATGACGGCAAACAGGATCACCCAGAGAAATGACAGCGCTGTTTTTATCAAAGTCTGATATTGTCCGCGTATTTCTACGGTATATCCTCTCGGTAAATCTATCTTTGAAAGTGTTGATTTCAGATTGTGGACGACCTTGAACAGGTTGCCGCTCACCTCCGCGGTCATCGTGATTTCGCGATGTCCGTTCAGATGGTTGATGGTCGGCGAGATGTCCTGAGTTTTGATATCACACAGTTCATCGAGTGGTATTGTTTGTCCGGAGCCAAGCCGGACGGGATACTTCCTCAGCGATTCTATATTGTCTCTATCCCCGGGACGCAGCCGGATAAACAGCGCAATCGGAATCTGGTTTCGCAGGAAGTATCCGGCGATCTCTCCCTGGAATGCGACCGACATCTGCCGCATCACGTCGTTGACGGAGAGTTGATACGCCGCCAATCGATCCCGCCGCGGAACCACCTGAATCTGCGGCACTTGAATTTTGGCGTTGTTCACCAGGTTATTGATTCCGGAGGTGTTGGACGCGACCGATTCCACATCTTTGGAATACGCGACGAGTGAATCCTGATTTGAGCCGAGCAGAGTGATGCCGAAGAACGCCGGCAATCCGGAGAAGCTCTCGTCGATGTTTTCCTGGGTCGGCTGGTGAAAGAGAAAAGAGACGCCGGGGATGTTCGTGAGTTTTGCCTGTAAATCCGCGAGTATCTGGTTGGCGCTTCTGTCACGCTGACCTTTCGGTTGCAGTTTAATCAGGAACTCGCCCCGGTTTACGTTTTCGATGTAATAGGTGTTTTCCGGCGAACCGATCTTGAGATACACGGTTTGCACCGCTGGATCGCTCTGAATGATCTGTGATTCCAGGGCGCCGATCTGTTTCGATTCCTGCAAAGAGGTTCCCGGCGGAAGCACGTATTCGATGAGCAGCGCACCCTCGTCCAGCGGCGGGAGCATTCCAGCCTGATTGAACAGAGCCACGCTTGCCACCGAAGCTATAAGCAGTATCACGATACTTGCAATCACACCGATTTTGTGCTTGATGACATAGTCGAAGATGTTGTCATTGAAGGTGATGAATCTGTTAAGGAGATTCGGCGGTTCGGGCGTTTTAACTTTCTTTTCTCCCCGCCAATGGATGAGAAGCGGGATAAAGATCAGCGATAATCCCAGCGATGCCAGCAGCGTATAGCTAATAGTAGCGCCAAACGGCACGACAATCTGTCCCACGAATCCGGTCAGGAAGAGCAGCGGAATAAATACGATAATAGTCGTGAGTGTCCCGGAAATATCGGCGGCGGCGATCTGTTTGAGTCCGTCGGCAATCGACCGGATAACCGGCTTGTCCGGCGCACGGTTCCGCTCGATATTCTCCATCACGATGATAGCGTCATCCACGACCATCCCGATTGCCAGAGTGAGCGCCGCCAGCGTCATCATATTCAGGGAAAATCCGGAGAGGTACATCAGCGCCATCGCCAGCATCAGCGAGAGCGGGATGGTGACGGCGACCGTCCAGGTTGGTTTCCACCGGCGGAGAAAATAGAACAGCACCAGAATCGCCAGGATCGCGCCCAGCAGCATCTCCATCTCCACGCCGTGAATCGATTCGTCGATCATCTCGGACTGGTCGTACACCTTGTGGACGGAAGTTCCCTCCGGAAGCAAGGCGTTTAACGTATGGATTTTTTTGTCAATATCGTGCGCCAGCCTGACCGAACTGTAACCGGACTGTTTCTGCACAATCAGCGCGACCGCCGGGAGTTGGTTACTCCGGATGGCATAGTGTTCCGGGAGGTAATCTGAACGGATAGTTGCAACATCGCCAAGAAGAATCGGTGTACCATCGCCTGTACTTTTCAGGAATATCCGGCGGACATCCTGAAGCGACTGTACCTGTCCGAATCCCTGGATCGGTTCATCCTGGTGGAAGCGGGTGAGGTAACTGCCGCTCACGTTGATATTATTCTGCTGCAGCGCCAAACGAATATCCTGAACGGAGAGATTGAGTTGAGTGAGTCGGCTCAAGTCTGGTTCCACTGTAATTGATTCACGCCGTCCGCCCATCACCTCAATGCGGGAGATGCCGTTCAGGGCGCGTAATGCGGGCACGAGTTTGTACTGGATTGTCTGCCGGAGTTCGGTTTGTGGGACATCAGTATTGACAAAGGTGTAGCCGATAACCTGATTCAGGCGGCTGCCGAGATTGTCAATCTCCGGGTGAACATCCGGTGGCAACGTCCCAGCGATATTGGAGAGCGCCGCCGAGATCAGTTGACGGGCGGTGACGATATCGAATTTGTTTTGGAACTCTACTGTAACCTGGGAAATCCCCATCGAGGAAACAGACGAAGTCCGGCGCACGCCCTGAATGCCCTGGAGTTGCTGTTCGATAGGATTGGTAACAAGTAACTCAACATTTTCCGGAGCAATGCCGGGATACTGGGTGACCACATTCAGCAACGGATAATTCAGGGATGGAAGAAGATCGACCGAAAATTTCTGGAGGGCGAAGAATCCGCCGGCAGCGAGGATCAGAATAATCAGCACAGCGTAAACCGGGCGCTTGACGAACGCGAGAAACCGTTCCATCATAATCGGGGATTTCTAATCCTGGACACGATAATGCAACGATGATTGCTGGTGATAGATCTCATAAGCGCCTTTGGTCAGAACTGTCTCCCCTTTCCTGATATCGCCGCTGATAGCAGCGAAGGCGTTTTGAGTTTGAATTAGTTGAACTTTACGCGAAGAATAATTCCCGTGCTCCGACACCACCACCCAGTACTGGTGCTGATCCCGGATGAGCGCGCTTTGCGGGACAGCCAGTGATCTGATGCTATCGATTGTGACTGAGTAGGATAATTTTTCGTCAGGAAAAAGTCCTGGTGGAGGCGCATCCAGTCCAATCCAGACATCCCGTGCGCCGGAACCGGGATCGACAGACGAATCAATGAAGATAATCCTGCCGGTTGTATTCAGGGAATCGTTGAGTGAAAGTGAAACCCGCTGCCCGGTCGACAGATTGACATTCCGGTTGTACCACGGAATGACCAGTTTCATCGAGTCCGGATTCCAGAAATAACCGATCCGGCTATTCGCCGTGACGTAATCACCTTCCGGATACTGTATCTGACTGAGCGAACCGTCAAACGGCGCGCGATAAGCAGTCATCTGCTTAAAATAAGCAAATGTACCGTCCGCCTTTTTCAGATTCGCCTGGACGATCGCATACTGTTTCTGGATCTGGTTCCACTGCTGGGGTGAAATCAACTTTTTCTCGTACAGATCCTGCTGGCGCGCGAGTTCTTTGTGATAATACGCGCTATCGGCGCGATTGGTCTCGACGTCGTGCTCGAGCAGATTCCGCTGGTGCGAGACCGTTTCTCCCCGGAGCCGGTAAATGATTTGGCCCTTGTTATAACTCTTTTGTCCCAGACGGCTGGGATAAAAGTCGCCCGGATAGGCTGTCGTTAGCCACATCGCCTGCATCGGTAGCAACTCTCCGATTCCTGAGATTGTGCGAGAAAAACTTCGCATTTCAACTTTGGAAGAATCCAGCGCAATCGCTATTTGTCTGGATTGATTGCCGCCGGACTGTTTCGAGCAGGTGAAAAGGAGAGGTACAAAAGCGAAAAAAAGAAAATATTTTATATGAGATGAGAGGCTCATTTTTCAAGAAAGTATTTTACAGGGAATTAATGAGAATAGGAATAGTTTATCGCTCTTTAAAAAAGAACCGCAAATTAACGCAAATAGACGCGGATAGAAAAAAGGAAAAATCAAAATACATTGACCTCACACTCTCTCACAGGGAATTGTATTTTCTTTAAGTTTGTCTTCCCTCTCCTTGGCAAGGAGAGGGACCGAGGGTGAGGTTCTCACTCAATTTCCTCATTCTTATAAAACAACCGGATCAACGTCGGCAGCACCATCAACAGCAGCGGCAGGGCGACGATAAATCCACCGATGACGGCAATCGCCAATGGTTGATGCAGCTGGGCGCCGACTCCAATGGCGAACGCAAGTGGCAGCAGCGCGGTGACGGCGGCGGTGACGGTCATCATATTGGGACGAAACCGCAGCGAGATCGCGTGATTGATAGCATCTGTCAGGGACATCTGCTCAGTTTCTCTGGCATTACGGTATCGATAATACGTAAATATGGCGTTTTCGGCGATAATCCCGACAATCATTATGACGCCGGTATAACTCCCGACATTGAGTGGAGTCCCGGTAATGTATAATGCCAGCACACTTCCTGAAACACCAAGGATTGAAGTAAGAAACACAATCAGCGTTGCCCTGATTTCCCTGAACATAAACAGAACAATGGTAAGCACCAGAATGCTGGAAGAGATCAGTATCATCAGCAATTCTTTAAAAGACTGCTGCTGTTGAGCATACGCTCCGCCATACGTGATGTGATATCCCTTCGGGAGGTAAATGTGTCCATTGACAGCCTGTTTGATCGCCGCGACGGTGCTTCCGAGATCCCGGTTCTCCAACCGGGCGGTGATATCCGCCATTGGCTGCAAATCTTCCCGGATAATTTCGGCAGACCCGGGATTGCTCCGGATATCGGCAAAGTCACTGAGTGGCTTTTGTTCCCCGTCCGGGAGAAAGATGGACGTCTGCTTCAACTGGTGGATATTGTCCCGCAATTGCGCAGGATAAATCATTCGAACGGTGGTCAGCTGTTGTCGCTCAAGGATACTGGCAACTGCATCGCCCTGAATCTGCGTGTGGAGCTGAAACCAAAGGTCATTCGGCGTCATCGAATAAGATGAGAGCACGTCTTCTTTGGGATAGATGGAAATAGAGGGCCCGGCAATGACCACGCCGTCGAAGACATCGGCTGTGCCTCGCACGCCTTCCACCAAACCCGCCACTTTCGAAGCATAATTCTGCAGAACAGTCGGATCACTTCCAAAGATTTTGATTTCGATCGGCTGTGCGGTGCTCATCAGATCGCCAAGCATATCGCCGATTACCTGTCCGAAGTCGACCCGGATTGCCGGAATCTGCTGCTCGATACGAGTCCGCAGACTGCTGATTACTTCTTCGGTGGACTTAGATCTGTTATTTTTGAGTTGAATAAGATAATCACCGTTGTTCGGTTCGGTGATGAAAAATCCGAGTTGGGTGCCGGTTCGCCGCGAATATGCTGAGACCTCTGGTGTACTATTTACAATGGCGTCGACTCGCTGTAAAATCTGATCAGTTTCTCTCAGCGATGTCCCGGGCGGAGTCTTATAGTCCAGCACGATGGTGCCTTCATCCATTTGTGGTAAAAATCCGGTTTGCAGTCGTGGAATAACAACATAAGCTCCCACAACGAGCAGAGCTATCAGGATAAAGGTCAGCGATGGATGATGTATCAGGAAGTCGCTCCATTTTGGCGTTTCGGTTGTGTGCTCCGTTCGGGATTTTGATGTTTTTTTACTGGCGAACAGGAGATAAAACACCGGGAGTCCGACCCAGACAACAAAAAAAGAACAGACCAGCGTGATAATCATCGTGTACGCCAGTACCTTGAAATACGCGCCTGCAACTCCGCTCATCAGCGAAAACGGAAAGAAAATCACGATGGTGCTCAGTGACGAACCGACCAGCGCCGGCAACAGGTATCGCATCGATTTCTTGATGTGTACCCACGCCGATTCATCGGGAAATTTCTCCCAGGTGCGGTGAATTTGCTCCACGACCACAATGGCGTCATCGATAATCAATCCCAGCGCCGCGGCAATGGCTCCAAGCGTCATCAGATTCAGAGAATAACCCAATACATACAGCGTAACCAGACTCAATCCCAGTGTGGTGGGAATCACCGCAAGCATCGTCAGACTGGAGCGAAACGACCGCAGAAACAGCACCGTAATCACTATAGCAAACAGCAACCCGATCCAGATGGCATCGATGACGCTGTGAATGCTCGCCCCGACAAAGTCCGCCTGATCGTAATACACCGTAAGATGGACGCCTTTCGGAAGCAATGTATTCAGGTGCTTGACCTGCGCTTTAACCTCTTGGGAAATATCGAGCAGATTTTTATTCGGATGTTTGATCACGTTGACCAGAACACCTTCGTGTCCGTTGGTATTGATTTTGACGTACTTAATCCGCTGGTGAATTTCGATATCTGCAATATCGTGAAGTTTTACACTCCGGTTGCCCCGGTTCTCCACCACCAGATTTCCCAGTTCATTCTGGTTGGAAACCGACGGATCGACGAGAGTCAGATACATCCGGCGATAGTCGCTGCCGTATCCGCTGGCTTCGATGAAATCGGTATTGGACAATGCATCACGAATCATCGCGGGAGTCACGCCCAGCCGATTCATTGCTGTTTGATTGAGTTTCAGCCAGAACTCTTTATCCTTACCGCCCTGAATCTGGATTTTTGCCACGCCATTCAGCTGGGAGAGAAACGGTTTGATGGTGTATTCGGCGATCATCTTCAGTTCAATGAGGTTCTTGTTACTGCCTTCCAGCATAAATCCCATCACCGGCAATATCGATGGATTCATCCGTTCGATGGTAAACTGGGTAGATGCAGGCAAATCGTTGCGGATCTGATTGATCCGGGACTCAAGCAGTTGTTGGCTCCGGTAAATATCAGCATTCCAATCCAGGAACACCGAAATTTCACAGCTGCCACGACTGGTATTACTCCGGATGAGCTTGGTGCCGGGTACCTGTTTTATTGCCTCTTCCAATGGCTTGGTCACCGTGACCATCATCTTGTCCACCGGTTGCTCACCGTTATCGGCGATGATTTTAATCTTGGGAAACGTGATTTCCGGAAACAGAGATTTATGGAGTGAGATGTATGAGAACACTCCGCCGATTAGCACCAGCAGAATGATATAGGTGAGCGGTTTTTGGTACCGGGTGTAAAAATGCTCTTTCATTGGGAATCCGCTTTACTGTTGAATGCTTACCCGGGCTGAATCTTCCAGCCCGTAATTGCCTGAAATAATGATCTTGTCGTTTGGTGATAATTTTGGCTTCAGGATTTCAACGAACTGTGGATTCGTTATGCCTTCCTGCACCGGGACTTTCAACGCCAGAGTATCGTGGGCTACTTTCATTATCCAAAACTGATCCATTGTTTCGTTTGCCAGCACCGCCTCCTTGGGCAAAAGTTGGGTCTCACTATGTTGCGTTGTGATTACAGTGGTCACCACCCGGAGTCCCTCGGGCAGGATAATCGGCGTTTCCGGTTTGAGCAGATACACGGCAGATTGTGAAGATGAATCCGCCATACTCATCTGTTGAGTCACCTTTGCCTGCAATCGCCGGTGATCGGGCAACCGGATCATTACGCTCTTACCAGGATGAAGTACGCCGTGATAGCGGTACGGAACGTAGAGTTTAAAAGCCAGATCCTCAGGATGGACGATGTTGCAGAGCCGGTCGCCTTCCGTCACGTAATCTCCCTGATAGTGATTGACATTGACTACGCTGCCGTCGGTTCGGGAGGATAGAGTTACCGAGCCAAATTGTCCCCTGCGTTGCGACAACAGCGTATCCGGCAAGTTGCCTTTCAGGGTGCTTGCTTCCCGGGTTTGCACCGTGAAGAGCGGCTGCCCTTCTTCCACCTTCATTCCGGGCTGGATGTTGCTTTTGGTGATATAGCCGGTGATCGGCGCGGACACTACGTTTTTTTTCAGGAAGGTGGACACCGCTGTCAGCGCCACTGAATCCGAAATTGCACCCTGACGAACGTGCGTGATTTCCACCTGGGCGCTGGCTTGTGATCCTGGCGCACCGGCGGACGGATTCCCGGAACACCCGAGCAGGAATATTCCTACCGTAAAAATCTGAAGGATTAACAAATGTGTTTTCAAATTCTTCATAGCTCCCATCTTACCAATGCCAGTAGTTATATTGATTCATTAATTGATACTGCGTCGCCTGTAACTGTTGCTGTTGATCCCTGAAAACGAGATAGTCACGTACCACGGACAGGTAATCGATTACCGAAACATCGCCGCTGGATAACTCGGCGTTATAGGTGTCGAACAGGTTCTGATATCGGCTTTTCTGTTGGGACATAGATGCCAGCTGGCTTTTCACGTGGTCGAGTTGCGTGCGAAGACTCTGCAGTTGCGTCTCTCTCTGATTCTCAAGATGTGAGCGGTGTCCGGTAATCGAGCGCTGGGCGACGGTGATTTTCTGGCGCTGGATGTCTTTTTGACCGCCATTGTACAGGATAGTGGAAAAGTGCAGTCCGACCGTATATCCGTAATTATGTTTCAGTCCGTTCAGTCCGGTCGGCTGGATGGCGTTAAGTCCCGCGGAAGTCATTAAGGAGAGATCTGGGCGATATTTCATATCCTGCACCTTCTTTTCCAGCGAGAGTCGGAGACTGTCCAGCCGAAACTGTCTCAGAAATAGCGATTGACTAGTTTGGGTTGTATCCCGTGAAATCTTCGGCGGTTCTATTCTGGCAGTCAGAGAATCATTAACGCCGCTCATAGTATTGAGCTGGCTGAGACTGGCGCGATATTCATTTTCCGCCGTCGATTTCTGGATGAGCAGATCCTGATTTTTGATGTCAATCTGCTGTAATTCGGTGACGTGAATCAGTCCATTCTGAGCAAGAGGTTGCAACACCTGTTTCTGTTTGCGCAGGAGTGTGATGATATCATCAAGATATTGAACGTGCGCAAGATTCTGGTACGCGGTAATGTATTGATCTGTAACGTTCGCCCGGATTTCGTGCTCGAGCAGCTGGATGTTATAGCGGGATTTCCGTTCCGCCGCCTGTCCCGCGTGTTTTTGCACAGCCAGTTTCCGGAAGTGCAACAGCGGATACTCAAGATTCAGCAGCGCGGCATAGTGTCCGCCGTCCGTAATATTGGTATCAAATCCATATTTACCGTAAGTGGGCGCGTAGAGATAATCTGCGGTTCCGGTGATTAACGGGCGGGCTAATTGCGCTTTGGATAATTGAATGCCTAACCGGGCGGAATCAATCGCTCCCCGCTGATCGTTAATCTGCGGGCTGTTTTGGATGGCGCTAGTGACGTAATAGTCAAGTGAGCGCGTTTGGGAGAAAAGGGATGTGCTCAAGGTGAGGATGCAAATTATCAGGATGGTGATTCGGTTGATTTTATGCATTGTAAATTTTCAAATATTTTAGTTATGAAATGAAACTATTTCGTGAATTAATTCTAGTAGTAGAGACGTGCCATGGCACGTCTCTACCCCAACGGGATGCCCTTGGCACACTCAATAATATCATTAGGTTATATTCTTTTTTCAATGTGTGTTATTTTTTAATATCAGTAGTAAAAAATCCCATTGACATTGCATTCTCATAAACCTTCCCGGCACATTTCTACATATGCAGATTAAAATTGTATTCATAGGATTCCATTGATAACTAAGTCCAAATTTTTGCTTCCAAAATCATAGCGGGGAGAGTCATCAGATACCTCTCCCCGCGTCTCCCCTTATTCCCCAATATTCTGAATCTCTGCCATTGGATTGAATAGATTAATCTTCGTCCTCTTCCATCGACTCATCATTCTCTTCAGCGGATTCTTTGTCCTCATTATTCTTATTCGCATTTTTCAGGACTTTGCCGTCCGCGTTAAAGATCACGTCGAAGGATTTTTCTCCCTTGTGGAGTTCGGCTTCGTAGCTCGTGCCGTTATCATTTACAATTTTTGCGGCTTCCTTGAGCTTATAATCGCTGAATTGACTGGCAATGGTGGATTGAACCGGTTGGGGAAGCTGATTGGTGTTCAGCTCAGTTTCAGTCTCAATGTGATTGCCTTGAGCATCGTAAGTTGCCGACATTTCATTGTCGTTTTGCTCAAAATTCACTTCGTACTGGTTGTTCTCTTTCGACCAGTTCGCGTCTTTAATCTGTGGGAACTGTTTGGTGAAACTTTGCACCACTGCATCTGGTACGTCCTTCTTCTGGAGCGATTGCCCGTACCCCATCACTCCAACAAACATTAATACGATTGCAAGTAACTGTTTCATTTGTACCTCCCTTTATTGTTATATCTCAAATTTCGATGGACAAGATAAAGGATAAATCTGAAGAGAATTTGAAGTTGGGGTATGAAGAAGGAAAAATTGATAGAAATATCTAATGCAGAAATATGTTCACACAGGAAAACGCAAATCATATCTCTACATATAAATGAGGATCTGATCTGAATAATTTGTGAGATTGGTATTTATTGCAATTTGAGGATTACTTCAACACAGGATTGCTTGGAATTAGCCACTCTTTCTCAGCAGAGACTCCTCCCGGAGCGACAAGCTCAGAGTGACTCGATAAGGCGTCATCCTGAGCTTGTCGAAGGATTAACGCCGGAAATAGCAAATAAGAGATAAAATTTCAATTTTTAGGCTATTACAGATTTATCAATTTTTAAAGATCATTAATAATTCAGGTTAAATGTGTATCATTCCAGCAATGAACTCAAAAACTCAACCGAATCGTATGCAGATCTTCATCAACCGAATACTCAATGCCAATAACGTACGCTTCACAGATTTTTTCGACAATAGCGAGTCCCAAACCTGTGGAATCTTTGCTGCTGACATCGCTGGCAAAACGCTTGAAGAGTTGATCCGGCGGCTTGGAGAGTGGATCGCCGGCGTTGGTGATTTTCAACTCGTGTTCTGATAATTCGATACGGATGAAACCTTGTTCAACGTTGTGTTTTATAGCGTTGCTCAGCAGATTCGAGATCAGGATATCGCCCAGCGATGGATTGATTGAAATGGTTGGGTTTCCCTGAAGATCAGTTTTTAGGGACAATTCCCGCATATCCATCAATTCCTGGTAATATTCCAGATGCTTTTCCAGCAATTCCCGCAGCGCAATTTCCTCAGATTCATAGAACTCCTTGTTTTCAATCTTCGCCAGCAGAATCAACGATTGATTCAGTTTGGATAGCCGGTTTGCCGCCTGATAGGACGATTGCACCAGCGCCATCTGATCTTCATCAATGTCCTCAGATTGAACCATCAGTTCCAATTTTGACCTGATAATCGCCAGCGGGGTTTGAATCTCGTGGGAGACGTTTTCGGTAAACTCTTTCAGGTTCTGGTAATCCTGGCGGAGCCGATCGGTCATTTGGTTTAGAATGGTGTTGAGCTCGTCAAATTCTTTTATACTGGTTTGTTGCAATTGCAAACTGTCGGATTGAGTAATTTCGTAGTTTTTCAATCTGGAGAGTGCGTCATAAAACGGCACCCAGAGCCGGTTGGATATCCGGTAATTCACTACAATCAGTACCACAATCAGAATAATGAAGAGCGCAATCAGCGAGACGACTATTCCTTCTGTCAAAGATTCAGATTCCACTCGCGGTTCCCGGATATGAATTATGTACACCTTGTCCTGAATTCGCTGGGTAGCGGTAAGTTGCCTGTATGGCAAATATTCGTTTTCCAACGGATCAAAAAGCATCGTATCCTGGAATTGATCCGGTGTTGGCTGCAGGTTTGCTTTCGATTGAATTCGGATATTCCTGTCAATAGCAAAGGTGGAATCCGAGCTGACTACGGGTTGATCCTGCAATTTTTGGACGAGGCGTTCCTTCTTGTAGACTAATTTTTCATCGACTTCGTTTTGGATGATCGAAACCAGTACCAGGTAAAAAATTACGCCGCCCAGGATAAAAATCGCGAGCGTGGATAGTACATAATAGATCGTGGTTTTCGCGAGTAATCTCATTTGTCTGTGAACTTGTAGCCAATTCCGTAGATCGTTTTGATATAGTCCAGTGCCCCGTGAGCCGTGAGTTTCCGGCGCAGGTTTTTGATGTGGGTGTAAACAAAGTCGAACGAATCCGCCAGATCGATACTGTCTTCCCAGAGATGCTCGGCGATGGCGTCTTTGGGTAACACCCGCTCTGTATTTGCCAAAAGATAGAGCAGGAGATCAAACTCCTTCCGGGTCAGTTCTACCAGCTCGTTGTTGACATACACCTGATACGAATCGGGGAGGACCTTAATCTCGTTGAAGGTGATTTCCTTGTGTCCGCTAAAATTTCGGCGACGCATCAGTGCTTTGATGCGAGCGTTCAATTCCGACAGACTGAACGGTTTTGCAAGATAATCGTCCGCGCCGATCTCCAGTCCCTCGATCTTGTCGTCCACCGCATTTTTCGCCGAGATAATGATAATTCCGGCCTCCGAATCCATATTTTTCAACTCACGAATGATATCCAGTCCGCTGCCATCCGGAAGCGTGATATCGACGATAATACAATCGTACTGGTACAGATTGATCTTGTAATCCGCATCAGCGTAATCCTGCACGGATTCGCAGACGTATCCTTCCTGCTGTAAATACGTTTGTATTGATTCCGATAATGTCTGTTCGTCTTCGACGATAAGCAATTTCATAGCAGTCCAAATTATTTTAACTGGCGAAAAGTACAAAGGAAATCTGAAGGAAAGTTGAAGATAAAGTATTCGAGTATTTCCCGGTAGGGACTCCTCCTGGAGCAAGTGTTCGGGTGTTCAAGTCCGCCACGTCGGAGGACCAGTGGGGCGTTTGCTCGGCTCTGACTTTAGATAACTTAATAGCCCTATTTTTTTAAATACAATATCAATCAAATGCGGAAAAGTACCTGATGTAATCTCATTGACTGGTATGTCGCTGTAAAAAATTGGTAAAAACAGAAAATCCGTTTGACACGGGATGCGCTTTAAAATATCTTACCGACCGGTAAGTAAAGAGAGGAATTGCAGAATTGAGAGAAATACACGAAGACCAGAATAACCGGCAGCGAATTATGGAAGAAGCGGTGGATTTGTTTGCACACAAAGGCTATGAGGCCGTGTCTGTGCGGGAGATTGCCGAAGCTGCGGAAGTGACTAAACCGGTGATCTATTACTATTTTCAAAATAAGCGAGATTTGTATTTAAACCTCATTGGAGATGCATTTCAGCAATCACACCGGATTTATAATGATATCTTCAAGGCGGATACGTCAGCCGACGAAAAATTGCGGGCGTTAATGTTAGCGCATTTTCAGTTTTGCATAGATTATCCCAATACTGTCAAGGTACTGTTCGACACGATGGCTGGACAACGGAATCCTGCTGATATTACAATGTTTCGAAAAGAATTTAGCAAGAACTTCGAAATTTTAGACGACATTTTTAGGTTGGGGCAGGAAACCGGGATATTTTCCACCAAAATGGATCGTGACAAGATGACGCTCATGTTTTTTGGTTCTATGAGAATATTTGTAATCCACCATTTTATTGAAGAGCAGTCATATCTGTCCGATGATCTTGCCGATGAGGTCGTTGATGCTATTCTATTTGGTATCAGCCAGCAAACTTATTCGAAATCGATAAAGGAGTAAATAAGATGAGGCACCGTTTTTTTCAGGTTCTACAATTCGGCATACTATTGAGTCTGATTGGGACCGTATCATTTGCACAAACCACTGTCCAGGACACGATGGTTCTTTCTCTGGAGCGGGCGCAGGAAATCGCGCTGCAAAAAAACCCACAACTTCAGTCCGCCCAGAAAGATGTAAAAAAAGCACGGGCCAGGGTTGTGCAGACGCGCGGGAATCTGATGCCTTCGCTGAACGCCTATGCGCAGTACAACCATAATTTCGAATTACCGGTAATTTCTATTGATATCCCGGGAGTTGGGAAACAGGAAATTCCGATGGGAACGAAGGAAAACATTACCGCTGGTGTGCAGGCGCAGATGCCACTCTTTATGGGATTTAGTATTCACTCCGGCTACCAAATCGCCAAAGAAGGCGAAACGATTTCTCACAATCAATTAACGATCACGAAACAGCAGATTGTGCTTCAGGTACGGCAGGCGTATTACAACGCGCTGTTTACCAAAGAATTAATTGCCGTGGCACAGGAGGCACTCGACAATGCGCAGCAGAATCTGAATCAGGTGCAGAAGCAGAAAGATGTAGGTTCTGCCAGCGGATTTGACTTGCTGCGGGCGAAAGTGCAGGTTGCGAACACGCGTCCCCAGGTCATTGCCGCACAACATCGGTTTGATCAGACGCTGACCGGACTGCGGACCGCCATTGGTTTGAATAAAGAGATGCCAATGACTGTCACCGGGCAGCTGGAGTACACAACATCATCTCTGGCGGACAGTTCTTTAAAAGCACTCCAGGATTATGCGTACCAACACCGGCTTGAACTGAAAAATGTCCGGCAGCAACGGGATATTCAGGAAAAGAATTTAACTATCGCCCGGGCGAAATTTATGCCAACGCTGTCGGCCTCAGCCAATTTGCAACACCAGATGCAGCAGGAAAATCTTGATATGAGCCGGAAAGATTTCGTCCGGAGCATCTCTGGAGGATTGAGTTTATCCATCCCGCTTTTTTCCGGCGGTTCCCACTATGCGGGCGTTCAACAGGCCCAAGTTGATTTACGACAGGTCGACGACACTGAACAGCAAGTGAAAAACATGGTGGCTGCGGAGGTGGAGTCTGCATATTACTCGCTCATTGATGCCAAAGAAAAAATCGAATCGCAGTCTCAGACTATTGACCAGGCAGAGGAAAGCGTGCGGTTAGCAGAATTGATGTATCGCGAGGGAACAACCACTCAATTGGACGTTCTCAACGCACAATTGGCGCTTCAGCAGGCACGATCAAACTATAGCCAGTATTTATTGCAATATAATGTAGCACAGGATCAACTGCATAAAGCAATCAATCAGTTTGGCTTTGGAAACTAAAAGGAAAATCAAGGAAATGACTATGCTGAGAAAAGCAATGATAATCGCAACGATAGCCGGGATTTTCATCGCCACTGGCTGCTCTAATAATAAGGGAGATCAGGAAAATCAGGCAGAGACTACCGTATCGGTTTCAACAATTCCTGTGCGGTTGCAAACGATGAATAACACGCTGAATCTGCTGGGGAATGTCAACGGCAATCAGGAGGTTCGGGTGTTCTCAAAAATTCCTGATCGTATCACCGAACTCGCCGTGGATATGGGCGATCCTGTATCGAATGGCAGCCTGATCGCAGTCGTTGAAAACAGTAAAATTCAGTCCCAGGTCAACCAGGTGAAGGCTAACCTGGAACAGGCGCGTGCGCAGCTGGCAAATTTGGAAACCGAATACAAACGGATGCAGCAGCTGTACAAACAGAATGCTGTCAGCCAGCAGCAGTACGACGGGACAAAAACCCAGATGGATGCCACCCGGGCGCAGGTTAAAGCGCTGGAAGAGGGATTGAAACAGGCAAAGAGCCAGTTAGAAGATTCGTATATCCGGTCACCGATCAACGGTGTGATTGGACAACGCTTTTTAAGCGTGGGCGATATGGCTGTCGGCCAAATGCCTGTGGTTACTGTTGTGCAAATGGATACGATCAAGATTATGGTTAATGTTATCGAAAAATACGCCAGCAATCTTAGAATAGGTTTACCGGCAAAAATTACCATCGCTTCATTACAGGACACTTCCTTTGATGGCAAAATTACCAAGGTCAGTCCGGTAATTGACCCGCAATCCCGAATGATTCTTACCGAGATCAAAGTGCCGAATCCGGAGCGAAAGTTGAAACCCGGAATGTTTGCTGATGTGCAAATCATACTGGAATCACACCCTGACGCAATGGTCGTTCCCCAGTATGCCATATTGCAGAAAACCGAGCTCACTATTACTTCGACCGGAAATCAGGAAATCATACGCCAGGATCATATATTCGTTGTCAAGAACGACACCGCATATTATCGTGCGATCCAAACCGGTTTTCAGGAAGGGAATATCACCGAGGTTGTGTCTGGATTGAATAGGGACGATAAAGTAGTCATCCTTGGACAGAATAATCTTGAAGATTCTACTAAAGTTCGGGTCGTGGACGAAAGCGGGGCCCAGATATGATTCTTTCCAGAACTGCGATAAAGCGAGGAGTCACATTCCTCATGATCTACCTGGTCGTGATTGGATTTGGGCTCTTCTCGCTGTCCCGCCTCAAAACGGATCTCTTTCCGGATGTCACGTTCCCGGTAATCGGCGTCATCACCCAGTATGAAGGTGTTGGTCCGGTTGATATGGAAACGCTGGTGACGCGCCCGCTCGAAGAGGCAGTGTCATCTGTGGAAAATATCAAAACAATTAACTCCAGTTCCTCCAGTGGGACCTCGATTATGATCCTGGAATTTGACTGGGGCACAGATATGAATCAGGCGGAGATTGATGTCCGAAAAAATATCGATATCTCCAGAGATGCGCTTCCTGATGGCGTCACTGATCCAATCACATTTGCGTTTAATCCGTCCATGCAGCCGATCACATTTTTAGCCTTGACCAGTGATAAAATGGGCCAAGCAGAGCTGAGGAAAGTAGCCCAGGATAAACTGGAAGCGCGTCTGGAAAGGATTCCCGGCGTAGGCTCTGCCAGCGCAGAAGGTGGATTGCGCCGACAAATTAACGTAAAAGTCAATCCGCGTGAGCTCGCAGCAAAAAGTGTGGACATTAACCAGATTGTCAATGCCATCCGGATGGAAAACCTCCAGATCCCTGGCGGACAGATTGAAGAGGGGATGAGTGAGTTCAGTGTCCGGAGTTACGGCGAATATCAAAGCGTGGCGCAAATCAAAAAAGTGGTGGTCGGAATGCAAAACGCCACGCCGATTTACCTTGAAGACGTAGCCAACGTCACCGACGGTTACCAGGAGCTGAAACGCTACGTTCGGAATAACGGGAAACCCTCGGTGATTTTGCAGGTGATGAAACGCTCCGATGCCAACACTGTCAACACTACGGAAGCGGTGTTGAGCGCCATTCCGGATCTGGAGAACATCGCGGGCCAGGACGTCAAAATCAGCGTGATCTATGATCTGGCCTCCTTTATTAATAAGTCTATTACCAACCTGATGACAACAGCGCTGCAGGCATTTCTGCTCGCCGGGATTGTTCTTCTCTTCTTCCTGCGAAATATCCGAAGCGCCATTATTGTCGCTATCTCAATTCCGGTTTCTGTCATCGCGACGTTTTTCGTGATGGATCAGGCAGGCGTTACCCTGAACATCATCTCGATGGCTGGCTTAGCGCTGGCTATTGGTATGCTTGTGGATAACTCCATCGTGGTGCTGGAAAATATCTTCCGAATGCGTGAGCAGGGCGTGGATATAATGGAAGCTGCCGATGAGGGAACCTCAGAGGTGAGTATGGCGATTATCGCATCAACGCTCACCACACTGGCGGTGTTTATCCCAATACTTTTCGTGCCCGGCATTGCTGGTGTGCTTTTTAACGATATGGCGATTACCATTGTGTTTTCGATGACTGCCAGTCTGTTTGTGGCGCTGACTCTCATACCATTGATGGCTTCGCGGTTCCTACGGTTGCGGGATAAAGCCAATAAATCTGCGTTTATCACCGGACTGACCGGCTGGACATCCAACCTTCTTGATAATTTGGATAAATATTACAAGCGGGCGCTTACCTATTCTCTGGGACACAGAAAAACAGTGATCTTTACGGCGCTGGGATTATTTGTTGGTTCTATTTTGTTGTATCGCACCCTGGGTGGAGAATTTATGCCACAGAACGACGAGAGCCAGATACAGATTAGCATAGAACGAGCCGCAGGAACCAACCTGGAATCAACGCGTCAGACGTTTGAAGCCGTTGAAAAAGAGGTCATAAAAGACGTTCCCGAAGCACAAAATGTCTATTTTGCATTTGGCAGTGGCGATGCGTTTAGCGCACTGTTCGGGACTGCAGCGGCAAACAAAGGGCAAATGATGATCCGGCTCTCCGATATCGGCGACCGGGATCGTTCGCAGTTTACTATTCAGGATTCACTGCGGAAGCATTTTGCTGATTTTCCAGGCGTTGATTTCTCCTTTGACCAGGGAGGTGGAAACATCTTTGGCGGCAAACCGATCGAAGTAAAAATTAAGGGATATGACCTTGATGTCGGTCGCGAATTAGCGGAGTTGGCCAAGGAAAAAATAGAGGTCATTGATGGTGTAGTTGATGTGGCGTCAACGGTGGAAGAGGCCAAACCGGAATATCGAATTCAGTTTGACCGTGATCGGATGTCATCGATGGGATTGAGCACTTCAATGGTTGCCCGCTCGATTTCCAGTTACATCGGTGGAACCATCGCCTCGCGTTATCGCGAAGAAGGGGATGAATACGACATCTTCGTTCAGCTGCAACAGCAATACCGGAAAAATAAGCGGGATTTGCAGGATTTGTTCATTACCACTCCTACCGGCGCTCATATTCCTCTGGAAAATGTTGCGACCATTGTCAGGGATGAATCTCCCGTCACGATTACCCGCGAAAATCAGGAACGCGTGTTTGCAGTGAATGCCAACTATACCGGCGGGGATTTGCAGGGTAAAGTCAGTAATGTTGAAGCCGCGATGAAAACCATCCATTTTCCCCAGGGATTTCGTTGGGAAATTGGTGGGACTGCTGAAGATTTACAGAAATCGTTTAGCTATCTCGGGCTAGCCATTCTGGCGGCAACATTTCTGGTCTATATGGTGATGGCCAGCCAGTTTGAGTCGTTCCTGGATCCGTTTATCATCCTGTTTACAGTGCCTCTCGCGTTTATCGGAGTGGTGTTAGGACTGTTTGTGACCGGCACATCGATGAGTGTAACCGCCCTGATTGGTGGAATTCTGCTCGTCGGGATTGTGGTCAATAATGGCATTGTGTTGATCGATTACATCAACCAACTGCGTGAAAAACACGGGATGGAATTGAAGGAAGCCATCATCGAGGGTGGCAGAACTCGTTTGCGTCCGGTACTAATGACCGCCGTTACAACTATTCTCTCCATGATTCCATTAGCGCTGGGACTTGGAGCAGGTTCAGAGGTCTGGGCGCCGATGGCGCGCGCCGTCATTGGCGGGTTAACCGTGTCAACATTCCTGACATTGTTAATTGTTCCTACACTCTATCTGATCTTTGAAACACGGGCTTTGAAACGGCTGAAGAAGAAATTGGCAAGACAGTAAAAAGAGCCAGGAATGATAGATTGCGCCCGTGATCCTTTGTAGAGGTCACGGGCGTTTTTTTTTGGAGTAATGTAATTCTACCGCCAGTGGTCAGTTTCAGTCCATGATCGGCCGGTGTGAGAAAATTCATCCCCCAGTCCCCCTTCAAAGGGGGAAATGATGCTTGACCGAGGGCTTTCCGCCGAATTCCAGTGCCAGCCAGTTTGCGGGCAGAAATCCGTTTGTATCGCATAGAGGGCAAAGAAAAGTAACCTGATCATGGCTTGCGTTCCGTCTTGTCCCCCTTCCGAAGGGGGACGGCTCTCCAACTTTGCGTGGAGAGCAGGGGGATAACTAAAGAAGGCTAAAATCTCAATCCCAAACACAAAAACCTGGCTGTTTTTCTTTAAATCTTCTAAAATGGTTTACAAGTATTCTGGTATTTCTCTCATCCCTCGGCTGAAGTCAGGGGTTAATCTGATAAAATTAAATTTTATAGATGGTCTCAGAGATTTATTTCCGAGAATCAACTATTTACTAATTAACCAATTATCCAATAAACCACATCCTAATCCGGGTTATGCAGGCTGAGTTTTGGTTTGATCGATCGTCCGGTCGCGGCGCGATAAATACCTTCAATTACTATAGAGAGCACAATCAAGGTCGCAAAAACTAGCAGTTGCGACGGCGCTGTCATTGCGCGTTGCCACAACAGGGTTCCGAGCGCACCGAGACAGGCGACCATTCCAATATAGGAGAGCCACGTTTTACCTTTAGTGTGCGAATGCAATTTGGCATTTGCGAGGTTTACTGCCGCGAAGATAAGTAAAAATCCAGCGCTGCCCATGAGAGAGATGCTGGAGAGATTGAAAAAGTTTGCCACAAGCAGCGCTAATCCGGCGGTTATCAATAATCCTTCCATAGGACGCTTCCAGATTTTGCGCTCCAAAACTTCCGGCAATTCTCCATCTTTGGCAATAATGTAACTGACACGCGCCGTGCCGTACAGCGTGGCGTTAATTGCTGATCCGGTGGACAGCAGCGCAGCAATGGCAATCAGCGTGAAGCCAAACTGTCCAAGGAATGGTTTGGCGGCTTCGGCGAGCGCATAATCTTTGGCTGCCACAATTTTATCCACTGGTAAGTTTCCAACGGTTACCGCGGAAACAAGAATGTAGAGCAGAATGACAAAAATGACGGAAGTATAAAACGCTCTGGGAAGAATTTTTGACGGATTTTTCACATCGCCGGCGGAGTTTGCAATAAGTTCAAACCCTTCGTACGCCAGGAAAATAATCATCCCGCCAGCAAGTAAATGAGGCAGTGGAGTCCATTGGCCGGGTTCCAGATTCACTGCGTCAATTCCCCAGAAACCCACCGCGACAAACAGTAACAGAATCCCCAGCTTAAATCCCACGATCCATTCTTCTGCCTCGCCGACCAACGTAGATCCCAGTGCATTCAACAACGTGAGTAAGATGATAATTCCACTAATAAATACGTGCTTCATGATTGGTTGCAGTGCCCCAGAGAAAAAACTGGCGCCGTAACTGCCAAACGCGAATGCATAGAGCGAAAGCATGATGATATAACTGATCCAGAGCAGCACGTTGAGCGAGCCGGTGAGCATTCCTTCACCAAACGCCTGATTGATGAACTCCACGGTACCGCCTTCACTGGGATAAGCCACGGAAAGTTTGGCGTACGAATATGATGTAAGAAGAGCAACGAGTCCTGCGACGAAGAAAGCGACAGGAGTGCCGCCGTGAGCCAATTGGACGGCCAATCCGAGTACGGCGAAGATTCCACCGCCGACCATCCCGCCAATGCCAATAGAAACAATCGCTAAAAAGCCGATTTTGCCCTGGTCATTTTCTGCCATTTTCCCTCCGATTCAGAATCAACCTGGCTTCAATATATTGAATGAATCGGAAAAATGGTATACAGGCTTACTGTGGCAAGGGCTTTCCAGATGGATATAAAATTGGTTACATGTTAGAAATCCAGATCGAATGATTGACCGAGTTCCGGAATTACGACATCCCAGCCGAATTCAGAGCGAATTTTTTCTCCCAGCGATGCTGAAGCTTCGGGCTCACCGTGGGTGATAAACACTCGCTCCGGCGCCCGATTAAAACCCATCAGGTAGGCTAAAATTTCATCGTAATCTGCGTGTCCGGAGAAGCCGAAGATATTGGCGATCTGCGCATTGACCGGAATATGTTTGCCGTGCATTTTGATTTTATCAGCGCCTTCAAGCAGCAGCCGACCGCGGGTGCCTTCAGCCTGATATCCAATAAATAAAATAGTGTTTTTGGGATCAGGGAGTCTCTCCCGCAAATGATGCAAAATCCGTCCGCCGGTTGCCATTCCGCTGGCAGAAATAATAATCGCCGGATCACGTTTTTTATTGATGGCGATAGATTCTTCCCTGGAGCGGCAGACTTTCAGACGTTTTGGATGGAAAATCTGTGTGCCTTTCAGCGTCTGCACGCGGCTTGCCAGATTAATCTCAGCGATGTGATCGCGAAAAATATCTGTGGCATTAATTGCCATTGGCGAGTCGATGAAAACAGGTAGTTCAGGAATTTTGCCATCTTCTTCCAGTTCCCGCAGAACGTAAAGCAGTGTTTGCGTGCGCCCAACAGCAAAGGACGGCACAACTAACACTCCGCCCCGATCGACGCTCTCATTTACGATGTTTACCAGTTCTTCCGCGGGATCAACATCTTCGTGCAAGCGGTTGCCGTAGGTGGATTCAAGTACTAAATAATCGACGTCAAAAACCTGTACCGGATCGCGCAACACGGGCCGATCCGGGCGACCAAAATCACCGGAGAACATAATTTTTCTTGAACGTCCGTTTTTCTCTGATTTGATATCAATAAATGATGATCCGAGAATATGTCCTGCATCTTTGAATTTTACTCGAGTAGTCTGATCGATTTCAAGATGCTCACCGTAATTGACCGGCGCGAAAAATTGGAGCGTTTTTTCGGCATTTTCAATTGTATAGAGCGGCAAAGCCGGAGAATGTTTTGAGTAGCCTTTTTTATTCGCCCAGCGCGCGTCTTCTTCCTGTAAATGAGCACTATCGCGAAGCATAATTTCACATAAGTCCGCGGTCGCATGAGTCGAATGGATTTTTCCCTTAAAATCATAACGACAGAATCGTGGCAGATACCCGGTATGGTCAATGTGTGCGTGCGTCAACAACACTTTATCAATTGATTCCGGCGGCACCGGAAACGGATCCCAGTTTTTCAGCCGGTTCTTCTTTGGCCCCTGGAATAGCCCGCAATCAACCAGTACACGCTGATCATTGACTTCAAGCAAGTATCGTGAGCCAGTGACTGTGCCGGTTGCACCGTAAAATGTCAGTTTTGTCATAAGAGAATCCTTCCGATAATAAATTTTCTAAGAGCCAAGAAAAAAAGATGAAAGATTAAAGATGAAAGTGCTGAAAAGAGGAAAGTAGGTGCGTAGTAAAAATTCTACATTCCTCTCAACGCATTACGAATCACGAATCACGCAACACTGATTAGGATGGTTTTTGGTTTTGTTCCGGGATATGATCAAACGCGACGGCCGCAGCGATGAGTTCTTCCGGAATTTCGATTTTACGTCCACAGCGTGGGCAATCAATCTGTCTCTCCTCAAATTCCGGTGGCACTTTCATCTTCATACCACAGACACAGGTGAGCATTCCGTATCCCGCCGCCTTGTGCAGAATATCTTTGGCGTCGCGCCAGTTCTTCTGCTTATCGTGTCCCGCAGATTCCGGCGATGGTTCCCGTATTCCCTGGGATTCGGTGTTTTCCAGCGTAAAATCACCAACGGCATGTTTCCCGTGATGTTTATTCCTGAAGGCTTCTTCGTATGCTTTCAGTGATGAGTCGGATGTCATGCCGCGCAGCACAGCAATTCTATCTTCCGTGGGTGGATGGGTGCTGAACAAGCCAGCGGATTTAGCGTGTGCGGCCATCGGATTAATAATATACATCATCGCGTGAGTGCGACTGCGGGTAAGGGATTTGTTCTGCTCGCCTGAAATTTTCTCCAAAGCAGATGCTAATCCCTGGGGATATCGGGTATATTGGGCGGAGCAGGCATCAGCCAGGTATTCCCGCTGACGGGAACACGCGAAATAGATGAGTTGTGCCAGCAGGGGCGCGATAATGGCAAAGGCAATCGCGGCGATCATAATAATGATTTGTCCCTGTCCGCCACCAGATCTCGATGACCGTTTGCGCGTTAACGAGCTGTACCATAAACCGCGTAGAAAAAGATCGGCGATGATAATAATTGCCCCGACCGTGACTCCCACCAGCGTGATATACAAAGTATCACGGTTATTGATATGTCCCAATTCGTGCGCCACCACGCCTTGCAGTTCATCGCGGTTGAGTTTGGACATTAATCCCGTGGTCACGGCGATGGCCGCGCGCTCCGGTTTGAGTCCCACCGCAAACGCGTTCGGGACTTCCGAATCGATGAGAAAGACCTTCGGCATCGCTGGGAGACCGGAAGCAATTTTCATTTCCTCGACAATATTGAACAGCTGCGGAGCATCAGATTTCTGGATTTCCTTGGCGCCTGCGGTTGCCAGGAGAATGCGTTCGCCGCTGGTTAAACTCGCAAGCAGCATGACAATCCAGATCACCATGGCGATGAGCACGCCCCAAAACGCGCCATCTGCAGCGCTGGATGGCATGAAGTAATAGCCAATAGCAGCGCCCAGCAGCGCCAGCACGAGCGCGACTGCAATGACAAGCGTAACAGAGCGACGTTTATTCGCGCGAATCAGTTCCCACATAGATAATTACCGGTCAGCAGTTCGTTAAAATTTAACTTCCGGAACTTCCCGCTCTTCCGGCATCTCGATCTCAAAGAAATCAGATTCTTCAAAATTGAACATCCCTGCCATAATATTCGTGGGGAAGGATTGAATTTTTGTGTTGTACTTCAGGACTTCATCATTGTAGTACTGGCGGGCAAAACTGACTTTGTTTTCTGTGGAGGTCAGTTCTTCCTGGAGCGCAAGAAAGTTTTGATTGGCTTTGAGGTCTGGATAATTTTCCACCACCAGATAAAACCGGCTCAACGCGTCATTTAATCTGCCTTCGGCTTCACCCTGCTCAGAGACGCTGTTGGCCTCAACTGCCTGACTTCGTGCTTTGGTAATTTCTTCCAGGGTTTCGCGCTCGTGCTTCATATATCCTTTGGCCGTTTCCACCAGATTCGGAATCAGGTCGTGCCGTCGCTTCAACTGAACATCAATTTGAGACCACGCATTTTTTACCTGATTTCTCAGACGGATCAAACTGTTGTACATTGCGATCATCGAAATAACAAGCAGCACAATGACCACAAGGATAATTATCCACGCCATATCATTCCTCCTTGGATTGATTGTCAAATTTATCGCTGAAAAACTGAGTGATGCGTTTTACCGCATCTTCGTCGGACTGCGATTTTGCTATCGATTGCAGCTCACCGCCATCCAGCCAGATGCCGCCATCGCTGGGACACGCATCAATTTCCACAGACGTCCCCGGGAACAGTTGAACCCGCATTCGTTTCCGGCATCGCGGACACTTACGATCGCCTTTCTCACTTTGCCGAATATGTTCCAGATCTAATAATTGCGTATCTGAGGCAAGTAAAAATTCCAGCTCACCACGATCCAGCCAGCAGCCGTGGCAACGCGTGCAGTAATCCAATTCGATATCCTGGAATTCCAGGATGATCATCGGTTTTTTACAGACCGGACACTGCATCTATTCCTCGAAATATTGTTGAGATTAGAAAATTATAACCAAATGAAAGTATACTAATTTCTGGGGCATTCGGAAATAGAAAAGTATTTTTTAATGCGTGATGCGTGATGAACTCTATCTCCCTGGCCCTCTTTCCCTTGGGAAGGGAAAGAGGGAACGTGCTTACCGAACTTTGAAACCAATTTTCCCTCCCTTCCCAAGGGAGGGAATCAAAGGGAGAGTTGGTTGTATATCACGCAACGTCCCAGCGAGACTCCTGTAATGCGATGATTTCAGCCGAGCGTTATAAAGACCCTTTCAGAGTCAGCGACCCCTGAAAGGGTTGGTTTCTTCTCGCGCCCTGCGATCACGAGGCAGGCGACTCCGCTTCTCTCCACTTGAAATAACTAACCGCAAAGCACCGTCTTTGATCGCTTATGGAATCAGTGGCGGTCTTAAAAAAATCTCATATGGAAGGAAATATATTCAGCATCGTGTGAAGTGGTAACCTGTGATATCTCTGCACAAAAATAAGGAGAGATCATAACATTAATCCGTTGATCTTCCTGGATATTGTACCCGTCATTACACAATTTGTACTACAATAATTCCTAAATAGGTGTTACAATCGTTTTTCCTTGCCAGATTCACAATTTTCCAATGAGAGAAGAACACAAGCCACAAAGGAGTTTTTCAATGCTGAACAAAAACCAAATCCTTTCCTTATTATTGTCTCTATTTCTTGGTGTTTATTCCATCAATGGGCAGGAATCAACAGCATCTTTGAAAAAGGCCAATCAATTATTACAAGCGGGCAAACCCGGGCAGGCAAAGTCAATGCTTCAAAAGATCACAGCATCTCAGCCAGAGAATGGACAAGCGTGGTTCCGGTTGGGTAGTGCATACCATCAATTGAAAGAATACGAAAAAGCCGTGGATGCGTACCATCGAGCAGAAGAGTTGCACGCAGTACCGCCGCAGTTTACCCGATATAATATCGCGTGCGCTTATGCGCTGGATGGCAAAAAGACAAAAGCATTTGAATCTTTGGATGGAGCCATTCTCACCGGATTTGGGAATGTCGAATTACTGAACCAGGATGAGGATCTGGCGAATCTCCGCGATGATCCACAGTTCGATGATATCGTACAGCGCGCTGATAAAAATGCTCGTCCATGTGAATACGATGAAAAATATCGGCAGCTGGATTTCTGGCTTGGGCACTGGGCAGTATTTAATCCGCAAGGGCAGCAAGTGGGCGAAAATACCATCGAGCGTCATTTGGAAGGGTGTATGATCCAGGAAAATTGGCAGGGTCGGTATGGATCTGCTGGCAAAAGCTTGAACTATTACGATCCGGAAATCAACGCCTGGCGTCAACAGTGGGTGAGTGCCAACGGCTCTGTTATTAATTACGAGGGACATTTTAAAGATGGTGCCATGCATTACGCCGGCAAGAATATAGCAAAGGATGGCACAGTCAAACTTTCCAGAATGATTCTCACTCCCAGAGATGACGGTACCGTCCGCCAGTTGATTGAACAATCAAATAATCAGGGCAAAACCTGGAATGTCTGGTTTGACGGGATATACAGACCGATGGAATAAAATGTTCTGGTGTAAACGTTTCGTGTGTTCGTGTTTGGTTTTCTTGATAGAAACATTTTGCCCCGCTGGGGCAATGGTGATTTCAGCCGAGCGTTATAAAGACCCTTTCTGGGTCAGCGACCCCTGAAAGGGTCGGTTTCCTTCTCGGAACTTTGCTCTGTGACTACGAGGACAGGCCACTCTGCTTTTCATAAAATGGCTAACGTTATACATAGTGAAAATCAACCAAGGCCCAGTCATCTTGAGCGGCATCCGGCCGCGGCCGGATGGAGTCGAAAGATCTTATGCAACAATATGCCATACAGAAAAAAGATCTTCCCTTTTCCAGGTGCACAGCCTGACCAGATTTCTCGACTCCATCCCGTCAAGTCGGGACTTCGCTCGAAATGACTCGCCATTGATGCGCAGGATTTTAGAATCCGGCGGTGGCCGGATGGAGAATAATTCCTATAGCCCTACATGAAATGCAATGTAATGTAGGGCGAGAGTATGGTCTCGACATTTTAGCCCCACCCGGGATTCCTTCATCCCGGGCTATTCGGGTTCCGGTCCGTTCCAAAAAACGGAACTCTAGCACCGTCACTGATCAAGAAAAATAATCGTTGGCAACCACTCATCTTTCGGATTGCCCTGAGGCAATGGTGATTTCAGCAGAGCGCCCTGAAAGGGTCGGTTTCTTCTAAACATCGGCGACCCGAAAAGTGTTTAACGATGGATTCTCTGGAAGAGAGTGAGGTTTTTTTCCCCGGGGAAGTGTGCGGGATGAACTCTATCTTCCTGACCCTCTTTCCCTTGGCAAGAGAAAGGGAGTACGCGTTAATCAGATTTCAAAGCCAATTTTCCCTCCCTTCTCAAGGGAGGGAAGACAAGGGAGAGTTGGTTTTGTTAGCCGGCCTCCACTCAAAATGACTATCTATTATAATGTAAGGTATCTCAAATAACCTTCCGCTCAACCAGTTCGCTCAGCCATACCCAAAATCATTTTTCATTTCTGTTTTACTTTCTCCCTTCTCCTTTCTCCTTCGTCTTTTCAGCACTTTAATCTTTAATCCTTTATCTTGGCTCTTTTCCCGTATTCCCGTATTTCCCTATACCTTTATAGCAGTATTTCATCTGCGGTCATCTGCCGTATCCGCGTCATCAGCGTGCTATTTTTCTCGTATCCCCGACCCGTGTTTCAGGTATTTCGAAGTTTATTATGGGGTTTCCCCCGATTGATACGCCTTTGGTAAATGGGCTATCTTAAGACCGAAGTTAAATAAAATGAATTTGATTCAATATTACACGGAGTTGCAATGACACACACAAATCGAATGGCGAAGCGGGATCGGATTCAGGCAAGCCAGAAAAAACTTATGAGTGATCTTGCCGGACACAAAGACTCGACCGCCGAAATTGCAATTGCTGACGATTGGTACCATTCCCTGTTAAAACATCAGCAACTCCCCACAATGATTTCGGGTTTTTCGAAGGCAAATATCGGGCGAGCCCCGATTGATGAGCCGTTTTTGAAGAGTGTATATTGAACCCAACTTCAAAACAGGTGTGACAATTCACATCGGAAACAAACAATTATAATAACCAAACAAAAGGAGCGAGTAATGAAGAAGTTACTCACAGTAGCATTCGGAATGTTGTTCGTGGCCAGTTTTGCCTTTGCGCAAAATACTGCTGATTTAACTCAGACAGGTGATAGTAATGATGGTGCAATTGGGCAAGTAGGTTCTGGTAATACCGGGGATATATTGCAAAATGCTACCTTTGGTGATGGCAATTTTGCTGATATTGATCAAACTGGTGATAACCATGAAGGTTATATTGATCAAACTGGTGATAACGATGCAGAAATAAGTCAATCCGGTGGCAATGGTAACTACGCTGACATTCAGCAAACCGGTGGATTTAATCGTACTTACAATCCATATGGTCAAACTGTTAAGAATGCCTATGGGATTGTAAACCAGGTGGGATCTGACAATGACGCCTATATTGTACAAACTGGTAGCAATGGTCGGGTCTACATTGAACAAACTGGAACAGATAATTATGCCATACACGACCAGGGTACTGAGGATTATGGAAAAACCTATAATTATGGTACGATCATTCAGGACGGTGAATCGAATGAGGCTTATCAGTGGCGCCAAGCAAAGGGTGGTGTCAACCATATGGATATTTCGCAGTTGAATGGAAATTCCAATGTTGCTACCCAAGATTTGAACGACGATCACGGAAGTGATGGATTTTCCCATGGAAATGATCTGGACATCGTTCAGCAAAATGGTGACGACAACACAGCAACTCAGGAAGTGTATAGCTTGACGAGTTGGGGTGTAGGTGCTAATACCTTAAGTATTACTCAAACAGGTTCAAACAATAATGCATCTCAGATTGCAAATACCGGTCATAATTCAAGCTTTATCACTCAGACTGGTAATATGAATAATGCCGAGGTATTGCAACAGTAAAAAAATCACTAAGAATAATTGTATTTAAATAAAAGAGCCCCTACCAATTCAGTTGGATGGGGGCTCTTGTTTTTTATTTTGATAATTTAACAACTAATTGTTTCTGTACTTTGAAATTCGGTAATGAATTTAATTCGGTATTAAACGGAGTTGCAATGACATACACAAATCGAATGGTGAAGCGGGATCGGATTAAGGCAAGCCAGAAGAAACTGATCAGTGATCTTTCCAGGGTTCCAGGGTAAAAGATTTCGCTATTCAAATTGCAAACGCTGACACTTTGTATCATTTACTATTGCAACGTCAGCAACTCCCCACAATGATTTCGGGTTTTTCGAAGGCGATAATCGGGAGAGCCCCGATTGATGAGGTAAGTTCGAAAACTGTATATTGAAGTCAAGTTCGAAACAGGTGTGACCATTCACATCGAAAACAAAAGGTTATAATAACCAAACAAAAGGAGCGAGTAATGAAGAAGTTACTCACAGTAGCATTCGGGATGTTGTTCGTGACCAGTTTTGCCTTTGCGCAGAACTCCGCTGATTTAACTCAGGCTGGCGATTTAAATAATGCTGATGTTGATCAGACTGGTGGTAGTTCAGTTACTATTGATCAGACAGCAAATGGATCAGCAACTTCGGGTTACTACAACGAAGCCTATGTGGACCAGGCTGGTAATCATTCAGCAACAATTACTCAAACTGGTGCCAGTTCTGCACAGTTTTATTTTGGCAACTATGCTGAATTAGATCAATCCGGTGTAAACCAATCAGCTACAATTGTTCAGGAAGGCTCAAACAAGTTTACCAATTATCAAGGTCCCAGTCGAGGTGCTTATGTTACCCAGAGTGGTGAAGGTAATGTTGCTACGGTTGAACAGCGCGGAAGCGGCAATACTGCGACAGTAGAACAAGATGGAGTTGGAAACATTGCTTCTCATATTATTTTGTCTGACCAGAGAACTGGTAACAATATTGGTACGATTCGCCAGTTTACTAGTGGCAACGAAGCAAATCAAACCTTTGATCCGACTTATGGCCAGTTAGGTGGTCACCAGTATAACGTTAGATTCTATGCTTATCAGGATGGTGGTGATGGCAATTATATTGATCAGGATATCAATTTCGCATGGGGAAATAATAATGAAGTCTCTACCACCCAGTATGGATCTGGTAATAGTGCAACCCAGTTAATCCAAAAGAAGGATATGTCTAATAGTTCTGCAACAATTGAACAGGGTGATTATTACGGTCGGTATGATGGCCTTATGGGTGATGCAAACACGGCAGAACAATATCTTTACGGCTCGAATAACACAGCTGTTATTTATCAATTTGGTGGTAATAATTTTGCAAGCCAGACGATGAATACAGCAGGTAACAGTTCCACGATAACTCAGCACGGTGGTGAAAATGACGCTGAGGTTATTCAGAACTAATTAACTGATTTTTATCAAAATTTTGCACAGGCTAGAGACCCATACTTCTAGCCTGTGCATTGTTTGTATGTTTGAATAGCATAACAGGAGAACACAAATGAAAAACTTGTTGTTAATCACAATATTATTTTTTTTAACAGCAGGGCTTGTTTTTGGTCAGGATAATTACTCAAAGATATCCCAATCGGATAATGGACACTCTGCAGAAATAACCCAGACTGGCGCCTCCAATAGAGTGGGTGACCCTTCGAATCCAAATGAAGGTGGAGTCGTTCAATCCGGATCGAATAATGCGGTTACAATTACACAGTCTGGTGGTAGTAATACGGTAAGTCAGTTTCGGCTGGAAAAAGGCGTTACGAATGCTTTAGTTCAAAATGGCGAAGGGAACAGTGCAATTATCCAACAGATGGACGGTGGGCAAATTGTTGGTTTGCGTACCTACGCCTATCATCCAGGTCTTGAACAGCAAGGTAATTCAAATCACGCAGAAATTTACCAGAGTGGTGGTTCGGGCAATCATGTTGGTGAATTGTACCAGCACGGTACTTCAAATGAGGCATATATTGATCAGTCTGGTGATGGTAACTATGCGAATTTACACCAGCGAGGAAATGGGGAATCAAACCAAAGTGGAATTATGCAGCACGGAACCAATAATGACGCTGGCGATATCGCAATCAATGGAAGCAACAATCTGACTGGTGTTGTGCAAGGCTTTGGTGGCGTTCTTCCAAGCAAGGGATCTGATGTGACCATGTCATGTAACGATGGTGGGGAAATGTTACTGCCAAGTGATAATAACTATGCGAAACAATGGATAAATGGAACCTACAACAACGCTGCTATTTTGCAGGGTGGCGATGGTGGAAATCATGCTTCTCAGCATTTGCCCTCAACTTATTATGGTACTGGGAATTATGTAATTATCACTCAGTACGGCAGTGGCAACGATGCAACTCAATATATTGGTGGAAATGGAAACGTTTCCAATGTTAGTCAGTTGGGTGTATCCAATAATGCCACAGTCAATTCTGTTGGAGATAATAATCAATCTGATATCTATCAGACAAATTATTAATCTCTTATAAAAAATCAGTTCTGAGGAACAAGAGATGAGAGGGGAGATCTCAACAAGATATTAGACTATAATTGTTTAAATTTGAAATATGCGTTAGCAACTCACAACTGGGGAAGAAAAATCCACTATGCTTAGGTTGTTGGGACAAATATCATTTACTGGAATTTATTTAAAATTAGTGAGTTTAGTCACTTCAACCTACAGCGTAAAATCATACTTTTAACTAATGAAATTTATCGATAATGATCTTGAATATTGACAAAGATCAGTGTAAAATTAGTCAGTACTCAAACCAGAAGGTACCCCAAATGAGAGTTAATATGTCCACAAAATTTCTTAGAGTTCTAATCTCGCTCTCTGTGTTATTATTTTTCTCCACCCTTTATTCTCAGGACAACCCGGACGGTATCGATGCTGATCAGTTACAGAATGCAGATTCTGAGTTAAATTTGCCCCAGGTGGAATTGACTACAAATAGTATTCTTAACGCCAATTTAGATGTAAATAATTCAGCCAGGGTAATCCAAAACGGCTCAAATCAAACCGCATACATTGAGCAAGTCCAGGGAAGCCACGCGGTCGTATATCAGGGCGGAGGCGATGGGAATTTTCTGAACCTGAAGCAATCCGGTGATCGCAATGTTTCGGTACTCGTTCAGGACGGTTCAGGGAACCATTTAAATCAGGATATCAATGGGAATAACAGTGGGTCAGTTATTTTCCAAAAAGGGGACAATAACGTTATCCAGCAACAGTTTTATACCGATGACCTGCGTTATGCGATAACGCAGTTTGGGAATGACAATAAAGTTATCCAAACGGATGAGGGCACGGGGAACGCCCCGCCAAAGTTGGGAATTATTCAAAAGGGTAACGGAATGGAACTCCGGATTATCCAGGGGAATATCGATTATACAGTCGCTCCGCAACAATAAGCGTACACCGTAAAATTCACTTTACTTCTCAGTATTTACGTTATTACCTTCACGCTATGAAGGAAGCCAGTCCGGCAGTGTATTCATCAAAAATTCAGTTGTATTTCTTTTGCTTTCTGCTTTGCCTGTTAGCAAGTCCGATTATTGCGCAAAATTCACAAGACAGCCAGCAGCAGGAACCACTTTCTCTGCTCCCGGAACAAGTCAACCTCTATTACCAGCCGAATCAACTCAGTACGCAATATGTCCGGGTCACAAACCAGACAGATTTGACCCATTCTTACCAGGTGAAATATGATACTTCCTGGATTTTTATTTTCCCCCAGTCGTTTTCCCTCCAGCCGGGAGAATCCAAAGAAATCATTACAGGATTTGTATTTCCGGAAGCCGTATCGAAGCTTTCGGAAAAAAGCAATACCATTACCTTTGAGAGCCGGGACAACCAAACGAGCAATCATTTAATTTTGCGTGTTTCCGTCCCGCAGCAACCTCAGAATCAGCAACAATCCAGAATACCTCAACCGCAGGTAAATAACCGTCAGCCAGAACTGGAATTGGAAGAGTATCGGGAGCAGACACCTGAAAATACCATAGAAATATTACCGGATTCCATTCTCATAGTTTATGGCAACCAGCAACTTTACGTACGTGATGTAAACGTTGTTAATTGGTATAATTATCCTGTATCAGTGAGCGCCAATTATGATACATCATGGATTGTGACATTCCCGAAAACTTTCAAACTGGCGCCGGAGGAGCGAAGAACAGTCCGCACAATATTTATCGGGACTAAACTCACACCATATGATACTACAAAGAGCGATCGCATTGATTTTATCCTGAAGCGCTCCGGAGAAAATTTCCCGCTTTCAATCCAGGTTCGTCCGCCGAAACCCATTGCGCAGGTGCAACCACAACCTGTGCAACCAAAACCTGCTCCCCAGAAAACCGCCAGTAACCAAAATCAATCTGCCGGTACGACTGAAAAAACTAACTCGGGAGGCGACCAGCAGAAAAACGGTGATGGTGGACAAACTATCAACACTGCTCAGCAAGCATTTGAGCATCTTGAAGAGATATATACTGTGCTCAAGAATACGCTGGATGAGGAAATAAATAACCAGGATGTTTCACTGAATTTAGAACAAACCCGGCTGATCATCACCATAGCCGGTCACAACTCGTTCGATGTTGGTGATTTGTATCCAAAAGATGTTGCCAGCGAATATCTTGGAAGTATCGGAAGCGTGTTAAGACGCAATCTAGTTGAAAGTATGGTAGTGTTTGTGTACGGCAACACCGATACGCTTCCTATTATTCGCCCGGTGAATGTCAATTCAAACTGGGATCTCTCAGCTGTACGGGCCTCAAGTGTGGTCAATTTTCTCCAAAACATGGTGGGAATTGATGGACATTATATGATAGCCATCGGTCGCTCTTCGTATTCACCGGTAGCAACGAACAAGACACCGCAAGGGCGGACAGCCAACAGAAGGATTGAACTGGTGGTGACGTTTAAACCATACGTGAAGGAGATACTGGAGTGAAATTGGTCTCATATTTCTTATTAGGGCTCCTTTGTTCCATTGCTCTTCCAACCGATTCAATGGGACAAAAGAATGATACTGTTGTGGTTTCAGCGCAGGTGAAAATGGATTCCAGTGATTCGAAATTGCACCTGGAGGCGTGGTGCCAAAATAATACTTTTCAATCCAATGAATTCCATTATAAATTCGAGGCGATAAAACTGGGGAAAAGCGGAAAGTCAAACTCCTCCCAATCCGGAAAATTTTCTCTGGATACCGGGCAGGAAAAATCTCTGGCAACCGTAAATTTAAATATAGTTCCAGGAGATTCCGTAGCTGCTGAACTCTCTGTCTATGCCGATTCTGTTCGGATTGCAGAAGATCATATCCGGTTCAGAAAAAATTAGAAATTCTGTCAGTAAATTAATCTTGAGGTGATATTCCATGTTTAAGCGAATGCTGAAATATGAGACGATACTTTTAATCTCTGCAGTATTGTTGGTTCTCGGGTGCGCAGATACCGTGTACGAACCCGTGTCAAACGGTGCGATTTCCGGGACCGTGAAAGATGCGGATACCGGTGAATTATTGCCCGGTACCAGTATCACCACCAATCCTGCCACGGATGCCATTGTCAGCGATGACCAGGGCAATTATTTTCTGAAAAATGTCCCGGAGGGGGAATACCTCATTTCCGCGTCCAAGTCAGGTTACAACAAGGGAAGCATCAAAGTTAATGTTACGACTGACGATACGACACAAGCGGTTATTTTATTATCAGAAGCTGTTTCCAGCGAAAATCGTGCGCCGAATGTGCCCACGCTGAACTCACCAGATGATGGCGCTACCAACGAACACATTTCTGTGACCCTCTCGTGGACTGGCTCTGATCCGGATGGAGATTCGCTTTATTACGACGTGTATCTCTATGGCAACCACGAGTCACCTCGCCTGCTGATTGGAGACACTTATCAGGATACGGTAACAGTTGACAGCCTGCAATTTAACACTGCTTATCGTTGGCAGGTCGTTTCCAAAGATGGGAACGGCGGTGAAACGTACGGGAAAGTCTGGAGTTTTACTACAGAACCTATTCCAAATAACCCGATTGTTTTTGCGTCGTCCAGAGATGGAAATTACAATATCTTTTCAACGAATCCACAAGACACAACCGGACTATATACCGTAAGATTAACCTCGGATGATTACCGGGATTGGTGGCCCCGAAAGAATCCGACCCGCAGCAAAATTGCTTTTGTCTCCGACCGCAATATTGATCCCCAGATTTTTACCATGAATACCGATGGTTCTGGTGTGTATCAGGTTACGACTGTACCGGTCATTGGATACCATAATTACGGCATCGGTTTTGGCTGGTCCCCTGATGGCACCAAATTGTTGTATAGCCATTATGAAACGCTCTACAAAATTGATGGCAATGGAACAGGGCTAACGGCTATCGCTACTGCTCCCGCTGATCGGCATTTCCGTGAGGTTGACTGGTCGCCACTCGGAAACAGGATTGTTGCGGAAACCATCGGGCAGTGGAAATACGATTCCGAGATTTACCTGATGGACGCCGACGGCGGCAATATGACACAACTGGTCGGTAATGTGCCAGGTGCGCTGGGCGATCCTGTCTTTTCACCTGATGGCACACAAATCGCATATTACCAAGATGTCTCCGGCTTTGAAGCAGACAATGGACGTATGCTGAACACACACATTATTATCTCGAATCTGGATGGAACAGATACCACCGATGTCTCAGTGAATAAGCCAGCCGGAACCAACGATACCAATCCCCGCTGGTCGCCAGACGGCACGAAAATTATCTTCACCCACGCCCCGAACGACAACTCGGCGCCACCCAGCATCTGGATGATGAATGTGGACGGGACAAACCGGAAACAGTTTAAATCCAACGCTACCATGGCGGATTGGCAATAATTTCTCAGATTATTAGCGCTGACAGTCCCTTAAAGGGGTGTCAGCGCTTTTTTTGTTCATTCCAGGATTATTACCGCCGCCATTGATCGCTTCAAGCGTCGATGGCGGTATGAGTGTATCCCATAATAACAACCGCCGTCAACCCTGCCAGGGATCAACGGCGGAAGTTCTGAAACGACTTTTTAGCAGTTGTCATCTTGAGCGGCGTCCGGCAGTTGCCGGACGCCGTCGCCTCACCAGAGATCCCTGCAGGGAAAAGATCTCCTTCGAGTCAGCACTGAGACGAGTTAATCCTAAGCCCCGTTTAAGTTGCGCATAACTTGCCCGGATTTCTCCCCGACAAATCCCCGACAGGCCGGGACAGGCGGGGCAGGCCACTCCACTGTGTTCCGGTCGAAATAACTCGAAGGCTGTGTTTTGAGGAATAAACAAAGATTCGTCCGTCATCCCGAGCGAAGTCGAGGGGTCTCTTTCCCTGACGTAATAAACCGATGATATCATTTTAGCATATCAAAGACCCTTTCGGGGTCTTGACCCCGAAAGGGTTAACTATCTAGTGCCGTAGTGAAAGAACTCTATCCCGCTATCTCCTTCACCCAAAGTCCTTACGGACCTTGCTTCTTGCATAGAGAAACGGAGAACGTATAAACCCGGATTTTGAAGCAAATTTCCCCTCTCTTTTCTAAGAGAGGGGATCAAGGGGAGAGTTGGTTTTAGAGCCTGTCCACACCGGATGTCTCGACTCCGCCCGTCTGCTGCCGAACTTTACTCGAAATAACTGACATTTGAAGGTGTGAAAAAGATACAGGTTTAATCAAAGAATCCCCCGAGGCCTTTGCCTCGGGAAAGTTCAATCTATTGGTGAGGCACTTTACTGATTGGTCAATGGCGCTTTTAAAGTCACCAGCGTTCCCTCACCGGGAGTAGACTCGATTTTAAATGATCCGTGCACGTGTTCCAGGCGTTCCCGGATATTGAATAATCCGAAGCCGCCCTGCATATCTACGGTTGGAGATAACGTTGAGACATCAAATCCCTGGCCATCGTCTTGGACCTGGACTTCGATATAGTCGCCTTGTCTGTCCAGAGAAACTGTAATTTGATCAGCATCCGCGTGTTTGATCACATTGTTAATTAACTCAGAGATCGCTCGAAACAGAATAATTCTGATATCATTATCGAGTGTTTTCTCTTCGCCATCATCACGTAAAATAGTATTAATGAGGTTGTTTTCCTCGGTCCTTTCGAGAAGCCAACTGACTCCGGCTTTGAATCCCAGTTCATACAGCACCGGTGGACTGATTTCGGTGGTAAGTAATCTGGTCTCTTTCACCGTTTGCTCAATCAGCTCATAGATCTCATGGAGGTGCTTTTGAGCATCCGTGGAGAGATCCATGTTGAGGACACTCGCGAGTTTGAATTTGGACATCGCGAGTACCTGGCCGATACTTTCGTGCAACTGTGATGCTATTTTTTGCCGTTCACGTTCTTCGATTATGGATAACGTGGAAGCCAAAGATCGTAATCTTTCCTGGTATGCCAACAATTGCGCTTCGGCCTCTTTTCGCTGGGAAATATCTCGAAAGACCAGGACAAAACCAGTTGTTTTGCCATCTGATTCCTGTAGCGGCGAGGAATTAATTTCGATAGGAATTTTTGTCTCATCCCGGGTAATAAGCTGCAAACTATTGGATGGAGCGTTCCCATTTGCCGCAAGCATAGATTGAAAATCACTGGAAAAATCGATGGGAGTGTCTTCAGAGGTTATATTCAGTACCGTGGAAATGTCATTGCCAAGCGCGGCCTGGGCGTCCCAGCCTGTAATTTGCTCTGCAGCGTGATTAAACAAAGTGATGTGATTGTTATTGTCAGTCGTGATGACACCATCACCGATACTTCGCAGCGTGGTCGATAACCACTGCTCCTGACGTTTCAGCTGCTGCTCCAGTTTATGCTTATGCAGCGCCATCTCAATGGTGACACGGAGTTCATCAATATTCACCGGCTTAATCAAATACCCGTAAGGCGCTGTCGTTTTGGCCCGTCTGATCGTTTCATCATCGCTGGCGCCGGTCAGATAAATTACTGGAATATCGAGAACTTTATAAATTTCCTGTGCGGTTTGGATACCGTCCATATTTCCCCGCAAGCGAATATCCATCAGCACCACATCAGGTTGAAGCGCGACCAACCGGTTAATGGCGGCTTTCCCGCGCGATTCAATGCCTGCGACCTGAAAACCAAGGACGGCAAGCATTTCACCAATTATCTCGGTTACACTTTTTTCATCTTCTATCAGTAGGACTTTTTCTTTAGCCATGATTTGATTCTTGGTTTAGTGCTCCTTCAGTTGAAAAAATGATGAGCGCTGCTGAAGGGGGGAGAACCTTTGAATTCAATGCAAGGAGTTTGATGACACTCACCAGGTTAAATAGTTGTTATTCCAGAGAAGTAAATCCCTCACGGATCGCATATTTTGTCAGTTCTGCCACGCTGTGCACGCTCAGCTTTTCCATAAGTCTGCTGCGATAGGTTTCGATAGTTTTCCGGCTGAGATATAACATATCGGCAATTTCTTTGGTAGAATTTCCCTCAGCGATCAGCTGTAACACTTCGCGTTCTCTGGAAGTTAAAATATCGTCAGCCACTGCCTCTTTATCACTGAGCTGACGAACATAATCATCCACAACTAATCCGGTGATGTTTTCGCTGAGATAGACTTTCCCGCCCAACACGGTTCTGATGGCGTTGGTCAGCTCATCAAACGCACAATCTTTCAGGAGATATCCGACCGCGCCGGCGGTTAAAACCTCTGCGACAAATCGTCGCTCAGAATGCATGGAAAGGACGATAATTTTGGTCTCCGGGAGTTCATCGATAATCTGGCGGGTGGCTTCGATACCATTCATCGAAGGCATCGAGATATCCATGATCACGACATCCGGCGAGTGTTTTTTTGCCAATTCCACGGCATTGCGTCCATCCGTTGCTGCAGCAACGACCTCCATCTCCGGTTCTTTGGATAACAACGTATGGAGCCCATCACGCACAATCTTATGATCATCTGCCAGTAACACCTTTTTATTCATAACTCCCCACCTCTCTGTATTGCTCAATCCGTTTCGTGATTATGATTAAAATGCATTGGAGCGGCATAACGCACCCGGGTGCCTTTTCCCGGATATGACTGGATATCAAAGAGCCCCTCAATTTGATTCAGGCGTTCTTTTACATTAACCAAACCAAATCCGCCATCACCATTCGTGCCTTCAGTATTCAGATCAGCATTAAACCCGATGCCGTTGTCTTCAACTTCCATCCAAAGATACGCATTTTCTTCCCAGAGACGCACGTTGATACGCTGTGCATTGGCGTGCTTGACCACATTGTTTAAAATTTCACGGGTTGATTGGAAAAGTACAATTTTCATATCCATTTCCAAATCCTGGATCCGCGATTTTTCTGTGGAATTGCTAATGTTGGTCTGAATGCCGTAGGTTTCTCCGAGCTGCTCAACCAACCATTGGATTGCGGCTTCAAATCCGAGTTCGTGTAATACCGGGGGATTCAATTCCCGAATTAACAGCCGCGTATCTTTGATGGATTTATCCACGAGATTATAGGCGTCTACCGCGTAATCAGAATAATTGGTCGACTTCAAATTTTGCTTCAGAAACCCGATATTCAGTTTCGCCATAGCCAGATATTGCGCCACCCGATCATGAAATTCTGTGGCAATATGCTGCCGTTGTTTTTCTTCCGTCTTCAAAATTTCCGAGTTGAGTTTCCTGATTTTGTTCGTCTTCTCTTTGACAAGACGATTGAGCAGGCGTTCGGTTTTTTTCGATTGCGCATATTTAAACTGGAAAAATCCCATCACAATTAAAAAGGCGGAGATTATAAATCCGCTGACGACATAAGCATTCCGCCAAAACGGTTGGGAAATCACAATCGCCGGTAACGTTTTTTCAATAAGTGAACCGTGGAGGCCTTTGATACCAGCGCGTACGGAAAACGAGTATTTTCCCGGCGGAAGATAATTGTACACCACCGAATTCCGCGATGTCGGCGGAGTCCAGTTTTCATCGATGCCCTCAAGTTTCGTCTGGTAATATACTTTTTCCGGGGACCGCAAATAGATTGCCTGAAATTGGATTTCGATCGCCTTATTGGAGTACGGCACTTTGATGGCTGTTGCGGATTTGCCCATATCCTGACTAATCCCATCAATAATTACGTCGGAGACTTCCAGAGATATCTGGGGCATTTCATGCCGGTTTTGATCGACGTCATACATATAAATTCCGTCATCAGTCCCAATCCAGATGCGGTTAGATAAATCACTCGCGCCGGAACCGATACTAATTTCCTTCTCAAATAGTCCTTCTTTGAAAGTGTACGAGGTAATAGAACCGTTGTCGTAGCGGCAGACATCGACGTTACCGATAATCCAAATGTTCTGGTCTTTATCCTCAAAAATGGTATAGATAACAGAACTAAGAACGTTGTCATCTGCGGTAAAAGTTTTCCACTTGCCCCCTTCAAACAGACTCACCCCACCGCGCTGAGCAACCCAAACCCGGTTTTCACTGTCAATGAAAATAGCATTAATGAGATTACTGAATAGTCCGTTATTTGTGGTGTAATAGTGTTTTTCACCACCAGCGTCGTACCGAAGAATGCCGCTCTGATTATTTGCCGCGGTGAATTTCACGTAGAGGTTATCAGTGTTGTCGAAAGCGGCGCACGAAAAATCCAGCGTGGTATCCGGCGTCGTTTTAATATCGTTGAACGGGACAAGATATCCATCGCCAATTTTCAAAACGGCGCTGGAACGACTTTCTATGCCGTAAGACTCAGTCGCATATCGGGAGTCACCGCCCAGAAAAATATCTCCATCTGAATTTTGTAAGAAGGAGTTCCATCCTTTGAGGACGCCATCCTCTGTGGAATAGACTTTCGTAGATCCATTTTGATGCAGCGTAATCAATTTTGATTGATTTGTGGCAAAGAGAATGATTCCGCCCGGCGTCTCTGAAATGTCGGTAATGACGCCATTTTGGCCAATAAGGGGCGTCAGATCAATTACGCTGAGTTGCTGGTGATATAAACGGGTAATTTTGCCATTGGTATGCCCAAAATAGATGGAACTGTCGCTTGCTGCAAGAATTGCCGTAATCGTATTTTGAGCGAATCCATATGAGGTATTAAAGTGATAAAATTGACTTTTATGAAACACGTTGATCCCCAGCGGATGAGACAGCCAGATCTCGTTTTCTTTTCCAATCAGGACGTCACTGAGTTGATTGGCGACAGGGGAGTTGCGTTGCTGAAACTGAACGATAGTTCCATCCGGCGCATATTTAAACAACCCATTCACCCGGCTTCCGAAGTAAAGATTTCCAGAGGAATCAGACACGATGGTTGTTAAATCTGAAAGATGCTGCAGCGATGTGATTTGAAGATCCTGGCCGGTCTGGAGATTTAAAATATGCGGCGTAACATTCGCCTGATCCGCTGATGTATTTTTGGGATGACTCAGATAGGTCAATCCAATTTTTGGGTTGTAATCAAGGATTTCTACAGCACTTGTTGTATCCTGCAGCAACGTATCAACAGTGAGAGATTTGGTGTTAACAGCGCAAAGACCATTTTCGCCACCGACATAGATTGAATTTCCCCCCGGCGCCAGATCGTAAACAGCATTGGAAAGCAAGCCATCCTGAGTTGTGATCGCTTGGAAGGCATCTCCATCCTGCAGGAGTAATCCATCTTCCGAGGTGGCAATCCAGACCCGGTCCTGGTTATCGACGACTATATCTTCCACCGTGACCGGGTTTCGTGTGAAACGAAACGTTTCCCATTTGTCACGATTCAAGACGTAATAATAGGTGCTCTGTTTCAGATCATCGTAATAAACAATTTTTTGATCATCGTGTCCAATAGTAAGAGATTTGGGGGGATCTTCGCGGTTGTCATCCTCGGAAACAGGAATGGTATACTTTTTCCAGATGAGTCCGTCGAACGAATATAAACCGATAGCAGAAACGCCCCAAATGCGCCCCAAACTATCCTGCTCCAAATCGTAAAAGTATGAGGTTGGCATTCCGGTCCGATAATTATAGGAGCGGGTATAATAATTCTGCGCTCTGACGGGAAGCGCAGAAATTACAATCAGCGCAAGAAGAATGAACATCCAGGATTGGCGTCCTGGTCGGAAAAACCATCTCTGGGAATTTTGTAAGGGGACTCTTGCCATATTTTCTTGTATCACAGGGGTTGTGTGCCTTTTCCCGGAAGAGAAGTACCAGGAATAACGTGAAAGCAATAACTGGGTCAAAAAACGAACTTCAGGGCTTACCGTAAATAATACTGAAAGCCTAGCCGGCCACCCCAAAATTGATCGTTCATTTTTCCGTATTCCAACCCGTCAATTTTATCGGAAAAGGCGTAATGATTGTCAAAGGTTAAATTAATCCCAAGTTGCCGGGACAGTCGCAGTTCCACAGCCACGCCAGCGACTGCGGCAGGTAACCAATATTTCTTCAATCTCACGGATGAATCGTAGTTTTTGGTGTTCAGATTAAACAAACTGCCGCCAGCCTGAAGGAAGAGCGACAGCTGGCGATTGGGTAATAAATTCAGCAGAGCTTTTACATCGAAATAGTTAATCGATGCGTTAAAAAAGTTTTTATCTGCGACCGTATTCAGACCAAAGCTGCCCTGGAGATAAACAAACGAATTAATTTTGCCACGAATGTGGAATTCACCTGCAGGCTTCAGCATTGGGTGAGCATAATCTCCGGAGTAAGTTGATCCTCCATAATTCAGCCCAATACTTTCGATTGTTTTGGGCATAAACAACGAATAAGGTGTTTCGTCAATTTCCTGCGCATCTTCCTTTTCCGCAAGATATTGCCGGATCATCGGTGATTTAATATCCTGAGGTTGCTGCAAGGCCCAAAGCTGATCAAACACACCTTCAATGATGAGACTCTGTACGGCTTTCTGGATGGCTTCCAGAACACACATTTGCGGTGGCTCGTTATAACTAATTCCGGTTTCGACTTCCAGCAATCTTTTAAATCGAACAAACCGGTACAGATTCACGTCAATCATTTTGGAAAGAATAGTTTTCGTCGTGCGCACTGATTTGAGCACGCGGCCGGTCTGCGTTGAAATAGCGCGCAAATAAATAGTCACCCGATCTTGACGATATTTTCCAGAAGCACCTAATCCAAAATATTTTGCGCCTGAACCACCCGTAATGATGTTGGTTTCATACGAAATGATTCCGCCCTCCAAAATGATTCCGGCATAGAGCAGCGGCGGTAACTGAGCCAGTTGCTGGCCTTGCTGCGTCGTATAATTTTCGCGACTTGAGCGAATGATTTTACGTTCGTTCAACAGGTTGGAGAGTCCTTCCCGCTCAATGGGTATAAACCAGCCAGATTCTTCTAGCGCCTCAATGAGCATAGAAGTGGCACCCTGCGTCACCGCGGTCGAATAGGAGATGCCGTTATCGGATGTTTTGTACTGTCCGGTTTGATCGCGGAAGTTGTAGACTGCTGCCACCACTTTTTCTTTGGGCGGTGGAAGAGATTTTAAATCCTTATACACAGCAGTTTTAAATCCCACTTTCGCTTCAGTAGGATACATTGAATTATTCGTGGTTGCACAACCGGAAAGCATCAAGAGGGTGATAACGACCAGCAGTGCTTGCAAACGGAAGGAAAAAAGTATTTTCATAAGTCGTTTAATAGTATGGGACTACGACAGTGGTTTCGTTACCCGTCGAAAAGTCTGTGATTTGAATGTTTACCCCTTGATCGCCCGGTTGCACATCGATGGAATAATCACCGATTTCATAATGGCCTTGCTGTAAGCCACCGCTTTCTCCAAAGATGTCGTTGGCGATTCGGCTGGAGATCCGGCTGAGAATTGAACGATTCAAGCTCTCCTTAAAATTCTGCAATGGATCGCTGGAATACAGGCTGCTTGTTCTGGATTGTGCCGTCGGATCCTGAATATTATTCTGGGCCTGGGCTTCACTGAGCAACCACTGTCCATTATAATAATTCCCGCCAAAGGATGGATTGATCGGCTCATAGACCAATTCAGAGGCGTGAGCCACAGTGCCAAGTCCGAGAGTCACTCCTGCACAGAGCACAAGCATAAGAATGGGCTTCGTGAATCGCATAGATTGTTCCTCCTGACGCATTTAGTAAATGCCGCTCCCCTTCATATCTTCACCGGAGAGCTGTCGCTGATAGTTTTCGTAGTTATATAAATAGTTTAATGTCACCTGGACTGCTAAGTCGGCAGTCTTCTCAATCTCCGCATATCTGGGAGTTAAACGCCGGTTAAAAATGAGTGTCCCTTTCACTTTAACCTGGACGAGAGACCCGCGACCAGGCATCGGTTTCTCTGAGATAATAATATCGTATCCGCTGATGCCGTAAGGGGCTTCCCAATGAGAATAAAACAGTTGATAGAAATCATGTCCCAATTTTGTTTTGGTCCGGTCAATGATTAGTCCGTCAATTTCCAGGTTTTCATCTGAGGCATCCTGGGCATAACTGAATTGGGCAAATATCGGTAGAATCAGGACGCAAATCAAGCCTGCTAATAACCATTGGGACGGCGGCCCAAGCTTCGGGTATCTCTGGAAAAAAGCCGTCATAAAGGTGTGCGAATATCCTTTTAATGAGTAAAAAAGTTTCGTGCAATGATAATATTAAACAGCATGAGTACGCTAAGCAATGACAAAATTCGTATAAGTATTTAATTTATTTTACTTTAGTTGTATGGTAATTAAGGGAAATTCAAGATTGATAATAGTATAATCACTCCCACTTTAATTTGGATTAAATAGTTGAATATATCACCGTATCATTGAAGCGTTCAAAATGTGCGCTATCGCACATCGCAGATATTACTGCCTCGCAATTGCTCTACTCATTTGGGTGTATTTTATCGAAATTCAGTGGACAATCAAAGTCGTTAATTGCGATTATACACGATGTCTGACACATATGGATTGATAAAAAAATCAAAGCCGCACGATGCTCCCCGAAAACACCGCGCGGCTTCGTTGGGAATCCCAGAGATCTATTTGCCCTCGCAATTTCACACTGCGATATACCTATCAGAGGCAAACAATATGTTTCATCTCCGGACTGCCCGAATATGGGATTAATTTTCTAAAAAGCAGTTTCTTCAAACGGCTGGAGAAGTGGATCTCTCAGTAAAGTATACCGTGTGGCGGCCATTCCTCGTGTAAGGATGCCTACACTCAATGAAGTCTCCGCCTATTTTTCTTCTTCTCTGGAATTTTGTTTGCCAAAACAGTGAAACGGGTTTTTGCTTTCGACCAATATGTATTCTATATTTTCAAGCTAAGAAATGATAATAAACCGAGAATAAAAACATTTTTCATGATTATTAAACGAGATATTCCACTCAACCTCGCCAGACCCAATAATCCCGTGACTGGTCAAGTGGTTGAGTCGACATTATTGACCCATGAGAAGAGCTCGAGCTATTGCAGACACATTGTAATAGATGTGAGCGGCAGCGAATTAGAGCATCGTTTTCAGGCCGGCCAGGCGTTTGGAGTCATTCCGGAATGGTCGCTGAAAGCCGATGACCGCACTTTGCGTTTATATTCTATAGCTTCACCAACTCAGGGCGAATATGGCGAAGGTAAAACTATCGCCACCACCGTGAAACGCGTTGTTGGCGAAGAACAGGATTCACATCAACTCTTTTTGGGAACGGCATCCAATTATCTCTGCGATTTACAGGTTGGCAGCGAAGTAAAAGTCACCGGGCCAACCGGCAAACAGATGCTGCTACCGGATCAGGAGGAACTGGGTGAATACAATTATGTATTTGTGGCAACAGGAACAGGCATTGCCCCGTTTCGCGGGATGCTTATTGAACTGATGCAGGCACAGATCCCCGGGGAAGTTCATTTAATTTTTGGTGTTCCGTACAGCACAGATGTTTATTATGAAGCGCTGTTTCGTCGCTATGAAGAAAAATATCCCAATTTCCATTTTTATACCGCAATCAGCCGCGAGGAACAAGGCAATGGAAACGGACAAATGTACGTCCAGGACCGGCTTGCAGTGGATTGGCACGAAATAGAATCGACGTTGTGCGATTCCAATACATTACTATATATCTGTGGTAACGCCGGAATGGAGTGGGGAATTTACCGGCATCTGCTGGCAAATGGGTGCACCGATTATTTTGCGGATATCCCTGACGAACTGCTTGAACCGTCGAAATATCCACAGACTAATAGTCAGGAATTACTTCATACGATTCGACCAAACCATGAACGCTTGCGGGTTGAGGTGTACTGAAAGCGGCAAACAATTCTAGCGTCGATATTTTCAAACTGAGAGAGGATTAATTTTTATGGCGGAGCGGAAACGCATTCTCACGGGAGACCGGCCTACGGGACGATTGCATTTAGGACATTATGTCGGAACGCTTAAAAATCGGGTGGCGCTGCAGGATGAATATGAGTGTTTCTTCATTATTGCGGATCTGCATATGTTAACAACCAAGCCACAGAAAGAGCATATTTCAGCACTGCGTGAAAATATCACAGAGATGGTTCTGGATTATTTGGCGGCTGGTATTGATCCCGATAAATCTACCATTTACTTACAATCCGCCGTGCACGCTGTGTACGAGATGAATCTGATATTCGAAATGCTGGTGACACTTCCGCGGCTTTCCCGGTTGCCCAGTATCAAAGAAATGGCTCAGGCTGCCAATTTCAACGACGAAGCGATTCCTTTCGGGTTAATCGGTTATCCGGTGTTGCAGGCCGCCGACATTTTAATGCCAAGAGCTCATCTTGTTCCGGTTGGCAAAGATAATGAGTCACACGTTGAAATTACCCGCGAGATAGCCCGAAGATTTAATTCTTTTTATGGCGAAGTTTTTCCAATTCCTGAAGCGCTGATCGGAGACGTGCCGACCCTCGTTGGCACTGATGGGAAAGCCAAGATGAGTAAAAGTCTCGGCAACGCAATTTTTCTCTCAGATGATGCGAAAACAGTCGAGAAAAAAGTACGCGGCATGTACACCGATCCAAAGCGGGTGAGCGCAGATATTCCCGGCACCGTAAAAGGGAATCCGGTTTTCATTTATCACGATGCATTCAATCCAAGCGTAGAAGAGGTTGAAGATCTGAAATCCCGGTACCGGCAGGGCAAAGTTGGTGATGTCGAAGTGAAGACAAAACTGGCCCGCGCAATTAATGATTTCCTGGAACCGATGCGGGAACGACGGGAAGGGTATACAGCGCAAAAAGGCTACGTTGAGGAAATTTTATTCCAGGGAACAGAACGGGTTAGAGAAGAAGCGAACCAAACGCTTCGGGCGATGAAAAAAGCCATGGGACTTGCCACGGTCTGGAACGGCATTCGTCGCAAAGCCGAAAAATTTCGGAAATCACAATAAGTATTCGAATGAATGAACCAATTATTAAACCGCGAATGCACGCGGATAAACGTGAAATATTCAAAAGTAGGTAAAACAACTTTTCAGAGAGGTCAGATTTATCGAACAGAAGAATCCCAGTAACATTGCCTGCGAACTTCACAATAGAGATCTATCCGCTGAACTCTTTTAGCCTGGATAATTCAGGAATTTTTTACTTGTGGTTAGTGGAGAAATATCACAGTGCAGAATTGCTGGGAGTTTGCCACTCTTCGACAAGCTCAGAGTGACTCGTAGAGGCGTCATCCTGAGCTTGTCGAAGGATAAAAACCGAAAACAGGATTGCATCACTTGAGAATAATGAATTTATCAGGGGAAATATCTGGGAAAATTTTAAATTCATAAATTTTCTAGGCTAGAAAACTTTACTCGAAATGACGGATATTGTGCACTGCAGAAAGATAGCCTTACACTTTCTCACAATGAGTCGCTGTAAGGAAGTTTATTTATTATTTCCTGAATTAATTCTCAAAATATTATGGACTACATAATCGACGATCAGTTCAGTCAGTTTTTCCACTGTTTGAAACAATCACCGGAAAACGGGAGCATTTTTAATCCCTGGTACGATGTGGATACGATTAACGGCCGCTCTAAAGAGGGTCCGGTAATTCGTAGGCGACAGTTTCACCACTATCTCAGGGAGCGTATCGACCAAGCCCAATATCTGTTTGTTGGTGAAGCGCCGGGTTATCAGGGTGGCCATTTTACCGGAATTCCAATGACATCGGAGCGTATTCTTCTCGGCTATAAAAAGGATAGCGGTGTACTTCCTGAATCAGTTTTCAGGGAAATTCCTCCTGAACGCACCAGCAAAAATGAAATCCAGCCGAAAGGATTTACGGAGCCGACTGCTACTATTGTGTGGGGCGCAATCGCCACAAATAAAATCGATCCCCGGAAGATTGTTCTCTGGAATATGTGTCCGTGGCATACGTTTGATCCTGAAAAAGGTTATCTGAGTAACCGGACTCCGACCATAAACGAACTTGAAAAAGGTTTACCAGCGCTTCGTGAATTGCAAAGATTATTTCCGGGAATTCAACTCTTTGCCGTGGGAAAATCAGCATTTAACTTGCTGCAATCGCACAAAATTAAATGTGGAGAATTACGTCATCCGGCGCACGGCGGCGCACCAAAATTCCGGAAACAGTTTCGAGAAATCGTTGTCAAAGAATAATTTTGGTCGTCATATTTATGATAGCATAAACCATTTCTTTATGGCATTTTTCCGGTAGCCGAACCTAGTAAAATTTATATTCCTCACTGGGTGAAAATTTGCGCTGAATAAAGATTATAAGCAGCCCCAATTAGTACTTGGCTAAAATTTTCATGACAAAAAATATCCCCAATCATTTTTCATTTTTTTGCAAAAATCTTTAACACAATTCTTGAATAATTCGCAGGCGGTCGTTATTATTACTGCGCAAGATGATCCAAGACAACTAACTTTCTTATTGGATGTATTAATGACCATCTGGCTCAACATGATTTCCCCACTTTTCCCGATAACCTCTTTCCCAAATATTCTTCTCACAGAACCGGCATCACTGCATCCTGCTTGTATATTTTCTATGGACAAATTGTTGTAGCAATCGAACTCTAAGCGAGGGATTGACTGCTTGACGACCGCGGCACAACAGACTGTGAATTTTTGGCCACTTCTTGTTTACGTGATCGGCGTTCTGCTTGTCGTAGCAGTGATGATCGGCGTGTCCTATTTTCTGGGGCAACGCCACGAAGATCGGGCGACTAATGAACCGTATGAATCCGGCATACTTATAACCGGACAAGCCCGGGTCCGTTTTTCTGCAAAATTTTATCTCATTGCGATGTTTTTCGTTATTTTTGATTTAGAAGCCGTATTTCTGTTCGCGTGGGCTATCGCCGTCCCGGAACTTGGATGGCTTGGATATTTTGAAGCGCTTATTTTTATCGGTGTACTGGTGGCCACGCTAATCTATCTTTGGAGAATCGGTGGGTTGAATTTTGGGCCGACGATCCGAACAAACCCGGAAATGGAAAAAATCTGAAATAATTATGAGTGAAAGAAATACACAACCCGCAGAGATCATGAACGATTCGTTCCGCGAAACGGTCAAGGAGAGCCTTGTTTTTTCTCGTCTCCAGGATCTCCTGGCGTGGGGACGGAAAAATTCGATGTGGCCGTTTAATTTTGGTCTGTCGTGTTGCTATGTCGAAATGGCAACCAGTATTACGAGCAGACACGATATTTCCCGTTTTGGGGCCGAGGTAATTCGTGGCACGCCCAGAGAAGCCGATGTCATGGTTATCGCTGGAACAGTCTTCATGAAAATGGCACCGGTAATTCAGCGACTTTACGAACAAATGATGGAACCACGCTGGGTCATCTCGATGGGCTCGTGTGCAAATTCCGGTGGCATGTATGATATCTATAGCGTGGTACAGGGCGTCGATAAATTTCTCCCGGTGGATATGTACGTCTCTGGATGTCCGCCGCGGCCGGAGGCTTTTCTGCAAGGCTTAACCTTGTTGCGGGATGCGGTCGGCAAAGAAAAACGACCGCTGAGTTGGTTTGTGGGACCGCAGGGCGTATCCAAACCGGAGAAGATTTCAATGCGGGAGCAGAGGCACGAACAGCACACCCAGATTACCAATCTGCGGACGCCGGATCATGTGTAATTTTTACAGATTAATTGGAAGCGGTTGCACGGTTGATATGAAAGCTGACTGTTGATGAGTGAAGCAAACACATTATTGAGCGATCTGCAAAAACGATTTGAAAACGTTTATCTCGGGGAGCAGGAAACTCCTGATGATATTCCCACATTTTGGGTGACTCCGGATGATGCGAGTACCGTTTTAAGTTACCTCAAGAAAGATATCGACCAGCCGTATCAATTATTATATGATCTCACTGCCATCGACGAACGTGATCGAGAACATCGCGATGGACAGCCCGAGAGTAAATTCAGTATAGTGTATCATCTTTTGTCTTTTGATCGCAACGAAGATATTCGCGTAAAAGTCCCCCTCAAAGATGAATACCCTAGTCTTCCATCGATTACCAATCTCTGGGAATCAGCGAATTGGTACGAACGGGAAGTCTATGATATGTTTGGAGTCAAATTTGAGGGTCACCCCAATTTGCGCCGCATTTTGATGCCGCGTACCTGGGAGGGACATCCGCTGCGGAAAGAGCATCCGGCACGCGCCACGGAAATGGGACCGTTCCAGCTGCCAGATCAAAAACAGGATGCCGAACAGGAAGCGTTGCAGTTCAAACCAGAAGAATGGGGAATGCAGCAGGAGACCGAAGATTCTGATTTTATGTTTTTGAATCTGGGCCCGCAGCATCCCGGAACCCACGGCGTTTTGCGTTTGATTCTACAACTCGACGGTGAGGAGATCATCGATGTCGTTCCGGATATCGGTTTCCACCATCGTGGCGCTGAAAAAATGGGTGAGCGGCAAACCTGGCATACGTTTATTCCCTACACTGATCGCATTGATTATCTCGGTGGCGTCATGAATAATTTCCCGTACGTGATGGCGGTGGAAACGCTCGCTGGCATCGATGTCCCAGATCGTGCAAAGATTATTCGGATTATGCTGGCGGAGTTGTTCAGAATCGCGAGCCACCTGGTGTGGTATGGGACTTTTGCCCAGGATGTTGGCGCAATGTCTCCTGTATTCTATATGTTCGAAGATCGTGAGCGAATTTTTGAGATTATCGAGGCCGTCTGTGGTGACCGGATGCATCCGAATTGGTTCCGGATTGGTGGTGTCGCACAGGATTTGCCTGAAGGCTGGCGAGACTTAGTCCAGACATTTCTGGACTATATGACCGGCCGGATGAAAGAATATGATAATCTGGTGATGAAAAATCGCATTTTTAAAGCGAGAACGAAAGGCGTTGGCGCTTATAATAAAAAGGAAGCCATAGACTGGGGCGTTACAGGGCCAGGGCTCCGGGCAACAGGATTTGAATGGGATTTTCGGAAGAAGCGGCCGTATTCCGGGTACGATCAATTTGACTTTGATATTCCCACCGCACAGAACGGTGACTGTTATGATCGCGGGGCAGTGCGGGTAGAAGAAATTCGGCAAAGTTTGCGGATCATCCAACAATGCCTGGATAATATGCCTTCCGGTGATTACAAATCAGATAATCCGCGCACTACTCCGCCGCGGAAAGATCGCACGATGCACGATATTGAAACATTAATTAATCATTTTTTAAATACAACATGGGGACCGGTAATTCCCGCAGGTGAAGCATTTCGTGGCGTGGAAGCCTCCAAAGGGCATAATGGTTATTATCTGGTGAGTGATGGCGGAACACATTCATACCGGACGCGCATTCGCACTCCCAGCTTCCCGCATATTCAGATGGTGCCATTTATGAGCCGTGGTGCGGGAGTCGCTGACTTGCTCGCAATTCTTGGAAGTATCGATTTTGTGTTGGCAGATTTAGACCGATGAATACTGAAAGAAATGAAATAGATCTATGCTGAGTCCTGAAGAGAAAAAAGAAATAGATGAAGAGTTAGCCCACGTCGATTACAAGCGTGGCGCTTCGATCGAGGCGTTAAAAATCGTTCAGCGTCATCGCGGGTGGGTTTCAGACGAGGGAATTCAGGATATTGCCGAATATCTGGAAATGTCACCCGAGAACTTGGAGAATGTGGCGACTTTTTATAATCTGATTTTCCGGAAGCCGGTCGGAAAGCACGTTATCCGAATTTGTGATAGTATCAGCTGCTGGATTCTCGGATATGATCAGATTCGGGACCAAATATCGGAAAAGCTGGGCATCGGTCTCGGTGAAACAACCGAGGATGAGATGTTTACTTTGCTCCCGATTCAGTGCCTCGGAACCTGTGATCACGCTCCGGCGCTGATGATCGACGACGATCTGTACCGCGACTTAACACCCGAGCAAATTGATTCAATTCTGGAAGAATACCAATCAGGAAAGCGTGGTAATGGACAAACCGCTGACTAAAAATATTGACCTTGACCGCGGGCCGCTCTCGCTAAAGAAATACGAGAAAGCCGGTGGCTATCAGGCGATTCGGAAAATCCTGAAAGATATGGAACCGTCCGAAGTGACCAACCACGTCAAGGAATCCAACCTGAAAGGTCGTGGCGGGGCAGGATTTAACACCGGATTGAAATGGAGTTTCGTCCCGCTGGGCGACGATGCGCCTGAGCAGAAGTATTTGGTAGCCAATGCGGATGAGATGGAGCCGGGCACCTTCAAAGATCGGTTGTTGATGGAGGGCGATCCTCATCTGATGATCGAAGGGATGATGATTGCTGCGTACGCAATTCAGGCGAAAACCGCGTACGTTTTTCTCCGCTGGGCATACCGGGTGTCAGAATCGAGAATACGCAAAGCAATCGCTGAAGCTTACGAGGCCGGATATCTTGGACAAAATATTTTTGGCAGCGATTTCAACCTGGATATGAGCATCCACGTCAGCGCCGGCCGCTATATGTGCGGTGAGGAAACCGGATTGCTGAATTCGCTGGAAGGTAAACGCTCAACGCCGCGCGCCAAGCCACCTTTTCCCCAGATCAGCGGTTTGTGGGGGAAGCCGACTATTGTGCAGAATGTGGAAACGTTATGCAATATCCCTGGCATCATTAATAACGGTGCCGAATGGTATAAAAAATTGAGTTTGACAGAAGACGGAGGGACGAAGTTGTACGGCGTCAGCGGCAAGGTGAAAACACCGGGCTGCTGGGAATTACCTATGGGGACGCCCATGCGCGAAATCATTGAAGAACACGCCGGCGGGATGCAGGATGGGTTGAAGTTTCGGGGAGCGCTTCCCGGCGGCGCCTCTACTGATTTTCTGGTGGAAGAGCATATGGATCTTCCCATGGATTATGACTCGGTGATGAAAGCCGGCAGTCGTTTAGGCACCGGGACAATGATTGTGCTCGACGATCAGACTTGTCCTGTGGGAATGGTTCGGAATCTCGAGCATTTCTTTGCGCAGGAATCGTGTGGATGGTGTACGCCGTGTCGGGACGGTTTACCCTGGGTTGAGAAAATACTCAATGCCATCGAATCCGGTGAAGGACAGATGGGAGACATTGACCTGTTAACCAAACATTCGAAACAACTGGGACCAGGAAATACCTTTTGCGCTTTAGCGCCGGGCGCTGTGGAACCGTTACAGAGTGCGATTAAATATTTTCGCTCGGATTTTGAGCAACACATCCAGGAGAAGAAGTGTCCCTGGAATAATTAACGGAAGCAGATAACTCATTTTGGAAAATGGATGTGAATTTTATCGATTCTAAATAAACTAAGAAGAATGTGAAAGTGAGTCACTCTGAGCTTGTCGAAGAGTGACCAGAAAAAAATAATAAACGATACAATATTTGAATAAGAAAATTGCGATAAGAAATCAGGATGGATATCGGAGAGTTTGATGCCGACGATTTATATAGATGACAAAGCGTACGAAGTCGAAGACGGTCAGAATTTGCTCCACGCCGTATTATCGCTGGGATTCGATTTGCCGTATTTCTGCTGGCATCCGGCTCTCGGCTCTGTCGGTGCGTGCCGCCAATGTGCTGTGACACAGTATAAAGATGAGAATGACAAGCAGGGCAAATTGGTGATGGCGTGTATGACGCCCGCCAGCGACGGCACACGAATTTCACTTCTCGACCAGGAATCGAAGCAATTTCGTGCCAATGTGATCGAATGGCTTATGACGAATCATCCGCACGATTGTCCGGTCTGTGACGAGGGTGGTGAGTGCCATTTGCAAGATATGACGGTAATGAGTGGTCATAATTATCGCCGGTTCCGGTTTAACAAGCGCACATTTCGCAATCAATATTTAGGACCTTTTATAAACCACGAGATGAATCGCTGCATCACCTGTTATCGTTGTGTTCGGTTCTACCGGGATTACGCCGGCGGTGACGATCTGGATTCGTTTGCGTCACGAAATCGGGTCTATTTTGGCCGGCATGAGGAAGGAGTGCTGGAAAGCGAATTTAGCGGAAATCTTGTCGAAGTATGTCCCACCGGAGTTTTCACCGATAAAACCCTCAAACGCCATTACACACGGAAATGGGATTTGCAAACAGCTCCTTCAGTCTGTCAACATTGTGGCTTGGGTTGTAATACTATTCCCGGTGAACGTTATGGAGTTCTGCGGCGGATTTTAAATCGGTATAACAGCCAGGTCAACGGCTATTTCCTGTGTGATCGTGGACGGTTTGGTTATGAATTTGTAAACAGTGAAGAGCGCATCCGGCAGCCAGTGCTTAAATCAGATTCTGGCAGTGAGAATAAAGCAGTTTCCAAGAGTGATGTGCTGGAACACATTCAGAATATTATGATATCCGGTACGAAAGTCATCGGGATTGGTTCGCCCAGAGCATCTCTGGAAAGCAATTTTGCGCTGAAAAAATTTGTTGGCCCTGACAACTATTATAACGGAATGTCCGCCAGAGAATCCGAATTAGTTTCGAAGATTTCCGGCATCCTGCGGAATGGGCCTGCTCGCTCCGCGACTCTGAATGATGCGCAGCAAGCAGATGCAGTATTTGTGCTGGGCGAGGATGTAACCAACACCGCGCCGATGCTGGCGTTGGCGTTGCGACAAGCGGCAATCAACGAGCCGAAAAAGGAGGCGCAGCAACGTGGAATTCCCGAGTGGAATGATGCGGGAATTCGCGAATCAATCCAGGATGAAAAAGGTCCGATATATCAGGCGGTGGTCGCTTCCACAAAATTGGATGAGATTGCCAGAGAAACATTTTATGCTGCGCCCGGTGAAATAGCGCAACTCGGATTTGCCGTGGCGCACGAATTAAATAATGATGCGCCAGCAGTAAAGAATCTCTCCAGCGAAATGAAATCGCTGGCACAACAGATTGCCAAAGATTTAAAAGCCGCTGAGCATCCGCTGATTGTTTCGGGAACGAGCATGCTAAGCGAAGCACTGGTTGAAGCGGCGGCGAATATTGCGTGGGCGCTCTCAAACGAATCACCGGCTGACATTATCTATACCGTCCCGGAAAATAACAGTCTTGGCCTGAGTTTTCTCGAAGGTAAATCATTAAATGAAGCGTTTGAGCAGGTAAAGAACGGAAATGCCGAAGTTGCCATTATCGTGGAAAATGATTTGTATCGGCGTGCTCCAAAATCTGAAGTAGACACATTTCTGTCTTCGTGCAAGCACGTGATTGCGATCGATCATTTGGTAAATGAAACCAGCGATAAAGCGGAAGTTGCACTTTCCGCCAGCACGTTTGCGGAAGGCTCTGGAACAGTTGTGAATAACGAGGGACGTGCCCAACGGTATTTCGACGTCTATGCACCGGATGAAGAGGCCATTCAGGAAAGCTGGCGCTGGATTCGGGATATGGCGGTGGCCATTCAGCGGGATGAGTTCAAGCAATGGCAATCGCTTGACCAGGTAAGTGCAGCGATGTTCGATGATATCAACAAGTTGCAGCGCGTCAAAGAAGTAGCGCCTGCGTCGGATTTTCGTATCGAAGGCCAGAAAATTCCAAGAGCAACTCATCGTTACAGCGGAAGAACGGCAATGCTTGCCGATGTCACGGTCCACGAACCGAAACCGCCACAAGATCCGGACTCGCCGCTGTCCCATTCCATGGAAGGATTTCCCGGACAGCCGCCTTCCTCACTTATAAATCATTACTGGGCGCCCGGGTGGAATTCAGTGCAATCTACGAACAAATTTCAAAATGAAGTGGGCGGCGAACTTCGTGGCGGAGATCCGGGGATTCGATTGATCGAACCAAACGGGAACGACAAGTATGACTTTTTCTCGGGTACTCCGGAAACCACTGACTCCAATAATGAAAGACTTCTTGTGGTGCCAATTCATCACATTTTCGGCAGCGAAGAGTTAAGTGTTGAGTCGCCGGGACTTGCAGAACGTGTTCCTGAGCCGTGTGTCATTATGAGCGAATCATCGGCGAAAAAATTAAACGTTGAAAACGGCCAGGAAGTCTCATTCAAATTAGACGGCGAAGGTTATTCACTGCCGGTTGTCTTTGACGAGCATATTCCAAATGATGTGGTTGGATTCCCGGTGGGACTTCCCGGAACACGTTGGGCCGCGCTGCCTTCATCAGTTTCCTTTCAGGCAGGAGGCAGCCAATGAACGGGCATCCGGTAATCATTCCGATTGTCGTTTTACTTGGTGCACTCACGATAGCGCCAGGTTTGATCTGGTTAGAGCGTCGCCTGCTTGGTCTTTGGCAGGATCGCTATGGACCGAATCGGGTTGGGCCGTTTGGACTCTTCCAGGTCGTCGCGGATATGATCAAAATTTTCACCAAAGAAGACTGGATCCCGCCGTTTGCCGACAAGCCGGTATTTGTGATTGCTCCGGCGATAATTATTATGACCACGCTGTTATCATTTATCATCGTTCCCATTTCACCCGGCCTTGGCGTTATCGATTTTAGCATCGGATTGTTGGTGTTTCTCGCACTTTCATCTATGGGAGCATATAGCGTGGTACTTGGTGGTTGGGCCTCAAATAATAAATATTCGTTGCTTGGTGGCTTACGCGGTGCAGCACAGATGCTGAGTTACGAAGTTTTTATGGGCATTTCACTGATGGGCGTCGTAGCGATGACCGGTTCCTTTAGTCTGCACGACATTGTGCAAAAACAGGCGGGACTCTGGAACGTTATACCGCAATTCTTTGGATTTGTCGTGTTTATGATCGCCGGAATTGCAGAGACGCACCGTTTACCATTTGATATCCCGGAAGCCGAGAGTGAGCTCATTGCTGGATTTCACTCCGAATACTCCGGAATGAAATTCGGCATGTTTTTCGTCGGAGAATACATTGGGATTACACTCATCTCGGTGATGATCGCCACATTTTTCTTTGGCGGTTGGCAGGGGCCATGGTTACCGCCAATTGTCTGGCTCCTGATCAAAACCTTTTTCTTCATTATGATTTTTGTCTTAATGCGGGCATCGCTGCCGCGGCCACGATACGACCAGTTAATGGCCTACGGCTGGAAGGTGATGTTACCGCTCGCTTTACTGAATTTGGTAGTGACCGGCGCCATTATCGTGGCGACGACGGCATAAAAGGAGGATGAATGTTTAGCGCGTTGCGCACAATGTGGGTGGTGTTCAAACACATGTTTCGCAGACGGGTGACGGTACAGTATCCGGACGAAAAGCCGTATTTGGCGCCCCGGTATCGTGGCAGAATTATTCTGTCCAGAGATCCTGATGGCGGTGAGCGGTGCGTCGCGTGTCATCTCTGTTCGGCAGTCTGTCCGGTGGATTGCATTGCGCTGCAAGCCACAGAAGATGAGCACGGCAGAAGATATCCCGAATTCTTCCGGATCAATTTTTCGCGCTGCATTTATTGCGGGCTGTGCGAAGATGCGTGTCCAACGTATTCCATTCAACTGACGCCTGATTTTGAAATGGCAGAATCTGATCGCACCAATATGGTGTACGAAAAAGAAGATCTGCTCATTCAGGGCGAGGGGAAATATCCGGGCTACCATTTTTATAAAGTAGCCGGGCTGGCAATTGGCGGTAAAGATAAAGGGGAAGCAGAACATGAACAGGCGCCGGAAGATATCCGGAGTTTGTTACCGTAATCGAAACGAATTGAATTTATGACTACTGCATTTTACATCTCCGGAGCAATTGCAATACTCGCCACTCTGATGGTGATAACGCGGGCGAATGCTATTCACGCGTTGTTGTACTTAATTGTATCACTGTTTGCGATTGCAGTTACCTTTTTCGTCCTCGGCGCGCCGTTTGTCGCCGCGCTGGAAATTATTATTTATGCCGGGGCAATTATGGTGCTGTTCGTTTTTGTGGTGATGTTGCTCAATCTGGGGGAAGCCGCGGCCAAACAGGAACGTGAATGGCTGAATCCCGGGATGTGGATCGGTCCGGCGTTGCTGGCACTGGCGCTATTAATTGAACTGGTGATCATGTTGACATCCGGTGGCCAGGGTGTAATTGATATATCGTCAGTGACTCCCAAAGATGTTGGGATCAGCATGTTCAGCACATATTTGCTAGGCGTTGAACTGGCATCTATGCTTCTATTGGCAGGTTTGGTCGGCGCTTATCATCTGGGAAGAAAAGTGCAGGATGACGATAAATAACGGTGAAGAGTATTGATGACACGGCACAGAAAGAATAGCAAATTCAATGGCTGAATTACCACTAGCGCACGGGATGTTTTTGGCCGGGATTCTCTTTAGTCTCGGTATGATCGGTTTGCTGGTTCGGCGGAACATCCTGTTTATGCTTTTGTCTATAGAGATTATGCTTAATGCCGCAGGATTGGCTTTTGTTGTGGCCGGCGCCAAATGGTCCCAGGCAGATGGACAAGTGATGTTTATTTTTATCCTAGCGATGGCTGCGGCGGAAGTTGCCGTGGGATTAGCGATCGTGTTGCAGTTATATCATAAATTTAAAACGCTGGACGTTGACGCGATGAGCAGGATGCGGGGCTAATATGTATCAACTCCTCTGGCTGATTCCAATTTTACCGCTGGCAGGTTTCCTGCTGTTGGCGTTATTTGGCGCCCGGATATCTCAAAAGCTGGCAGCGTTGATTGGCGTCGGTTCCGTTGGGCTCTCAGCTTTATTGACAATTATTATTGGTCTCACCTTCTTGAGTTCTCCTCCGGCAGGCGACGCATTTAACCAGACACTCTGGACCTGGTTTCAGGTCGGGACTTTCCAGGCAGGGATCGCCTTTCATCTGGACAGTTTATCGCTGGTGATGATTTTTGTCGTCACGTTTGTCGGATTTCTCATCCATCTCTATTCCAGCGAATTTATGGAAGATGACGAAGGTTTTAGCCGCTTCTTCGCGTATATGAATTTGTTTGTTGGCAGTATGCTCATTCTTGTTCTGGCAGATAATTTATTGTTGCTCTATCTCGGCTGGGAAGGCGTTGGTCTGTGTAGTTATCTCCTGATCGGGTTTTGGTATAAAGATCCCGCTAATGGACACGCGGCACGGAAAGCGTTCGTCGTGACCAGAGTTGGCGATACCGCCATGGCGATCGGATTATTCTTGCTGGTCAAACATCTGGGCACGCTGAATATTCAGGAGATTTTACAGTTAGCGCCGCAGCAATGGGCAGTCGGTTCTGGCTTGGCGATGGCTACTTCTTTGTTATTACTTGGTGGCGCGGTCGGCAAATCCGCGCAACTGCCGTTACAAACGTGGCTGCCTGATGCTATGGCTGGTCCCACGCCAGTGAGCGCGCTCATCCACGCCGCGACCATGGTGACCGCTGGTGTTTATCTGATTGCCAGAACAAATGTTTTGTATACGCTTGCTCCAACAGTCCAGATGATCGTAGCAATTATCGGGACGCTGACACTGCTGTTGGCGGGATTTTCTGCACTGACAAAGCGCGATATTAAGCGTGTGCTCGCGTACTCAACAATCAGTCAGATTGGCTATATGTTCCTGGCGCTCGGGGTTGGCGCTTATTCATCCGCTATGTTCCATTTTATGACCCACGCCTTTTTCAAGGCATTACTCTTCCTTGGAGCGGGCGTATTAATTCATAGTCTGCATCACGAACACGATATGTTCAAAATGGGCGGATTGCGCAAAAAAATGCCGGTGACTTATTGGACGTTTCTTATTGCCAGTGCTTCGCTAGCAGCAGTTCCATTGATTACCGCAGGATTTTACTCCAAAGATGAAATTATCTGGGAAAGTTGGGCGTCCACAGCTGGTAGTCCCTGGCTTTATGCGGGTGCACTGCTGGGAGCATTTCTGACCGCGATTTATACGTTTCGGATGGTCTTTGTCACCTTCTTCGGCGAGGCCAAAATGGAACCGGAAAAACTGCCGGGTTTTCGAATGAAATTGCCACTGATTGTTTTAGCGGTAGTATCCGTTATCGGCGGCTTTGTTGAAACACCAGAAACGCTTGGAGGAATCACCGCATTTTCCGGCGTGATGCATTCTGTGTTACCGGAAGTCCATTCCATGCATGCAGCTATGAGCACAGAATTACTGTTTCAAATTATTTCGGCGGTTGTCGCACTCACTGGTATCTATATCGCCTACCACTATTATGTAAGAAAACCCGCGGCAATTGAATCGCTGACAGCCAAGCCGGCGGTGAGTACTTTACACCGGTTCTGGGAAAGTGGCTGGGGATTCGATTGGCTCTATTATGGGTTTATCGTGAATCCGTATAACAGGTTTGCCCGCATTAACAAAAACGACATTATCGATTTTATTTATACAATTATCGCCCGCATTACACAAATGTTTTACTACCTGTTCAGCCTCACTCAAACCGGAAAAGTGCGTAACTATGCGGCTGGGATAGTGTTTGGTGCGGTCGTAATTATAGCCATTGTGGTGCTATCATGATTTTACTCTGGCTCATACTCATTCCCGTTATTGGCGGACTCCTTGCCTGGATCACTGGTAAATCCAATCCCACGGTCAGCCGATGGATTTCTCTCATCGCCATGCTAATTGATATGGTATTGGCAATTGTGATTTGGGGCCAATACGGCGACCAAATTACTGTACTCAAACAGGGGCATTGGCTCACACAACTGCAGTGGTCATGGATTCCCCAGTTTGGGATTACCTTCAAACTTGCCATCGATGGATTAAGTCTGTTGATGGTTTTACTGACCGCATTTTTGGGAATTCTCTCAGTTTTAACGTCCTGGACGGAGATCAAAGAGCGGGTAGGATTTTTCCATTTTAATCTGCTCTGGATCCTCGGTGGTGTCATTGGAGTCTTTCTGGCGCTGGACCTTTTCCTGTTCTACTTCTTCTGGGAAATGATGCTGATTCCGATGTATTTCCTGATCGCAATTTGGGGGCACGAAAACCGGATTTACGCGGCAATTAAATTCTTCCTTTTTACTCAGGCCAGCGGATTACTCATGCTGATCGCCATCATCGCGCTGGTTTTAATCCATGGAGCGCAAACCGGATTTTACACATTTGATTATTCACAACTGCTTGGCACGTCACTCGCTCCCCGTACTGCGATGCTCATTATGTTGGGATTTTTTGCGGCGTTCGCGGTGAAATTGCCCGCTTTTCCATTTCACCCATGGTTGCCGGATGCCCATACTGAAGCGCCGACGGCCGGGAGTGTTGTACTCGCCGGATTGCTTTTAAAGACAGGCGCGTACGGGTTGCTTCGCTTCGTGTTGCCACTCTTCCCTGATGCAGCGATGCGCTTTGCGCCGATTGCGATGACATTAGGTGTCATCGGTATTTTATACGGGGCTATTCTTGCCTTTGCTCAAAACGATTTAAAACGGTTGGTTGCGTATACTAGTGTGAGTCATTTGGGGTTTGTCTTGCTGGGCGTTTTCGCCTGGAACGATCTTGCGCTGCAAGGCGTGGTGATGCAGATGATTTGCCACGGATTCAGCACAGGGGCACTCTTTATCTTAGTTGGCACGATGCAGGAATATATGCATACCAGAGATATGAATCGCATGGGCGGTCTCTGGGAAAATGTCCCCAGGATGGGCGCCGTGGGAATGTTCTTTGCGATGGCATCGCTGGGATTACCGGGATTAGGGAATTTTGTTGGGGAATTTTTAGTGCTCGTAGGATCCTATCAGTCAAGCATAGTCTTAACCGTTTTCGCGACGATCGGTCTGGTTGCGGCCACCATTTATTCTCTCTGGATCATCCAGAAGACGTTTCACGGCGAGAAAACGGAAGAATGGGATATCCCGGATTTCAACGTGCGACATATGGTGATTATGGGCTCGATGATAGTGGCGCTGGTGTGGTTAGGTTTATTTCCGCAACCGGTGTTGAATACGGCAAAACCCGCGCTCCAGGATATTCAAAAATACAAAAAAGTCGCTGTAAGCAATCAGGATCAATACTCTCAAATGATACAGATATCTGATGACATTGATTTCAAACTGCAGGCAGAACCAAACACTGAAGTCGGAGGTGTGAAATGAACGCCACTGATTTCGCCAGTTTGCTTCCGTTGATAATTGTTGCCGTCACTTCGATTGTCGTTATGTTGAGTGTGGCGTTTAAACGGAATCACACCCTGGTGTTTTGGTTGACTCGACTCGGTTTAATTATTGCTTTTCTCTCGCTTTGGTTTGTGTATCCTATTGTGCCGCATCAAATTACTGAATTGTTGGTGTTGGATAAATATTCCATCTTCTTTATGGGCGTCATTCTGATCGCGACCTATTTTGTTGCGGTCCTGACACACGCATATCTCAACAAATTTGAAAGTAATAAAGAAGAATTTTATATCGTCCTTCTCATTGCTACACTCGGTACAATGGTGATGGTGAGCAGCGAGCATTTTGTGTCCTTTTTCCTGGGATTAGAATTGTTAACAGTCAGCCTTTACGTCATGATTGCGTATCTCCGAGATTTGGAACGGCCACTGGAAGCTGGCGCCAAGTATTTGATTTTGGCCGCGGCGTCATCGGCGTTTCTGCTTTTCGGAATGGCGTTGGTTTATTCTGAACTCGGGACGATGAATTTTGAAACGATCTCATTGTTGCTCAAAGGTAATACCAATTACAGTAATATCTTTCTCATGACCGGGTTGGCTTTAATGGTGGTCGGCATCGGTTTTAAATTGGCCGTCGCTCCATTTCATATGTGGACACCGGACGTGTATGAAGGCGCGCCGTCTCCGGTAACGGCGTATATTGCTACCGTATCCAAGGGCGGAATGTTTGCTTTGTTACTGCGGTATTTTTACCAGATCAACGGATACGATTTTGGTCCGATACTGGTCATATTCAGCGTGATTGCAATCGCCTCGATGTTTCTCGGAAACCTGCTGGCGCTGATGCAGCAGAATGTGAAGCGAATTCTGGCGTATTCATCCATTGCACATTTGGGCTATATGCTGGTGGCCTTTGTTGCCGGCGGCAAATTAGCCGTGGATGCAATAGCGTATTATCTGGTAGTGTATATGATTACAACCCTCGCTGCATTTGGAATTATTTCACTAATGTCCACAGACGTTGAGGAAAAAGATTCGGTCGATGATTATCGCGGCCTGTTTTGGAAAAGACCATGGATATCAGTAGTCTTCACGGCAGCACTTTTGTCTCTTGCCGGTATTCCGCTGACTGCTGGATTCATTGGAAAGTATTATGTGCTTACCGTCGGCGTTGGCGGCGCACAGTGGCTGCTTGTATTTATTCTGATTATAAATAGTACCATCGGGTTGTTCTACTATCTGCGGATTGTGGTTGCAATGGTATCAAAGCCACAGGAAGAAGAAGCAGTGCCGGTTTCGATCAATTTCGGCGGCGGTCTCGTGCTGGCGGTGTTAACACTGCTCCTGGTTTGGTTTGGCGTATATCCTTCTCCATTGCTTCAACTCATTCGGGCAACCGTTGGGACTTTGCTTTCGTAAGGTAAAACCCTCCTTATATTTTTTGTAGTCGTTGTAATTTTACTGGGAATAAACCCTCCAGTCAAAACCCACCGTTTAACTTCTTCGTATCAACCTTTATCTTAAAAATGCAAGAGAAATTTGGAGTGATCCTGTTGTAGAAAATGCAGGATCAACGAACTGAATGGACGAAAGAGGTGAGACCATGACGATCGTTCAAGAACTGGCAAAATTCATCCAGCAAACACAATTCAAGGATTTATCCGAAGAGGCGAAAAAGCAGACGAAAATCAGGATTTTGGATTCCCTGGGGACGGCAATAGGTGCCGTAGAAGGTGAACCGGTCCGATACATCAGAAGGTATATAGATGAGTTCCAGCGTAATGGAGCGAATACTTTAATTGGCGGTGGAAAAACCTCACCGGATTTTGCAGCACTCTACAATAGTGCCCTGGTTCGCTATCTGGATTTTAACGACAGCTATCTTGCCAAAGGAGAAACGTGTCATCCCAGCGATAATTTGGGCGCAGTACTGGCCGCCGGTGAATACAATAACATCTCTGGCGAAGAACTTATGCTTGCGCTGGCCGTCGCTTACCAGGTGCAGGCAAGATTAAGCGACGAAGCTCCTGTGCGTGACAAAGGATTTGATCATACGACACAGGGAGCTTATGCCGTCGCAGCCGGAGTGGCGAAAGCGTTGCATCTTGATGTGGAACGCACGGCAAATGCGATTGCCATCAGCGGAACGCCCCTGAATGCGCTGCGGGTAACGCGAACTGGCGCATTGTCCCACTGGAAAGGATTGGCTTATCCTTATACAGCATTTGGAGCGACCACATCTACTTTTCTCGCCAAACAGGGAATTACCGGCCCCAAGGAAGTTTTCGAGGGAAATAAAGGTTTTCAGGAATCCATCGCGGGCAAGTTTGAGATTGATTGGGAGAACGAAAATCTGGAACGCATTACGCAAACGATTATCAAAAAGTATAACGCGGAGATTCACTCGCAGGCAACACTGGAAGGCGCTATCGAATTGAAACAGCAAAATGGTTTTAATCCGGCTGACATCGAGAGTATTGACATCGAAACATTTGATGTGGCATACAACATCATCGGTGGTGGAGAAGAGGGCGACAAAACCATTGTTCGCCGCAAGGAAGAAGCGGATCACAGTCTGCAGTATATGACGGCAGTTGCGTTACTGGACGGCAATGTTCTCCCGCCACAATATCGACAAGAGCGGATTATCCGTGATGATGTGCAAACACTCTTACAAAAGATTTCGGTTCAACCCAGAGATGATTACAGCGATCGCTTCCCGGGTGAAATGCCTTGCCATATCACTATTCAATTAAACAACGGTGAATCACACGCTATTGAGAAAAAAGATTACGAGGGTTTCCACACCAGACCAATGAGCTGGACTACCATCATTGAAAAGTTCGAGAGTTTAGTGAAGCCGTACGTTGAGGAGAGTGTCCGTCACCAGATTATTGAAACAGTGCAAGCAATGGAAAACCATTCCGTTAGTGAACTCATGGACTTACTTAGTCAGGTGGAAATTCCGGAATAAACCCTAATGTAAGAAGCAACTAAGGAGGAAGAAATATGATACAAACAAATCAGGAAATGTGGGATTTTCTAAATCGCAATGAACGGCAGAAAAAACCAAGAACTCAGGGCATCACTGAGATACGCGGACCGTATTATAGTGTGATGGGAAAACGGTATTTACAGGATATTCTTGATACGATGGGAGTATATGTTGATTCGTTGAAATTTTCAGGAGGCTCTTTCTCACTCATGCCACCCGAGAAAGTGAAAGAGTTAATTCAGCTTGCGCACGATCATGATGCGCTGGTGTCCACTGGCGGCTTTATGGAGTATGTGCTCACCCAGGGCAAAGATGCCGTGGAAAAATATATAGAAAATTGCAAGGAATTAGGTTTTGATATCATCGAAATCTCTGCAGGCTTTATTTCATTGCCAACGGATGATTGGCTACGATTAATTGAGAAAGTTCAGGATGCCGGACTGAAAGCTAAACCTGAGGTAGGGGTCCAATTTGGTGCTGGCGGCGACACAGCGACAGCTGCGTTGGAGGAAGAAGGCATTATGGATCCTGATTGGGCAGTGAAACAGGCAGGAAAATTTCTGGACGCCGGCGCTTATATGATTATGATTGAATCGGAAGGGATTACCGAAAACGCGGATCCGTGGAGAACAGAAATTCCCGCACGAATCATCAATGAACTGGGCCTGGAAAAATTAATGTTTGAAGCCGCAGATCCGGATGTTTTTGCATGGTATATTAAAAATTATGGGCCAGAGGTAAACTTGTTTGTCGACCACAGCCAAATTGTTCAGCTGGAATGTTTGAGATCTGGTATTTGGGGTACGAAGAGTTTATGGGGGCGCGTCCAAACCTATAAGGGTTAACCTGTAAACCGTAATTCATAGGTTGAAAACGACAAGGCGCTCATGCAAGTGAGCGCCTTGAGTCAATTTGCTATACAGATTCGTCAGTATTTGGCTTGGATGTCTTGGCATCTTTGGCGAGCGGCATCCCTGCCGCAGCGATTAAGACATAAATATTGAAAAACAAAGCAGCGATGACCCAGCCGGGAGTATCTTCGTACCCCTTGAACGTCAGTAATTTGTTCGTGAGTACAGCCGATACAATTGAAAACATAATGTACAGTCCAATAAGGCCAAGATGAAATTGGCCACCTTCTACCATCGTAAAATCAATCATAATTTACCCTCATCAAATTATTGCGAATCTATAGAATAATTAATATTAACAAAGTCAAGGTTTGAATGCTAAAAGTATCTTTTGCAGAATGTCTGGCGTTAAATAGCTGATTATTTCAACTGTATTATAGTAGTAAAATGTGATATATGACAAATATCATCTTGTTTATCGTATATGTAATTGAAACTGTTATATTCTCTGTTATATTAAACAACACAAATTTAATACAATAAATAATCTAATTCTATTCAACCTAACTACTAAATCACCGATTGTATTGGATTTGACAAATGCAACATCCAGTGCACAATACTAATAAGTAACATTTAGATAAACTTCGGTATGGTAATCTTAACGCGAATGTTGCAACAGTATTTTTTTCTGCACCAATATTTTCATTCGCACTTAGAACAACGATTCAGAACTAATTACAATGATTACTTAATCGGATTCGGAAGACATTAAAGGAGAATCCCATGATAAAAAGGTTAATAGTGGCTCTTTCAATCGGTCTGCTGGGAATTACAAGTGTTTTTGCACAGACTGGAGCAAATAAAACTACGAATAAACTGGCCTTGCGAGAATTTTCTCAAAACGCTGCAAGTACATATCAGCGTGAACATCAAGAGGCGATTCAAGTAGCTCAAGAAAAAGGGTGGCCCATTCGCAAAGTCTATCCGGATGGTCGCATCATTGAGTTGCAACGATTAGCAGACAATGGTATGCCTATTTATTATACCACAAATAATCTCAATGCTGCCAAAACAGTGTCGACTGACAAAGTGTGGCCTTCAGGGAATTTGGGTTTCTTTCTTACCGGATTCAGTATGACAGTAGGTGAATGGGATGGCGGAGGTGTCCGAACAACCCATCAGGAATTTGGCGGACGAGTCAATCAGATGGATAGCCCGGGGTCAACGAGTGAGCATTCAACACATGTGGCTGGTACAATGATCGCAGCAGGGGTTGATCCTGATGCCAAAGGGATGGCTTTTGAGGCAAATCTCAATGCGTACGACTGGAATAGTGATGAGTCGGAGATGGCTTCGGCCGCAAGCAATGGCCTACTCGAATCGAATCATTCCTATGGTCAAATTACAGGCTGGGAATGGAACTACCGCGATGATAATAAATGGGCCTGGTTTGGCAATACATCAATCAGTCAAACCGAAGATTATCGATTTGGCTTTTATACCAGTCAGTCCCAGTCATGGGATGATATTGCGTTCAATGCTCCGCATTACCTCATTGTAAAATCTGCAGGGAATGACCGCAATAATTCCGGTCCTGCAGCGAACACTCCATATTGGGTTTATAACGGTGGTAACTGGCAGCTTGATTCAACTACGGTCCGCAATCCTGATGGACAATATGATTGTATTCCTGAAAAGGGTGTTTCGAAAAATGTACTTACCATCGGTGCCGCAAATCCAATTCCAAGCGGATACACGAATCCCAGTGATGTATCGATGACAAGTTTCAGTTCGTGGGGACCAGCAGACGATGGACGCATCAAACCAGATATTACGGCTGATGGTGCCAATGTTTACTCAACCTCGGATTCGACCGACTCCTATTATGTCAATATGTCCGGGACCTCAATGTCTTCACCAAATACTACCGGCTCACTGGCATTATTGCGTGAGATTTACCAATCTACTAATCCAGACACCATGCTTTCATCAACGCTCAAAGGACTTGTAATTCATACCGCGGACGAAGCCGGGGCGAATGAGGGACCGGATTATCAATATGGTTGGGGTTTACTCAATACGTTGAAAGCCTCAGAAGTTATCTCTAATGAAGGCGTTGATCGTTCAAATTTGATTCAGGAATATGATTTACTTGATGGTAACTCATATTCGCTTGAAATTGAATCAAATGGTTTGGAGCCCTTGCGTGCGACCATAGCTTGGACAGATCCACCAGGGACTCCAGTGGCCGCATCAGTTGACCCCACAAATAAAATGTTGGTTAATGATTTAGACCTTTGGTTGGAGGGCCCGGATGGCTCTCATTTTCCTTATGTTCTTGATCCAACAAATCCGGGAAATGCCGCAACAACTGGCGATAATTCAACAGACAATGTGGAACAAGTGTACATTCAAAATCCAGTGGAAGGTATGTACACCTTGCATGTTGATCACAAAAGCAGCCTGACGAATGGAGATCAAGTCTTTTCGCTTGTTGTAAGTGGTGCAGCAGCATTTGCTGGCGGTAACCCCAAGCCGACTGATCTAGTTGCAGGAAATAATTTTGACGGTATGGTTCCGTTAAGTTGGGATCCGGCAGTTGGAGTAAATCCCGGTTCACGATTCAGCGAAAAAACCAACAATATCCTGTCGGATGCGAAATTTGCCTCACGGATTCAAACTTCTTCAAATCATAGCACTCCGCGGGCAGCTGCCGCGGGTCCCACCGTGGATTATTACCGGGTGTACCGGCGCACTGATAAATCAGAACCTTATCAGATGATTGGGGAAGTCCATCCAGATCAAAGGTATTATCTGGATAATCAGGATTTTGTCGATAACAATGTCAACAACGATTCTACCTACTTTTATGCCGTAAGTGCAGTATATACCACTGGCGGTGAGGGGAGCCTCACTGATCCTGTTTCCGCGACACCGCAATCAAATGGACACATATTAAATTCGTCTTTTACTACCGATACACCGGTCATTGATGGTGATATTGTCAGTTCGAATTGGAATCAAGCGACGATTCAGCAATTGACCTCAGTTTCCCCGATGAGCGCAACGGTTGAAGCCTATGTGCAGAATGATGGACAATATTTATACATCGCCGTGCGTGATCAGCAAAATTCAAGTCCATCAGATTACAATGAAGTGGGAATATATTTTGACACTGACAATAACGGAAGCTGGGACAGCAGCATCCCTTCCTCTGAAGGTAATTATTGGGTGACTATGGATAACGGGGTTGTTACTCAATCCTTCCGACCCATTTATGGTAATTATCCCAGTGATGTTGGAGCCGAATCACGAATCAATGATCCTGCGGGATTTACAGCGGCTGCACAACATTCTGGTAGCACGTTAGAATATGAAATCAGAATTGACTTGTTGAATAGTGTTTTGAATGCAATGCCAGGAGATACAATCGGATTCCGCATTTATAATCTTGATCAGGATCGATTAACAGAAATGTATTATGGTATGGATTCCTGGCCGTATGGCAATGTATGGATAGCGCCGGAAACTTATGGAAAACTGGCTCTGAGCACATCAGGAAGTCCGCGGCCGGATGCCCCGGTCATTTCAACCATACAGGATGTACCAGAAGATCAGGGAGGAGAAGTGAGCATCACCTGGCAGGCATCTTCCGCGGAGAATAGTGTCGATAACCCAGTAACATATTATCAGATTTGGCGACATTCATTGGCAGAAAATTCTAATGAATCCACTGAGCAAACACTTGAGGCATCAAGTGATATTGAAAAACAGGCGCATGGGTCTGAACCGCAATTGAGCAACTCAAATCACTGGGTGAAGATTGATAGTATCCCAGCCTCAGGGGAATCAGCATATCAACACCAGGTTTCGACCTTTGCTGATTCTAATAGTGCTGGTATACATACTGTTGAATTTAAAGTTGCAGCATATGGTGAATCTGGGGATGCCATATTTTCCCAAACACAGAGTGGTTACTCTATTGACAATATCGATCCATCCGTTCCAACCGAAGTGACGATCTCCGGAAATACTGAATCAGTGACAGTGCACTGGCAAGCAAATACAGATCCCGATATTGACCGATATTCCATTTTCCGGGCGAGTGAAGCTGCAACTACCCCTTCGCCTCGTGTGGATACGGATATTGCGACATCAGACACGGTACTTACAGTCAGTGGAGAAAATGTTGCCACAGATTTTTATTGTGTGGCTGCCATTGATCAGAATGGGAATAGCAGTGGATATAGCACTCCAGTCTCATTAAAAACTACATCGAATTCTGAATCAGTGGCCATTCCTGATCACTTTGTATTGGAGCAGAATTACCCGAATCCATTTAATCCCACCACCAATATCCGTTATGCGATTCCGGGAAAAGAATATGTGACACTAACGGTGTACGATTTATTGGGGAATTATATCACAACATTGGTTCAAAAAACTCAATCTGCTGGCTGGTATTCTATTCAATGGAATGGAATGGATCAGAAACATCAGCAAGTAGGCACTGGAATGTATCTATATCGAATCGAAGCCGGACAATATCGGTCAGTTAAAAAAATGATTTATATGAAATAACAGTCTGAAGTGAGCAGAAATTAGATTTGAAAAGGTCATCAGAATTTTGGGCCACAAGAACCACAGGAGAGTGACTAATGTATTGGTTGGCTAAGAGATTTGCCATATTTGTGTTAATAACCGGACTTGCTGGGTTTGCCAGCGCGCAAACACATATCCCCGGTGGAGTATTACCGGATAACTCGGTTTGGACAACGGCAAATTCACCGTACATCATCGATGGAGATGTAACGATTGGGCAGGATTCATCCCTGACTATTGATCCCGGAGTGACAGTTGAGTTTACTTCTGGTACCTCGATGATGGTCAATGGATTGTTAACAGCTGATGGGACCTCCGGGTCACAGATTACATTCACTTCAACTGCGAGTACCCCTGCGGCTGGTGATTGGGGACGTATCGAATTTGTGAATACCACCGATCCTGCGACAATTCTGAATTATTGTGTAATTGAGTATGGTGGTGCGGGATCACGAAATACTAACCTGTTTTATGAGGCAGGCTCACCGACCATACATATCACGAATTCTACAGTGCGGTATAGTTCAGGTAATGGAGTAACAATCCGAACTTCTCAGCTACAAATTTCTGGGACAACTTTTTATGGAAATGCGAATTGGGGCGTGTATGGAGATGCCTTTCTCGCAACCGGAACTATGATTTCGAATTCAACGATTCGACAAAACGGAACGGGCGGGATTCGAATCCCAAACAATGCTCTGCTTTCAGTCCAAAATGTTACCGTTGATAGTAATGATGTTGGAATTGAGATCGGAATAGGATCTGAAGCAACGGTAACTGATTGTGATATCACAGACAATACCCGCGGTATTACTTCATTACATGATGCTGACCCAAATATTCACAACAATAACATTGTCGGAAATGCTGAATATGGTATTTATCATCCTGGTCCCAATACCATTGACGCTCGTCGGAATTACTGGGGAGATATGAATGGTCCGACCAATGCCAGGTATAATCCTGCTGGTGCTGGTGATCGTATAACGAATTATGTGAATTTTGAACCGTTTATGGCCACTCAGGTCATTAACCAGATTACAGCCCTTAATTCTGATTTCACTACCAATACCGTACTCGACAGTGGGATTTATATTATCGACACAGATATTCGTATTAATAGCGGAGTAACGGTCACGGTCAATCCTGGTGTGATATTAAAGTTCAAAGCAAATAACCGGTTGAACATTGAAGGGGTTTTGCACGCCGTGGGACAAGTGGATAGCCAAGTGGTATTTACTTCCTATAAAGACGATTCCTATGGTGGAGACACCAACGGTGATGGTGCTGCCACCGACCCCTCGCCTGGTGATTGGGCAAATCTTTATTTCAACGGAAATAGTGGATCAATTCTTCAGCATGCGATTGTGAAATTTGGCGGCGATGCGACAGCGATGATAGAGATTCGGAACGACAACGTACCCGTTATCGATTCATCCTATTTTTCCAGAAGTTACCGGGATGGTATTTATATCGATGGGGCAAATAGTGGTATGATTACCAATTCTTATATCACTGGCAACAATGAGAATGGCGCGTATATGAGCCATTCTTACAGTGATTATTCACATTATGAATTCTATAACACCGTTTTTCAGGGAAATGGTAATCATGGTTTGCGGTCATATTCTGACGATACACCAGATGTCGTAGAAGGCTGTGTTTTTGGATATAATGGAAATTCCGGGATGTATGTGGAAAAGGCCCGATCCTCACAACTGATACGAAATAATGAGTTTCGTGGCAATCATGATCACGGGATGGTCTTGGTCAATTCACAGTCAGCCAATTCACCCCATGAAGTGGTAATCGACAGTAATCTGTTCGTTGACAACCGTTTGGATGGGATGGTTACATCAGCTGCAGAAATCGTGGGTAATACTTATAATAATAATACATATCCCATTTCAGTCACGGGATATGTTGGTAATGTGTATAATAGATTATCAGATTTTGGCAATGAAACAGGCCCCCCGAATAATTTTATTGGTAACCGGTATAACAATGCGATCGGAATTCGTGATATTGCTCATTTATCTGGTCAATTAAATCCCGTTTTTCCAGACGACATCTCTTCCAAAGCGTATGTAGTTACTGGCGGAGATGTTTATGTGGATAATGGAAATACTTTGGAAATCACACCTGGTACCATTGTTAAATTTGAACCCAATAACAAGCTGGATGCCCGCGGTACGTTGATTGCCCAAGGTTTACCCGATCAACAGATTATTTTTACATCTTACAGAGATTCAATGTATGGTGGTAAAACAAACGCAGTTTCAGATACAATGCATCCTGCGCCCGGTGACTGGGAAAATATAGCGCTAGACGGTGGAGGTGCCAATGGTTCACGCCTTGATAATGCCAAATTTCTGTATGGAGGAGATGGCTCAGGTAATCTTTATTTAACTGGAACGAATATCGATTCTTTTGCATCCAATTTGACAGTGAAGCATTCTCAGCGAGAAGGAATAAATATTTATCATAGTAAAATTACATTATCAAATTGTGTGGTCGATAGTAACTTGCAGGAAGGCATTGTTGCTCGTTCGTATTACGATAATCACAGTGATGTCCGTATTACCAGTAGCTATATTCGGGATAACGGTTTAAGTAATAGTCGTTATGCCGCGCTATATGCAACTGGTGGCAGCACATTCCGGGAGATTTCCAACAATCATATTCTACGAAATGATGGCGACGGAATTCATAGCAATTTCGGAGTCTATCCACACTCGATTGTTGGGAATACCATTACGAACAATGCGCTGGATGGAATGTATGTTGTAACCAATTCAGTCCCTCCCAAAGATGTCACAATCACCGGGAATTTCGTCCGGAATAACGGTCGGGATGGAATCGTTTCTTCGGGTGCACATTTAACCGTAAATGAAATTGAGGGAAATCGATATCCGATTTGTGTTACTGGGCGTTTAGGAAATTATTACGTAGATGAGAATGGAGATGATGAGAATACCTTCATCAATAACACCTATAATAACGCAATTGGTCTGCGTTCTGATGTAGACCTCTCGGATACACTGTCCTATAATTTTCCCGATTCTATAGATTCCCATGTCTATGTAGTTGTCGATGGTAATCCTACGGTGGATGATCCGGGAGTTTTGACCATCGAACCCGGTGTTATCATTAAAATGATGCCCAACAGGAGATTTAATGTTCGGGGTAAACTCGTCTCTGTGGGGACTAGTGATTCAATGATAGTCTTCACTTCATATCGTGATTCCGCCAATGGGGGAAAGACAAATCTGCCGACAGATATGGAACCTGCAGCTCCTGGAGACTGGAATTATTTTTATGTCGATGGAGGTGGACACACCTCATTATTACGATACACGAAGTTCTTATATGGTGGTGATAACGGACAGATGCTCCAATTCAGTGGTGTGTCGATGGACTCGGTGGTTCAGCATGTTACAATACAGCATTCCAACCGGATAGGAGTGGATGTGTATTACAGTGATGTTGTATTCGATGCGTGCGAGATTGACAGCAATTTGAGAGAAGGAATTAGAATTAGATCATATTACGGTGATAACAGTGATGTGCGGCTACGGAACAGTTTTGTGAGAGATAACGGATCAACCGGAAATGGCTATGATGGTCTTTGGGCCAACTATGGCAGCGCATTCCGGGAAGTATCCAACACGCAAATTCTGCGGAATGCCGGGAGCGGCATCTGGACAAATTTCCCGGATGAAATCCCGCAAACTTTTGTGGACAATACCATTTCTAACAACGGACGAGATGGTATTTTTACTGCGATGAAAAGTAACACCATCGATTCGCTGTTAACTATTACCGGCAATACCATTACAGATAACGGTCATGAGGGAATTGTATCTTCGCGCGCTATTATCAAACAAAATACCATATCGGGCAATCGATATTCCATTGCCGTCATGGCACAAATCAGCGACTCCGGAACGGTCAATGAAAGTGGAAATGTCTATTCAGATAACATAATTGAGGGCAACCAATTCGATAATACATTAGCCCTTCGTGGTGACGTAGATGTTGAGGGAACCCTCGGAGGCGCATGGCCGGATTCTGTGACTTCCAAAACTTATGTGGTATTAAATGATACTCGTGTCAGTGATGGAACACATTTAACAATTGTTCCAGGCACTATTCTCAAATTTGTGAGTGATACACGCTTGCGAAGCGACGGAACGTTAAATGCTGTGGGAACGAAAGATGACCGAATTGTTTTTACCTCCTGGAAAGACGATACTTTCGGTGGCGACACTAATGAGGACAGTACGGCTACTTCTGCCGGTCCCGACGATTGGCAGGATGTAGAGTTATATAATGGCGGTAGTGATGATTCACATCTGAGCCATGTGGTTATCCGGTTTGGCGGGCAATCAGGTCAAAATCTCTACCTGAATAATTCCAATGCCCGGGTGGATTCCTCCTTTATCACTTTTAGTGACCGGGATGGAATATATGCCTATCAATCAAACGCTAATTTGTTTGGAATAGAATTGCACGATAATGTGCATGGCTTGCGCGTGAATTCAGGCTATAATAGTAGTGATGTCCCACAAATACACCAAAGCAATATCTATAACAATTCAGATTATGGTGTACAGAACCTTACTCCTAGCGATACTGTTGATGCAACACTCAATTATTGGGGAGCCGCCAGCGGACCATATCATGCTGACCTGAATCCTTCCGGCGAAGGTGACGCTGTTTCGGACGGTGTTAAATTTGATCCATATTTAACTGCACAGCAAGGCCCGCTTCTTGGAGATGTTAGTCTAAACGGTGATGTAACAGCATTTGATGCTTCACTGGTGCTTCGTCACAGTGTTGGCTCGCTCACACTGACCGGAGACTCGTTGATTGCAGCAGAAGTCAGCGGACAAAATCCGGTAAGCGCGTACGATGCATCGCTCATATTGCAGTACGTTGCCGGATCAATCATTACATTTCCGGCGCTTGGCAAACCGATTCAGCCAAAAGCTTTGGCGCAAGCTCTATCAATAGAGGCCGCTTCCGGAGATGCAGGAAGTGTTGTTGAAATGCCCATCCAGATTGATGGAGATTTTGCGGTGACTTCATCGGATATCCATTTTACCTACGATCCGAATTTGATTGAGAGTGTATCGGTGAGAAAATCCGAATCATCCGAGGGAATGCAGCTGTTCTCCCACACGCAGGGCGACACGATGCGAATCGCTATGGCAGGAAGTCAGCCAATTGATTTAAGCCAGCCCATTGTCACGCTGGTTTTGCATCTAAAAAATGATGTGAAAGGTCAGGCGCGCAGCTCGATTAACTTCCTCACTTTTCGTGTCAATGATGTGGATCTCACTTCTCGGGTTACCGGAGTAGACGTGAATGTCCGTGGGACACCGACGACATATCAACTGTCGCAAAACTATCCGAATCCGTTCAACCCAACGACAAATATTCAGTATCAGCTGCCCGAGAACAGCAAGGTACTTCTGGCCGTCTATAATCTGAGAGGGCAGAAAGTCGCCACATTGGTGAACAAGGTACAATCTGCAGGCTATTATCAGATTACCTGGGATGGAACAAATCAGCTGGGTCATAATGTGGCGAGTGGTGTTTATTTCTACCGGGTAAAAGCTGAGTCCAAAGATTCGGATAAATCGATGACCCGGGTGAAAAAGATGATGTACCTCAAATAGAATGAGCAGGACAATAAGGACAATGCACACGACAAACCAAAGGGAAACGCGTTATGAAGTTTATTAAATATTTCGCGCTGAGTCTTGTCCTGCTGCTCACGAATGTGAGTTTAAGTGAGGCGCAAGTACAGGTGAGTATGCCGGATACGACCGGCACAAAGCCTGATACCATGTTAATTCCGATCCGGGTGAGTGATCTTACCGGACAAAATGTCTATTCTGCTGAGTTTACGATTGATTATAATCCCAATGTCGTTCAGGCATTGGGATTACAGCGGTCGGGGACTTTTTCGGCAAATTGGCCTCAACCGGCGACTCACTTCACTCCAGGACAAGTGAGTATGGCATTTGCAAGTGCTGATTCGCTTGTGGGAAGCGGGGTATTTATTTACCTCCGGATGCGATTATTGCCAAATGCCTCGCCGGATTCAACGGCATTAACATTTTCACAATCTATGTTCAATGAAGGGAATCCCGCTGCAACCACAACCAATGGAAAGATTCGAATTCGGGCGATTCATATCAGTCCGCAACAAGGCTCTCTCTTTGAGGGCGATACATTGCAGTTTAGTGTCAATGGGACAGTCACTCCACCCGTTACCTGGAGTTTAACAGATCCTTCAGTGGCAGAAATTACTTCTTCTGGAGAATTCCACGCCTTAAGTCGTGGTTTTACAAAGGTGATCGCAGTTGATGATGCCGGTCTCGCTGATACCACAGATAATATTCTTATTGAATCAGTACAATTGCGGGATTTGACTTTAACAATCCCCGATACTTCCTACACACAAACCCTCACATTCGACCTTCCAATTTACATTTCGGATGTTACCCCACTCGGAATATATTCCGGACAACTCACGGTGAACTATGACAATAATGATCTCAAAGCACTCAGTGTATCTTCTGTGGGCACAATAACCGAGCAATGGGGAGATCCTGCCGCAGATATCCAGGGAGGAAATGTTGAAATCGCCACGGCAGGGACATCAACACTTTCTGACAGCGGTGTCTTTGTATATGTGAAATTCCAGGTTCGGTCAAATGCTTCCGGTTCATCTACAATTTCAATTTCTGATGCGTTGTTCAATGAAGATATCTTTGCCAATACGAATAATGGTCAATTTAGCGTGATTCAGGCACCGGATATACAGATAACACCTGATAATATCACTTTGACCAACGGAGACACCCAACAATTCTCAGCGACCGGTGGAACCGCTCCATATTCTTGGGGAACAACCAATCCATCGGTGGCAACTATTGATCAATCTGGTATTCTTACCACTTATCAAAGTGGTACGGTGCGGGTTTTTACACAAGATGCAGAAAATTTTGTAGATACCACAAATGTGATTCCCGTAAATGATTTTAAACTCAGTGTTCATGACACAATTGTCCAACAAGGGGCAGAAGTTGCGGTTCCCTTGATAGTTGATAGGGATATTGCTCCGTTCGACATTTATTCCTTTGAATTTAAAATTGCGTACTCTAATTCGCAGTATTTTAAGATTGACACTGTTGAAACAAACGGCACTTTGTCAAGTATTTGGGGTGATGTCGCAATGAAGGATAGCGCGGGAGTACTTACGGTAGCGGCCGCTGGGAGCACGCCCCTTACGGGGTCTGGCATATTGCTGAAAATTATTTTATCTGATACGAGTGGTGCTCCTTTGGGAATATCAAGTCACTTACAATTTCAACGATTACTTTTTAATGAGGGATCTCCCAGTGCCACCGCAAAGAACGGAACTGTAACGGTATCACAACCACCAGTAGATGTACATGTGTATTTGCCAGATACAAGTGCAACGGGAGGGTCAAACCTAGCACTTGCACTTACAACCCCGGATACTCTGGATACATTGAATGTTAGTAACTACAATTTTACACTGCTGTTTGATCCCTCGATTTTGTCTTTCTCGGATGTAAACATAATAGGGACAATGAGTGATGGCTATACTGTAAATACGACATTGGTTGAACAGGGGATTTTACAAGTGAGTGCCAGCGGAACAACTCCGCTGAATGGTACGGGAGAATTATTACAACTCCAGTTTGACGTACTTCCAGAAGCAACCGGAATGACAGCACTAGAATTTAGCGCATTTCAATTTGATAGTGGAAATCCACACGCCGTGACACATGATGGAAGTTTTACGACAATTGCATCACCACCAACACCTCCTACTCTGTCAATGCCAGAAGACGAAGCGACCGGAGTTCCCCTCCAGCCATCTTTACAGTGGCATCCTTCAGTCAGGGCGGATTCTTATCATCTTCAAGTTTCGACAGCATCAGATTTTGCTACAACTGTTTACGACCAATCCGGAATTACAGACACAACCCAGCAGATTGATCCGCTTGCCATAAGTACGATATATTATTGGCGAGTCAGTGCAACCAATACAGCGGGCACTAGCCCTTACTCCGAAACATGGTCATTTGAGACAGTGAACAATCCACCGGTCGCCGTGAATGATACTTCTACGACAAATGAAGATACCCCAGTAGTGATCCATGTACTTGAAAACGATACCGATCCTGACGGCGATATACTTCACATTTCAGGAATCGATACGTCTCAGACAGTTGGGCACGTATCAATTAATGCCGGGGATACCGCTGTAACTTATACGCCGGAGCTGAATTTCAGCGGCGTGGATTCATTTCACTATTCCATCAGCGATGGACAAGGCGGTTCGGATGAGGCAACGGTTCGGTTGGTAGTGAACCCGGTGAATGATCCGCCATCAAACTTCAGTTTATTGGCTCCGACGGATAGTTCCGAGATATTCATTACCAATGATAATCTCGATCAGACATTAACATTCCAATGGGAAGAAGCGCAGGATGTCGATAATGACCAGGTGATTTATAAATTTGAAGTGAGTTCCGGAAACTTATCCATTATTGCATTCGCTGATACCGGCGCCACGAGTGTGACTGTAACGTATCAGGAGTTAGTTGATGCGATGAATGTTGGAGGTGTGGAGCAGGTGAGTGGTGATTGGACTATTCTGGCAACGGATGGACAGGATACTACGGCGGCAAGTAACGGTCCACGAAACCTGACCGTTGACGCAACCACCGTTAAGGTAGCAGACGAAATGAATTTGCCACAGCAGTTTACACTGGAGCAAAACTATCCGAACCCGTTTAACCCAACGACGACTATCCGATACTCAATTCCAGAGGCAGCGCACGTATCCATCAAAGTGTACAACATCCTTGGAGAACGCATAGCGACGTTACTGAAAAAACAACAGTCTGCAGGACGTTACAGTGTGGTTTGGAACGGGCAGAATGAACAAGGAAGAAAAGTCAGTACCGGGATATATTTCTATCGCATTGAAGCAAATAATTATTCAGCGATGAAAAAAATGGTTATTGCCAAATGATCTCGTGCCGAGTGTAATTGTAAAAAAGTCCCGGTGAAACTCTCCATCGGGACTTTTTTTATTCCAGGACTTGGTGTTTTGTTATCTGCGCGTGTCAAAGTTCAGCGATATCATTTGTCAAGGTAGTTGACACTCATAATTGATTTGCCATTCAAATATTTATCCAACATCCGATGATAGTCTTTTGCACACGATGGAATTGGAAATCCTCCGATTTGAAATGTTGTATTTGTTTCTATTTCAGGATTTTCGAAGTGCAGTATAGGGAATTCCCCGATTGATGTGCTCATGCAAATTAAACTATCTTGTGGCCCATATTAGGATAATAGGCAAATCCATTCATAATTGCCTGAAAAATGAGAATACAGACTTTATGCAACATATAAAAAACATTTCTCGCAATTTATTATTTGGGGTAACGCTGTTTTTAATAGGCAGTATTGCTGCGGCTCAATCGTATAAAATAAGCGGAGCGAATTCCGTTCACAGAGATACAAATTCTTCTATGCGTTCCGTGATGAGTGATTCTATTATTACGGTTGAAATCTCTGATACAACAGCCGGGCCGGATACCTATCTCAATATTCCCATTATGGTCAAGGATTCCACTGATGGATACGAGATAATCTCTTACGATTTTACTCTCACTTATGATAGCTCAATGATTGACATTCTTGATACGCAAGAAGCCGGTACATTGAGTGAAGGTTACTTTGTTTCAGCCAATACCGGTAACTCCGGATCATTAACGGTTTCAGGATTTGATACTACTCCAATGACGGGTAAGGGTCCGTTAATGTATTTGCGGGTTCATATTTTACCCGAAGCATCGGGTGAGACCACAATACACTTTGAGCATTTTAATTTTAACGGGAATTTCCCGCCAGTCTTATTATACGATGGATTACTTTCCCTGCAAAATGGAGCGCCTGCCCCATTTCAGATTTTGGAACCAGTCGATAGTATAGCGGTGGCTATCAATCCGGATAACCTGTCAAATACGTTGCAGCTTGCCTGGCAAGGATCTCAGGATGTCGATGGTGATTCCATACACTACGGTCTGATAATCAAAATGCGCAATACAAAACTATTACCTTTTGAAAACACAACAGCGCATATGACTAGTATTGCGTATGCTTCCCTCGCAGATTTAATCAATGAAAATGGTGACGGACAATCAGTTGGAGAATGGTCCATCTATGCCACAGATGGAACAGATACTACATATGCCTCCAACGGACCACGCGATTTAGTTGTAAATTTCACTACCCGGATTGATCCAATGGTCAGTCAGTTACCAAGTCAGTATTCTCTTGAGCAGAACTATCCGAATCCTTTTAATCCGCAAACAACAATCGAATATCATCTTCCGACAACAACTACGGTGAATATGACCGTATTCGATGCTTCTGGAAGAAGAATAAAGACGATCGTCAGTAATAGAGTAAGCCCTGGCACGCACCACGCTAGCTGGGATGGAACCAATGATCAGGGCAAATCGATGTCTGCCGGCATCTATTTTTATCGCCTGCAAACGGCAGACTATAGCATCACCAAGAAGATGATGCTCATAAAATAAAGTTCTCTGGAATATGACAAATATCACGTATCGTTCGTTCCAGAGAATGATCTGACAGCTTGTTGTTGACAAAAATCTTTTAATTAGGTAAATAACAACACGGGTTGAGGCTAAATTAGTGGTGACTTGAAATTGTTTTGATTCTTGTTGGATGAGATTGGAAGCTCCCGGTTTTAAGCATTTCTAAAATTCCTTCCCCTTCCAATTCCTGTTTTCCTGAATGATTGCAGGGATTCCTTCCCACTCTTCTCTTCCACTATCTGATGTAGGAAAAAATCGCAGCATTTGTTCGCTGCACATTAACATCAAATATACATAACACAAACATCAGTTGAAGGAGTACATCATGAGAGTTCGTGCTCTGTTAGGTGGTTTAGTAGTATTAATGATTTCCTGGAGTATTTCCTATGCCCAGACAGATGTCAGCGGCGTATTGGATAATAACACGGTATGGGATATTACAGGTAGTCCTTACACTGTGACCTCGTCTGTGACCGTTGCAGAGGATTCTTTGCTCACGATTAAACCGGGCGTCGAAGTTCGGTTTGCTTCCGGGACTTCATTCCTGGTTGATGGGAAAATTCTCGCAGTTGGTACGGCAGATTCAATTATTCTATTTACTTCGGATGCTGGCTCGCCGGCTCCGGGCGATTGGGGAGAAATTGAACTGACGGCAAATGCAGATCCTGCTTCCCGCTTCACTTATTGCAACATTGAGTATGGCGGTGGTGGAAGTCGTGGGGCGAATCTTTTTTATGCGACCGGCGCGCCGAGTGTTCCGTTAACTCGTGACACATTACGGTTTAGCAGTGGTGATGGAATGGCAGTTCGCACAGCCTCTCCGACCATTACGTACTGTACATTTCATGACAACGGAAATTGGGGAATTTTTGGTGATATTCTGATCAATTCTACCATGGATTCGGTTGTTGCTACGAACAACGCTACTGGTGGAATTCGGATCCCAAACAATGCCCATCCAACCATAACCCGGGCAACAATCCAGAATAATGATGTAGGTATTTTCACCGGAAACGGAGCATATCCTCTCATCACGGACTCTGATCTGCTGGGCAACCGCATTGGGTTGGAATCAATCTTTGATGGTGATCCAACGCTTCACAACTGTAACATCATTGGAAATACGGAATACGGTATTTATCATCCGGGATCAAATCGAATGGATGCACGCCGGAATTACTGGGGTGATCGAAACGGTCCGTATAATGCGTATTACAATCCTGCTGGTGGCGGTGATGCAATAACCAATACCGTAGACTTTGAGCCTTTTATCGCAACGCAAGTGATTACCGATATCGTGAATGTTTCGGGGGCCATTGGATCGAACACGGTGTGGGATCACGATATGTACGTGGTCACTGGAGACCTTACACTGAATTCCGGATTCCTTCTCACAATTAACCCAAATGTTGTCGTGAAGGTTCAGGATGGGGTAAATGTCTCTATCCGTGGAACGCTGAATGCAGTTGGAAAAGCGGACAGCCAGATTGTGTTTACCTCATATAAAGACGATAGTTATGGCGGTGATACCAATGGTGATGGGGATGCGACTAATCCTGCTCCGGCGAATTGGAAATCTATTCAATTTGGCAGCGGGAGTGGAGCTTCGATCCTGAAAAATGTCATCGTCAAGTTCGGGGGCCGCTATTATCAATCAGGTTTGGTACAAATTGACAATGGCACCACACCAACCATTGATTCCTGCTTTATTTCCCGTAGTGATCGCGTGGGGCTTTATATTGGGCACGGATCAAGCAGTGCCGTAACAGCCACTTATGTCACCGGCAATAATGGATATGGAATTCAATTAGTCAATAATTCAGAGGTCGGTATCGAAAACTGTGTTGTGCAGGGAAACGGCAACACTGGAATTCGGTCGGATAACGGTTCCACGCCTACCTTGATTACTGGTAGCACTGTCGAAAATAATAACGGGTCCGGTATTGAGGTTGTCGGGGCCAATGCTGCTCAAAGTATTACGAATAACAGCATTTTGAACAATAATGGCATCGGGATTTATGACATCAATTCCTTGTCAACCACTCCGTCAAACCTCTACATCAACAATAACCTGATCAAAGATAATAATAGCGATGGTCTGGTTAGCAGTGCTGCTTTGATCACTGAAAATACGTTCCAGGGAAATCGTTATCCCATTGCAATGACAGGTCGACTTGGGAACCGATATGTCGATGGCGGTACCGATGGCAACCAATTCATTGATAATACATTCAATAATACCATCGGCCTCCGGGGCGATGTGAATGTGCGGGACACGCTTTCCACAATCTTCCCGGCTAATATTACAACGGGTGTCTATACGGTTGAAAATTCAGATCCCACATTAGATAATAGTAATCGGTTGGTCATCCAGAGTGGACTCATTGTAAAGTTTGAATTCAATCGAAACATACGTATCAATGGCGTGTTGGAAGCGGTCGGCCAGCCAGATTCAATTATTTTTACTTCATGGCGTGATGCCGAATACGGTGGAAAAACAAATGCAGTGACCGATACGTTGCCGCCAGCACCAGGCGATTGGAAGAGTCTCTATTTCAGCAACACTGGCACCAACGGATCAAGTTTAAGTTATCTGGTGTTCCGATATGGCGGGCGGTATTACGACTATGCTCCGATCGTAATGTCCGGGAACACAAATACCATTTTAAACTCGACCATTCTTTATTCGTCGTACCACGGGATTAGCATATCAAATGCTGATGTTACCATTCAGGAATGTGTCATCGATACAAATAATCAGTCAGCGATTAAAGTCACCGGTAATAACGCGGACGTCAAAGTGTTAAACACTTACACAAGACATAATGGTTATGCCGGAAATTATAACACCTTTGACGCTACTGGTGGTGGCTCCTTTAGAGAGATTTCCAATTGCTGGATTCTAAATAATCATGTTGATGGGATCTACAGTAGCGGAAGTACACTTCCCATGACGATAGTCGGAAATCATATCGAGGGTAATGGTGGCGACGGAATTAACATTATTGCCAATGCCGTGTTGCCCGAAGATTTCGACATCTCTGGGAATTTCATCACAAACAACAGCGGCGATGGAGTCGTCAGCTCGGGCGCGACCTTCATCGATAATTTTATTATGGGAAATCGCTACCCGATTACGGTAACGGGTCGGCTCGGTAACGTTTACGTCGATGATCTGGGTGAAGATGGAAATGTTATCCAGAACAACACGTTTAATAATGCCCTGGGTATTCGAAACGACTCACCGTTGTCAGACACGCTCTCAATAGATTTTCCGGACTCAGTTTCTTCGTATACTTATGTGGTCTATAGCGGAGATCCCAGAGTTGACAATGGCAGCACTTTAGTCATTGATCCTGGCGTGATTGTAAAATTTGACAACTCCCGGGCATTCAGAATCGATGGAACGCTTACGGCAAAGGGTACGCCAGGACCTCATAGTCCCATTATATTTACTTCGTGGAGAGATACAACATACGGTGGTAAAACTAATGCTATAACAGACACTTTGCCACCAGCTCCCGGTGATTGGAAAAGCTTGTATTTTAACGGGGATGGTACCACATCGTCACAATTAGAATATTTAATTTTCCGGTATGGGGGACGATACTACGATTACGCTCAATTAGTTTTCTATAATACAGAGCTCAATGCATCTCATCTTGATATTCGTCACTCTACATACGATGGAATTCGTATCAATAATTCTGTGGTGACTATTGATTCCAGCACAATCGACAGCAGCCGGCAACGGGGCATTCGCATCGATGGAAACAGCACAGATGTGAAGGTTTTAGGATGCACGCTCTTCGATAACGGGCTCAGTGGAAACTACGCAGGCTTGGAAGCAGCTAGCGGAGCATCCTTCAGAGAAATATCCGGTACGGAAATTTTAAGAAGCGGCGGTCCTGGTATTAGTAGTAACGGCGGAAGTTTACCACAAACCTATCTGGATAATATCATTAGCCAGAACAGCGGTGACGGCATTTTTAACAATAGTTTCAACGACGCCATTGACTCGCTGCTGACGATCACTGGAAATACGATTGAACATAATGGTGGTGATGGAATCGTGAGCAGTCGTGCTCAGATTAAAGATAATATGCTTCGCGATAATCGCTATGCTATTGTGTTGACAGGACAACTGAGTCTGATCGGAACTGGAAATGAGTTCGGTAATGTGTATGTTGGCAATCAGTTTGAAAATAACCGGTATGCCAACATAATAGGGCTTCGCAGTGATAGTAATCCCTACGGAATATTAGGCGGCGCTTTTCCTGATTCGGTTACTTCCCGCGCTGTTGGTGTTATTAGCAATTGTACTGTCGACGATGGAAAAACCTTGAAAATCACTCCAGGCACTATATTAAAATTCCATTCAGGAGTATACCTGGAAGGACGGGGTGTCATTAATGCCACGGGTACTCCGGATGAGCGGATTGTGTTCACTTCCTGGAAAGATGATGCGTTTGGCGGGGACACCAATCTTGATTCAAGTTTGACACTTGCCGCGCCGGGAGATTGGCGATATGTCAGAGCCTATAACTCCGGAAGTAATAACTCTGTATTTCGTCAATGTATCGTACGCTTCGGTGGATCAAATAGCGGACCGGCATTATCGATTTATGCCTCGAGTGCACATTTGGATACGTGCTTTATTTCGTTCAGCGGGCGTATTGGTGTCAGTGCTTATAATGCCAGTGGTACGTACACCGCATTGAGCGTGCACGATAATTATCGTGGATTTGAAATCAGTTCCAACAATGGAACAGTCCCGACCATCCACCAAAGTAATATTTACAGTAATAGTAACTATGGTATGATCAATTTAAATCCAGGATATACTGTGAACGCGACCTATAATTATTGGGGTGATGATACCGGGCCTTATCATGCCAGTTTGAATCCTTCAGGATTGGGGAATGCCGTCTCAGATGGCGTACAATTCATCCCATTCCTGGGGCAGCAGCAAGGCCCATTACTCGGTGATGTGAGTCTGAATGGCAGTATCACAGCCTATGATGCAGCGCTGGTATTGCGGCACATCGTAGAACTCGACACTCTGACAGCTGAACAGCAGGCGGTGGCTGATGTGAGCGGAAATGGTGAGGTGAGCGCCTATGATGCTTCGTTGATTTTACAGCGTGTTGCTGGCATTATCGTCGCGTTTCCTGGCGCAGGGAAACCGCTTGCAGCTGAGGCACTTGCTCAGGGTATCGATTTAGATGCTGCGGTCGTGAAATCTGGTGAATTTGTGGATATTCCGGTGAAACTCCATTCCGGACTTCCGATTGCCTCACTCGATATTAAAGTATCAGGAGATCCGCAATTAATTGCCGGAATCCAGGCACTCAAAGTTGCGAATGATGATAATGGCATTCTGGTCAGTAACCAGAGCAAGGGTGTCACGAAAATCGCTTATGCTACTTCGAAAATTCAGGAAAATCAGGAAAACCTGATTATACTCCGGATTCATGCCCAACCAGATCTCATGGATAAAATTCCCACGGCGTTAAACTTCGAAGTATTTAACGTCAATGAAGTCGATCTGACAAAAGCGATCAGTCAGGTGAACCTGGAGATTATTGGAACACCTTCCACGTTTGAATTGGCGCAAAACTATCCGAATCCGTTCAATCCGTCAACAACGATTAAATACCAGCTTCCATTCGCAAGCAGGGTGTTGTTAACGATTTATGACCTCCGGGGTAAAGAGGTTTCCCGCCTGGTGAATCAGACGCAGTCAGCTGGTTTTTATGACATCTACTGGGATGGAAATGACCGGTATGGTCAATCCGTGGCAAGTGGTATGTATTTTTATCGAATTACCACTTCACCGTTGGAGAAGGGTAAATCCTACACTGCAGTGAAAAAGATGATGGTCGTTAAATGAGAAGCAGAAAAAAGAACAGAGCAATCAGAAGGATTGAGGAGGAGTTATTATGAGATATGCTCGACAGTGTCTGTTCTTTTCGCTTCTGCTTTTTGTATTTGCTCAAATGGGGGTTGCACAAGTAAGTCTTTCGATGCCGGATACAACAGGTGTCCGGCCCGATACGATGCAAATCCCCATTCGGGTGAGCGATCTGACAGGACAAGACGTTATTGCCGCAGAATTTGACATCGACTATAATCCCAATGTCGTCGCGGCATTGGGGATAACACAAACCGGCACCTTGACTTCAGGATGGACAAGGGAAACACATATATCCTCTGGGAGAATTACCGTAGTGCTGGCAAATGCAACTCCGGCAAGTGGTTCGGGAACGTTTGTATACCTTCGGTTCAGGATTTTGCCCACCGCACAACCGGATTCTACCTTCCTGACTTTTCACGATGCAACGCTGAATGAAGGAGAGCCAGCAGTTACGACTACCGGAGGTAAAATCCGTATTCTCGCTATTCATATTAATCCACGGAGTGCAAATCTGTTCGAGGGAGATGCACTTCAATTTGCAGTGAGTGGAGATACGACGGTCCCGGTAGGATGGGGATCCACAAACGATGCGGTGGCAACCATCAACCAAAACGGCTTATTGACCGCAATATCTGAAGGGTTCTGCCGGGTCTATGCTGAAGATGCAGCTGGATTGAAAGATACCACAGGTTTTATCATTGTCCGGCCAATCGAGCTGCGCAATTTAACAGTGGAAGTACACGACACAAGTTACACCCAGCAGCTGGTATTTGATCTACCGGTTTACCTATCGAATGTCACTTCTTTGGGGATCATATCCGGGCAATTTCTGCTGCATTTCAATCCCAATCATCTAGTCCCCCTGGATGTGATCAGCGCAGGAACAATGAGTGAACTATGGTCTGCTCCGGTTGTTGATTATCAGCACGATTACGTTTCAATCGCGCTGGCCGGTACTTCAGCTTTGGCAGATAGCGGAAAATTGATCATGATACGGTTTCGCGTTCGTCCAAATGCGTCAGGATCTTCCACGATTTCAATATCTGATGTCCTTTTCAACGAAGATATCCTCGCGAATACTATCAGTGGAACATTCACGGCATTGCCTGCGCCAAATATTGTGATATCTCCGGATATGGTTGAACTCACGGATGGAGATACTCAACAATTTAACGTGGCTGGTGGCACTGCACCGTACTCATGGTCTACTACTGATACTTCTGTTGCGACAATTGACAACACAGGATTCTTGACAACACATCACTCAGGAAATGTGCGAGTGGCCGTGACAGATATTGAGTCATTTACAGACACCAGTGGCACCATAAAAGTGAATGATCTAAAAGTGAGTTTCCCTGATACCAGCTTACCACAGGGATATTTACTCGATGTGCCTGTCTTTGTTGATCGGGACGTGACACCTTTTGATGTAATCTCGTATGAAATTGAAATGACCTATCTGGATACTTCATCGATTTATCTGGATAGCGTCATTACTTCAGGGACCTTGAGCGAAGGTTGGAATAATTTTGCCGTAAAAGACTCAGCTGGCATGTTAAGTCTGGCTGCGGCCAATTCAACACCGCTCACAGGATCTGATCCATTGGTGAAACTTCGGTTTTACTCCACCATGGATGCACCGCTTGGTTTGGTGAGTGACTTAATTTTCACGAGATTTCTTATGAATGAAGGCAGTCCGAGTGCGACACTGGTAGATGGATCTCTGGAAGTGACGTCCATAGTTCCCAGCGTCAATGTATATCTTCCGGACACCAGTGCAGCGGCCGGAACCAGTCTCCAGATTCCTGTATTTACTAATCAGCCGGTCGATGGATTAGATATTATGAGTTATGAATTCAGCGTAATCTATGACGACGCTAGTCTAACGGCTACTGGTGCAAGCAATTCTGGGACTATGAGCAGCGGATTTACCGCCCAGGTAAATACTGCGACACCCGGAACCATCAATGTGAGTGCCGCAGGTGCAACAGCATTAAGTGGTACCGGTACACTCATTTATTTGAACTTTGATGTTGATCCTGCTGCAGTGGGAACTTCCGATCTTCAGTTTGGGTCATTTCAGTTTAATGAAGGTGATCCCGCGGCTGTGACATTTGATGGATCGTTCAGCGTTGAAACTCTGAATCAGGATCCAGTGGCTGAAAATGATTCCGTTGCCACAGATGAAGATACTCCAATTGTGCTGCATGTGCTCCAGAATGATTATGATCCTGACGGTGACCCGCTGACTATAACAGAAGCGCATACCACAGATTCAGGTGGAAATGTTGTAATCGATCCCGGCGACACAACGTTAACTTTTACCCCAGGGGAAAATTTTAACGGACACGATGCTGTCATTTATACCATCAGTGATGGTAACGGTGGCACTGATCAAGCCGAAGTGTACATTGAAATTAACCCCATAAATGATCCACCAGGTGAATTTTCGCTCATCGCTCCTCCGGATAGCACTGCAATAACACTTACCAATGAAAACTTAGGTGAATCGATAACAATATCCTGGGACATCGCTGACGATGTGGATGGCGATGATGTTTCCTATGGGTTTATGGTGCTCTCCGGCAATTTACATCCTCTGGGATGGGCTGATACTCTTGTGACGCAAGTAGTGTGGCCGAATAGTACTGTCTATTCCCGGATGGAATCTGCTGGCCTTTCCATCATCAGTGGCGAGTGGACCATTTTTGCAACCGACGGAATTGATACGACTTACGCAACAAACGGACCGAGATATCTGGAAATTGATGCCTCAACGGTTGATGTGATGGGCGAGACAATCGTTCCTGCAAAGTTCGAACTCTTCCAGAATTATCCGAACCCGTTTAATCCGGTAACTGTAATCAGATATTCTGTTCCCGAGCAATCTCCGGTTGTGGTCGCTGTCTATGATTTGTTGGGGAATCGTGTTATCACCCTGGTGAATCAGACTCAGGCAGCGGGCTTCTATAACCTGCAGTGGAATGGCCACAATGAACAGGGCAGAGAAGTAAGTGCCGGATTTTATCTGTGCAGATTGTACTCACCTAAATTTACTGCTGTGCGTAAAATGGTTTATATGAAATAATCCCAAAACGAAAATAATGCGCTGCTAATTGCAGAGATTGGCAGCGCATTTCTTCAGCATATCAGGTTTATCAATTTCAGTTAATTCATTTTTACTCTGTAATATTGACCACACATTTAATTGTGCTACCAATCGAATTCTAATTGAGATCTGTTAAAGAAAATGTGAAATTATAATCAACTTTAGACAGATTATAATTCTATGCCAAAACCGAAACTCAATACCTACACTCCTGAGCATTATTATCTGGAACACGGCCAGTGCATTCTGGACATCTCTCCGGATGATGACAAATGTTGTCCGCATGCAGAGATGGAAAACGGCGTACTGCAATGCGCTAAAGCCATGAACACGCCTGTCATCAATTTGGACGGATTATGTGGTGCGCTCTGGTATCCGGACAGACTCAAAGACTATCTTTCTGCACATTCTCCTCTCTAAATTGAGATTAGTCCTGCGGCTTGCAACAGTTTACTCTCTGGTTTTTCCACAGTATATTTTAGTTCATTAAACCAATAAATATTGACGAAAAGGGATTGAATTAATGCATTGTATAGTCGCCTGGGAAATACATGATGATAGTTTCAAACACCGGCTGCTCAATCGTGAAATGCTGGACTGTTTCGAAGGCTATTCTATTGCGCAAGTATTATCAACTCTCTTTGTCATCAATGTCGAAAACTCAGATGAATACGTTGCGCTCCACGACAGATTGCTCAATGTGGCGCAGGAGCACAAAGGCAGAGTGGAGTTTGTGATGTCACCGCTCATGCGCAGTGGACAATACGCCGGGTACTTTGACAAAACCAAATGGGATCGAATCACTGAGAAAATAGGTAAAGAAGAAAGCGCTGGAAGAGAATAATTCCTATGGATCAGACGGTTGTCATTGGTGGAGTAGGGCCAGGGCTAGGTGAATCGCTTGTTAGAAAATTCGCCAAAGAAGGATGCCGTGTCGCGATGATCGCCCGATCAGAGGATTATTTGTCGGAACTAGAAACATCAATAGAAAACTCAGGTGGGACTGCCCTAGCTGTTCCCGCCGATTTGACTGATTCCGGGGAGATAAAATCTGCTTTTCGGAGAATCCACGAGACTTTCGATGCGGTGGATATTCTGGTAAATCACGCCAGTTATGCATCCTGGAAAGGTTTGTTGGATCTCTCCAAGGATGAGTTTGAGCAGTCCTGGCGGGTTGGCGCGTACGGCGGATTTCTGTGCTCACAATTTGCCGTGAAAGATATGCTGGAAAACGACGGCGGCACAGTCATATTTACCGGCGCGACTTCCGCAATCCGTGGCGCAGCCGGCAGTCTTGCGTTTGCCAGCGCAAAATTTGCTGTCAGGGGAATGGCGCAATCCATGGCACGCGAATTTGGACCAAAGGGAATCCATGTTGCACACGTCATTATCGATGGACAAATCGATACGCTGCGTGTCCGAAAAATGATGCCGGATCGCGCAGATGAAACATTTCTTAATCCCGACGCTATCGCCGAATCCTACTGGCACCTTGTGAACCAGGATCCAAGCGCCTGGACTCTGGAACTCGATCTGCGACCACACGTCGAGAAGTTCTAACAACGTCCAACCTTTTTTTAGAAGCGAGAAAATGCTATGCTCAATTTATTGGGAATTGTAGCACTCGTTATTTTGATTTATGTCCACCTTGTGTTTGCAATAGCCCTGATTATCAAAGATAATAGCATTATGGACATCGCCTGGGGAGCAGGCTTTGTGATTGTTTCTCTGGTGCTGCTATTTTACACCGATTTGATCTCAACTCGTCAATTGATAATCACCGGGCTCATCACTGTATGGGGCGCCAGACTTTCCGGGTTTATCTATGCAAGACACAGGAAACGGGGCGAAGATTATCGGTATAAAAATTGGCGGGAAAAATGGGGCGATCATTGGGTTATCAGAAGTTATTTGCAGGTGTTTTTACTTCAGGGATTAATAATGCTCATCCTCTGTTTACCGCTTATCCGAATTGCTTCTGCTCAACCACAATTCCTTACGTTCTTTGATTTTGTCGGAGTTTTGCTTTGGGCCGTTGGTTTCATATTTGAGGCTGTCGGGGACTATCAACTCCGAAGGTTTAAAGCCAAACCAGAACACAAAGATAAGATCATGACGAGTGGATTATGGAGTTATACACGGCACCCGAATTATTTTGGCGAATCTGTTCTCTGGTGGGGTATTGGTCTTCTCGCTGTTTCAATCCCGATGGGGTGGTTAACGTTGATCAGTCCGCTTACCATGACCATTCTTTTATTACGAGTGTCCGGAGTAACCATGTTGGAGAAAAAATACGAAGATAATCCGGAATATCAGCGGTATAAGCTGCAGACGCCAGCCTTTTTTCCAAGATTTCAAAAGTTATCCTGAATAATTCATGAAACTTGTCAATCCAATTCGTTCAGCATTCATCAGAACCTTACTACACAATGGATTGCTATCTCTTCGGTGTCATATCCTTCGACAAGTCGTTCGACCCGGCTCACGACGGGCTCAGCTCCGGGAGGAGTCTCTGGTGAGGGATGACAACTCTCTGAGTCACTCTGAGCTTGTCGAAGAGTGTCAGTCCTCTAGTGCATTCTGATTCACATCATTTACCGAACCGTATCAAATGCAAGATTCATGAATTATTCAGGTTACATAAATCCTGATTATCAAGTCCAATTAATGGTGAGCATATTTTTGTACGAATTAATAGTTTTCCTTTGAATCCGAATGGCGTTTTGCTAATATTTTGTTAAATTCGCTGAGTAATCAGACTCATAATTGGTTAAGTGTCCAAATATTGAACGTATTTAGAGGAGCCTCATTTGACGTATCAAAATTTATCTGTAAAAATTTTATCGTTGTTACAAGAAGATGGTCGCCAATCAGTTCGGGAATTGGCAGATAAATTAGGCGTGTCTGCGACCACCATCGGGAAGCGCCTGGAACAGCTGGAAGCCGATGGAGTTCTGCGCGGGATTACCGCTGATTTGGATTACGAGAAACTTGGGTATGCCTATTTAGCCGTAACACGACTGAAAGTACAAGGTGATGCGTTCAGTGAAGTCCTGGCAATGCTCGAAAAGTATCCGGAATTAAACGAAATTTACGAAATTACCGGCGACTACGACATCTTGGTTATTGGCCATTACCGGGATCGCAACGAGATGAATTCCATTATTAAAGAGATTCAACGCGAGAACGCCATCCTGGAAACCAATACTTCAATTGTGCTCAATACAGTGCGAAACAACAGATCCCTTCCACTGGAATAAGAGCAACAGCACCACATTTTCACTGGAAATCATTGTCACCCGAATTTTCCCTGGAACGAATGAAAATGCATATTGTGGTGTATTTTATTCATATAAGTGTAATACGTACAGTAATATTGATTAAAAAAGTGCAAATGGTTAAAAAAGTATTTGGTAAATGGACATATATCTCATATATTGGCACTTAAATTTTCTGAAAATGCGTGAGTCAGTAGGGAAATTTATTACGCTTCTTGTCAAATCAGACCTTCAAATCAACTAACAACAAAGAAACAGTTGGCCAGTCAGGCGTCTGTTTCTATTGATTTACTCTGTGCTGATTCAAGAAGATTAAACGCTGGACCGTTTGTTATTTTAGCCATGACAACGAGAGGAGAGCACTCAGAATGAGCAATAAACCAGAAATAACCAAAGTATTCCAAATGATAGATGATTCGGATGTAGAATTTGTGGACCTAAAGTTCATGGATTTTCCCGGGCTGTGGCAGCATTTCACGATTCCCATTACTCAATTGGATGAATCGGTGTTTAACGAAGGATTAGGGTTCGATGGATCGAGTATGCGGGGGTGGCGCAGTATCAATGAATCGGATATGATTGTGATTCCTGATCCGGATACTGCGGTGATGGATCCGTTTACCAAATATCCCACCTTGAGTTTGATCTGCGATATTCACGATCCCATAACCAAAGAACGCTACACCCGGTGCCCGCGCCACATTGCGCAGAAAGCCGATTATTACATGCAGTCCACACAGATTGCAGACACGGCATATTTCGGTCCGGAAGCCGAATTCTTTGTCTTTGATGACATTCGATACGATCAGCGGGAACACGAGGGATACTATTTTATCGATTCCGTTGAAGGTCGCTGGAATTCCGGGCGCAAAGAAGAGCCGAACCTTGGATATAAACCACGATATAAAGAAGGTTATTTTCCTGTTGCTCCCACTGATTCACTAATGGATTTGCGTTCAGAGATGGTCAAGATTATGCAGCAGGTCGGTTTGGAGGTTGAAACTCAGCATCACGAAGTGGCCTCAGGCGGACAGTGTGAAATCGATCTGAAGTTTTCCCCGCTCGTTGATATGGCCGACAAATTGATGATGTTTAAATACATCGTAAAAAATACGGCCACTGCGAATAACAAGAGCGCGACCTTTATGCCGAAACCGATTTTTAAGGATAACGGTTCGGGGATGCACGTCCATCAAAGTCTCTGGAAAAAAGGAGAGAACCTCTTTGCAGGAACCGGTTATGCTGGTTTGAGCGAAATGGGTATGTACTATATCGGCGGCATCCTGAAACACGCCCACGCCCTCATCGCCTTTACCAACCCGACCACGAACAGTTTTAAGCGGCTGGTCCCACATTTCGAAGCGCCGGTTCGGTTGGCGTATTCCCAGCGAAACAGAAGCGCGTCCATCCGGATTCCGATGTATTCAAATTCGCCAAAGGCCAAGCGCATTGAATTCCGTTGTCCTGATCCGTCTTCCAATCCGTATCTGGCATTTTCGGCCATGTTGATGGCTGGTATTGACGGGATTATCAATAAAATCGATCCGGGTGAGCCGCTGGACAAAAATATTTACGATATGAAGCCGGAAGAACTCACCAATGTTCCGCAGACACCGGCATCTCTGGAAGAAGCGTTAAAGGCATTGGAGGATGATCACGGGTTCCTGCTGAAAGGTGATGTGTTCACTGAAGATGTGCTGGAAACATGGATTCGCTATAAATATGATAATGAGGTAGCGCCCATGCGATTGCGGCCTCATCCGTACGAATTTGGTCTCTATTACGACGTATAGAGACTATTCACAGGGGGGAAAAGGGCTCCGGGTTACACCGGAGCCCTTTCTGTTTTACACCGGTTTGAATGGTAGACAGTTGAGTCCGGTTCGATTAAATTATTCCGATGAAATTTTCCATATTTTCAATAGTCGTTCATCCACTATTTTTCAAAGATAAAAACACATTTTCAGATCGTTATAATTTGTGAGGGAGGAACTATGCAGTATCGAAAACTGGGACGAACCGGACTCAACGTATCCGAAATTGGATTTGGCAGCTGGGCAATTGGTGGATCCTGGGGAGAACAAGACGATGACGAATCGCTGGATGCGTTGCGCGCAGCGATTGATGCAGGGGTAAATTTCATTGATACCGCTGCCAGCTATGGGGATGGAAAAAGTGAACGATTAATTGCTGAAGTTTTAAAAGAATTCGACGACAAGGTGACGATAGCGACTAAAACACCGCCAGTTCCGGGACCGTGGCCGCCTTCGCCGTATTGCAGAGCAAGTGAACGCTATCCGGAAAAGTATTTACGTGAAAATGTGGAACAGCGGTTGCGTAATTTAAACACAGACAGTCTCGATATTCTGCAATTGCATACCTGGACGCGCGCCTGGAATAATAATCCTGAACCGCTGGATATTTTAAAAGAACTCCAGTACGAGGGAAAGATCAAATATATCGGGATATCAACACCTGAGCACGATCAGAATTCAGTGATCGATTTAATGCGTCGTGGCTATCTCGACGTTGTGCAGGTAATTTACAACATTTTCGAGCAAGAACCGGCAGCCGAATTATTGCCCACTGCCCGGGCACACAATGTTGGTATTATCGTCCGGGTGGCGTTTGATGAAGGCGCTCTGACTGGAAAATTTACGGCTGATACCCAATTCCCGGCAGATGATTTTCGGCAACGCTATTTCGCCGGTGATCGGCTCGAACGGACTGTACAACGCGTTGAAGCAATCGAGAAAGACTTAGAAAACACTGATCACACAATGCCGCAAGCAGCATTGAAATTTCCGCTGAGCCATCCCGCGGTCAGCACCGTTATCCCAGGGATGCGAAATGTTGCGCAGGTCCAGGCGAATACGGCGGTCCCTGATTTACCAGATTATTCAAACGAATTGTTAGAAAAGTTGCAGGGACACGCCTGGCGACGCAGTTTTTGGTATAACGGTAAATAACCGAACATTTCGCGATGAAAAAATTACTCATAACCGGTGCCAGTGGATTTTTCGGTTGGAATCTGTGTCAATTAGCAAATGATGATTGGCAAATTTTTGGCATAGTAAATACACATTCGTTCCGACAAGAAAATATTCAAATTGTCAGCCTCGATCTTACACAGTACCAGGATCTGAAAAGAGTCATTTCGGAAGTAAAACCGGATTGTGTGATTCATGCGGCGGCGATATCCGATGCGAATCAATGCGAGAAATATCCTGAAGTGAGTTATAAAGTCAATGTCACTGCTACTGCAAATCTTGCCGGATTATGCAGTGATCTTGGTGTGCCGGCAGCATTTATTTCCACTGATTTAATTTTTAATGGCACGTCACCGCCTTATAGTGAAAATGATCAACCCAACCCGGTCAATCGTTACGGAGAGCAGAAAGCGCAGGCAGAACTCGAAATTGAATCTCGCTACCCCGCGATGACTATTGCGCGACTCCCGTTGATGTACGGTGTCAGAGGCCCATTTTCTCATAATTTTTTCGAAGGATTTCTCAAACAAATGCAATCCGGTAATGAACTCAAATTGTTTACAGATGAATATCGCTCGCTAGTGGATGTTGCATCAGCAATCGAGGGCGTATTCCTCGCATTGGATCAATTTCAGGGAAAGATTCATCTGGGAGGTCACCAATCAGTTTCCCGCTATGAATTTGGAGAGATGATGGCAGAGGTGTTTGAAATCGACGATCCGAAAATCATCCCGACAAGGCAGAGTGATATCCCGATGGCCGCAGCGCGCCCTGCCAACGTAAGTCTCGACAGCTCTAAAGCATTTGCTGCGGGATATGATCCGCTGTCGCCGGCGGAAGGCATACAACGTGTACGAGACCAATTGGTAAAATAATTAATGAGGTCACTCAAGGCTCGTTGATTTAACCTGCATAATTTATGAATTACAAAAAATGGCCCTACTGTTACTAAGATAGATCCTTTTCCTCTTTGGAATAAAAAAATTCTTCAGTGTCTATCCTTCGACAAGCTCAGCTCCAGGAGGAGTCTCTGGTGAGGGATGACACCTCGGGTTGTCACTCTGAGCCTGTCGAAGAGTGAAAGTCCTTCAACCTTATTGATTTTTAAAACCTCTCAAAGTGGGGTGAACGCGAAATTCATAAATTATGCAGGTTAAAAATCAAATTGAGAGCAAAAGACATTATCCGTAATATTACATAATTCTTGTCTTAACAAACCGAGGAGGATTTTCATGCCGATGTTAAAACCAGAGGTACCGCACGGAACCGTACATACGTATTGGATCGATTCACAGGTGCTACAGGGAAATCCCTGGGGTGATCCGACTCGCCGCCGAATCGATGTCTATTTGCCACCAGGTGTTTCATTGGATTCCGAAAAGAAATATCCCGTGTTGTATGATTTGGTCGGATATACCAGCGGCGGTCCTAAACATACGGCGTACACATCATTTGGAGAATCAGTCCCGGAACGCATGGATCGCCTGATCGCTCAGACTGATTGCGCCCCAGCGATTATTGTGTTTCCGGATTGTTTTACGAAACTGGGCGGAAATCAATATATCAACAGCACCGGTGTGGGAAATTGGGCGGACTTTCTAACTCAGGAATTAATTCCATTTATTGAGGAGCGTGCGCCGGTAGTACCGGGACGGGAACATCGGGGCGTGTTTGGAAAATCTTCCGGCGGATATGGGGCAATTGTCCACGCGCTAAAGTACAGCGAATACTGGGATGTCGCGGCTTGCCACTCCGGAGATATGTATTTTGATTTTTGTTATCGCTCGGATTTTCCCAAAACGCTCGATGTTTTGCAGAAGCATGACCGGTCTCCCGAGAAATTTATTGAGTATTTTCACAGCGCTGATAAAGTATCCGGTGACGATTTTCACACGCTGATGACGCTGGCAATGGCAGCGACGTACGATCCTGATCCCGAAAATCCTTCCCAGATTCAATTACCGTTTGATACCTTCACTGGTGAGTTTTATCCGGACCGATGGGAGAAGTGGCTGGAGCACGATCCGGTCAATTTAGTTGATGAATATGGTGATAATTTGCGTGATCTGGATATTGTGTTTATCGATTGCGGGGATAAAGATCAATATCATATGCTGTACGGCGCCAGAACTTTACATCAGCAACTGGAGGAAATGGAAATTGACCACATCTACGAGGAATTTTCGGATAATCATAGCAGTATCGACTATCGGCTGGATCGCTCGCTTCCGCTCTTGATTGAGGCGCTTCTCCCGTACGAAGCCGTGTAATAAATGCTTCAAGTTAACCGCGTAGTTTTTCTCTGGCTCATCACCATTTTTGCAGGGATCGGTGCTCTGCAAGCTCAGGGCACCTGGGTTTGGAATAACCGCACCCACCCGGAACTCCATTATAAAACGCTTACCACAGATCATTTTTACATCCATTATCACCAGGGATTGCAGAGTGTGGCGGACAAAGTCGCTCGCATCGCTGAGCAAACCTATCCCACGCTGATGAAACAGGTCGACGCACCGGAGTTTGGTCGGACTTCCATCACACTCACGAGCGAAGACGAAATTATGAACGGCTACGCGATGCCGTCCAATCAGATTTTTATCTGGGTGAGCCAGAATGATGTCGCCGGAAATTTCGGAGGGTCGGAAAAATGGCTTCGGTTGGTCGTTCCGCATGAAATGGAACACGTCGTCATGCTGAATGCATTAAGAACCTGGCTCGGCATCTGGAATTTTATTGTGGTACCGAGTTGGTTTATCGAAGGGACTGCTGAGTATTATACTGAATCGTGGCGGGTGGGCCGCAGTGACGCATCGATGAAAATCCATACCTATAAAAATGATATGGATAAGCTGAACGCGCACGACGATGGCTACGCAAAAATTTTATATCTGGCGGATCAATACGGCGACAGCACAATTACCAAAATCGTCCATTGGCGCGATTCCACGTTTAAATATTACGATTTTAATAAAGCGTTTAAGTCTGTGACCGGAAAGTCAGTGAAGGCGTTCACCGAGGATTGGCGCCGCGCGATGAATACCTACTATTATTCGTATCGCGGACAAAAAGAGACCATTCCTGAGATTGGAAAACTGCTTCCTGCACCAAAAATCAGATACATTTCCAGTGGAAAAATTTCGCCGGATAGCCAGTACGTTGCGATAGTTGGTCGCACAACTTCGGCAATGAAGTATCAGATGCTGTATACAGTCGCTACTGATTCAACTAAGAAAATAAAACCGCTACACAGCGGACGGTTTGGCAGCGCGCCGGCGTGGTCGCCGGACGAGCAAACTCTCGCGATTGGCGAATACCATCGGGGAAGTCACGGATCTTTAATCTATGACATTCGAAAAATCCGTTCCAGAGATGGGAAGAGCGAGTGGCTCACGAAAAATATGCGCGCCAACCATCCGGTGTTTTCCAAAGATGGCAAATCCGTCTATTTTATTGCACATCCTGAACTTACGACCAATTTATATAAAGTATCCATCTCCGAAGGTAAACCTCAGCAAATCACATCTTTTACTGGTGATGTGCAGCTCAATTATCCCGCACTATCGCCGGATGGAAAATGGATCGCGTTTATGATGCAGGATGAATCCGGTGACGTGGATATCGCGATAATCGACACAACCGGAAATCAGTTTCGTAAACTAACAAACGATAGCGATGAAGATTTACAGCCGGTGTGGGCCGCGGACGGGCAATCCATAATTTTTGCATCTTACAGAAACAGCACACCGAATTTGTATCGTATCCGAACTGAAATTGATAGCGCTCGCATTGAACAAATGACCGACGTGTATAGTGGTGTGTATCCTGTGCAGGTGATACCGCGGGACACGCTAATTCTCTCCCGGACGCTCGGTGATGTTGATACGACCAGATTGGTTGCGGTGAACCCACATCGCAGTGTAAAGAACCAAAATCTTGTACTGAAAAATCAGTTTGAGGACTGGCGAACAACGCGTCCTGAAAATCCATTGCCGGAGATAAATTACAACTCTTCATTCCCATCTGACTGGTCCACGCAGTCGTATCGGTTCTGGCGACATCCGAGACATTTGGCTTCGCTTGCTCTCCCTACAACAACTGGCATCAGTGGCTTTACCGCCTGGACCGATGATCTTGGAAAACATCAGCTACTCCTGGGGGCAGAACTCAATTATACATTCTATACAAACCAAGTATTCAACGGGTTTGTCGGATTATACAGCGATGCAACATGGTATCCGTTTATCAATTTGCTTGTACTGGAAAATTCAGGTTTTGAAGCGCGTCCTTATGATAATGGATGGATTACAGATACCCGCAGCGGTGCCGGTATCCAGTTGGATTTTCCGCTCAATTTTGGAAATTCCCTGTATTCAAATCACAACATCAGTTTGTCTCTGCTCGGTTTCCGTCGAAATCCACGAGTCGAAGACCTTGCCGGAGATCGACCTGCGCCGGATAGTGGTGACGAAGGCGTGCTATCACTCGGATATTCCTGGTTGCATCGTAAGCCAGACAGCCGAAATACGATATTGCCAAGGCACGGGTTTGGATTTACAGCAAATTACAGCATCAGTAACGCGGAAATCTTTGGTGATTTTTCTTATCAACAAGCGACCGTGGATGGATTTTTCAATCAGCACCTTATTGGACCATTGACTTTGTATAATCGAACTCTCATCTCAACTTTGACCGGTGACTTTGCGGCACAGGATTCTCTGGGATTTTTTCAGGATTACAGTCTGAATTTGCTGGGGATTTCCTCAAAATATCTCGGTTTACCGCCATTTTTAGGTTCATCAGAAAACTATTATCTCCGGGGAAGCGAAAAGATTTTCATGGGATCCAGTTTACTCTATTCATCTCTGGGACTCAGAATGCAATTGCTCCCCGCTCTGCCTGTCAATATATTTGGCATTCGCGTTGGACAATCGGTTCTCTCAGGTTTTGTTGATTACGGCGCGGTTTGGCGCGAGTCTGCACTCACCGACGAAACGACAACCGGTATAGAAATACGAACCGCGATTATGTTCGGAGGCGCCCCAATTGTGCAACTCGGATACGGGATTGGCAACTCGTTACAACGCTGGCAGGATAATGACGACCCCAGATATTACATTCATCTTGGGATGGTCAATCCGTTTTAGTGAATGCGCATCAAAATAGAGACGACTGTTTATGAAAATACATAAAGTTATTCTGACTGTTTTGATTATCCTTGGGATAATTGCTGTTGGATACATCATTTATTTCGGGTACAGCTATTATGATCTGAGTTTGACCCAAAGGCCCTATTCTGGCCTGCACGATCTCTTGCGCCCGAGTGGCATCTACGGCCACGGATACGGCATTCTGGGGAGTTTGATGCTGTTGCTTTTACTGGTGTATTCTATCAGGAAACGGTCAAAATGGTTTCCAAAGATTGGCAAGCTGAGTACGTGGTTGAAATATCATATGTTTCTTGGTGTGATGGGGCCAGCCCTGGTGACGTTTCATACCTCGTTTAAAGTGGGCGGAATTGTTGCCGTTAGTTACTGGTCCATGATTATAGTGATGCTGAGCGGCTTTGTTGGCCGATATCTTTACACAAAGATTCCACGGTCGATCTCGGGCCACGAGCTCACACTCCAGGAAATTGAGCAGCAGAATCACCAGTTGCGGGTACGCTTGCGTGAAGAATACAGCGTTTCCGATGCTTTGCTCGAAAAGATAGAGGAACTTGCTAATCCACACGAGAGTAAAATTAGTGATTTTAAAGCGCTGTTTCGGTTCTTTTGGTTGGACATCAAACGGCCATTTGCCTTGCATCAATTGTACAAAAGGCTGAAGAAAGATGCGCAGGTGGAAAAGAGGGAATTAAAGGATTTGAAACATCTGATGCGACAAAAATTGTCGATAAGCCGAAAAGTCTCAGCCCTCGAAGTCACGCATAAATACTTTCACAACTGGCATGTGTTTCATAAGCCGTTTGCGTATGTTATGCTGTTTATTATGGTAATACATATTGCAGTCGTAACATTATTCGGTTATCACTGGATCTTTTAAAACATTGGGTATTATTATTTTGTTGAATATAGAATTGTTCAAATTTCGCACTGTGATTGAATAAACAATGCTCGGGACACTCATCACAGTCGGTATTCTTTTATTGGCAGCTATTCCGCCAATCTGGTATTTAAGGCATACCCGCAAGCATCAGCAGAAGTCGATACAGAAGTGGCAGGAAACGCTGGAGACCGGTCGCACAGAACCGGTTTCACTCCATCCGTACATTGATCCGAATATTTGCATCGGCACAGCCGCTTGTGTTCCGGCATGTCCGGAAGGCGATATCCTGGGAATAGTGGAAGGCAAAGGAAAATTGATTTCGCCGTCCCATTGTATTGGACACGGTGAGTGTTATCGCGCATGTCCTGTAGAAGCCATTTCCCTGGTATTTGGCACAGAAAAACGTGGAGTGGACATTCCCCATGTGAAACAGGATTTTGAGACGAATATCAAGGGCTTGCACATTGTCGGCGAATTAGGCGGGATGGGGCTTATCCGCAATGCGGTAACCCAGGGCCGGGAAGCAATTCAATATGTTGCCAGCGAAGTAAAGAAAAACCAATCGAAATCCGGGATTCCTGATGTCTGTGTGATAGGCGCAGGACCCGCCGGACTGGCAGCCACGGCCCAGGCGATTGATATGGGTTTATCATATGTCACCCTTGAGCAAAATGATATCGGTGGCGCTATTTTATCGTATCCCCGGCAAAAAATCGTTATGACACAACCGATGAAAATGCCAATCTACGGGAGTACCGACTTCCGGGAAATATCAAAGGAAGATCTGCTGGAGCTGTGGGCTGATATTATTCAGCAAACGCAAATGGAAGTGAAAACGAAACAACGTGTCGAAGATATTCATCGGGAGAACGGACATTTTACCATTCACACCCAACGCGATAAATTTGAAGCAAAACGTGTTATTCTCGCCATCGGGCGCCGCGGAACGCCAAGGCGGCTTGGTGTCCCTGGTGAAGATACGGCAAAAGTTACCTATCAACTCCTTGAACCTGAACAATATAGCGGGAAAAAATGTCTGGTAGTCGGCGGGGGCGATAGCGCAGTCGAAGCGGCGCTCGGCTTAGCCGATCAACCGGATACAGAAGTAACAATTTCTTACCGTGGAGATCAATTCTCCAGAGTGAAACAAAAAAATCTTGATCGAATTACCACCGCCATCGATGCCAAAAAAATAGTGCCGCTTTGGAACTCGAATGTCACCGAGATCTCTCCCGATTCAGTGGAACTCGATCAGGAAAATAACCGGGTTTCGATCGAGAATGATTATGTTTTTGTTTTTATCGGCGGCGTTGTGCCCACCGGTTTTCTGAATAAAATCGGAGTTAAAGTTGAGACAAAATTTGGAGAAGCTTAAATAAGCCTATTTCAAATCCACTTGGCTTGATTTCTGCATAACTTTTAACTCCTTTGCATAAATAAATTGCGAATTCACGGAATTAGATCGGACTGACTACTCGTGTCGCGTAGAATTTTATTCGGAGTGTTGAGTGGACTTCTCTTAATCGCGAATTATGGATTTGGACAATTTTCTCCCGGGGAATTATCCGCGTCACACCAGCATTTAAGCGGTATTTCCAACTGTACAAATTGCCATGTCCTTGGAAAAGGTGAGAAGGCGGTCGATTCAAAATGCCTGGATTGCCATCAACTGATATCCAAGCGGATCGATGCCGGAGAAGGTTATCATGCACGAGTGAAGAAAGCGTGTGTATCGTGTCATTCGGAACACAATGGTGTAAAGTTTCAATTAATCCACTGGGAAAATGGTAAAGAAAATTTTCAACACGAGCAGACCGGATATCTGCTTAAGGGAAAGCATAAGGATCTTTCGTGCGAGAAGTGCCATAGCCTGACTAAAGTCACGGATACCGGAGTCATCGAATGGGAGGAACAGCACGCAGCTGAGTCGCAAGAGCCAACATATTTGGGATTACCGACTAACTGTCTTGGCTGCCACGAAGATTATCATCAGAAACAACTGGATGCACGGTGTGAAAATTGCCACTCTGAGGATTCCTGGAAACCAGCCTCAAAATTTGATCACGCCCAGACCGATTTTCCTCTCATGGGAAAACACGAGCAGGTCAAATGTGAAGAGTGCCATAAATCAGCGGTGATTATTCCAGGCAAGGAAGCAACAATCAGATACGCCGGAATTGAATCTGGGCAGTGCTCGGCGTGCCACGACGATGTGCACAAGGGAAGTCTCGGGGCAAATTGTACTCAATGTCATACCGCGGCATCATGGAATAAAATTGTTTCTAATGAATTCAATCACGATTTGACGGATTATCCGTTGCGGGGCGAACATCGCACCGTAAAGTGTGAATCGTGTCATTTGCCGGGCAAACCGTTGAAACCGTTACCACATCAGAAATGCGTGGACTGCCACAGTGATTATCACGAAGGACAGTTTGCTCATCGATCCACTGGAATTAATTGCGAACCGTGCCATGCTGTCCAGGGATTCGTCCCCGCCAAATTTACGGTACGAGATCACGAGAAGACTGACTTTCCACTGACGGGAGCCCACGAAGCGCAACCGTGTATTATCTGCCATAAAAAAGATGCTTCCGGCACGGAAATATTTCATTGGGAGCCTTTACGCTGTACCACTTGTCATGAGGATATTCATAAGGGACAGTTTGCTGAAAAACTGGCTGGGAACGATTGCGACGTATGCCACCGGTTAACAAGCTGGCAGGATTTGAAATTTTCTCACGAAGATACTGATTTTCCGTTGCGTGGAAAACACAGACAGGTCAAATGCGAAAAATGTCACACACCCGAAGATCCACACAATCCGGATAGTCCTGTGAATTATGTGCACGTGGAAACAAATTGTTCTTCCTGTCATGATGATATTCACCAGGGACAGTTTGCTGAAGGCACTTCGAAAAAAACAACCTGTGCCAGGTGCCATACTCCTGATGCCTGGAAAAAATTGATCTTTAATCACGATACCATGAGCAGATTTGCCCTGAAGGGAAAGCATAGTAACGTCGCGTGCTCCAAATGCCATTCACAGGAAACTTTGGCGGACGGATCAACTTTTATACGCTACAAACCACTGGGCATTGAATGCAAAGATTGTCACTCCTTTAGCGAGATGCAGAATGATTAAACACTTCACCATCGGATTTTTCCTTATCGCTGTTTCTGCAGGGTTCCTGCAAGGACAGGATCAGGATGGTAAAATTGCCGGTTTTACCTGTAATGCGTGCCATTCTGAACAGGGTTGGAGTCCGTTGCGGAGTGATATGTCATTTAGCCACGATAAAACCGCCTTTCCATTGGAAGGGCGCCATACCAGTCTGCAATGTACTCAATGTCACACCGGGGAAACGTACACTGAGATCCATAATTTTGGGTCCGTTGATCCGGAATGCGTTTCCTGTCATACGGACATCCACGAGGGAGAATTGGGAACAGATTGCCAGCGATGTCACTCGCCAACCAGCTGGATCGAGGCTCGGACTACTTTTAATCACGATGAAACTCAATTTCCCCTGGTTGGGGTACACAAAGCCGTGGATTGCCAATCCTGCCACGACCTAACCAATCCGCGTTCACTCGCAGAAACACCGTTAACTTGTTACGGATGCCATATCGATGATTACAATAGCGCAAAGGAACCGGATCATCGTGCATCTGGCTTTCCCATGACCTGCGAAGATTGTCATGCTGTTGACGATGTCAATTGGAATCAATCAGATTTTGATCATGCGCAAACCGGATTTCCGTTGGAACAGGCTCATACGCAGGTACAATGCTCAGATTGTCATTCCGGACCAAATTATTCTACTCCCGGGAGAGAGTGCATTTCTTGTCATCAGGCAAATTATCAATCTGCAGCAGTCAATCACGAGTCAGCCGAATTCAGTACAAATTGCACTTCCTGCCATAATCTCACCACCTGGAGTGATGTGACCTGGGATCACGCAGTCGAAACGGATTATCCATTGGAGGGCGAGCATATTTCTGTGGCGTGTCTGGATTGTCACGTTAATAATAATTTCAACACAGAAAATACATGTAATGCTTGCCACGATCCTGCAGATTATCCGGATATCGTCGATCACCAAAAAGCGTTCGAATCTTATTCCAGTTGTGAAGATTGTCATCCTGGACCGGAAGGTTGGACGCCAACCGAGTGGGTTCACGAGACTGAGACCGGTTATCCGCTGACCGGAAGTCACATCTCTGCTACCTGTCTGAATTGCCACGTAGATAACAATTTCAATGTGTCGAGTACGTGTTACTCATGTCATCAGCAAGAGTATGAATCTACACGCGGTACAGAAAACGATCACATTGCCCAAAATTTTCCCACGACCTGTGAAGCCTGCCACAACACAATCGCGTGGGATGAGGCGACTTTTGATCACGACGCAACAAATTTCCCGCTGACCGGTGCTCATATCCAAGCCGCCTGTGTTGATTGCCATAGTTCGGGTGTTTATAGCGGATTAGCGACCGATTGCGCCAGTTGTCATATTGATCAGTATAATAATGTTGTAAACCCACCACACGCCGATGCAGGCTTCCAGGCTGAGAACTGTGAAACCTGTCATACCACGGATTCATTTTCGCCAGCCACCTGGAATCATTCGCAGGAGACTATTTTTACCATTGATGGCGCGCACGTTTCACTCTCGTGTAACAGTTGTCACGATGGCACCTTTATCGATTATCAGCCGGACGGCACGACTGAATGTGTCACCTGCCACCGCGCAGAGTATGAAAATGAATCGGTTCACGCGCAGGAAGGATTCGGGACAAACTGTCTGGAATGCCATAATACGACGACTTTCAGCGATGCAGAATTCAATCATGATGATCCGTATTTCCCAATATACAGCGGGAAACACCAGGGCCTGTGGGGAAATCAATGCAGTACCTGCCATACTGATATCAATGATCGAACGGTCTTTACGTGTCTGTCCAGCGGTTGCCACGCCAATAGCAGTGAGTTGCAACAGCAGCACCAGGAAGAAGGCGTCTCTGGCTATGTCTATGAATCGAATGCCTGTTACACCTGCCATCCCACCGGGAATGCGGACGACTCCTTTAATCATGCCACCACTGGGTTTCCCCTCGAAGGACAGCACCAGGTGATTTCGTGTAACCAATGCCATCTCAATGGTGATTTTCAAACTCCTCTGGATGCCAATTGCGTTAGTTGTCACCAGGATAATTATAATCAGGCAGCGAATCCAGATCACGGCGATGCAGGTTTCAGTACCGATTGTCTGTTGTGCCATACCGCCGAAACTTTCGCCACTTCCACCTGGGATCATGCCAATGAAACAGGATTTCATCTGACTGCAGGACACGCTTCACCAACCTGCAATGATTGCCATAATCTGATCGGGTATAATCCCAGTGATGTCTCGTGTGTGAGCTGTCACCAGAATGATTACGATCAAACCACAAATCCGGTGCACACAGACGCAAATTTCAGTACGAATTGCACCCAATGTCATACCACAGAAAATTTCACTGCGGCCACGTGGAATCATTCTGCTGAAACAGGATTTGCACTAACCGGTGGCCACTCAATTTCGTCGTGTAACACGTGTCACGATCTCATCAGTTATACTCCCAGCGATGTTTCGTGCGTTAGTTGTCATCTGGATGACTATAACGCCACGACCGACCCGAATCACAGCAGTGCTGGATTCCCGACAACCTGTGAAGATTGTCATAACTCCACCTCGGATTGGGGTGACGCGGAGTTTGACCACGATCAACTCTATTTCCCAATCTATTCCGGAAGACATGAAGGAGAATGGACTACCTGTACAGCTGAATGCCATGTTGTCCCGGATAATTACGCCAATTTCAGTTGCGGTCTTAATGGAATTTGCCACGAACACGACGAAAGTCGTATGATAAACCAACACGATGAAGTCTCAGGATTTACGTATAATGCTCAGGAATGCTACAGTTGTCATCCGGATGGACGTGCTGAAGACAAAATGCTGCCTCCGAATATTATTAATAAAAAACACCGGTTAGAAAAACTCGAAAATAATCAGGTACAATAATGCATCCATTTATGCTGGCTTTTCTTCTGCTGTTGCATGTCGCGCCAATGCAATCACAAAATATGCCAGACCTCGAATGTCAAACTTGTCACTCGCCTGATACCTGGATTCCGTTAAGTCCGAATCGAACATTTACGCACGAGCAAACTCATTTTCCCTTGGAAGGTGTTCATCAAACTGTACCCTGCGAGGAATGCCACACCGGGTCAACCACTGAAGAACGCCACGAATTTGCGAGGGCATCCACTGAATGTGCGTCCTGCCATCTGGATGTACATAAAAATCAACTGGGGCAAGATTGTCAGCGATGTCATTCACCAAAAGGCTGGACAATTCTGGACAAGCGGAAACTCCATGATCAAACTATGTTCCCTCTGACGGGTATTCATTTAGCAGTTGACTGCGTTGAATGTCATGGAACTCCTCAGGGACAAGATTACGCCGGAACACCGATGCGTTGCGTGGATTGCCACCGCACTGCCTTTGATAATACAACATCACCCTCGCATAGTGAGTTCAATTTTGGCACACTGTGCGACGATTGCCACACAACATTTGGGTGGCAACCTGCAAGCGCTGATCATTCTAAATTCGGTTACTTCCTCGAAGGGATTCACGCTCAGATGTCATGCGTTGATTGCCATTTGACGTATAATTTCACTCGCCAGTCGTGCATCAAATGTCACCAGGACGACTATGTCCGGGGACACGTGGAAAAAAATTACATTGTTCAGGAATCGTGCGAAGATTGCCATACCACCAGCGAATGGAAATTTACGGATCACGATAAATTATATTTCCCAATTTATAGTGGTTCGCACAAAGGCAAATGGTCCACGTGTACTGCTGAATGTCATATTACGAATCAGGATTTTTCACAATTTACGTGTGGGCTTAATGGCATTTGCCATGAGCACAACAAAGATCGGATGGATCGCAGGCACCAGGGAGAAGTGAGAAATTATCGATATGATAGTGACGCTTGTTACCAATGTCATTCAAACGGGCGAGGTGATGATTAATTTAAGTTGGGTATAAAGATATGAATCGACTCATAAATATATGCGTTGTGATGTGCACATTGATTATTGTAACTCATCTCCAGGCAGCAGAATCTCAGGATTCTACAGTGACGATAAGGGGAAAGCTCACTTACATTAGTGTAGATAAAGTCTATGGGAAACCAGGATCTGCTGACGGATTGAGTTTAGGCGACACCTTGAAAGTCAAGCGCGAGAATCGTTCGATTGGGCGGCTTGTTATTGTGGCAATCTCGTCCAATTCGTTTGCGTCCGAACCGGTAACTACGAGTGCCCAATTCATGGTGAATGATTCGTTTGTTATCACGAAAACTATTCCAAGGAAGTTGAACGAGAAACCTTCCACGGTTTCTGAGGTGGCTGAAAAATCGGATGAACCCGAGTCTACTGCTGAGGCCCAACGGAGAAAATCCGCTGGAGGCGAGCCATTTTTAAAATCCAGTGGCAGTGTGTTGTTGCAATATTACGGCATTTTTAATAACGGCAATCTATCGACGTATCAGGAACCCGCTGCACTCGTCCGCTGGCGGGCCGATCAAATTGCCGGAACACCTCTGAAATTCGAGATTTATACACGGGTTGAAAAAGCTTTCAATGGGAATCTATCCAATCGACCAGGGAGTAATGCCCGGCCGCTGTTCCGAATTTATAACGCAAGTTTTTCCTATGGAAGTCGTTCCACAGATACGCAGTGGCAAATTGGGCGCATTTTTCCGCGCTCCGTAAGCGGGATAGGAAATATAGATGGATTGTTGTACAGCCACCGTTTCAACCACTTGTCCATCGGTGGCACGGCGGGATTTCAGCCAGGTTATTATAATAACAATCTCAGCACGAATATTCTCAAAGCCAGCGCATTTGCCGAATGGTCTAATAATAAATATTCCCGTGGAGGTTACCAGGGAGCGATTGCGGTCGTCGGACAATATCGTAACCAGAATATTGACCGGGAATACATCACCATACGACAATCTTATGTGCCAACAAATTCTCTCCGCCTCACGTATTCTGGAGATTTTACGCTGGATCGAAACGACCATAGCGGTAATGTTGGCTTGGTGACACCCACAAATTCATATCTTCGTCTAAATTGGTCAGCGCTGCGCTGGATGCGGGTTGGGGTTCGATATTCGTATCTGAAAAGTGTCCGGCTGTTCGCCACACAGGCCAACATTCCTGATTCAATTTTTGCGAATTACTCTCGGCAGGGAGTCTCCGGGAATATCTATTTTGCTTTACCCTGGCATATCAGTTTGACATTACTACAATCTTATCGTACGCGTCAGGGGAGTGCGCACCCGGTTTGGCGCTCTGCGGGCACCTTGCGATTTCGTGACATCTTGGGTAGCGGTATTCATTCAGGATTTTCCGGCGCGTACACTCAGAATGAATTTGCAAAATCCTGGGAATGGGATGTCCGGCTCGAGCGACATTTTGGGCGGAGTTTTTCTTTGGAGGGAGATATCCAGCAATATCGCTATACGTTGTTGGGGCGCCCGGATGTCACCGTGAGAAATAATTATGGTGTGGAACTCTCTTATCTGTTCAGGAGATTTACATATTTTTCAATCCAATACGATTTATTCAAAGATGCAAATTTTCAGACCCAGCAGCTAAACGCCAGCCTGAGTTTGAATTTTTAAAAATGTTGATTCAGATGAATTCTGTATTTTTTCAACCCGAAATCGAAAGTCGTGAGAATACTTCGATATTTAATTTTTATACCGGTTTCTATCCTTCAACAAGCTCAGGATGACACCGCAACTGTCACTCTGAGCTTGTCGAAGAGTGGTTTTGCGACTTTCAATTACGGATAGAATACACAAGTCTCCTTCTGAGCAACAAAGAAAATAATTGTCATAAATAAATTGATTCACGCTTGAAATGTCAGAGAGATTTTATCAATATTAGTACACTAAAGTGCTTCACTGCTGGTCCTGAATTTTGAACGGAATTTCTTTCTGATTACAAATTGACTTCAATGCACTCCAAGTGTATTTTTGCACACTCAAATTATGGAGATGACTAAGTTTTTAACTCAGAAAAATCGGATGTGGCTTTTCGCTGTGCTCGGGCTGTTTATGGTCAGCACAGTGATTTTCATAGACATTCTCGCTCACGCGCCGTGGGGTAAACCCGGTGATATGAGGGAGGTTGTGGTGCCTTCAGGCTCCTCTCTCTCTACTATCAGTGATTCTCTGAAAAAGCAGAATATCATCCAAAGCAAAGCATGGTTTGAGTTTTACGTCCAGCTCAAAGGGCGCAGTGGCTCGCTTCGTCCTGGCATATTTCAGTTGCCGGAAAACGCCAGTTTTACTCAGGTTATTCACACACTGACTGAGGGGACTCCTGAGGTGGTCAAAGTCACGATTGTAGAAGGCCTTCAGGCGCGGGAAATCGCAAAAATCCTTGCGAAAAAATTTGCTTTCACCGATAGCGAATTTATGGCAATTGTCAACGATTCTGATCTTGCACAACAATGGGGTTTGCCCAGTAATTCTCTGGAAGGGTTTTTATATCCTGAGACGTACAAATTTTTTAAAAATCAAACTCCAAAGGGAATCGCCCACCAAATGGTGAATCAGTTTTTTACAACGATTCCTGATAGTTTTTCCATTCGGGCAAAAAAATATGGCTGGACACTCGAGGAAGCGGTCACGCTGGGCTCAATTATTGAGGGTGAAGTGATGCGGGATGAAGAGCGTCCTCTCATTTCCAGCGTGTATCACAACCGTTTGAAACGCGGAATGCGACTCCAGGCTGATCCGACCATCCAATATATTATTGAGGACGGTCCCCGCAGACTTTTTACCAAAGATCTTGAAGTCGAATCCCCGTATAACACTTATTTGCATTCCGGCCTTCCGCCGGGACCGATCAGCAATCCCGGATATGGCTCGATTAAAGCAGCGCTCTATCCGGAAAAATCAAATTATCTCTATTTTGTAGCACGCGGCGACGGGTATCATACTTTTTCCCGTACCAATCGCGAGCATATTAACGCCAAGCGACACCTGCAGCAATTACGCCGGCAACTCTCACTGGAACAGAAAAAAAAGAAAAACGAAAGCACACTCTGATTTATGGAACTACTGAACGAATTGAATGATGTACAACGGGAAGCGGTACAACACACTGATGGTCCGGTTTTAATTTTTGCAGGTGCGGGAAGTGGCAAAACCCGGGTGCTTACCTCGCGCATCGCCTATCTTATTGCAGAGAAAGGAATTCCACCCTTTCACATCTTAGGTGTCACTTTTACCAACAAAGCCGCTTCCGAAATGCAGACGCGAATTAAGGCGGTCGTCGGCCCCAGTTCCGAGCAAATACACCTGGGAACTTTTCACTCTATTTGTGCGAGAATGCTGAGACGAAACGGGCAACTTCTCGGATATGACCGGCATTTCGGCATTTACGATGCAGATGACCAGCTCCGCCTGATAAAACAAATTATGGACCAATATCATATTTCCACAGATTCCTTTAATCCCCGGGCAATTCAGTCAACGATTTCCAATGCGAAAAATTCAATGATCACACCAACCGCCTATGCGAACCGCGCTGGAAATTTTTTCGAAGAGAAAGTCAGCGTGGTGTATGAGAATTATCAGAAAGCGCTCCGAAAAAATAATGTGATGGATTTCGATGATTTGCTGCTGAAACCGTTAGAACTGTTTGAGCAGCACCCGGAAGTGCTGAAAAAATACCAGCAATTGTACCAGTACATCTTAGTAGACGAGTATCAGGATACCAACGCCGCCCAATTTGAATTTATCAAGCAGCTTGGATGGGAGCACAAGAATGTGTGCGTGGTCGGCGATGATGATCAGTCCATTTATCGCTGGCGCGGAGCGGATGTCACTAACATTTTGGAATTTGAAGAAACATTTCAAGGATGTGCCGTTTTCAAGCTCGAACAGAATTATCGTTCTACACAGACAATCCTGTCTGCAGCAACCGCTGTGGTGCAAAATAACGATGTCCGCGCCGATAAAGAATTATGGACCGAGGGTGACAAAGGTGATAAAGTCGGTGTGGTCGAAGCGTGGGACGAGCGGGATGAAGCCAACCAGGTTTTGAAATATATCCGGGATGAAATATTTAAGCATAAGCGGACCTTCAACGATTTTGTGATTCTTTATCGTACAAATGCCCAGAGCCGTGCCATCGAAGATATGCTGCGTGAAAATGGCATAACATACACCATAGTCGGTGGCGTCAAATTTTACGACCGCAAAGAAGTCAAAGATGTTTTGGCTTATCTGAAAGTTATTGCCAATCCCAACGATGCCATCTCGATGAAGCGAATAATAAATGTCCCAACCCGCGGCATTGGTGGTACTACAGTTCAGCGGTTGGAGGATTTCGCGTTCGATAATGGAATCACTTTTTGGGAGGCGGCACAGCAAGCGGAGCACGTGAATATTCATTCCGGGTTGACAACTAAAGTCAAAAGTTTTGTGGAATTCATCCAGAAATACATCGCCCTGAAAGAACAGTTGCCACTGGAAGAAATGGTTTCCGTAATGCTGGAGGATGTCGGTCTTCTGAAAATGTACAAAGAAGAAGGCACGGACGAGGCGCTGGATCGGTTGGATAATATCCATGCACTGGTCGGTGGAATTTCTGATTTTTGCGAGCGGACAGAAGAACCAACGTTGGAAGGTTTTCTGGAAGAAGTCTCGCTGTTTACCGATATCGATCGCTGGGATAAAGATACGAACGCCGTCACACTTATGACGCTGCACAGCGCCAAGGGACTGGAGTTTCCGGTTGTATTTATCACTGGGGTGGAAGAGGGACTGTTTCCACTGTCGCGCTCTGCAGAAAACGAAGAAGAACTGGCCGAAGAGCGGCGTCTTTTTTATGTCGGTGTCACCCGGGCCCAGGAACAGGTCTATGTGACCTATGCGAAACAGCGCCGACGATTCGGTGAATCGATGTACAATCCACCGTCACGCTTTGTGGGTGAGATTCCGGAAGAATTACGCAAAGAATTGAATGGCCGGGCCAAAACAACTTCTACTGGCAGACCCTCCAGAAAATTCTCCCGGGCGATGGGTAGTAGAAATTCCGGTGCAAGACGAAAAACCAAATCCACGACCGAGGGCAACGGATTTCACCCCGGAGATATTGTGGAACATAAGATCTTTGGGCGCGGTAAAATTCTCGATGTGTCCGGGAGTGGCGAGAATCAAAAATTATCGGTACTGTTCAGCGGTAATACGAAAAAGAAACTGCTGGCGAAATATGCAAACCTCAGCGTGCTGAATGACTAATCACAAAAATTATCTTCTGTTATTTACATTAATTTTCGGTCTTTCTCATCTTGTTATTGCTCAGGAATCCCAATCGGATCGGGCTTTTCGATATGCTGAAAAACTTTACAAAGACGGACTATACGACGTTGCTGCTGAACAATACCAGCAATATTTAACCGAGTATCCCCGCGGCAGTTACAGACCAGAAGCGGCATTACATCTTGGCGAAGCGTATTTTGAAATCGGAAAATATGACGCAGCGCGAAAAGCATTTCAGCAGGTTGATTTGGATTATCCTGGAACCGACCAGGCGCAACAGGCGCTCTGGAAGGTTGGGGAAGCGTATGAGCAGATGGGTGAGTGGACCCGGGCAGCTAAAGCATTTCAGCGTCTGTTTATCTATTATCCTGAAAGTCACGATGCGGCAAATGGACTCCTTCGTGGAGCAACCGACGCCCAAAAAGCCAACAACTACGATTTGGCATCTGCATTGCTTCAATCGGTAATCGAGAATTTTTATACCTCCGAAGCCGCAGTCTCGGCGCGCATTGCGTTGGGCAGAAATTATCGGGAAGAAAAGAAATATCAGATGGCGTGGAATGAGCTGGATAAAGCGCTGAATGCCTCGCCTACCAAAGAACAACGCGGACAAATATTACTGGAACAGGCCAGAACTGCAGAGCATCTGTACAGTAAAGATCGGGCCATAGAGCTGTACGGTAAAGTTGTTGATGATTATAAACGTCAGCCGATTGCCGAGAGAGCAGCGCTGGAACAAGGACGATTAGCTCTGCTGCAGCAAAATTATCCATTGGCGGCGGATCTGTTGGAAAAAGCATCTCAGTCCGATAATAAACAATTACAGTTGAAGGCGCTGGAATTACGCGGCGATTTAGCGTGGTATCAACAAGAGTATAAAAATGCGGAGCAATATTATACTCGGGCATTAGCGGATAATCCCAGTGATGCAGTGAAGCCCGGATTGCAGGTGAAAAAGGGATTAGCGTTGGAGAACTCCGGCGAGTACTCTGGCGCGTACGAGCAACTGCAGAGTGTGGATTATCCAGAGAATGCAGACAGCGTTCACGCGGTGAAATTGGTAGTATTCGGGCATTTAGCGAATGTATCAGTTCATCTGCAGCGGTATCATGAAGCCATCGGCTCGCTCCAGAAACTCATCCGGATCACAAAGAGAGAATCGCGACCTGCGCTCTACGAACAAATTGGTGATATCTCACGGGAACATCTCCAGGATTATCCGGCTGCGATTCGCGCGTATCAAACCGTGATCGACTCTTTTCCCAAAGCAGACGTCGTCGACAACGTGCTTTTCTCACTTGGGAAGGTTTATTTTGCACAAGGAGAGTATCAAAAAGCACTTGAGGCGTATTCCCAACTCGTCGAAAAGTATCCATTTACGAAACATTATTCAGATGCCGAGCAGGAAATCTGGACATTGAGAAACTTCCATGGTAAGGATACGCAGGTCAGTTTTCGTCACCTCGCACAACTGTTCGGTGAACTGTTACTGAATCAGGATTCTGATGGGCTGTATTTCCGGCTGGGCAAATTGTATTTCGAAGATCAGCAAGATTATGAAGCCGCAATTAAACAATTTCAACAGTTGCTGCAGCGGAATAATTCCCAGGGACTTCAGGATACAATTCACTTTTATCTGGCCAGGAGTTACGCTACGCTTGCGACCAACGCCCGATATAACGGTGACACCGAAAAAGCAAAATCCTATGGTAAAAACGCGATTGCTCTGTTTGATAGTTTGGCGCAGAATAGCGCACTTTCCGTTGAGATAAAAAAAGAGTCGCAATTGCGGTCAGCCAAATTACAGGCACAAATTTTTCCCGACCAGGGCGTGCAGTATTTAGCAAATCTGGTGAAAAAATATCCGAACGATCTTTCGATCACACTTGAATACGCAAAAGCATTACAATCTGCCGGGCAGGAATCATTTGCACTGACTGTACTTGAGCCTGCGTTAAAACAGGCAGAAAACCAACCAGAGCGTGAACCGATGCTCTCGCTGGCAGCATCTCTGGCTTATAACCAAAAACAGCGTGGAATGGCCTCTGATTATTACGCACAATATTTGGAAGCCTTTCCATTTGGACCTGCAGGTGCGCAAGCACGCTGGGTGCTGATGGATTACGCGCTCGCGGATACCAACTACTCCGATGCAGCACAATACGGAGAATCGTTGCGACAGGAAGCGTTTTACACCAGCTACCGGTCACTGTTAAACGACAAGATCGGACAAATTTATATTCAGGCCCGTCACTACCAGAAAGCTGCTGACTGGTACACGAAGCAGGCCAATACTTCATTTCCCGAAAACGACCTTTTTGCAGGCCGTGACCGGGCAAAAAATGCCGAACCCTTTTTCTGGGCTGGCTATGCATTTGAGCATTTGGATCAGCCCGATACGGCAACCACTTATTATCAGGCCTATATTTTTAACGGTAATAACCAGGCACATCTCGCAGAATCTCACCGGGCACTGGGCGATTTTGCTGCTTCCCGTGGCGAATATGCACAGGCACGATCCCACTATCAGCAAGCGGTTAGATTGGCTGGTGCTACGAATTTGGATGTCGTTCCGATACAAAAATCTGCAGCAAAGATGGCAATGGAGTTAGGCGATTACAATACGGCAGCCACGGAATATCTTGACGCGAGCAAAGGAGCCCAGGGACAACTCAAAAAGGATCTCTGGCAGGAAGGCATTATTGCTCAGATTCGGGCAGGCCAGGGTCGCCAGGCGGATGGCCAAATCCGCGATTTCACAAACGCCTTTAATCTTCGCAGAGATGACTTGGCCCTAAAGCGTTTTGAGTATGAGAAGGCAAAGCAGCTGGCTGCCCAGAAGAATTTTCGCCAGGCACGCTCCAAACTGGAATCAATTCTCGATGATGATTTACCCGCAGATTTTGCGGCACAAATCAAATACGAGTTGGGGCGCGAGTATGTAATCTCGAACGAATACGAAAAAGCGGTAAACCTGCTCACGCAAATTACCGTTGATTATCCAAAAAGTGATGTATTGCCTCAGGTGTACGTCACACTTGGGACCGTGTATTATGAGCAGGAACAACCACAATTGGCAATTGAAGCATTTCGGAACGCACTGGATTATGCTTCCAGTGGGCAGTATCGCCAGGCCGCGATGCAGAACTTGATTAAGCTGTACGAAAACAACGGACTCTACGATGCAGCTACTGCTATGGCGCGTGATTACGTGGATCAGTATCCCAACGCAGATAATGTGTTTTCCACCCGGATACAGATTGGAACGTATCTCATTCGGATGCACGAATACGACCGGGCAATTGATTATCTGAAATCCTTGCTCAGAGAAGCAGATGCTTCGAATGCCTCGGAAATCCAGTTCTGGATTGCGGAATCCTATTTTAATCAGAATCAATACGAACAGGCTATCGCTGAATATCTCAAAATTCCTTATATGAATCCACCGACAAAACTGGACTGGGCGGCCTCTGCTTTATGGAAAGCAGGGAATGCTTACGAACGACTTGGGAAATCAGAAAAAGCGATTCAGCTGTATCAGCGCATCATCCGGGAAAAAGGCAGCAGCAGTAACTTCGGACGATTTGCACGCCGCCGGATTGACGAGTTAAGTGCAGGAACCACCGGTTCGTAATTGACTTCAACTGTACCTTCTCTGTAAACCTGTATTTCTTCAACTAATAGTTTGACAGCCGATAAACCTCGTTCTATATTTAATTGAGATTAAATCTCAATAAGGATTATGAGGATGAACGAGAAACTTCGGAATGCTTTCAAAGATGCCCTGCAGGAGGAGAACCTGAAACTCACTCCGCAGCGGGAAAAAATCTTTGAAACAGTGGCCAATACTGACCAACACTGGGAAGTTGATGATTTAACCTACCTCTTCCATCAGGAGCATGAACGAATTTCTCGCGCTACCATTTATCGTACTCTCGATATCCTGGTTGACTACGGTTTTATGCGAAAAGTGGATTTTGGTGAAGGCCGGTACCGCTACGAATATGTTGCAGGCCAAGGGCACCACGATCATATGATATGTGAAGAGTGCGGTGAAATTATTGAATTTGTTGACGACAAGATCGAATCTCGCCAGGATATTGTCTGCAAAGAACACGGATTTACACCGTCGAAGCACGTGTTGCAAATCTATGGTTTATGTGAAAAATGCCAGGCAAAAATTGACGAGTAAATGATCAGGATAAGAAAAAATATATGGGACATCACCACGGAAATGGCAATCTGGAGATTGATTCAGATATAAAGTCCATAGCGCTAGTTGGAAATCCCAACGTTGGTAAAAGCGTACTTTTTGGTTTCTTAACGGGGACATATGTAACCGTTTCAAATTATCCGGGCACCACAGTTGAAGTCGCCCGTGGCAAATATCAACCCAACGGGACACATGGTCACGGCAACGGACATCAGCGCCGGCACCATCATGGGAATGGCGCCCGCGCGGTGATTGATACACCTGGCATCAATAATCTGATTCCCAGCAGCGAAGACGAGCAAGTGACCAGAGATATTTTACTCCACGATGCACCGGAGAATATTCTGCAGGTCATCGATGCGAAAAATTTACGCCGTGGTTTGCTGATCACTCTACAGCTTGCAGAGATGGGAGTGCCGTTTTCGGTCTGCCTAAATATGATGGACGAAGCCGAATCCCGTGGCATTTACGTTGACGTTGAAAAACTGAGTGAACTCCTCGGAGTTGATGCGATCGCAACCGTAGCTACCAAACGAACCGGGTTGTCAAAAGTCAGAGATTTGCTCACCGAACCAAGGCAATCCAGCTACCGGGTAGAATATGATGATAAAATTGAGGACGCGGTCACTCAAATTACTCGCATTCTTTCAAAGAAAAAAACTTCGGTAATCTCCGAGCGAGCCATCGCGTTAATGTTACTTGGTGGTGATACCACACTTGATAGTTGGTTACAACAATATATTGATGAATCCGCGCTGCAGCAGATAAGGCAAATAGTCGCTGAGACTGAGGCGATCTATTCTGAATCACTTCATAACATCATTACGCGAATCCGTTTAAACGAAGCGGAAGAACTGCTAACAAAAGTACTCACCACAAATAAAGTCGCCAAAGAGACATTTTCGCAAAAATTTGGTCGCTGGGCAATGCATCCGGTGTGGGGAATTCCGGTTCTCATTGGCGTGCTGTATTTGATGTACCAATTTGTTGGGGTACTTGGTGCAGGGACTTTTGTGGATTTTCTTGAGCAAACGGTCTTTGGACAGTACCTCAGTCCGTGGGCTGTGAAAATAGTCCACTGGGCTATTCCGATTCCGTTAATTCAGGATATGCTCGTGGGCGAATACGGATTGTTGACCATGGCGCTGTCCTATTCTGTGGCAATCGTTCTACCGATTGTCGGTACCTTTTTTATTGCGTTCGGCATCCTGGAAGATTCTGGTTATTTACCTCGGTTGGCAGTGATGGTCAACCGGATGTTCAAGACGCTTGGACTCAACGGAAAAGCCATCCTTCCAATGGTATTGGGTTTGGGATGTGACACCATGGCCACACTTACCACGCGGATTCTGGATACCAAAAAAGAGCGCGTGATCGTAACACTGTTGCTGGCACTCGGCGTGCCGTGTTCAGCTCAATTGGGCGTTATCCTCGGTATGCTTGGCGGTTTGTCGCTTGGCGCGTCAGCGTTGTGGGGGCTGATTGTGTTCGGCGTGCTTTTATTTGTCGGCTGGCTGTCGTCCAAGGTAGTGAAGGGTCGCGGCTCTGACTTCGTACTGGAATTGCCACCGATACGGCGTCCGGCAATGAGCAATATTCTCGTAAAAACACTGGCGCGGATTGAGTGGTATTTGAAGGAAGCTGTTCCGTTATTCTTTGTTGGAACATTTCTGCTCTTCGTATTCGACAAATTGCACATTTTGAGTGCCATTCAGAAAGCGGCTGCACCAATTGTCAGCGGTTTTCTCGGATTACCTGTGCAGGCCACGGATGCTTTTCTCATCGGCTTTTTGCGCAGGGATTTTGGTGCTGCCGGGCTGTACAATTTGGCACGGCAAGGCATGCTGGATCCGAACCAGGTGTTGGTCAGTCTAGTGGCTATTACGCTGTTTATGCCGTGTATTGCCAACTTACTGATGATTGTAAAAGAGCGTGGATTGAAAACCGCGTTCTATATGAGCGCTTTCATTTTACCGTTCGCGTTGCTGGTATCTGGTGGCCTACACTGGGTATTAGTCTGGTTAGGTGTTACACTCTAATGGATGATACGATGAGAAAAGTTCATAACTGTCCCTATTGCGGATATGAATTTGATGAAACCGCAGAGTACTGTAATGGCGCCTGTCCGTTGGCCGCACATTGTAATATGATTATGTGTCCCAATTGCCGGTATGAATACGTTCCGGCCGAGTCGAAAACCCTGAATTTTTTCAAGAAGTTATTTTCGCGTTCGAAAGAGCCTGCTCATTCCAATGATGTTGCCGAGGAAGCAGAACATGTCACAATCACTGATTGAAGAAGCGCTCGAATATCTCTGGTTGACCAGAGATCGGGGAAGTGACCGGATTGATGATTTTCGGCAAAATATGGTTGCAGACAATCAGCCTGAAATCCAAGATGAGCTACTCGTCAAGATGGAAAAAGATGGCCTGATATCCACCAACGATGACTATTTCCAACTGCTGCCGGAAGGTGAAAGCGCTGCCGAGCAAGTAGTCCGCCGTCACCGGTTGGCAGAGAGATTATTTGCGGATTTGATGAATGTGCCGATGCACGAAACCGAAAAAATTGCGTGTGAACTTGAGCACGTCTTGAGTCCGGAAGTCACGGATACCGTCTGCACGTTTCTTGGGCATCCACCGCTGTGTCCACATGGCCGGAAAATTCCCCGGGGACAGTGCTGCAAACGATATCGCAAAGAACTCAAACCGATCATCACATCGGTTCGACAGTTAGAACTTCGTCTGCCGGCAAAGATCGCATTTATTACTCCAACCTTCCACAAGCGCTTCGAAAGATTAACATCACTGGGAGTGACACCGGGAACAGAAATAACGCTTATGCAGCGTCATCCTTCCTTTGTTATCCGGGTCGGGGAAACGGAGATTGCCATCGATGGTGAAATCGCAGATGAAATCTTCGTGAAACGGTTGGACGCGTGAATGACAATACTTCAGGTTTACGAGCAAAACGCGGAAGGTCCGACAATTATATCGCACTAAAGGCTAGCCACCTTCCGGGAAAAAGCAAGCTACCCGGAAGGTTAGATCGTTAGGTTTTGCTGTCTTCAATGGTGGCTTAAGAGAATACTAACTTTTATTTAATTCCTTTTCTTGAGGTGTTTCCGGAATTTAAAAGTCGCGTCTTCCCTTTCTCTTGCAAGAGAAAGGGAGCCAGAAGGATAGAGTTGGTTTAATATTCTATTAAAAAGCAACTTGTTTAATAAAATCTATCAGCGCACGAGTAGCTCGGAAATACTTTCTAAATTTTATCGTTGTTAAGAAATTTCGAGGAACGTTAATTCTTCTGATTCTGCGAAACGACGAATGTCATCAGTGTGGTTGATCAGTATATTTAATATCTCATCTGTTGAACAATTACCTCTTTGTATCCAAATTACTTTGGGTGGCGCTCCTAATGTCAGACTGCGTTGATGGAAATCAGAATCTTTGGATACGATGATAAAATCATTGCGTCTGGCAAATTCCCAAACTTGAGTATCGGATGCAGAACTCAGACCTTCAAGCCTGACATGACTGGATTGCGGAAAATCTTCAGAAACTGATTCGACCAACCGATAAGAAAGATTTTGGTCAAATAGTAATTTCACGCGGGAATTTTTATCAGCTTTCGTTCACGATCAGCTGCAAAAGCATAACAGGCCTGTATATCCTCTTTTGAAAGTTCAGGAAAGTCAGAAAGTATATCATTTTCTGTCATTCCGCTGGCCAGGTATTCAAGGATATCATATACTGTAATACGGGTATCTCGAATGCAAGGTTTCCCGCCGCGTCGATCAGGATCAATTGTGATATATTGAGAATATTCAGTCATATTTAAACATTATGAGATATTTATTATTGAAGCAAGAAAATTTATCCTCAGTAGATACAACAAGTTCTATCCAATTTGTCCTACTTGCAATTTTAATTACCAGCCACACATCGTAAAAAGATAATCTATCCTGCAGGTAAAATCTTCATCCTTTAATCACACCCATTGGTCTAAACCGTGCCACTTTGGTCGTGATGCCGGCATTGTGCATCACATCAACCACGTTTGCCACATCTTTGTAAGCATGCGGCATTTCTTCCGCGACAGTACGATTACCGCTTGCCTGAATGACAACGCCGCGATTTCTCAATTCTTGATACATATCCATTCCGCGGCTCTGTTTTTTAGATTGACGACGACTCATCTGTCGTCCTGCTCCGTGGCACGAACTGCCAAAAGTCTCCGTCATTGCTTTGTTCGTACCGACGCAAACGTAGGAATAGCGGCCCATATCACCGGGCACCATCACCGGCTGACCAATGTCCGTGTATTTTGCGGGGATATATTCGCTATGTGGTCCGAAAGCGCGAGTTGCGCCTTTCCGGTGGACACAAACTTTCTGCGAGTGTCCATTGATTTGGTGCTCTTCAAATTTGGCGATATTATGACAAATATCGTAGACCAAGTTGAAACCTAAATCTCTGGGAGAAATATTCAACGCCTCGAGAAAGGCTTGCTTGGCAAGATGCATAATGACTTGCCGATTATTGAATGCATAATTGGCTCCACAGCGCATGGCTCCGAGGTATTGCTTTCCCTCGTCGCTGGTGAGTGGGGCACAGGCTAACTGTTTATCCGGGATTTCAATGTTGTATTTACTCGTGGCTTTAATGGTAGTTTTCAGATAATCATCACAAATTTGGTAACCAAATCCACGAGAACCGGTGTGAATAATCACCACAATGGAATCCTGTTGAAGTCCAAATAAGGCGGCAGCTTGCGGATGATAAATTTCCTCAACCCGTCCAACCTCGAGAAAGTGATTCCCGGAGCCGAGGGTGCCAACCTGCGTCGTACCGCGTTCGTAGGCCCGATCGCTCACTGCGTCGGCGTCTGCATCGTTGAGACAGCCATTTTCCTCGATATACTCAAGATCCCGCTGATCACCAAATCCCTGGGAAACCGACCATGCTGCGCCGTTGGTAACTAATTTTCGCAGATCAGACTTAGAGATCTTACTAATCGCTCCGGAAGAGCCGACTCCGGTTGGCACCTGTTTATAGAGATGTTGCACAATGTTGGACATCCGATCCTTTACGTCCGAGGCCGATAGTTTGGTCGAGATCAGCCGAACGCCGCAGTTGATGTCGTATCCAACCCCGCCGGGAGAAATAACGCCTTCTTCAGCATCCGTCGCACACACACCACCAATAGGAAATCCGTATCCCCAGTGGATATCCGGCATTGCCAGTGAATATTTAGTTATTCCAGGCAGATGAGCGACGTTCTGTACCTGCTTCAGGCTGTCGTCCTCCGTGATGTCGTCCATTAATTTCTTGCTGGCGTAAACGCGCCCGGGAACCCGCATTTTTCCGGTCTTCGGGATTTCCCAGATATTGTCATCTACGCGATTAACATTAATTGCCATTTCGGATCACCTCAGTATTGAATTAGGGTGGAGATTCACTCATATAACTCTAGTCTAAGTCGTTTGACGGAATTTGTCAATCTGTGAGGGTGTAAAGCAAAGGAGACGTAACTTTGACAATAAAAACCCCTGAACAACTGCAAATGCTCCGGAAGGAGTCCTTTTCAGGAAACGCGAATATACGCTAATTGTTGAGAACGCTAATCATCGGATTCTCTGATGTTTCTGCATTGGAATTCAACATTATCTGTAAAGACATCTCTCCGTTAAATCGGAGTAGGCTTGGAAAATCTCTTGATATCTCTGCACAGGATGGTTCATCGGAAAATAACGTTTTCGTTGCAGATCATTTCTGATATCTCCCGGTTATTAAATAGAGGAAGAACTTCTTTGCATTTTTTTATCAGTTTTTATTCGTGTTTATTTGCGTTTATTCGCGGTTCTGATATTAAATCAGATATCAAAGATAACCTGAGATTCGTAGCCGGCGGGAGTTTCTTTGACTTCAAGTTGATGATACGTTACTGCTTTAATTTCCTGAAGATGTTGAATGTCGTTTTCATCATAATTTTTTCCGTAAGCCGTCGCCTTGATTGCCGTCGATGAAACTGTCGCTATTTCATATTGGGTGAAAATAATTTTTCGGGTGGAATGGAAATACAGAAGTTCACCGAGCCAATCGTGAAATAGTTCCTCCAATGAATCTGAATGCAGCCGAATTTGAACGCTATTACTACTTCTCTTGCGATTATCCCAGGGAAATTCATCCTCACAAATCAGACTGAATAATCCCTGCGCCGCGTGAAGAAATAACTCAGATAAGTTATCCCCGTAGATTTTTAATCCAACATCTGCGGTGTGATCAATTTCCTGGAATGGTGGATGCGTTGTCATTTTTCAAGATCGAGGGGTACACGATCTAACTGCGAAATAACGTAATCTCGTACTTCGTCGTGTGAAGGCGGATTTTTTGAGAGATCAATTTTTTGCAAAAGAGGTTTCATAGTGTTCCCACAGCCCGGGCATTCAGGGATGGACTCCGAGTTATTCTTTGGAGTGAGCACACGGTTAAAACACTGATCGCAATGCCACAGCATTTTCCTACCGGAGAGTTTACCACGCTTTGCAATTGGTTCACCCTCGATGTCCACAATATCCATGGAATAATCGATGGTTTTCGCGGCGCTGACCGAAGTCCCGACTCCGTACGCATCTGCATACTCATTGTAACGATGGATCGAGTATTCATCCAAGCCGCCGCTGACGAATAATTTCACATCGGTGAAGCCGCGTAAATCCAACTCCCACCGGACTTCCCTGAGAATTTGCACCAAGTCGCCCCGGCGACTTCCAGGCGTGTCGAGCCGAATACCGTACAACGCATCGCCAAGATCTTCTGCAACCCGAAGGGCTTCAAATTTTTCATCGTGAAAAGTATCAACCAACGAAATACGATTGACTTTTTTATCGATGATCTCATCAAAGGCTTTGGTGGCTTCCACGGTATCTCCCATAATCAGAATGAGGGCGTGCGGGATTGTGCCGACCGGCTCTTGTCCCAAATACTCCGCAGCGGCAACGCTGGCAACGCCGTCACAACCGCCAATATAGGCATTGCGTTCCACCATTGGCGCGATGGATGGGTGCATGCGCCGGGCGCCAAAACTCACAGCCGGTTTGTCGCCAGCCGCTTTTCGAACACGCGCTGCTTTTGTAGCAATCCCACTGGCTTGACAGATATAGCCGAGCAACGCGGTTTCGTAGACACCGAATTCAAGATAGTCACCAGTGATAGTTAACACCGGCTCCCAGGGATGAATAATCGAACCTTCCGGAATGGCTTCAACATCTACCGGAAGATCTTTTAAAAGTTCGATGACTTCGTTGAGACCGGAAAATACAGCCCAATCATATTCCCTGGGGAGGCCTTTAGCCATAAACTCTGCAGTGACCCTTTTATGAATCCCTTTTTGTTCAAGGATTTGTTTTGTCCGGTAAAAATATACATCTGCAACTTTGCCTGCTTTTATATCCTCTAACGTCACCGTCGACCGCATCCTCGCCTCCCCAAGATTGATTAATTTGTATTTAAAAAGTTATAGTTGAACCGAATGAAATTCAAGCGAAGGGAAGTGGGAAAGAAACAAGATTAAAGAACCAAGAGCCTAGGCAAGAATAAAGTGCTCAAAAGATGAAAGCAAAAAGAATGGAGAATGGAAAAATGAGAAAAGGAAAAACTGCCCCTCGTCAGAGGGCTGTTGTCAGCGGTTAGGAGTTGGTTATTAGTGATAACTTATTCTATTGTTCACTGAACTATTGGTCTTTATACCGTATTTCCATATTCCCGTATTCCCCGCTCCTATATCTTAGGATGCCCGATATAACCAATATCCTGAGTACAGCCATACGTCCCTTGTTCAAATCACTGAAGATGTTTTTTCCATTGAAGAAATTGTAGTTATTTGGTTACTTGTATTTAAATAACCAAGGACGAAGCAGGGAGGAAACAGAATGAAGAAAACTACATTACTTCTCGCGGTAATTTTACTTTTTGGTCTGAGTATTGTGGCAGTCTCCACACTCCGGGCCGGAGATAAAGATCACACAACGGTGAAAAAAGCAGTGGCTGTCATTCATCCAACTGAAGGTAATTCGGTCAGTGGAACGGTCACCTTTACCAAAGTAGATAACGGAATCAAAATTGTGGCAGATATCTCTGGATTAACTCCCGGCAAACATGGATTTCATATCCACGAATACGGAGATTGTACCGCGAAAGATGGAACATCTGCTGGGGGACACTTTAATCCGGAGAACGTGAAGCACGGCGGACCGAACGACAAGGTACGCCACGTGGGAGATTTAGGTAATCTCGACGCCGGACAAGATGGGAAAGCCCATTACGAGCGCGTCGATAACGTCATTGCGTTCAGCGGCTCCCACGATATTATTGGCCGGGCAATCATCATCCACGCCGGTGAAGATGATCTGAACACTCAACCGACCGGCGCCGCCGGAGCACGAGTGGCATGTGGAGTTATTGGCATCGCGAAATAGGTTTACTCTTGGGATGTTCTTGTTGATATATTGATGGGGTTTAACTTTTTCTAAAAACATTGTATTACTGAATTATTGGGTGGCGTATGCAATACAAATATTTGCTGGTTTTCCTGAATTTGTTTCTTGTATCAATGCTTTTTGGTCAAACATATTCGCCAAGACAAATCGCTGAAAAAGTCGCTGGCAGAAATCAGGGCAATGATTCCTCCAGCAAGATCAAGATGCAATTGATCAACGCGTCCGGCCAGACACGAGAACGCTCGTTGATTCTGCAATCCAAGGAATTCCCTGGCGGTACACGTACATACCTTGAATTTACTGCACCTGCTGACATCGCTGGGACGAAGTTGTTGATCCATGAACACAAGAACAGCACAGATGATTTATGGTTATATCTCCCTGCAATCCGGAAAGTGAGACGTATCTCCAGCAGTCAGAAGTATCGAAGTTTTGTCGGTACGGATTTCAGCTATGCTGACTTAGGTAGCCGAAATGTCGACGAATACACTTACAAAATTAACGGCCAGGATACTCTCCGGGGAAAATTCTGTTACATCCTGGAATCCGACGAAAAAGAGGGAGCCGAGACACAATATCATCGGATTGTTTCGTGGGTGGACACTACGTCGTGGATACCGTTGAAGTCGGAAATGTACGATGATGACAATAATCTGTACAAACGATTGAACACAGAGAAACTCAGCCAGTTTTCCGGAGTCTGGATGCCACAGAACCTCACAATGGAAAATATCCGGGACGAAACTAAAACCATCCTCAATTTTGAGGATATTCAGATAAATACAGGATTGAGCGATAACATTTTTACGCAGCGTAATTTGATGCGGTAACTGCTATCCTGGAGCGTGTTATGTCCCGGCGATTTGTCCTCTTATTTGTTCTGTTTTTAATTTGCCCTCAACTATTCTCCCAAACATCACTCAACATTTCGGGAAATCTCCATTCTGAAACAGGAGTTTTTACAAAGGACTGGAAATCCTTCAGCACAGCGTACAATTGGCTGCGTTTTGACGTTAACGCTCACCGGAACTCAGCGCAGCTTCACTCTCAAGTCGAGTTCTGGTATAACGGATTGCACAGTACACACGGTTCAAATGATAATCCATTTGGCACTCCGCTACGAGAATTTCAGATATATGTCCCGGTTGGGCCAGTTGATATTCGGCTGGGGAAACAACTTATTCTGTGGGGAACAGCGGATGAACTGAATCCCACCGATGTGATTAATCCTGAGAATTATTACGAATTTGCGCTGCCTGTTAAAGCCGACCGTAAAATCCCAACACTCTCAGCTAAAATTGATTGGTACAGTCCGATCGGAACATTTACTGGCGTATTTGTCCCGTTTTTTACGCCCGACAATTTGCCTCCCCCAGGCGATCCATGGGAAGTCCCGCTGTTAGCGTCATTGCAGAATATTCAATCTGATATTTATACACGGCTGCAATCTGTGAATAATAACTGGCGAACCGAACATCCACAATTTGCAGTGAAATATTCTAACTATATTGGAAGTACCGATTTCTCTGTAAGTTATTACAACGGAGTTTGGTCAACGCCGTCATTCCGGTTCATTCCTGGCAGTTTTTTCCTCGATCCGGGCGAAGTCGTTCCGGAATATTTAGAGTTTCAAATGGCCGGCGCTGACTTTCAAACAGCGCTTGGAGCATATACTTTTCGAGGCGAATTTGCATATTACACGGATAAGTTTTTTCAGTCGGAGATTCAGGTTGGCGGAGTTCCCGTTCCGTTAGGCCTCGACAAAAAACCGCAGATTTACGGGGTAATCGGTGTGGACAGATTTCTATTCCAAACATGGTACCTCAATCTGCAATTCGGCGCGGATTATATTTTAAACTATGCAGACAATATTATCCGCGACCAAACCTGGTATTTGGGATCGGCGACTTTGCGCAAAACTATGTTTCGCGAAAAATTGCAGCTGGAAGCAGCCATCTTTGGGAATTTTGTCAACCAGGATTATTTCACGCGTTTAACAGTGATGTACAAAATCCAGGATGCGCTACATTTCAGTATCCTTGGAAATCTTATCGGTTCTGACGCGCAGGAATTTATAGGGCAGTACAAGAATCACGATCAGGTGAGCTTGCGGGTGGAATATTTCTTCTAGGAGAGAACGCTGATTTCACAGATTATCGCAGATAAATGCTGTCGAAGAACCTATAAAAGATTAAAGCACTGGAAAGATGCTCCGGAAGGAGTCTCTGATGAGAAAAGATGAAAGTGCCAAAATCCTGTTGGTTGTGAGTGGTTCGTTGTTAGTTGTGGGCGTTCTCACTATGAATTCACCCCTTCTACCTTTATTTCCCTATACCAATATTCCCGTATTTCCATATTGCCTTGATTCCAACCCAACCAATCAACGAATATACCATTCAACTAAATCTCCAACACTGCAACACATCAACACGTCAATACCCCAAACTCGAACACTCGAACACATGAACACTCGAACACATGAATACTCAACCACTCAGATTGTAACCTCCGGCGTAATCCTTCCTCTAATTGGTGAACGAGGAAAGAAGAGGAGAACAGAGAATGACTTTTATTTCAGACAACGATAAGCCGGAAATTCAGAAAATACTCGGACAGATGAATAATCCGGTTGAACTGATAATTTTTACTCAACAATTAAATTGTCAATATTGTACGGAAACCAAGCAACTCCTGGACGAAGTAAGTGAACTTTCATCGAATATTGTCGTTACGGAATACAATTTGGTAAACGATACGGAAGAAGCAGCGGAGTATCAGATCAACAAAGCACCGGCAATTGTCGTGAGGGGAGAACAAGATTACGGTATTCGCTATTATGGGATTCCTTCTGGTTACGAGTTCGGTAGTCTTCTTGAAGACATCGTGGATGTTTCAAATGGTGATCCGGGGTTCAATCAATCACAATTGGAACAGATAGCAAAGATTCAAACACCGGTCCACTTACAGGTTTTCGTAACGCCGACCTGTCCGTATTGTCCGACTGCGGTCCGGAACGCCCATCGTATGGCAATGGTTAATCCTAATATTACCGCTGATATGATCGAAGCGCAGGAGTTCCCGGAACTGAGCCAGCGATTTAACGTACGCGGCGTGCCACGGACGGTGGTGAATGATAATTTTAACATCGATGGCGGGTTGCCGGAAGATGCATTTATCAGTCAAATAATTGAGAATGTTGGCGAAACTGTAACAGCAACGGCATAACATATGAATCCATTATCTCTGGAAGAAGAACGGGTTCTGGTTGAAAAGGCCAAGGCGGGAGATAAAGCATCTCTGGCAAAACTGGTTGAAGCTTATCAGGAGCCGATTTATCACACTGCATTAAAAATGACAAAAAATCGCGAGGACGCGGAAGACGTCTTGCAGGAAACGTTCGTTACCATGGTGGAGAAACTGGATCAGTTTCGTGGTGACGCCCGGTTGTACACGTGGTTATATCGCATCGCGGTGAACAATGTGTACAAGCGAACCCGGATTACTCAGAAACACGAGGCGATGGATATTGATGATCCGGATGTGCAGCAAATTCACGGACAAAACTTAAGTGAATGGCCTGAAACACAGGAACTGTTGGGCGAACGGAAATGGTTGCAGGATGTCCTTGCTGAAGGATTGGATAATTTGCCCCAAAAATACCGGACGGTCTTTATTCTCAGAGACATCCAGGGGCTATCCACACGGGAGACACAAGACATATTAAACATCTCAGAGAGTAATGTAAAAGTACGGCTGATGCGCTCACGCCACTACCTCCGCGAACAGCTCTCGAAATCGCTGGAGAAGGGAGTTCATTATGAACAAGACGTATAGCCACGAAGCGGCGTTCAAACTGATGTGCCAGGACCTCAGCGAGGATATCAACGCTGAACTGTGTGATGAGGTGAAAGCCCATCTCAAGGAATGTCCGGAATGCCGGGTGTACGTGGATACCATTAAACAGACGGTTGTATTATATCGGGCCACTGAAGAGGATGAAGCCTCTGAAGGAGTTCCGAAGGACGTTTCAAAGCGTTTATTTAAAGTGTTAAAATTGGACAAATACGTCCAGCAAGATTAAAAAGGAGAATACTATGAACGAAAGCACTGCTGATCGAATTATTCGGATAATTCTTGGTATCGTGCTTCTGGTGGTTGCCATTTGGGCCATGGCCGGTTTTTGGGCTTGGGTAGTTGGCATCGTTGGAGCCGTGCTGCTTATTACCGGATTAACCGGATTTTGCCTTATTTACAAAATCTTTGGAACGCGTACCAATAAACCTGGACATCAGGTCTGATTCCAAAGATGTCTGCAGCGAACCAAAAGCCGGAAATTACTCCGGATATCCTGATCGAAGATTTAGTGGATGCCTATCCGGAGTCGGTCTCCATTTTAATGGAATACGATGTCCAATGCATTGCGTGTGGCGAGCCGGTCTGGGGAACCCTCGGTGAGAAAATCCGGAGTAAAAATCTTGATCCCGAACCGGTCATGGAAGCATTGCATAAACTGGAAACAGAGGCCCATGCAGGATAATCTGGTCGCTATCAGCAGCAATGATTTTAAAAATGTTGCCAGCGATACGTTTGGCCAGAGTCATTATTTTATGATTTACCGAATGGATACCGGAGAACCACAAAAAGTTGAAACCCGTGAAAATGTGTTGTTTATGCGATCGTGTGATTTGCAGGGACGCGCTGAGCATTTACACGGGTTGTTGGGTGATGTTAAATATTTTGTTGGTACAAAATTTAATAAGACTGCCCGCGAGTATTTGAAGAAAAATTCTCACCAGTTGATTGAAGTTGCAGCCGGTCCGGTGGTGGAGAAAATTATAGAATTTCAAAGTACATACGAAAATGAAATACAGGACACATTAGCGAAAAAGGAATAATCATCGTGGATTTTCTAAAAAACCCCTGGGTGAAATATGGCAGCCTTTTAATTGTCGCGGCTTTATTTGTCTGGCAAGTTGTTGGCCGGTCTATTAATGCAGATTCTGGAGCACCAGATTTTACCCTGAAAAACCAGCACGGCGAAAAGATTAGTTTAAGCGATTATCGCGGCAAAGTGGTGATATTAAATTTCTGGGCAACCTGGTGTCCGCCGTGTAAAGCAGAAGTGCCCGGATTTGTCAAAATGTATAATGAACACAAAGATGATGGTTTGGTAATTCTTGGTGTATCGCTGGACCGTGATGGCTGGCAGTCCGTTGCTCCATTTATCCGGAACCACCAAGTGAGTTATCCCGTGGTGATCGGAAACCGGGACGTCGTGGACGCCTATGGAAATATACAGAGTATTCCGACGACGTTTGTTCTGGATAAGCAGGGCAAAGTTCAGCGGAAATATGTGGGGTTGAGGGATGAAAAAGTCTTTGAGAATGATTTTCAAACACTAATCAATGAATAGATAAATTTTTGCTTCATTGATTTAACCCCCAGAGAATGATGACGCCCGGTATCTATGCCGGGCGTTTTTTTTTGAACCGCGAATAAACGCAAATATACGCAAATGAAAAAACATAAAACTTAGCCTGAATAATTTATGAATTTAAAATTTTCCCGGATATTTCCCGTGATGAAATCAATATTTTCAAGTAATGTGAACTTTTTTCGGTTTTTATCCTTCGACAAGCTCAGGATGACGCCTTCCCAAGTCACTCTGAGCTTGTCGAAGAGTGGCCAACTCCCAGCAAACCTGCTCTGTGATATTTCTCCAATTACCACAAGTAAAAAATTCATGAATTATTCAGGTTAGGGTAATAATCCGGATTATCTGTGTTTTCTTTTTGCTATCAATAATGCCCCAGACGGGTATCTTTGGTATCTGACTGATAATGGAAAAATAGCCATTAGTGACATGTTTTATGCAACATTCGTGTTTATTCGCGTGCATTCGCGGTTTAGTATCGTTTCTAAATAGTTTCTTACCGCCCCTGAAATAAATTTAATGTGATTCGCGTTTTTGTTTTCTCAAAGTTGGTAAATCAGTGGTGATGGATCACCAGTTACAAAAATATTCAGTACGGAAATCGTTGGAATTCGAGGCAGTAAAAGTGCCTGTATTTGTTTATATTTTCAACGCTAAGAGAGGTGTGAAATGTGAACAGTGTTGGATATATCGATATACGACGAGCAGGTCAGAAAGTGCGAGCAAACTTGAACATCTTTGGAACCAGTACTCTTTTATGCTGCTGGTATAATATTTGATCGAATATTACGATACTGCTTTCGATACGATTATCGAATTTTCATTTCAATTAAACATCGTATTGAGTTCTGATTAAAGTCAATCTTCTGAAAGGAGTAGTTCATGGCTAATATTTTTACAAAGATGGAGTCAATTCTACCAAAGATTCGTCAGGAGCGTCAAGATTTACTGGCGGAAAAGGGCGACAAGAAATTATCCGAAGTATCGGTGGCACAGGCGCATGGCGGTATGCGTGGCGTGAAGGCGATGCTTTGCGATACGTCCCTTGTTGAACCAGATAAGGGTTTAATTATCCGTGGTTACCCTTTATTAGATATTCAGGATTTATGGCCTGAAGAAATTTTTCTGCTTTTGCTCACCGGTGAGAAGCCATCCAAGGACGATCTGGAAGATTTGCAAAAAGAATACGATAAGCGGGCTGAAGTGCCGGAATACGTATTTGATGTATTTCGTGCAATGCCAAAAGATGCTCATCCAATGACGATGTTGAGTACCGGTATAATGGCATTGGAAAATGACAGTAAATTTGACCAGAAATACAACGAAGGCATTACCAAAGATGAATACTGGCGGTATTATCTGGAAGATGCTTTGGATCTGCTGGCCAAATTACCAGGGATTGCTGCAGGAATGTACCGGATCCGGTTTAACAAAGGTGAACCAATCCAATGGAAAAAAGGTTTGGACTGGGGTGCCAACTATGCCCGGATGCTGGGAAATGAAGATCCTACCTTTGCGGAATTAATGCGCCTGTATTTGATGTTCCATTGTGACCACGAAGGTGGCAACGTTTCTGCCAATACTTGCCACACCGTTGGTTCTGCGCTCTCCAATGCGTATTACTCTGTGACCGCTGGCTTAAACGGCCTTGCTGGATTTCTGCACGGTATGGCGAACCAGGAATGTTTACGCTGGGTCCTGGAAGTGATGGATAAGTTTGATAGTGACGCCCCGACGGAAGATCAGCTGGAAGAATTTACCAGAGAAACACTAAATTCCGGCCAGGTAATTCCAGGGTACGGCCACGCTGTATTGCGGGTCACCGATCCACGGTTTAAGGGATTCATTGAATTCGGTAAAGAACATTTGGCTGATGATCCGGTTTTTCAGACCGTCAATCGCCTGTACAATGTCGTTCCCGGCGTGCTGAAAGAGTTTTCCGAAGAACGGGTAAAAGAAGGGAAGAGCCCAATTGCAGATCCGTATCCAAACGTAGATGCCGGCTCAGGCTCGCTGCTGTATCACTACGGTTTGACGGAATTCGAGTATTATACTGTGCTTTTTGGTATTAGTCGTGCGCAGGGAATGCTCTCGCAACTGATTCTGAATCGTGCCCTTGGTGTACCGATTACCCGGCCAAAGTCTGTTGGGACAAAATACGTCAAGAACAACGTCTAATTCCGAGGACAATATCAGGATTGTAAAGAGGCCGTTATATAACGGCCTCTTTTTATTTCTGTGCGACGTCAAGAACTAGATGAAAGATTTCTTTTGGAGTGAAGAGTCCCTAAATTTGTCCTTATGGTAAAAATAAATATCCTCACAGAATTGAATGGCTAAATCCTCCAGGCAACCAGCCTTAGTCACGCGATATGAACGGGTGGAATTGTGGTTCAGGGAGCAGTTCCTGCCAAGTTTTAAATCTGCGTGGGGCGATTTTTTTGTGCGGGACCGGGTGCCGAACCTGGCAGCTTCACTCGCATTTTTTGCACTGGTTTCAATGATTCCCCTCCTTATTTTAATTACTGCCGCCCTGGGCTACCTCATGGCGGGATCGGAACAGGCGTATCAAAGTGTCCTTGATCTCATTACCAAGGTTGCACCGCAATCTGTCACCGATATATTTCCACTGATTAATGATTTGATTGCGGGAAAATTTACCGCAGGATGGATTGGCGTGATTGTACTCTTTTGGGCTGGGTCCCGGGTTTTCGATATTCTGGAATCAGCGCTCAATCGTGTCTGGAACCTGCAGAAAGATCGGCCATTTTTCAGGAAAACCGGGTTGGCGCTGGTTTTGATCCCTGGGATGGTTTTATTCCTGGGGGTTTCACTCGGAATCTCTGCACTGTTCAGTATCACGCGACGGTTGGAGGTCCCCTGGATCCAAATTCAGCTCGCTGATATTCCCTTTCTCTGGGATATTATGGGTATATTATTGCCGATTAGTTTGAGTGTTGTGGGATTTTTTTTAGTGTACCGCCTGATTGCCGCCACAAAAGTTCATCGCAAAGATGCGTTTATTGGGGCGCTGACGGCCTCGATTCTATGGGAGGTGCTGAAATTTGGTTACGATTATTATGTAACCCATATTTGGAACGTGAATCAATTATATGGCGGCCTCGGGACCCTGGTCATTTTTGTTATCTGGGTGTATTTATCTTGCATGGTCTTATTATTCGGCGCGGAGGTGGCGTTCAACTGGCAGCGGATTAGTCGGGAACGGCATGAGACCTTCGAATATTTTAATCCAATGTACGAGTAATACAGACGAATCAGTTTTGAGAAATTTAGATATTGCCGTATAATTAATTGGTGCGGTTAGTCGAAGTATCGTGAATTAATCGCCACAGAATTCAATATCATAACTTAATAATCGCAATTTAAAATAATGACTGGTTTTCCAATGCTTTCCTGGAGTCAACTCACACATTTTAGTGAATTACTGGCGCGATGCTATGACAAAAATTTCTCCGTCGTTGAAGGCCTGAATACCGTTCAAAAAGAACTGGAAGATAATGGACTGAAAGCAGTAGTGCGTCGAATCACTCAATTAATAGAAGCGGGACACAATATTGATAAGGTCTTTGCCCGATTTATGGATCATTTTCCACCCTTTTATTTGCGTGTGATAAATTTGGCGGTGGCGGCGAACCGGTTTCCAAAAATTTTTTCCGGATTAGCATCGTGGTGCCGTGGCATGGAAAAGCGTGAATTATTCTGGGAACGTGTGAGTCTGCACCCCCGGATTGCCATCTGGATCACCGCGGCTCTGGTGATTTCCATGTGGCTCTGGACGTCCCGCGCGGTTCTGTCCGTGTCTAATATTGTAAAAATGATTTTTCCACTGGTTTTACTGGCATTTATTATCAGCTGGATCTATTCAATTTTGCACTCGAAAGAACGCACGCCAAAGCAAGACTATGTGCTTTTCAAAATTCCCTACCTTCGCAATGCATACCGGACCATGTTAACCGCGGAAGTGGCAGAAAAAATCAATGCGTTATTACCAATCGAATTGCCCCCTGTGGAGTTATTGCGTGTGGTGAGGGAATTCACCCCAAACCAGGTAATTCGTTCGGAACTGACCGATGTAATCCGGGCGGTTGAAAACGGCACTAATCCGGGTGTAGCCCTTGAACGCACTGTCAATATTTCCAGAGAATTGGGTACGGTTCTTCGGAATTTCGAACACTCGCATACCTTCCGACAACAATTGAGCGAGTACCAGGAAAACCAATCCTTTGAAGCGCAGCTACAAATTCGGTCCACTTTGGGCGCGGTTCGCGCTTTTAGTTACGGCCCGGCAGCGATGGTCATCATCTTGGCAGGGAGCCTGTTCTTCGTGTAAACTTCGCATCGTAATTTTTCCAGAGATTTCTTATTTTCTGAAGACTTCGTATATTCATCCCAATGAAATAAAAACGGAGGAACTTATGAACGGGTTTTGTCACATCGAAATTCCCACGACCGATCCGGAAAAATCCCGACAGTTTTACGAGCAAGTATTTGACTGGGACATTGAAGAATTACCAGAGATGAATTATCTGATGTTCAAAGCTCCGGAAGGTCCGGGTGGCGGTTTTATTAAAATGGATTCTGTTCCGGAAGACACTGGTATGATGAATTACATTTGTGTTGAAGATATCGAAGAAACATTAGACAAAATCGCTCAGCACGGTGGTGAAATCCTTGAGGAAAAGACAGAATTTGGTTCGTTCGGATGGGATGCAAAATTCACTGATCCGTGTGGAGTCGTCTTAGGTATCTGGCAAAGTGCAGAAACAGAACACGAGGAGTAAGCAGGATTTATGGGAAAACTGGATGGAAAAGTTGCAGTCATTACAGGTGCAAGTAGCGGTATCGGTGAAGCGATTGCGTATAGTCTTTCCGAAGAGGGAGCCAAGGTAGTCCTTGGAGCACGGCGGAGCGATCGCCTGGCGGAAGTTGCGGAAAAGATTAATAATAATCACAACTCAGGCGCAGCAATAGCATTGCAAACAGATGTGACCAACCAAGGTGAGGTCAACCGACTGATCGATCAAGCCAAATCAGCCACTGGCAAAATTGATATTTTAGTCAACAATGCCGGAGTAATGTTGCTCGGTCCAATGGCTGAACGGCCAGTGGAAGAGTGGCGCCAGATGATGGAAGTGAATGTGATGGGCGTTTTATACTGTATAAAAGCCGCGCTGCCATCGTTTATCGAGCAGAAGAGCGGCTATATCGTGAATATTTCATCAATTTCCGGAAGACGCGTTACAAGTACCGGCGCGGTATACAGCGGAACGAAGTTCGCATTGAATGCCATTACCGATGGACTGCGTCAGGAGCTGACGGAGCACGGTGTTCGGATTGTTTCCATCGAACCGGGTTTGGTTGCGACTGAATTACCGGATCATATCGGAGATGATGAAATCCGTGAGCGGCTGACGAATATGGAGAACTTCACCAAGCTTACCTCTGAAGATATTGCAGAAGCGGTTCGATACGCGGTCACTCAACCGGAACACGTCAACGTGAATGAGATTCTGATTCGTCCCACGGATCAGAAGGGATAGATGAGTGTTCGAGTGTTTCCCGACAGGTCCGGCAGGACTTCTGTTGAAGGACTCCTTCTGGAGCGAGTGTTCGGGTGTTCGAGTGTTTCGGGTGTTTGAGTTTACCTGGGTGTTGCAATGATGGCGTGTTGATGTGTTGGCGTGTTGATGTGTTGATATTGTAACCAGTCCCTTTCATATCATCCTTCCGGGACTCTGTAAAGTTGGATAGCTAGGTTTTACAAACATCCCGCCTCTCTGAGGCGTTGGTTTACCTCGATTATTTTTTTCTACCACCATTTTGACGCTCTTAATCCGCCGTGAGTGAGCAATTTCTTCAGCTTTTTTTATACTCAAACGCCGAGGCGTGGAATGTTTATAGCGAACCAATCTCACAATTTAATGAGAGTGCCGGGGGCACGGCATTCCATTGATTAATGCTCTATTGCTTCATATCGGACATCCCACTTACAGCTATATGGTTATTATGCATTTTTCTTTCTCATCTCTCCCTTCTCCCTTTTTGGAGTGGAATTTCATTTTTCAGTGTTTCAGGTAATTTTCGGTGTTGAAAAAGAATTAGGATCTATTTGAGCAATAATTTTTTTGCAATATTTTACTTGACCGACCGGTCGGTCATAAATATATTTGTGGTGTTATGGCGCCAAAGATTGTTAACAGAGAAGAAAAAAGACGAGAGATTTTTGAGGCAGCCATGGTGCTCTTCGCACAAAAAGGCGTTGCCCGGACGACTATCCAGCAGATTGCAGATGCCGCTGGCATAGGCAAGGGAACGATTTATGAATATTTCAAAAGCAAGGATGATATTCTTGCGACGTCATTTGACTATATCAAAGAAGAATCCGAAGCGCTGATTGCAAAAAAGATTCAGAACACGTCAGATCCTGTTCAGAAACTCACCGCCTTTATTGAAGGCATTCTCTCATTCTTTCAGACTTTCCCGGAGAATATGTCTGAGATTTTATTGGTCTTCTGGGCTGAGGGTATTCTCAATAGTCCCAGAGATGCAGTTGAAGGCGGAAACCAACAATTTGATCTTCGCTCCATGTATGAAGATTATAACGATTTCGTGACATCTATTCTTGAAGATGGCAAATCTGAGGGGATGTTTCGTAAGGATATTGATTCCTACGCACTTGCCGCCGCTATGATTGGGGCCATCGACGGACTGATGCTCCAGTGGGTTTTGCTCAAAGACAGAATTGATATGGAAAAATCTTCTCGACAGTTGGTCGAGGTATTTCTGCAGGGCATTCAAACGGAAAATGAAGGTGAGTAGTCCAACGATGTCCCGCGCTTACCATAGACCGGATAACCAAACTGTTGCACACTCATTCGACAAGATCGCCTTTGGCTATGATTTCTGGAGTTCTATTACTGAAGCCGATGCGTTGAAGAAAGCATTTGAGTTTTGCAATATTCAGGATGGAATGACAGTTCTGGAAGCCGGAGTTGGTACAGGGCGATTTCTCGAATGGTCTGTGCAATCAAATCCCGATGGCAGAAATATCGGGATTGAGCTGTCAATGGAGATGTTAACTCGGGCGCACAAACGGCTCCGGAATATCAAGTCAGGTTCATACCAATTGATTCAGGGTGATATTATCGCACTTCCAATTCAGAGGAATGGTTGCGACATAATTGTCAGCACGTTTGTGTTTGATTTGTTGTCAGAAGAAGATCATCATCCAATATTATCTCAAATGCACAAGATGCTGAAACCAGATGGTAAACTCGTCCTTGCCACAATGACATCAACCACTCATCTGACACACAAAGCCTGGAGTTGGTTTGCAAACACATTTCCTTCGCTCTTTACCTACTGTCGACCGATCGATATTAAACCGGCATTGCAAGAAGCAAATTTCTCGGTCGAGCGGAATGTGGTTATTAGTCAGAATACGTTTCCCAGTGAAGTGATTCTAGCAAAAAAGAACACCGCAAATACTCCGGAAGGAGTCCCTTCTGGGAAACGCTAATAAACACAAATAAAAAAACAAGAAAAAATAGCACAGAGAGCAAACGATGAAAAAATGTAAATTTTACCTTCCTATTTTAATCTCCGGGGTGATTTTATTTGGGATCACTACTAAACTGCTTGCCCAACAATACGACGTCCAAAAGATCGTGAAGTCCATCGATGAATTGTACCGGACTGAATCCAGCAAGGCGACGATGGAGATGGAGATTACCACACCGCACTGGGACCGAACCCTCAAGATGAATACCTGGACCAAGGGGACAGACAAGACGTTTATCCGGATCACCGAACCGAAGAAGGAGCAGGGCACTGCTACTTTGCGCATCGAGAATGAGATGTGGAATTATCTTCCGCGCACCAACAAAGTGATGAAAATTCCACCGTCAATGATGATGGGTTCCTGGATGGGCAGCGATTTTACCAACAACGATCTGGTCAACGAGTTTTCATTGCTTGATGATTACACATATGAATTAATCCATCCAGACTCGGCAAAATCTGAGTACCTCTACATCAAAGCTGTGCCGAAACCGGATCTACCGATCGTCTGGGGCAAGCAGATTATCACCGTCCGCAAGAGCGATTATATCCCGGTGCGGGAAGAGTACTATGATGAAAAGGGCGACCTGATGCGGGTGCTTAACTTCAAGGATATCAAACAATTCGGCGACCGGAGAATCCCGTCCATCATGGAAATGATACCACAAACCAAAGAAGGGCACAAGACGATCATCAGATACGTCGATGCGCAATTCAATGTAAACGTCTCGGATGAGATATTTACGCTCCGGAACCTAAGAAAGAATTAAACACCGAAAAACACTGAAAGACACCGAATAAAAAGAAAATTAAAAACTAAAAATAACACTGAAATGTGTTGTGAATTTAAAAAATCAGTGAACTGACTCAGATATGGATGAACAAAAACCTAAACTGTTGTATCAGGATCTTACCAACGTGATCAGGCAATCAGCGTATGAGGTGCACTCGTATTTTGGTACCGGTTTTCTGGAAAAGGTTTATGAGAATGCTTTAGCTTATAGTATCAGAAAACACAATTACCGATGTGAGCAACAGGTTCCGATAAAAGTGTACTTTGAAAATAATATCGTCGTAGGTGAGTACATTGCTGATATGGTTGTTGACAAGAAAATCATCATTGAACTCAAAGCGATCGGAACTCTTGAAAAAATCCATTTTGCTCAATTAAAGAATTATCTCAACGCCACCAAATACAGACTCGGTTTGCTAATAAACTTTGGATCAGAAAAACTTCAGTTCAAGCGAGTGATTTTATGATATGGTGAAAGATTTAACACCGAAAAGCACCGAAGACACCGAAAAAAGAAAAATATAGTAAAAGCAGAAAGACAAGAATGTCGAAATTAAAAATAGAACACGAATCAAATCGGGATTATTATGGCGGAATCAAACACTGAACTGCTATATCAAGAGCTTACGAAAATCGTTGGGGATTCGGTTTATGAAATTCATTTCTATTTTAATACCAAATTCCTAAAAAAATTGTATTGAATCGTGTTATTTTCCAATATGAAAGTTTACGCCAAAGCGCTTAACGACTACTTTGATTTCCCTATTTACCTCGATGCTGACAAACAAAGAGTTTTCTAATGATCTTTTATAACGCTATTATTGATTTTAATAGTATTTCTGTTTTTGCCTTTTTCAGTGTTTTCGGTGTTTTTCGGTGTTTAATTAAAAGGTTTTTAAATTATGTTTAAAATCGCATTCAGAAACATCTTTCGTCAGAAACGCCGTACTATTTTAACTATGCTCACCATGTTCGGTGGATTTGTGTTGTCTGCGCTGTCGATCGGGTATGCAGACGGTTCGTATTCTTATATCATCGATCTGTTCACGCACAACCGGTTAGGGCAAGTTCAGGTGCATAAAGGCAATTACCTGGATCGTCCGTCGCTTTACAAAACCATTGAAGATTATCAATCGGTGGGGGACACAATTACCGGCGTGCAGCGGGTGGAATCCTGGGCGCCGAGACTTTTTTCCGCAGGATTGGCTTCACTGGGAGATCAGACTGCCGGAGTGCAGGTTGTGGGCATCAATCCTGATCAGGAAAATACTGCTACGAATTTCAGCAAGAAGGTGATTAAAGGGCGATATCTGTCTCAAAAACCCAACCACGAGGTAATGCTTGGCAAAGGACTCGCCAAATTACTGAACGCAGATGTCGGTGATACAACCGTGATTCTGTCACAAGCGGCGGACGGCTCAATAGCCAATGATCTGTACAAAGTCGTGGGCATTACCGATCGCGGTGATCAGATGGAAAACCGAACGGCCTATTATCTCAACCTGCAGGATGCACAAGATCTGTTCGTCCTCCCGGATCAGGTACACGAGATTATCGTGATGGCGGACAATATCCATCATCTGGACAGGCTGGCGACAACTATCGGAAACACGCTGGAAAACAAATCTCTGGAAGTCAAACCGTGGATGGAGTTCGCGAAGACCTTCTACCAGACCATGCAGGCGGACATTCAGGGGATGTGGATTATGCTGTTCGTGATCATCCTGATTGTCGCCATTGGCGTGCTGAACACCGTACTGATGTCCATTCTTGAACGTACGCGAGAATACGGCGTGTTGCGCGCTATGGGCACACGACCGTTCGAAATTTTCCGGATGGTCATTTATGAAGTCACAATTATGGCGGTAATCAGCATTCTAATCGCGACCGTGGTGAGCATCGGCATCAACTATTACTTTGGCATTAACGGCATCGCGTTGCCCAGCTCCATCGACTGGGGCGGAATGCAGGTGAGTCACCTTTACACGGCGGCGAGTCCGCGGAGTGTTTACATCCCAGCGATCACGGTGATCATTACGTCGCTTATCGTGAGTTCATTTCCGGCGATCAAAGCCGCACGTATCGCGCCGGCACAAGCCATGAGAATGCATTAGGAGCAGAAGAATGGGAATCTTTTTCAAACTTGCCTGGCGCAATATGTTTCGGAACAAGCGGCGGACGCTGCTTGCCAGCCTGGCAATTGGAGTTGGTCTCGCGGCGCTTATTTTCACAGACGCGCTGGTGGTTGGGATGGAAGACAATATGATCCAGTCCGCGACCTCGACTTTCCTTGGAGATGGACAAATTCATCGGGAAGGTTATCAAGAGACGCAAAAAGTTGAGCAAACGATCAATAATCTTGATACCGTTGTGCAGGAACTGAATAACTCGCCAAAAGTCAAGGTGTTCAGTGAGCGGATGATGGCATTTGGGATGGTGACTTCGCCGTCAAATGTCCAGTCGGTGAGTATGGTCGGTATCGATCCGAAGAGTGAAGCGCAGCTCTCAATGGTGGATGAGGCGATTGTCAAAGGCTCGTATTTCACTGGTTCCAATCCCAGAGATATCCTGATCGGAACAGAGCTGGCGGATATCCTGGACGTTGGAATGGGTGATCGAATTGTTGTGACTCTCGCTGAAGCCCATACCGGCGAATTGGTGCAGGAGATGTTCCGGGTTTCTGGGATCTTCAAATTCGGCGTCAACGAGATGGATCGCGGCATGGGATTCATCCGGCTCTCAAAAGCACAATCGATGTTGGGACTTCCACGGCAGGCGCATGAAGTAGCGATTCAGTTTATAGCGGGTGAACATATCGGTCGCGAGAAAGACGCGCCGTTCTGGAAGAAATCCTCGAAGTACGGCAACGTCGCCGAAGGTTGGGCTGAACTCCAGCCGCAACTGGCGTCGATGCTTCAGTACACCCAGTTCAGCACCTATATGATGGGCGCCATTCTGTTTGGAGTTGTCATCCTTGGAATAATCAATACGCTCTTTATGTCACTGCACGAGCGGATGTTCGAATTTGGCGTCTTGCGCGCGGTCGGTACCCGTCCGTTTGAGATGGGAAAACTGATCATCTACGAAGCCGCCTGTCTTTCCATCATCAGCATTGGTGTCGGAATCATTCTCGGCTACATCATCACCTATATCACGACACTCACCGGCATCAATTACACCGGAATCCAATTCGCCGGCGTGACGTTTCGGAGCATGCTGTATCCGGTGTTGCGATTGAGACAGTTCATCGAATATCCGTTCTGGGTGTTTGTATTTACTACTATTACAGGATTTTACCCGGCGTGGTACGCGGCGCGAATGCAGCCAGCCAACGCCATGCGCAAAAGTTTTTAGGAGATTTGAATATGAATAATGATCTGAAAGAAAATGTCATCGTCACGGAAGGCGTAGAGAAAACCTATCAGGATAACGGAGTTGCAGTTCACGCGGTACGGGGCATCGATCTTACCATCAAGAAGGGCGAATTTACCGCGATTGTCGGTCCGTCCGGCTCCGGCAAGACCACCTTCCTGAATATCATATCAGGATTGGATACGGTCTCGAAGGGCAAGGTCTGGCTGAACGGTACGCTGCTTTCGGATATGACCGGTCGCGAGGCGTCCGATTTTCGCCGGGATAACATCGGTTTTATCTTTCAGGCGTACAACCTGATTCCGGTGCTCACCGTCGAGGAGAACATCGAGTACATTATGCTGTTGCAAGGCGTTTCCAAGGAAGAGCGGCACGAGCGCGTGCATAATATTCTCAAAGAAGTCGGATTAGAGGAGATGATCGACCGGCTTCCGACTAAACTCTCCGGTGGACAGCAGCAGCGTGTCGCCGTCGCCCGGGCGATGGTGTCGCGTCCCGCCATGATTCTCGCTGATGAGCCCACCGCCAATCTGGATTCCAAAACCGGCTCCGATCTGTTGGATATGATGCGCGAACTCAACGAGAAAACCGGAATGACCTTTGTATTTTCCACCCACGACGATATGATTATGGAGCGAGCGAGACGATTGGTGACATTGCAGGATGGGAAAATTCTCAAGGATGAGTGGAAGGACTAATCCGGATGGTTAATATGAAGTCCCGATTTCTAAAGTTGGCCCTGTTAGTTCTTATTGCAATCTTTCTTGATCAGACGAACTGTTTTGCTGAGGGGCTGAAAATCAGCGGTTATTACAAGAATTTTTCAGTGCTTTATCATCCTGCGAAAATAGAAGGCGCAGACGGACTTTTTCCTTCCAAAGAAATGGGATCCGTAACTAACCGGCTGCGATTGGATTTAGAGTATAAATTTAACTGCACATTTCAATTTACCGGTGCTTACGCGTTTGTCCCGACTATTCAGGATCAGGCATTATTTGGTCAGTCGTTGCTTATCTCATCGCTGGGAATGGCGCCGTATCGGGTAACCGATCCATCGCGACGGTTGTATCCATCATCCCAATCCAAATCCAACAGTTTTGCGATTTTTCAAAACATCGATCGTGCATATTTCACGATATCAGTTCCATTCGCAGATGTGTACATTGGTCGCCAGCCAATCGCCTGGGGCGTTGCGCACTTGGTTAATCCCACGGATATTATTGCGCCGTATACCTTTCAGGCACTCGATACCGAAGAGCGCAACGGTGTAGACGCTTTGCGTATTAGAATTCCCCAGGGATTTATGGGCGAACTGGATATGGGATATGTCGCCGGAAGTCATTTCCAATGGAAGCAAAGCGCTGTTTTTATTCGGGAGAAATTTTACGTTGTACAAACCGATGTCTCACTGTTAATGATAAACTTTCACAAACATCTGCTGGCGGGAGTAAATATTGCGAGGTCGGTCGGTGATGCCGGTGCGTGGCTGGAAGCCGCTTACACTTTTGCCAAGCCGTTTCAATCCCAGATGTTTAACAACAGTGAAAATTATTTCCGTGGCAGCGCGGGAATGGATTATAATTTCAGCAGTAAGACTTACGGGTTTCTTGAACTGCATTACAGCACCGCGGGAGTAAAAGAGCCGGAAAATTACTACTGGAATCTCTCGACAGTCGCGTATCAGGATGGCGCTACTTATCTGATGGGAAGACAATATCTCGTGCCAGGAATTATGTATCAAGTGACACCGTTGGTCACATTTACCGGCCAGGCATTATACAATATGAAGGATCGCTCAATGTTCCTCGGTCCTCAACTTGAATACAACATTTCCCAAAATGTCTATATTGGCGGCGGCGCGTATTTGAGCTTTGGGAAAAAGGCCCAGATCGGCGGTTCACCGGCCAGCCCATTTCCGCTGTTGGAATCCGAATTTGGGGTGTATCCGGATATTTATTATGCGGACTTCCGGATTTATTTTTAGTCCACGAATTAAACACCGAAAATCACCGAACACACTGTTAAGAGTTCACCGCTGAGACGCAGAGAACGCTGAGATAAAAAAATCTCAATATTCCAAAAAAATTATAATGTCCTGATGCCATTAGCCCCGGGATTGATCCCGGGGAAACGTTGATCCCCTATCCGCACTATATCAGGCCCCAGCAGGGCGAGATGTTTGTAGCAATAATGATTATCTAAACAAGCGCTCCGAAGGAGCGGCAGAAATAGTCGATATGCCACCTCTCTGAGGCTCCACACCGTACCTTAACTGTATCTCCAATAAATTCGATTGACACTCACTGAACAACGAACAACGAACCACGAACCACCAACAACGAACCACCAGCAACCCACCAATTTTTCTATTATCCATCTGTTTTAATCTTTCAGCACTTTAATCAAAGAATTCCCCGGAGGCTCTGCCTCGGGGTTGGAGAGGAAAGTTTGAAAACCTGAGGTTTTCAAGTGCTGGCGTACTAGTGTAAATTAGAAGCATGCCTGATGACCATATTTATAAAAG